>Ga0316195_10000005_pt1 | contig 51335 bp, 43 predicted proteins | sample Phised1_MG_FD_204937 | JGI IMG/M metagenome (GOLD analysis project Ga0316195, IMG submission 204937) | Coastal sediment microbial communities from Maine, United States - Phippsburg sediment 1 | ecosystem: Environmental > Aquatic > Marine > Coastal > Sediment | place: USA: Maine | collected...
GGTCGTGAAATCGAAATCGAACGGACCGTGCAGATTCTGTGCAGGCGGCGCAAGAACAATCCGCTGTACGTAGGCGACGCTGGTGTTGGCAAGACGGCGCTGGCGGAAGGGTTGGCGCGCATGATCACCGAGGAGCGCGTTCCCGACGTGCTGCGCGATGCGACCATTTATGCCCTGGACATGGGAACCCTGATCGCCGGGACCAAGTACCGGGGTGACTTCGAAAAACGCTTGAAAGCGGTTATCAAGGAGGTCCGCGACGATCCGGGCGCGATCCTTTTTATTGATGAAATTCATACAGTTATCGGCGCCGGCGCGGCGTCGGGTGGAGTCATGGATGCGTCAAACCTGATCAAGCCGGTGCTTGCCAACGGTGAAATTCGGTGCATCGGGTCCACGACCTATGCTGAATACCGGGGAGTCTTCGAAAAGGACCACGCGCTCGCGCGCCGTTTCCAGAAGATCGACGTTCCGGAACCCAGCCTCGAGGAAACGGTTGAAATTCTGCGCGGCCTGAAGTCGCGCTTCGAGGAGCATCATGGCGTGAGTTACGACAACGCCGCGCTTGACGCTGCGGCCGAACTCGCCGCCAAGCACATCAATGATCGACGTTTGCCGGACAAGGCCATCGACGTGATTGACGAGGCGGGCGCAAATCTCCGCTTGCAGCCGGAAGGCGAACGGGCAGATCGCGTCACGGTTGAGATGGTTGAAAATGTCGTTGCAAAAATGGCGCGTATTCCGGCAAAGAGTGTATCTGCGTCGGATAAGGACCTTTTGCGCACTCTTGAGAGAGACCTGAAGCTGACGATATTTGGTCAGGATCAGGCGATCGAAACCCTGAGTGCGGCGATCAAGATGTCTCGCTCTGGTCTGGGCGAGGATGAAAAGCCGATTGGTTCGTTTCTCTTTGCCGGCCCAACCGGTGTGGGCAAGACCGAGGTAACCCGCCAGTTGGCGATGGCTATGGGTGTTGAATTGATTCGATTCGATATGTCCGAGTACATGGAGCGTCATACCGTGTCGCGACTAATCGGCGCACCCCCGGGGTATGTCGGCTTCGATCAGGGTGGGCTCCTTACGGAAGCCGTTTCAAAGAACCCGCATTCGGTCGTGCTGCTGGACGAAATCGAGAAAGCGCATCCCGAGGTCTTCAACCTGTTGCTGCAGGTCATGGATCACGGCACGTTGACAGACAACAATGGACGCAAGGCGAATTTTCGGAATGTCGTGCTTGTCATGACGACGAACGCCGGAGCCCAGGAAATGAGCCGGGCGTCAATTGGCTTTACGCAGCAGGATCACAGTACCGACGGAATGGCGATTATCAAAAAGTCGTTTTCACCGGAGTTTCGGAATCGTATTGACGCGATTATTCAGTTTGCTGCGCTCGATGAGCGTTCAATCGCCCGCGTTGTCGACAAGCTGGTAGTTGAACTTGAGAGCAAGCTGGGCTCAAGCAATGTCACGCTGGAACTGGACGACGCTGCACGATCCTGGATTGCCGAACGAGGGTATGACGCGAAAATGGGCGCGAGACCGATGGCGCGAATAATTCAGGAGCACATCAAGCGACCGCTCGCCGAGGAATTGTTGTTTGGCAGTCTTGCCGAAGGCGGTCATGTTCGTATATCAGTGGGCGAGGACGACACCCTTTGTTTGCATGCGGAGCCGGTCACCCGGGAACTGGTTCACCTGCCCGAATCCTAGACCGTAGTCTTCCGGCCCCTGCGGCGTGATTGCGGCAGTACGTTCGGACGTCAGCAGCCAGACGGACACGCTACTATTGCAGCGATTTGCAACTTATTGCGACGACCGGGTATGAAGGGGCAGTTGCAGCGAACGTTGAAGAAGGTCACTCGGACCTGAGACGAGAATGTACTGGTGACTTTTTCAGGTGCGGCCGCGGTAAACGATACGGCCCTTGGTAAGGTCGTACGGAGTGAGCTCTACGGTAACCGTGTCGCCGGTAAGAATACGGATATAGTTCTTGCGCATTTTTCCGGAGATGTGCGCCGTCACGATGTGACCGTTTTCCAACTCGACCCGGAAGGTCGTGTTTGGGAGCGTCTCAGTCACGACGCCTTCCATCTGTAGTGCTTCTTCTTTAGACAATTTCCTTAGCTCTCCGGTATGTGCAGCGAGCCGAATTGTGCAGAAACGGGCGGTTCATTGCAATGTATCGATCGGGGATCAGGCGAGGAAATCGTTGATTTTTCGCGGTTTGGCAGGCCAATTCTCAAATCGATCAGGTTCCCGGCGGTTTTCAGCCAGTATCGCGGAAAACCGCTTCCTGGGTATCAGGGTCGCTCCGAGACTCATCAGATGCGGAGATTCGACCTGGCAATCAAGCAGGGTGAAGCCGGACTCGGCAAGCAGCATGCACAGAGCCAGCATTGCCGCTTTGGACGCGTTGGCGACCTGACTGACCATTGATTCGCCGAAAAACACACGGCCGATAGCCAGTCCGTAAAGGCCCCCGACCAGTCTATCGTCCAGCCAGACCTCGATGGAATGAGCCCAGGATCTCCGCTGCAGCTGGCTATAGGCGGCTGCCATTTCCGCCGTTATCCAGGTTCCATCCTGCCCGGGCCTGTTTGCGGCGCACATCGTGACCAAAGCGGCAAATGCCGAATTGAAACGAATCTCGAAGCCGCTATTGCGCAGCGACCGACGCAGGCGCCTTGAAATGCGCAATTCGGCTGGTGCGATTACGCAGCGCGGGTCAGGCGACCACCAGAGAATGGGTTGACCCTCGCTGTACCACGGAAATATTCCGTGGCCGTAGGCATGCAGCAAACGCTCGTCGGACAAATCGCCACCGGCGGCAAGCAAGCCATCCGGGACAGCAAATGCCGTTTCCACGTCCGGAAATGAATCCGGCGGATCGCCGCTGCTTATCCACCAAATGCCGGGCGCTTTCAAAGTCGCTCGCCTTGCCTGTAAGGACTGTGTTTGTGCACCGCGTCAATATAGTCGTCGACGTGTCGACCTTCCGCCTGCAGATACTTTTCTACAGCAGAAAAGAACTCGGGCCGGGCGAGCCAGTGAGCCGACCAGGTACAGGTCGGAATGAATCCGCGACTGACCTTGTGCTCGCCTTGCGTTCCGGGCTCGAATCGCTGGCGTTTGTGCTCGATACAATAGTCAATGCCCTGGTAGTAGCAGGTTTCGAAGTGCAGGGCATTGTAGTTGGAATCGGCACCCCAGTAGCGTCCGTAAAGCGTGTTCGGCGTGTCAAAAAATATCGCCGCTGCAATTGGCAGGCGATCCTTTTCGGCAATAATTATCAGCAGGTTGTCCGGAAGCCGCTCCGAGATCTCCAGAAAGAAATCGAGACAGAAGTATGGCAGCGAGCCACGCCGCAGAAAGGTCAGGCTGATCAGGTCGTAGGCATCCTTCCAGACAGACGGATCGGCTTCGTGGCCCTTGTAGCGGCGAAACGAAATTCCCTGTTCCGCGACATGTCGCCTGTCACGCCGCACCTTCTTCCGTTTGCCGGAGCTGAAGGTCGCGAGAAAGTCATCGAAACCCGAATAATCCCTGTTGTGCCAGTGAAACTGACAATCCTTCCTGAGTTTCAGGCCGGCTTCCTGCAGCGCCGGCAGCTCGCTTTCTTCGGGGAACAAAACATGAATCGATGACGAGCCGCATTCAAGCGCGAGGTCGCGCGCCGCATCGAGCAGGGCGGCACCATGTTCACCCTCTTCAGCAAGCAGTTTGCGACTTGTGGCGGGCGTAAACGGCGCCGCCGAGACCAGCTTGGGATAATACTGCAGTCCAGCCTGTTCGTAGGCGTGGGCCCAACTCCAGTCGAAAACAAATTCGCCCCACGAGTGCGTCTTCTCATAAAGCGGCATCGCTGCTATCAGCTTTCCCTTTGCGTTGCGCAAGCCAATGTGGCGGGGGCTCCAACCGGTCTCTGTACTGACCGAGCCCGAGGACTCCGCTACACGCAGAAACTGGTGCTTCAGGAACGGATAGCGGTCGCCGGCAAGACGGTTCCAGTCCTGCTCGCTGAAGTCGCAGATGCTTTCGGCTATGTCGACCCGCATGGGGTCCCGCAACCGGTCATGCCGTTGCGTCGCTGATCCGTCCAGCGGCAGATTCGGCATCCAGGAACTTCTCCGCATCCAGTGCTGCCATGCAGCCTGCTCCCGCCGATGTAATGGCCTGTCGGTACACCTGGTCCGCAACATCACCAGCAGCAAATACGCCCGGAATGCTGGTTGCCGTGGCATCGCCACTGAGCCCGGTCTTTACCACGATATATCCATTCTTCATTTCCAGCTGGTTCTGGAAAAGTTCGGTGTTCGGACGGTGCCCAATGGCGATGAACACACCATCCAGACCGAGATTCGTTGTCTTGGAATCGTCAATCGTACTGCGTATACGCAAGCCGGTAACGCCGCTGTCATCCCCCAGAACTTCATCAACGACATTGTTCCAGAGAATATCGACATTTCCGTCCTTGTCTTTCTGCATTAGCTGGCCCTGCAGGATTTTTTCCGCACGTAATTCATCTCGACGATGGATCAAAGTCACGTTGGAAGCGATATTGCTGAGATAAAGCGCTTCCTCGACAGCCGTATTACCGCCGCCAATGACAGCGACATTTTTGCCGCGATAGAAAAATCCATCGCAGGTGGCGCAGGCGGAGACACCGCGTCCTTTGAACGCTTCCTCGGACGGTAGTCCCAGATACATCGCGGTGGCGCCGGTGGCAATAATGAGCGCATCGCAAGTATAGCTGCCGTAGTCGCCGACCAGCGTAAACGGCCTTGACGACAGGTCGGCCCTGTTGATGTGATCGTTAATGATCTCAACGTCGTAGCGCTCGACGTGTTTCAGCATCCGCTGCATTAATTCCGGACCCTGCAGGCCTTCCGGATCGCCGGGCCAGTTGTCGACATCGGTCGTGGTCATTAGCTGACCACCCTGTTCGATTCCGGTCACAATGACAGGTTTCAGATTTGCGCGTGCGGCATAGACGCCGGCCGCATATCCCGCGGGTCCGGACCCAAGGATAAGAACGCGGCAATGTTTGGATTTGCTCATGTATAATTTGCCTTCAGAATTTTGCCGGGTCGGCCTTCGATTCAAATCAGCCCACTGCAGAGAAGTGCGTCCGCAACAGATGCATTTCAATGCCAGGCAGGTGTCTGCATGCGGTGGCCAATGGGCAAGTGTAGGGTTGTGATATACGCACGTAAAGTGCGCCATCGGTTGCCGGGGCAGGCAAGCTCGGAGCGCCGGAACAACGTCAGGCCGCGCCAGGGACCGGATTGAGAATGGCTTGAATCGACGAGTTTTTGACAAAACTCCGAAGTTCCGTATTTAATAGAATCAATGTGTTAGCTTACTTTCATCGTAGATCACATTAATATGGCAAGAGCAAAGCAATCAGTGAAGAACACATCGAAGCTGTCGTCACAGGTCGTCAAGACCCTGCGCGAGGGAGCCCTGTGGCTGTTCGCGGCTTTTGCGCTGATTCTGTGGTTTGCCCTGTTTACGTACGATTCCTCTGATCCTGGACTGATGCAGGCAAGTACGACTGGCGAGGTGCAAAACGGCGTCGGTCGGGTCGGCGCATTGATCGCCGACCTGTTATTCACGCTGTTCGGCCGTCCGGCTTATCTCTTCACGATAATGGTTTTCTATTTTGGCTGGATGATCTTTCGCGAGCACCAGCGCAATCAGGACTTCACGAGAGCGGACTATACCCTGCGTTTCATCGGTTTCCTGGCAACGCTGGTCTCAAGTTGCGCGCTTGCGACACTGCATTTTTCCGCGGTCGGTTTCCGGCAGTCAGCGGGTGGAATTGTCGGTCAGGTCGTTGGCAACAACCTCGAAGCGGTAATGAAGTTGCTCGGCGCCAGTGTGTTGCTGTTTTTCGTTTGGGTTGCCTCTGTATCGCTGTTTCTGGGGATCTCGTGGTTGGCGGTAATGGACCGTGTTGGCCAATGGTGCCTGTCCGGTTACGAAAAGGCGCTGGAGAAAATCGGCGAATTACGCGATCGCGCTGAGGGCAAGCGACAGCTTGCGGCCCGGCAGAACGTATTTGAAAAAGAGAAGAAGCGCACGGCGGGTCGCGCGCCGCCAAAAATTGAGCCCACCATGGCACCGCTTGAACCCAGCGTGCGTGCCGAAAAGGAGCGCCAGGTACCACTCTTCGAGCCGCCCTCGGCGGGTGAGTTGCCGCCTTTGTCATTGCTCGACGATCCGGTTCCGCAAACCAGCGGATATTCCGAAGAATCGTTAGAGGCAATGTCACGACTGGTAGAACTCAAGCTGCAGGATTTTGGCATTGAAGTGGCCGTGGTGTCGGTTTCTCCAGGTCCCATCATCACGCGGTTCGAGCTCGATCCGGCGCCGGGCGTCAAGGTCAGCCAGATAGTAAATCTCTCCAAAGATCTTGCGCGGTCGTTATCAGTAGTCAGCGTTCGGATCGTGGAAGTCATTCCCGGCAAGGCCTACATCGGCCTTGAGATTCCGAATGAGAATCGGGAAGTCGTCACACTGGGGGAAATTCTGCGCAGCAAGGCCTACGACGAGCTCGCGTCGCCGCTAACGCTGGCGCTTGGCAAGGATATTTCCGGGAATTCTGTCGTCGCCGACCTGGCTCGAATGCCGCACTTGCTGATTGCCGGAACGACCGGGTCCGGCAAATCGGTCGCGATCAACGCGATGGTACTGAGTCTTCTCTACAAGGCGCAGCCGGAACATGTTCGCCTGATCATGGTAGATCCGAAAATGCTCGAGCTGTCGGTCTACGAAGGCATTCCACACCTGTTGACACCCGTTGTCACCGATATGAAGGAGGCGGCAAATGCGCTGCGCTGGTGTGTTGGAGAAATGGACCGTCGCTACCGTTTGATGGCGGCCCTGGGCGTCAGAAATATTGGTGGCTATAACCGCAAGGTCAAGGACGCTATTCAGTCCGGGAAGCCCATTCCAGACCCAACCTGGAAGCCGCCCGAAATCGAAGATCCGGACAAGCCGGTCGAGCATCCGACACTAACGCCGTTGCCGTATATCGTCATCATCATTGACGAGCTCGCCGACATGATGATGATTGTCGGTAAGAAAGTCGAAGAGCTGATCGCACGGCTGGCGCAAAAAGCGCGGGCTTCGGGAATCCACATGCTGCTGGCTACGCAGCGCCCGTCCGTCGACGTTATCACCGGGTTGATTAAAGCCAATATTCCAACCCGGATTGCCTTTCAGGTTTCAGCCAAAGTGGATTCGCGCACGATTCTCGACCAGATGGGGGCGGAGAATCTCCTGGGTCATGGCGATATGCTTTACCTGCCGCCCGGGACATCGCTGCCAACTCGCGTACACGGCGCGTTTGTGGCGGATCACGAGGTCCACGCCGTTGTAAGAAATCTCAAGAAAGCCGGGCAACCGCGTTATATTGATGAAATTACTGACGCGCCCACCAGTCTAACTCCAGGACTGACCGGACTGGAGACCATGCCGGGTGACGATATCAGTGCCGAACAAGATCCGCTTTACGACCAGGCGGTGCAGGTTGTAATGGATACGCGCAAGGCATCGATCTCAGGCGTCCAGCGACGTTTGAAAATTGGCTATAACCGGGCTGCACGAATGGTTGAGTCGATGGAGCAGGCCGGGCTTGTCGGTCCTTTGCAGGCAAATGGATCCCGGGAGATTCTGGTGCCGATCCCGGCGAAGGAATGAAATCGACGTGCCCTTCAGCGGGCCGATTGGCGCGAACCTGGCCGGGAAGCTATGAACGAATCTAAATCATTGATCGCATTTTTCAGACATGTGTCGGTTTGCAGCGCGCTGTATCTGCTCGTGTCCGTTACACCGGCTGACGCCCAGGAAGAAAAAGACGAGGGGCGTTTGCTCGTCGAGAATTTTCTGCAAAATGTCGTGACGCTTTCAGGCAGGTTCGAACAGCAACTTCTCGATGCCGACGATAACCTTGTAGAAGAGTCGGCGGGGTTTTTGCAAATCAGACGGCCAGGTCAGTTTCGCTGGACCTATATGGAACCCTACCAGCAAATTCTTATCGCCGACGGGCTGAACATGTGGAGCTACGACGTCGATCTTGAGCAGGTCACGGTCAAACCGCAAGCAACGTCGCTCGGCAGCACGCCCGCATTGCTGCTTGGCGGGGCAAGCGAAGTAATTGATGACTTTGACTACATCGGCAGTGTGACCGAGCGAGGCACAGTATGGGTCAGGTTGCGACCCAAAGACACGGACAGCGGCTTCACCAAGGTCGAGCTCGGGTTCACGGACGGTAATCTCACGCGCATGCTGTTTGGTGACAACCTGGAGCAAACCACGCTCATCGCGCTTTTTGACGTGGAATTTAACGGGACTATTGATACAGAAGCATTCGTTTTCAGCCCGCCTGCCGGCGTCGATGTGGTTGGTACACCGGTTGCCCTACCAACGACCCCGGCAGCAGAATTCTGAATGCTCGCTTTACAGTACCCCGGGCGCTGGAAGTTGGCAGGCCTCGTCCTGCCGGTGTTCGTGCTCGCCATGGCGCTGGCACCCGCATTCTGGTCATGGCCGTCGAGCGCCCGGCCAGGTCTGATCGAGCTGGACAAGGTAGGTCACGGGCTTACGTTTGCCTTCCTGGCGCTCTGGTACACGGGACAGTACGCCCGGAATCAGTATTTCCGAATTGCACTGGCCCTCGCGGCCTATGGCGCATTGATTGAATTACTGCAATCCTTTCTTCCGTACCGAAGCGCTGAATTTGCCGATTTTGTGGCAGATGCGATTGGCATCCTCGGCGGAATAGTAATGGCGCAGTGGTTTGCGGGTGGCTGGAGCATTCGCGCGGAAAACTGGCTGGGAAGTCGAATTGGCTGATCTTTTTGCAGACGAAACTCAAACCGCGCCCACGGGCAGTGACCTCAACCGTCCGCTCGCGGACCGCGTTCGTCCCGACTCGCTCGATAGTTTTTATGGACAGGAACACTTGCTATCGGAGGGCAAGCCTCTTCGTGTAGCAATTGAGCAAGGCAGGGCTCACTCCATGATTTTCTGGGGGCCGCCCGGTACCGGCAAGACGACGCTCTCGCGGATGATCGCAAGCAAGACAGATGCACATTTCATCGCGTTATCTGCAGTGATGGCGGGCATCAAAGAGGTTCGGGCGGCTGTGCAGGAGGCAAAACAATACCGCGAAGCTTACGACCGGCCGACGGTACTGTTTCTTGACGAGGTGCACCGCTTCAACAAGTCGCAACAAGATGCGTTCTTGCCCTTTGTTGAAGATGGCACCTTAACCTTCATCGGGGCGACCACCGAGAATCCTTCATTCGAGCTTAACAATGCTTTGCTGTCACGCGCGCGCGTCTACGTGCTGAAAGCGCTGGACGAACATGCGCTGCTCCAGGTGTTGCAGCGTGCTTTGGGTAGTGCATCCGGCCTGGGGAAAGAGGCTGTCAGTATCGATGACGATGCCGCCAAGCTGATTGTCATGGCCGCAGATGGAGATGCCCGAAGGGCACTGAATCTGCTCGAACTTGCCGCTGATCTCGTACAGTCGGGCGACGCTGGTCGAGTCATTGATGTGGCCTTGGCAAAAGACGTTGCGCAGGGCAGTCGGCGTCGTTTCGATAAACAGGGGGAGTATTTTTACGACCAGATTTCTGCCTTGCACAAATCGGTTCGGGGGTCGGATCCCGATGCGTCACTATACTGGTTGATGCGCATGCTGGATGGCGGATGCGACCCGCTTTATGTTGCACGACGGATTATCCGGATCGCGTCTGAGGATATTGGCAACGCGGATCCGCGCGCGCTGCGACTTTGTCTCGATGCCGCCGAAACCTATGAACGCCTCGGCAGCCCGGAAGGCGAGCTGGCGATTGCCCAGGCCGTGATCTTCCTCGCCTGCGCGGCCAAGAGCAACGCGGTGTACAAGGCGGCAAAAAGTGCCGCTGCCGATGTGCAGGAATATGGTTCCCTGGAAGTGCCGCTGCACCTCCGAAATGCGCCAACCCGCCTGATGAAGGAACTCGGATACGGCGAGAAATATCGCTACGCGCACGATGAGGAAGACGCCCTCGCGTCCGGCGAGTCCTACTTTCCCGAGGACATGCCGGCAGTTAAGTATTATCATCCTGTGCCGCGCGGTCTGGAGTTGCAGATTGGCGAGAAACTGGCCGACATTGCCAGACGAAACCAGCAGCACAAAGAAACCAATAATGATTGATCCAAAACTTCTCAGAAACTCGGCGGCCGAAGTCGCCAATAATCTCGCCCGCCGGAATTTCGTATTCGATGCCGAAGCCTATCTGGCGCTCGAGGAGAAGCGTAAAGCGCTGCAAGTCGATGTTGAGAAGCTTCGTGCGGAGCGTAACGCCAGTGCGAAAAACATCGGCAAAGCGAAAGCACAGGGAGAGGATATTGCGCCGTTGCTTGCGGCTGTTGAAAGCCTGGGCACGAAGCTCGAGGAGGCCGACGGCGAACTTCAGCTCCTGCTGTCGCAACTTAAGGACATTGAAGCCGGTTTGCCGAACTTGTTGCACGACGATGTGCCGGTTGGCGCGGAAGAGGCCGACAACCTGGAAGTGGCGAGGTGGGGCGAGCCGCGCCAGATGGATTTTGAGGCACTGGATCACGTGGACCTCGGTGCCGGTCTCGGCATGCTGGACTTCGATGCTGCCGCCCGAATTTCCGGTTCGCGATTTGTGGTAATGACGGGTCCGCTTGCGAGACTGCAACGAGCACTGATTCAGTTCATGCTTGATACGCATACGGCTGAGCATGGTTACACCGAAACGTATGTGCCGTACCTGGTTCAGTCGGACGCACTTTTCGGTACCGGCCAGCTGCCAAAATTCGAGAATGATCAGTTCAAGACCACTGACGATCCGCCGTTTTACCTGATACCAACGGCAGAAGTGCCGGTCACAAATATGGTTCGCGACACCATTCTCGAAGCGTTGGAACTTCCGCGGCGATTCGTGGCGCATACGCCCTGTTTCAGGTCCGAGGCCGGTTCGTATGGCAAGGACACCCGCGGCATGATTCGTCAACATCAGTTTGAGAAGGTTGAGCTGGTGCAGATGGTCGAGCCGGACAAATCGAACGCGGCTCTCGAGGAGCTGACGGGTCACGCGGAGGTAATTCTGAGGCGCCTGGAACTGCCTTACCGGAAAGTTGTACTTTGTTCCGGAGACGTCGGGTTCGGTTCGCACATGACCTACGATCTTGAGGTCTGGTTGCCAGGGCAACGTGCTTACCGGGAGATTTCTTCCTGTAGCAACTACAGAGACTTCCAGGCGCGGCGCATGCAGGCTCGCTGGCGCAACCCGGAAACCGGTAAACCGGAATTGCTACACACACTGAACGGCTCAGGTGTCGCCGCCGGGCGCGCGTTAATTGCAGTGATGGAAAACTATCAGGACGCTGACGGTAATATTATGGTTCCCGATGTGCTAAGGCAGTACATGGGAGGGCTTGGAAAAATCAGTCGATCCTGATCGCCGCTCAGCGTGAAACGGACCCGCCAGAAAAAAAGGGCCGCTTCTTTCGAAGCGGCCCTTTTGATTTCGACGTCGAGCGGCTAGTCGCGACTCATGAACATACGCAGTATGTACCAGAACATCATCGCGATAGATGCAAACAATGCCATCGACGCGGCGACATACTTGTCCTGCGGATAGTGATGCATGATGTTCGAGGTGTCATACAATACCGCGGCACCGGCAAAGCCAATCATGGCCACCGAAAACCAGGTGCCCAGCTCAAAACCGAAAATCAGGCTGCCGATAATTGCGACAAATGCGAGCACGCCGATCCACATGAGCATGCCTCTAAGAAACGAGAAATCCTTGCGCGTGATCATCGCAACTGCGACCAGGCCAACGCTGCCCATGATGGTAACGCCGACGGCGCTGTCGATGATGCCAGGTTCCATCGCGTAGGCAATAAACAGCATGGGGGCAAAAATCAGGGCTTCCATGACGACGAACACGGCGAACGCCGCATATTGAGCATTTTTGGATTCAATGCGGTGCGCCACGTGCGTGGCACCCATGCCGACCAGGATAAAAGCGCCAAGCACCATCCACCAGTTCGACAACATGGGTTGGGCGATAGCCGCAGCGATGCCGGATTGGAAGAAGTAAACCTCAATCGCGGCAAACGCGAGTATCGCGCCAACGACATGGGCATAACATCTCCAGATAAAAGTCGAGCGATCCTCTACGGATAGCTCTGAAACGGGCGCCAGATAATTGACGTTCTCGTTCATCGTGCATACTCCTGCGTGCTGATAAATATGGCAAAGTCTAGCATCTATGACCCAATAACATCCTGCCGTGTTCCGTAAATCGGCAGGTTTCCTTTGCACCGATATAGGGTGTTTCAGCGCCAGATCAATAGCCCGCATGCGGGCTGGCCCATTTCGAATACCGGACTTTGGCTATGTCACTGTCTTCGGACGTATTTTTTGATTGCCCGCGGTCCGACTTCGGCGCCGTAAATGTTACCCGCCGCATCGACGGCGACGCCTTCGGCTGCGCTGGTGGCGGCATTGTCCTGATCGGGCTCCGGATCCGGAATAAATGCAGTGACGAAACCGTCTTTGGCGCTACCGATCCGGATACCTCTTTTCCAGCCGCCGTTGCGGCGCGCATTGGATTCGGAATCGGCCGAGTAGAGAATGTCATTCTTGTCGATAAATAAGCCGCTGGGGCGTCCGAACTGGGTCCAGGTAGCGAGGTGCTCGCCATCCTGCGTGAAAATCTGCAATCGGCTGTTGCCGCGATCGCCGACAAAAAGTCGGCCCTGCGAATCCATGGCCAGCGCGTGTGGATCACGAAACTGACCGTGGTCTCCACCGGTCTCGCCCCACTGCATGAGGTAATTACCGTCCTTGTCGAACTTGATTATTCGGTTGTTGCCCCCGGCGTCGTGGCCGTCAGCGACAAAGATGTCGCCGTTCGGCGCGACGAGCATGTCCGATGGTTTGTTGAAGACGTCCGTTCCGTCACCTGCGACGCCTTCCCGGCCGAGTCGCATCAGCAGCTCGCCGTCCGGGTTGAATTTCATGATCGTATGACCGATCCCGGCAGGCACCGGCGCGTAACCGACAGCGTCCGCAATCCAGACATTGTCGTCCGCATCGACATAAATGCCGTGTGGCCATGTAATTAACCCGGCGCCAAAACTTTTCACGACGTTGCCGTCAGGATCGAAGAGAAGTACCGGGTCGACATCGCTGCCTACGCAGAGGTTGGCGCCACAGCGTTCGGCTACCCAGATATGTTTGCCATCATTCGCCGGATACACGGCACTGGTCGCACCCCAGCTGCGGCCTGCCGGCAGCGTTGCCCAACCTTCGATGGTCTTGTACGGATTTGGCGCGCTGTTCTGGGCGTTTGCCAGGCCACTGGCAAGTAGGCAAATTGCGATGACCAACCCTTTTTTCTTTGCTTGAGACATGTATTTCCCCCTGGTTACATTCCGCCGGCAGCAACGATCCGGTTTCTGAGTATGCCGACTCCTTCCACTTCGATCTCAACCACGTCACCGGGCTTCATGGCAGCAGTCGCGCCTGGCGTGCCGGTGTAAATGATGTCGCCGGGATAAAGCGTTACGTACTGGCTCACGTAACTCACAATTCTGTGCACATTATGAATGAGATCCGTCGTGCTCTGGTTTTGCATGGTTTCGCCGTTAAGTCGTGTCTGGACTCGCAGGTCGAAATAGTCGAGACCCGTAACGACCGCGGGTCCAAGCGGGCCAAAAGTATCGCTGGCCTTGGCGCGCAGCCACTGCAGGTCATTTGCCTGCCATGATCGTTCGCTGACATCATTGCCCGCGGTTACACCGAAAATATAGTCGCCTGCGTCCTCCAGCGAGACTTTGCTCGCCGTCTTGCCTATGACCACTACCAGTTCGCCTTCAAAATGCAGGTCCGTGGCGTCAGGCGGATAGATCACATCGGTGTCGGGACCGGTGATGGACGTTGGCAACTTGAGAAACAGCGGCGGATGCTCTGGAATCGGACGAGATTCTTCGTGCGTCATTTCCTCGCGGTGGCTGATGTAGTTATACCCGACGGCAATGACTTTGGAGGGCTCCGCAGGCGCAAGCAGCACGACGTCCTCGGCAGCGACGCTGTCCCCCGTGCGTCGGCCATCCAGCCAGGGTGCCGCGTCCAGCAGGTCGATCCTGTCACCATGTTCTACTCCGTAACTGATCTTCCCACTGGTGGAAAACCGCACGTACCTGGTCGTTTCTGCCGCCATCGCATTTGTCCCGTAAAGTACCGTTAATACCAGCGCCAGGTGCACGGCTGCCTTTCCTGCAAACATTGTTTTGCCCCCGGATGCAGGCCGATGCCCGCTCTCTATTGCAATTCAACCGAAGTCTCCAAGTCTTCGCAATCGAATGCAAGTCATCTTGCGGCAGTTACCCGTGGTCGTTGTAATTTTGCGACGAACATTGCATCGTTGCCGTCCGGATAACAGCGGGTTTACGTGCATGTCGGAGGCCGACTGGGGAATACTGTCATTGCTGCCCTTGCTGGCGACGCTCGTTCTGGCTTTTATTACCCGTTCCGCGCTCATTGCCATGTTGGTGGGCACGTTTACGGGCACATTGTTGCTCGGAGCCGCTCCGGGCGTTGGCATGAACGAACTTTTTCAGTCATCACTGGGAAACGCAGATTTTATCTGGATATGCCAGATCGTCGTCCTGATCGGCATCTTGTTCGAATTGTTCAAGCGGGCGGGGGTCCTTGGTGCGCTGGCCATTCGTTTTGCCGGCGGCCGCGGCAGCAGGCGTGGCGTCGAACTGACCGCCTGGGGAATGGGCTTCGTCATCGTCGATGACTATTTCAGCCCGCTCCTGACGGGGGCAGTGATTCGTCCAATGTCGGATCGTGTCGCAATCCCGCGCGAGAAACTGGCATTCATTCTCGATTCGACCACGGCTTCGGTCTGCATTCTTGTGCCGTTTACTGCCTGGGGTGCTTACGTTGCCAGCCTGATCGCCGCCCAGGATGCCTATGTGGCTTCAGTGGACGAGGGGCTGGCAATTTTTATCAGCGCCATCAAATATAATTTCTACCCAATCCTGATGTTGCTGTTCACATTTTTGATGTGTTCCGGTCTGATCCCGGACTTCGGACCCATGCGCACGGCCGAGAAACGGGCAGCGGCCAGCGGCGAGCTGATCAGGCCTGGCGGTAAACCCCTGGTTACCGATGACGGCGACGAAATACTGGAGGTAGCCAGCGGTCGTGAGTCATCCCTGTTGCTTGAGTTGCTCGCCCCAATCGTGCTCCTGGTCGGCGTTGGCGCATGGACTTTGGTTGCGAGCGGCTCGGTGAAAATCGTTGAAGCATTTATGCTCGCCAATGGCTGGATGCTGGCAGTGCTGGCAATCCGGGGGAGTTTTTCCGGCATCGATGAGGTCGCCGACGTTATCGTGGCGGGCACCAAAAATGTAATGGGCGCGTTGCTCATTGTTGCCCTCGCATACGCACTGAATGCCGTCACTACCGAACTCGGCGCAGGCCAGTACATCATCGAACAGTTTACTTCAGATTTAACGCCAAACACGTTGGTTCTAATAACATTTTTAATTACCGCCGCGATCTCGTTTTCCACTGGCACATCGTGGGGCGCTTACGCAATGATGATGCCGGTCGCCTTGCCGATTGCGTTTGAAATCACCGCGGGAGATGCTGGCCCGCTCGTTTTCCAGACCGTTGCGGCGATCGCGGGTGGCGGTATTTTTGGTGATCATGCATCGCCAGTGTCCGATACGACGGTCCTGTCGTCAGTGGGCGCCGGCAGCGATCATATCGACCATGTCGTCACACAGCTGCCGTACGCGGTGCTGGTAGCGACCATCACCGCGGGATTGTATGCATGGATGTGAATGCCAGTCTTGATACGCCAATCGATCGGCGTGGTTCCGATTCTTTTAAGTGGGATGACAATCGACGGCTTTTCGGGCGGTCCGATATCCTGCCATTCTGGGTGGCGGATATGGATTTCGCGACACCTCGACCGATTCTCGAGGCGATCAGCGCTCGCTGCGAGCATCCAGTCCTTGGATACGGCATTCGATCGCACGAATACTTCTCGGCCATACAGGATTGGTTCGCCAGCCGGCATCAATGGGACATCCAGTTGGATTGGATGACGTTTTGCCCGCCAAGCTCTGTGGTTGGCATACACACAGTGATATCGATGCTGACCGAGCCCGGCGCCAGTATTGCTGCACCGACGCCTACCTATGGCCCCTTGATCAAGCTTATTGTCGACACCGGTCGCAGACACATTCGAAGTCCTCTGCGCGAAGACGAGGACGGGCGGTTTCATCTCGATGTGGCGGGCCTCGAAGCCAGCCTGGAGAAAGACACGCGGCTGGTAATCTTGTGCAGCCCGAACAATCCGGTAGGGCGGGTGTTCACTCGTGCGGAACTGGAAGCCCTCGCAGACCTCGCTGAGCGCCGGGATCTGATCGTGGTATCGGACGAAGTTCACTGTGACCTGGTGATGCCCGGGTATCGGCACATCCCCTACGGAACGGTTGGCGGTAAGCGTTCGATCACGGTAGTTTCTCCGAACAAAACGTTTAACACGGCGGGAATTCCACAGGCCACACTGGTAATGCCGGACCCGGACCTGCGCGAGCGCTACCGGACGCGCCTTGATACGCTGCAGTTGAATCACGACAGCACGTTCAGCGCCGAGGGCATGATAGCCGGCTATCGCCATTGCGCGTTGTGGCTGGACGACGTGGTTACTTACGTTGCCGGGAATCACCAGTTTGTAGCGAGCTACCTCGAGGAAAACGTGCCCGGTGTCAGGAAAGTTCCAGCCGAAGCCACCTACCTGGGATGGCTGGATTTTCGTGCGGCGGGGCTCTCGCAGGAGGAGATAATGCACCGACTTGTCAGCGTTGGCGGTGTTGGACTCTATAGCGGCACTGACTTTGGTGAAGAAGGCAGAGGATTTTTCAGAATGAACCTCGCCTGCCCGCGCTCCCTGCTCGAACAGGGACTCGACGGTATAAAGCGGGCGATGGCCTGAAATAAAGGTACAGGAATCGGTCCGTCGCTGTTGAAATCGGGATTGCCAGCAAGCAAAATGCCCCGGCGCGCAAGTGGCCGGCAACATTCACGTACACCAGAACTAAAGTGACTGAGCCAGAAGGGCGAGGGTCTGGATGGCCCGGCCTTATGCCCCGGTCTTTTTTTTGCTCGTAAGCGCAGTACGGAGAGGTGGCAGAGCGGTTGAATGCACTGGTCTTGAAAACCAGCAAGGGTTAGTAGCCCTTCGTGGGTTCAAATCCCACCCTCTCCGCCATTTCCGCCGAACGATAGGTTGCGAGCGGTGTCTTAGGTTTCGTCGATACTCGAATCTTCGGAATTCCTCATGCTTAATAAAATAATAAAAAACAAAGAGTTGTTGCTCTTAGTTTCAGCAATTTCTATCTTTTTTGCAGGCCCTGTTCGGGCCGATCTGGCCGCCGATTTATTGAGTGAATTCGGTCAGCTCGAAAAAAGTGGCAGCGCATCCGGTCAGGCATGGTTTGACCTTGCCGGTAAAGCCCGCGAGGCTGGTTCTCTGGATATCGCCGGGCAGGCCCTTGACCGCGCGTCGACGGCCGGGTTTTCATCGATTCGTATCGGCGCAGAAAAAGCCAGGCTGCAAGTCGTCGCGAAGGAACCTGACCTGGCAATCGCTGAGCTTCAGGGTCTCGTCGACAAGGGATTTACAGCCGTCGGCTTCTTTACCGCGGACCCGGTGATCAATTCGCTGGCAGGAAATCCGGGCTACGATACGCTGATCGCCGATCTGACCCGAATTGCCTATCCTTGCGAATACCAGGAGGGCTTCCACGATTTCGATTTCTGGATAGGCGACTGGGACGTCCACATTGCAAATGGCACCATCGCCGGCACGAATTCGATCACGCGCGAAGAGCGCGGTTGCGTTCTGGTCGAGCACTGGAAGAATGCCGGCGGCGGTACCGGAATGAGCGTCAACTACCTGGATATGAGCAGCGGCGAGTGGGTACAGATATGGAATGCCGAAGGTGGCTCGCAAATCAATATTCGCGGTGGCCTGACGCCTGAAGGAATGGCAATGGCGGGCACTATTCACAACGTCGGCAGCGACGTTACTTCACCATTTCGTGCGTTGTGGACGCTACTTCCAGACGGGCGTGTGCGACAATACTTCGAGCAATCCAATGACGGCGGGGCCACCTGGTCACCGTGGTTTGAGGGTTTTTATACGCGCAAAGGCAAGTAGGAGACCGTTGTATTGAACCGGCAATTCCGACACCGTCCGTTCCCCGCGGGCAATCCGCTGGCAAACGTGCTGGTGGTTATCGTGGGCGCCGCTGTGATCTCCTTGTCACTGGCCCTCGGCCTGATCGTGTTTGTCGGTATCGCAGGATTCGTCATGGTGATGAGCCTTGTGATGAGCGCGCGCACGTGGTGGCTCACGCGAAACATGGGCGCAGGGCGGCCGGCCGATGCGGGCAACAGGGCACCGCCGCCGGGCCAACGCCAGATTATTGAAGGCGAATACCACGAGGTCGGAAACCCGGACAAGAGCCACGACGACCTCTGAACCGTAGTCAAACCGACCAAAAACTACTAAGCTCGCTCGTCATGCGCAATGGCAAAACAGATCCGGACCGACGCAAGAAGCGACGCAGACGCCGCATACAGGCAGTCGTTATCTACACGGCGATCGCAATTGGCCTTGCCTGGTTCTTTGAGTCTCAGGCAACGACCACGATGATCTTCGTCCGTCATGCCGAAAAAGCCCTGATGCCGGTTGGTGATCCGGGTCTGACCCCGGCAGGACAGGCCCGAGCTGCCGAGCTCGCAAGGCAGCTGGTGGACGCCGATGTGGTGGCAGGCATAGACGCCATTTACTCGACGCCGTTTCGTCGCACGGTGGAAACGGCACAGCCGGTGGCCGATGCGCTGGGCCTCGAAATCAACCGTTACGATCCGGACGATAACGAAGCGGTCCTGGAGAGAATACTCAGGAATCACAAGGGCAAAATCATCCTGGTCGTGGGCCACAGTGATACCTTGCCGACCTTGATCGCGGACCTTGGCGCCAGTAAAAAAGTACCGCCGATCGCCGAATTTGAATACGACAATATTTACCTGATTTCCATCCCGTGGTTTGGCAAGACCAAGACCATACGATTACGTTACGGTGAGCCATATCGGGGTGAGCCGACGGACAAAAACTACCCCGTCACCAAAATGACGGAATAATTCCCTGACGTGATCAGTCAACATGAGTTCGTTGTAGCGACGGCCGGTCGCGGGACTTACGATCTTGGTGACGATATCCGGGGTCTGGTCCTGGCATCGGGAGTAGTGACCGGCATCTGCCACGTATTTGTGCGCCATACCAGCGCGTCGTTAATGCTTTGCGAAAACGCGGACTCCGCGGTCAGGCAGGATCTCGAATCGTTCATGCAGCGGCTGGTTCCGGACGGCGATCCGCTCTTTACCCACATCGATGAAGGGCCCGATGACATGCCAGCGCATGTGCGCAGCATACTAACCCGGTCGGACCTGAGTTTGCCGGTCAGCGACGGCGGCTGCGCGCTGGGCACGTGGCAGGGCGTTTATTTATGGGAACATCGACTTGCGTCGCACAGGCGCAAGGTAATGGTCACTATCTCCGGCGAATCGCGCTAGGTGGCGGTTGGGCGACCCTTAATTCCCGCCGATTCGCGCAGAATAATCGCCTTCCTGATGAAATCCTCGTGCTTGCCGATCTTCAGGTCCGCCTGGAGGGCGCCCTGAATTTTCTGGCCCTGGCTAATGAGGTAGGTGATACGGCGCACTCCAAAACCCATGGGCCCCGTAGCGTCGTACATTCGAATGGCAATCTTGTCCGTGTCGCAAATGAGCGTGAAGGGCAGATTGTGTTCTGCCTTGAATTTTTTATGGCTCTCCCGGTCCTGCGGGCTGACCCCAATAACGTCCAGGCCGACCCCTAAAATGTCATCATGGATATCGCGGATCGCGCAGGCTTCCTTCGTACAACCGGGCGTGAAATCTGCCGGGTAGAAAAACAGAATCACCGCGCTGTCCTGAAGACGTTTGCTCAGTGACACGTCCTCGCCATTTTCGTCCGGAAGAATAAATTCCGGTGCAACATCTCCCACCGCCAACATTGTCAGTTATTCCTCCCGCTACCTATCAGACGTTTTCCGGGCAGGTCACAAGGCACGATCATCCAGCGACGATATTTGCCACCCGGTCCTTGCCAGCCACGGGACAATTCTACATGGTTGCCAAGTCGAGGAAATACTCGCCTGTCGTCGACGAATGGTCCGTAGGCAGCGTACTGCGTCGAAACGCGCCCGTACTCGACTGCTCAACAGGGCGACCAGCGCCAGGAAAGGACAGGAAACCCGGCGGCGAATCTTGCGGCGGGGAGAGCCTTGTCGGCCGTGTTATGAAAACGAGACCGGGTGGCAGCCAGGAATACAGCTCGGGAGGCGCCAGCCGCCGGTTTCCGCAAGCAAGCAGGGGTTTGGGTCAGTGGCATCTGCGTCGTTGAAAAACAGGCTGCAAAGACGCGCCGAATACTGTGATCTTGGCCATAAGGCGTCCACGCCAACGCCGGCTGCACTATAATTGTATGCTGGTACGTGAGTCTCCGGACCCTGGGCCGGAGTCCATCCGCGGCAACAAGACCGCGGCATCGCTGAATTTTTTTTCAAGGTTCTGATCATGCATAGCACTAAATCGTGGACGATCGTATTTCTGTGTGCCCTGGCAATGGCTAATTGCTCGAAGAACCCGCCGCCGGTCGAAGATGCCACCGTCGCCGCTGAACGGCCGCCGCCGGCAACCGTTCCGAAGTACAGTGCCGAGGTGTTTTTCGCGACGACCAGCTACGCAATGGCGAATGGTGCGGGATATGCATTTTCGCCGGATTTTGGTGCGCTTCTGATCAGTTCCGACCAGACTGGTGTATTCAACGCGTATCGGTTGCCCCTGGACGGCACTCCGGCGAGTCCACTGACCCATTCAGAAGACAATGCTGTCTTTGCTGTCAGCTGGTTTCCGGATGATGAAAGAATTCTTTATACCTACGATGGCGGTGGCAACGAGTTAAATCACGTCCTCGTTCGGGAAGTCGATGGTTCCAATCGCGACCTCACACCCGGCGACGCCGTCAAGGCCCAGTTCATCGGCTGGAGCGACGACAAACAAGGTTTTTATCTGACAACGACTGAAAGGAACCAGACAAGTTTTGATCTCTACCGCTATTCAGCAAAAGACTATAGCCGCGAGTTGATTTTTGAAAATCCCGGATTCCAGATCAGCTTTGTCAGCGGCGACGGACGCTGGCTGGCGCTTGATAAACCGCGTACAAGTGCTGATTCTGATATTTACGTTGTCGACCTGCAGGGTAGTGATCAAGAACCGGTGCTCATCACACCGCACGACGGCAATGTCGAGTATTCCACCTTTATCATCCAGGCCGACAACCAACACCTGATATACAGCACAAACGAACATGGCGAATTCAATCAGGCGTGGCGAATCAATCTCGAAACCGGCGAAAAATCGGCGTTCGTCGTTGCTGACTGGGATGTCGTCTATGTCGGTAATTCGCCGTCGGGTCAGTACCTGACCTACGGAATCAACGCCGACGCGAAAACCGAAGCGGTGCTGCGCGATTTTGAGACCAACCAGGAACTCGAGCTTCCCGCGCTGCCACCTGGAGAAATCCGGAACATTCGATTCTCCGGCGACGAGTCAAAGATTGCGCTGATTGTTAACGCCGATAATTCACCGTCGAACATTCATCTCATCGATCTCGAAGATGGCACAGCGCGGCAATTGACCGATGCGTTGAGCCCCGAGATTGACGCGAAGCATCTGGTCGTAAGCGAGGTTATTCGCTACAAGAGCTTCGATGGTCTGGAGATTCCGTCGATTCTCTATAAACCGAAGGACGCCAGCGCGGCAAATCGTGTGCCAGGCCTTGTTCTCGTGCACGGTGGCCCGGGCGGACAGACCACTACCGGTTATCGCGCCATGGTTCAGCACCTGGTAAATCACGGGTATGCAGTGCTTGGCGCAAACAATCGGGGTTCGTCCGGCTACGGAAAGACGTTTTATCACCTCGATGACAGACGTCACGGCGAAGAAGACTTGCAGGATATTGTTTATGGCAGAAAGTATCTTGAGTCTCTCGACTGGGTTGATGGCGACAAGATTGGAATCATTGGCGGATCCTACGGTGGTTACATGGTGGCGGCGGCGCTGGCATTTGAGCCAGACGCGTTCGATGTCGGGATCGATATATTCGGGGTTACGAACTGGGTTCGCACGCTTGAGAGCATTCCACCCTGGTGGGAGTCGTTCAAAGAGTCGCTGTACGACGAAATGGGTGATCCGGCGACCGATGCCGAACGCCATCGCCGTATCTCACCACTTTTCCATGCGGGCAATATCACCAAACCGACGCTTGTGATTCAGGGCTCTAACGACCCCAGGGTGCTGCAAGTTGAAAGTGATGAGTTGGTTGCCGCTATTCAGGCTAACGAGGTGCCGGTCGAGTACATTGTGTTTCCTGACGAGGGACATGGTTTCCGCAAGAAAATAAATCAGGTCACCGCATCAAATGCGTATGTGCGGTTTCTAGACCGGTACCTGAAGGGCGGCTCCGCTAACGACTGATAGTCAGCCAATACTTTTGCTAGTATTGCGCAAACAATGCCCCGGTAGCTCAGCAGGATAGAGCACCAGATTCCTAATCTGGGGGTCCCATGTTCGAATCATGGTCGGGGCGCCAATACTTAATGGACTGGCGGCCGGCGCGTTTTTCGCTGGCTACCTGTCCTGGTCTTTTTTTGACGATAGTGAGCTGCTCGAGCCTGTTCGCCTGACCTGCCATAATTCGGACACGGTTCACGGCCGGTGGAATACCATGCCGTATATTGAGCTCTTTTAAGGCGTCGCGGCGCAAAGGTTCTGCGCAGGGCTATGGTTTTGCCGCAAAACTTTAGTGATGGAGTCAGTTAATGTCGATCTGGACCCAGGTAAAGCAGCTGGCTGCACAGACGCCGGATGAACGCAATCGGTACGTCGATTTTCTTCGCGCGGTGTCGATCCTTGTTGTAATCGTTGGTCACTGGCTGATCGCAACCACTTATTATGTCGATGGCTCGCTGTCGTCGGGGCACTTGCTTAAGTCACACCCTGGGACGCAGTGGCTGACCTGGCTGTTTCAGGTGATGCCGGTCTTTTTTATCGTTGGCGGATATTCGAATGCCGTGTCGCTGGAGAGCGCCCGCGCAAAGGGTGTCAATTACGCGACGTGGCTTTCTACACGCCTCAACCGCCTGGTATCGCCGCTGCTGATGCTCATTATTGCCTGGGCAGGTATCGGCATCGTCATGGGCCTGATGGGCGTTACGCCGAATGTCATTCAGTTTTCGTCACAGGCGGCGTTGATACCCACCTGGTTCCTGGCGATTTATATAATGGTGGTTATTCTCGCGCCCACCTCCTACAGGTTCTGGAAGCGATTCGGTTTTGCTTCTTTCTGGGTTTTTGCCGCCGCGGGCGCCGTTGTCGACGCGTTGTTTTTCCTCGCGGATATTCGGTGGCTGGGCTGGAGCAACTATTTCTGGGTATGGATGGCAGTTCATCACCTAGGATTTGCCTGGCGTGACGGTCGTTTTCGAAGCCCGGTAAAGTTACTGTTTTATTCGGCTCTTGGGCTCGCCGCGCTGTCGCTATTGATACTCAAAGGCCCTTATCCGCTGGCGATGGTGGGATCGCCCGATGAGGGTCTCAGCAATACGCTGCCGCCCAAAATTACTTTGCTCGCACTTGGCGTGTTTCAGTTTGGTCTGCTGCTTTCGCTGGAAGGGCCGATGAGGCGGGTTCTGGAGAGCCTTCGTATCTGGGCAGCAACGGTGTTAATCAACACCATGATCATGACCGTGTATCTCTGGCATATCACCGTCATGATTGTTTTTATAGCGATTCTCTACCTGGTCGGAGGGGTCGGGCTGGGTATTGAGCCGGGAACGCCTGACTGGTGGTATTCCAGGCCGATCTGGATCGCCGTGCTCATTGTATTGCTGGTTCCTGTCGCGCTGCTGATGTCGCCGCTGGAGCGGCGTCCACGCAGTGCCGATGACGGGATTCCCGGTCCGGCGCGGCAAATCGTCGGCGCTACGATTCTATGTCTCGGAATCGCGCTGCTGGCAATGTACGGGTACGGGGGCGGACCGGTTCGGCACCTCGACGCAATGTCGTTCGCAATGGTTATTGCAGGCTCTGTGATCAGCGGGGTCCTGCCGGGCATCCGGCGCCGTCCGCGTTCACAATAACGGTTCGATCGGCAGCAGGTTTACAAACCCAAGTTGCAGTCGTTTACTCCGGCTGACTTCGTAATCGGGAGCGAACTCCGCGGTTGTTTGCCAGCTGTTCTCCGGCAGCATGTCGCGTTCAATGCTGTGTGTCAGTTGCTGAGCCAGTTTCTCGCTCTCAATGAAAACACCGACTTCCGTATTCAGGTTTGCGGATCTGGGGTCAAGATTAAAAGTTCCTATAAAGATTCTTTTGCCGTCGATGACCATGCTTTTCGCATGCACTGCAAAAATAGGGTCTTTATGGGCCAGCTCGGCATATCGGGCAACAAGTTCGGACTGGACGCCGGGCCGCGGCTTGTACTCGAATAATTCGATGCCAGCCTGCAGCAGGCGGGGTCGTTGTCGATGATATCCGCTGAACGCCGGGATGTTGTCCGTCGATGCGAGCGAGTTGGTCGATATACGAATACTGACACCGCGCGCGCTGAGTTCCTCGAACATCTCAATGCCGCCCTTCGGCAGTACCAGGTAAGGGGATTGAATGAGTATCGAGTACCTGGCGTTACGCAATGCATCGGCGAGTCGGAATGTCGATTCGCCGCCGCCACCAAGCCAATTCGTGCCATCATTTTTGCCTGGCGTATCGCTAATGAACGAGACTTCCTGCCAGCTCATATCATCCAGAAGTACCGGGATTGTTCCAGAGATGTTGGTTATGGCATTGCGAATCGCGGGCTCGAAATTGGCAGGGTCGTTGGCATAGGCATGCAGCTGAGCCGTATACAACGATGCTTCCGTCGCACTGATAGTATTCGCGCTCGCGTTTAGCACTTGCTCAACTGGCTGGGCCAGCTCGCTGTTCCAGAACTCTTCAAAATTTTTCTGCATGTCCCGAACTGCGAGTCCGAGTAATAGTATGTCGCGGTCACGAAAGTTATAGTCGTGATCGAAGTCGAAATACTCGTCGGCCATATTTCGTCCACCGGTGATCCCCGCAACGCCGTCGAATATCGCCGTCTTATCGTGCATGCGCTGATTAAGTGAGCGAAATTGCGTAACGACGTTGAACAATCGACTGAGAAAGGACGTACCAACGGATACGTTCGGGTTATAAATTCGGATCTCTACATTCGGGTGAGCAGACAGCAGCAGCAATGTCTGATCCTGTGCGTCGATCAGAAAGTCGTCCACCAGCACTCGGACCATGACCCCGCGTTCCGCTGCCAGAAGGAGTTGCTCGGCAGCCAGGGTGCCAATATTGTCTGTACTCCAGATGAAATACTGAACGTCGATGGTTTTTTCGGCATGGCGCGCAAGCCATGCCCGACCAATCAGTGCTTCTTCACCTTTTTCCAGGATATAGGCGCCGGTTGAAGCGTCCATGCGGTCTGCACATTCAGCACATTTTTCGCTGATCCAGCTCTCGATTGACTGGGCTTCGGTTTCCCCTGCGAAGAGCAGGATGATGGCGAGCCGCCACGAGGTGGAGCAGAGGAATCTCATTGACCGAAATTGTGCAGCGATTGCCATCAACAGGATCCAGCTTGAACGATGCGACAAGTTTACTGATCCTGGCCGGGCGTGAGCCGATACAGCGCACAATTACGGAAAAAAGGCGCAGAAAATGTCGGGTTTCGAGTGTAGCGAGGTGCCATCAAATGGCCCGGATTTGTGGTCTCGTCCATTGTTTTCACAGGATTCGAACAGTAATCTTGATGTCACTAACCTTTGGGCCCTTTATCCGATGAAGATCCGGTTCCACAGTTTCGTGTGGAGAGTCGCTGCTGTAATTCTGGTCGCTGTCGCGCCGGCGCTTGCGGGTGAATTCGAGCAGGGGCTGGCCGCGTTTAACCGCGGTGACTATGAGGCTGCGCTGGCGGCGTGGATGCCTCTTGCTGAAACCGGCGATCTCAACGCGATGTATAACGTCGGCTTGCTATACGACGAAGGATTGGGCGTCGACGTTGACAAGAAAACGGCGCTCCGCTGGTACTTGCTCCCGGCGGAGGAGGGCGATGTATCGGCGCAATTCAATGTTGCGATGATTTATGACTTCGGTGACGGCATTCCCGAGGACAATGCAAAAGCGGTCTATTGGTATACGCAGGCCGCGAATCAGGCCGATGAGCAAGCGCAGTTTAATCTCGCTGTCATGTATGCGACCGGAGAGGGCGTTGCCGCCGATATGCAGGCGGCTATTCGCTGGTACCGCCTGAGCGCTGATCAGGGACATGCGCCGGCTCAATACAACCTTGCCTACATCTACGATACCGGCGAATCGGTTCCTGAAGACAATCAATTGGCCATGGACTGGTATTTGAAAGCGGCCGCTCAAGGTGACCATGACGCCGAATATGCAATCGCGTTGATGTACGACGAGGGTGACGGGTTTATCGAGGACGACGTTGAAGCCATGCGCTGGTACAAGAAGTCGGCCGCGCACGGGAATCTCCGGGCACAGTTTAATCTCGCCATAATGTATGACGTCGGCGAAGGCGTGCCGGAAAATGATGAGCTCGCGATCAAGTGGTATACGGCCGCTGCGGAACAAGGCCACTTACAGGCACAGGTCAATCTCGGCATCATGTACGAGAAAGGTGAGGGCACGGCGGTCAATCACGAAGCGGCCATGAAATGGTATCAGGAGGCAGCGGATCAGGGCTCGAGTGACGCGCAGTATGCACTGGCGTTGATATACGACGAAGGCATCGGGATCCCGGAAGACAATGCTGCAGCTCTGAAATGGTACGCAAAAGCCGCCGTGGCCGGTGACGCCATGGCGCAAAACAACCTGGGTGCAATGTACGATTCCGGCGAAGGCACGCCAATCGACGATGAGAAAGCAGTCTATTGGTATTCCCTTGCAGCGGATCAGGGAAACTCAATCGCGCAAAACAATCTCGGCGCGATGTATTTCACTGGCGAAGGTACGAAGGAGAGTAAAACCGAGGCCTATAAGTGGTTCTATATTGCTGGTGAACTTGGTAATGTCAATGCGCTAGATAACAGAGAGCTGGTCGCCAGGGGTATGCGGAAGTCGGATCTTCGCAAAGCGACGAAACAGGCCAACCAATGGCTGAAAAAGTTCAACGCTGCATCACCAGACCTTTAATTATCGCGTTTCGCCCCAATTACGGTACTGATGAACGGCATAGTTTTACGCATACTGATTACGATACTTGGCTTGCTGGTCGCATCGGCGCTGGTACCCGGGGTCACGATAAGTGGCTCCTGGAACTTTATCTTTGCGGCGGTGCTGCTGGGTGTGGTCAACGCATTTATCCGGCCAATCGCTCTGCTACTGACGCTCCCGCTGACGGTCCTGACGCTCGGTCTGTTTCTGTTTGTGATCAACGCCGCCATGTTCGGTCTCGTGGCCGGAATGCTTGATGGATTCTACGTATCGGGATTCTGGGCGGCGCTTTTTGGCGCACTGGTAGTCAGCATTACAAGTACAGTAGCGTCGTGGTACATAGGTCCTGATGGTCATGTTCAGGTCTACGTTATTCGCCGCCGCTGATAACCCACTAATGCACATTGGTTGTCACAGCCGTGATGTGGCGGTTTGACTATTTCAATCGCAACACGTCTTTCGGCATTCAGGTGCTCGGCACAAACTGAAAGTCTTCAAATAGACCCCACACAGTTTCCTTTTGCATTGCGCTGAAGAAAGCATCGCCTGGCGCGGAATTCGCTGTCGTGAAAGGAGCGAGTCTGCCAGGTCCCGGGCGGCAAGGGCGACTGGCAGAGGGCAACAGCGTCCCAGGTTACTGTTCATACGTCGTGCATTGACGCATTTGTCGGGGGTTGCCACGTCCTGCACGTCCGCATCGCGGTCCAGATGATGGCGGGCCGACGTGTGACCGCGCGGGAATTTTCGATAAGATGAAGGGCGCATCGATGGAGGATTAGAAATTGGGCATACGCACACGCACAATCGAATACCACGATGGTGATGTCGTTCTGGAGGGCTACATGGCCTGGGACGACTCATCGAGCGGCGCCATTCCCGGCATACTTGTCTCGCACGCCTGGGCCGGACGAGGTGAACATGAGGAGCGCAGGGCTGAGAAGCTGGCGGAACTCGGTTACGCCGGCTTTGCGCTGGACCTGTACGGGAAAGGCGTGCGTGGCAAAAACAAGGAAGAGAATGCGGCGCTGATGCAGCCGTTTATGAAGGACCGTGCAATGCTGCAGCGACGCATGCTGCTGGCGCTTGCCGAATTGCGGAAACAAAAAGAGGTCGACGCCGGGAAAGTGGCTGCGCTGGGATTTTGTTTTGGCGGGCTGTGCGTGCTCGACCTGGCCAGAACTGGCGCCGACGTGCTTGGAGTTGCAAGTTTCCACGGGCTTTTTGCCAAACCAGACAATCTGGACCGGATGACGATTGCGGCCAAAGTGCTGGTCATGCACGGCTGGAACGATCCAATGGCGACGCCGGACCAGGTCCTCGCGCTGGCAACGGAATTGACTGAGGCGGGCGCCGACTGGCAAATTCATGCGTATGGCAATACCCTGCATGCCTTTACCAATCCCGAGGCGAACGATCCGACGCTGGGCACCGTTTATAGCGGGGACGCGGACCGGCGTTCCTGGAACAGCCTGCAACTTTTTCTGGCAGAAATTTTCTAAAGTTTGCCTGATTCATGCGACGTTGAACGCGGCGCAATAACCTCATGCTCAAGGTGCTCCATGACGAATATTAAAGCCGCGATCGGAACGATCGTTTTTACCGCGCTGACATTGGCCGCTTGCGGCTCTGCCGAATCGCCCGGCCCGGCCAGCGCTACGGATACCGGTCAGTCGGCGGCCTTGATAGCGACCAGGGAAATAACTGCCGACGTGATGCGCAATTACGTCAAGGAGCTCGCTGACGACAAATACGAGGGCCGGGGGCCGGGGTCTCGTGGAGACGTGGCGGCACGGCAATACCTGATTGAAGAACTGAAAAAGCTGGGGTTGCAGCCTGGTGCAGCGGGCGGCGAGTGGGAACAGCCATTCGACCTGGTGGGAGTTACCACAGAGCAACCGCCAACATGGACTTTCGCAAGCGATGACGGCGAACTGACGCTGCGGCAATGGGATGACTTTATTGTGTCGAGCGGCGTTCAAGCGGAAAAGGCGCTTATCGAAGACGCGGAGGTCGTATTCGTTGGCTACGGCATCCAGGCACCCGAATACGAGTGGGATGATTTCAAAGGCCAGGACCTGACCGGCAAAGTAGCCTTGATCATGAACAATGACCCTGACTGGGATCCTGACTTGTTCGGTGGCGAAACTCGCCTCTGGTATGGACGCTGGGACTACAAGTACCTGAGCGTCGCCCGGCGGGGCGCGATCGGAGCCATCATTATTCATACGCAGCCGTCTGCCGGCTATCCGTTTCAGGTAGTGCAAACGTCCTGGACCGGCGAACAGTTTGAGCTGCCGGCTGATGACGAACCGCGACTGCAGGCGGCGGCCTGGGTAACCGAAGACTCGGCAAGAGCCCTCGTCGAAATGTCCGGCTTCGATCTCGATGCGCTTCGCGAGTCGGCCGACAATCGGGATTTCACTCCCGTGCCGCTTGGCGTTACGACCGCAATTGAGATGGACGTTTCGTTGCACCGGGTTAAGTCGGCAAACGTGCTCGCACTGATGCCCGGTAGTGATCCGGTTCTCAAAGACGAAGTGGTGATCTACACAGCGCACCATGATCATCTTGGAATTGGTACACCGAACGCGGAAGGCGACAATATCTACAACGGTGCGATGGACAATGCGTCGGGTGTCGCCCAGGTCATGGCCATTGCACGAGCGCTGAAGGCATTGCCGGAAGCGCCGCGCCGCTCCATCCTGTTTGCGCTGGTCGGTGCGGAAGAACAGGGCCTGCTGGGTTCGAAGTACTATGCGGCGAATCCAACGTTTCGACCTGGCAAGATCGCCGCAAATTTGAATTACGATGGCGGCAATATTTGGGGTGACACGCACGATGTTACCTACGTTGGGCTGGGCAAGAGTTCGATCGATACCATCGTGACGGCGATTGCCGCGGAGCAGGGACGTGTTGTAAAGCCCGATCAGTTTTCAGATCGCGGTTATTTTTACAGGTCCGATCAGTTCAGTTTTGCCAAAATTGGTGTGCCCGCGATGTACCTGGATCCCGGCACGGATTTTGTTGATCGTCCGCCCGAGTGGGGCAAACAGCAGATCAATCACTACACGGACGCCAATTATCATCAACCGAGCGACGAGTTTGACGACAGCTGGAATTTCGACGGCATGATTGATGACGCCACGATTGGATTTTGGGCTGGCCTGGCGATTGCCAATACGGACGAGATGCCACGCTGGTTCGAAGGCGATGAATTTGAAGCGGCACGCCTGGAGGCCCTGGCTGCCGAAAAGTGATGCGTCTTTTTTGTGCTTGTTTTCGGGAGTTGTAGATGACTGACAGCATTTTAGTGACCGGGGCCAACGGCAACATAGGCTCATTGCTCATTCCTGCGTTATGTGCGAATCCCGATTTGCAAGTGAGGGCGCTGGTTCGAGACCTAAGCAAAGGCGCAATGTTTACCGGCTCTGGTGCCGAAGTGATGGCAGGAGATTTTGCAGACCTTGAGTCGCTTAAACGCGCATCGAACGGGATTGATACGGTTGTTTTGATCGCCCCACCGGGACCCGATTGCGTTGCCCAGAACCGTGCGGTCATCGATGCTGCGCTCGCAACGGGAGTTCGGAAAATTGTACGCATTTCGGCCATCAAGGCGGACGAGAATGGTCGGACAGAGAATACGAGACTCCATGGTCATTGTGACCGCCAACTGCAGGAATCCGGATTGAATTGGGTAATCCTGCGGCCGAATTACTACATGCAAAATATTTTTATGTCGATTGACTCCATCATTTCGGACGACGCGTTTTACAGCGGTATGGGGGACGGTCGGCTGGCCATGGTTGACGTTCGGGACGTTGCTGCGGCGACAGCGGTGGTTTCAAGCGCGGATGAGTTTGACAACAGGATCGTGGATCTAAGCGGACCGGCCAGCATCAGCTTCGCCGACATGGCAAATATTCTCAGCGAGCTCCTGGGCCGACCAGTCAACTGTATTTCGGTCACACCGGAAGCCTTGAAGCAGGCGCTACTGCAACTGGGTTTCGACGAATGGATGGCCGATTTGCTGCGCGAGTACTCCGAGGCTTACGGCGAAGGCTGGGGCGACCTCGTAACCGATGGCGTGCTCAAGGTGACCGGACAAGCGCCGTGCAGCTTCAGGAAATTTGCAGAAGAGGTATTCGTGCCGGCATTGCCCTAGCCGGCATTGTCTCTCCAGCGCGCCCTGCGTTTGGCGGCAAGAGCGTACAGGAACAGGCCACCGGCAAGCATCAATCCGGTCACGAGCCAGGCTTCCGCTGTCGATTGGGCGCCAATCCAGAGACTCAGCGCCATGGCGATGCCGGGAACCACATAACCACCTTTCAGTTTGTAGGCTTCCTGTCGTTCCTCATCACTCGCCTTCCGGCGAATTCGCGGTAGTGCGCTGATGCAAAGTACGTAGGTGATAAGTCGTGTGAGTGAGCTGGCAGCGGCCAGTGCAGCAAAGGACCCTGACACCGCAAAGATCATCCCGAGCCCACCGAGTAAAAGGATCGAATTACTTGGCGTCGCGTATTTGTCGTGAACATGCCCGAACCATCTCGGCAGCAAGCGTTGCTCGGCGAGGGCGAAGGGGAGTCGCGGCACTGCGAGCATGATGCTGGACAAGTTGCCCCCAATCGAGAAGAAGGCCGCAAATGTGATCATCATTGCCCCGGCAGGGCCCAGTAACTCGCGACCAACCTCCGTGAGCGTCGCCTCGGTGGCGCCGGCGTCGGGAAGTACGGAGATATAGACCAGGACGATAAGAAAATACAGGATGCCGATAACCACTATCATCTGGACCAGGGCTTTCGGCAACGTTTCCTTGGGCTTCTTAGTTTCCCCCGAAACAATCGTCGCCGACTCGAAGCCGACGAAGGCATAAATCAGTAGCAGCGTTGTTCCGCCGAGATCGTCGATGGTCGGCATCGTTGCCGGAAAAAGCGTGTCCCCGCTGACGTGCTGAAGACCGAGCAGAATCAGGATAATAACCGGCACGATCTTCAGAAAAGTAATCACGGCCATCGTGCGTACGCCTTCCTTTACGCCGACATAGTTCGCCCATGTCAATATTCCGCAGACTGAAACTATCAGGATGACACGGCCAATACCGCTGCCGATCCATGGCCATACAACCGCCAGGTAAACAGCCATCGCATTCGTATTTGCGGCGAATGCGGTCACCCGGCTTACAAACAGGATCCAGCCGGTGCTGAAGCCCACAAGTGGACCGAATGCGCTGCCGGTAAACAGGACCGGGCCGCCGGATGTCTTGAAATAGCTGGACAGTTCGGCAAAGGTTAAAACAATCGTGATAACGAGTACGCCGATCACCAGGAACAGCCAGGGACTCAACACGCCAGCGCGTGCGGCAATCACGCCAGGGAGCGCGAAGATACCGGCGCCGATAACCGAGTTCAGAACAAGAATGGCAGCGCCGGCGAAGCCGATGCCACGAAGTAATTGTTTATTGTGCGGTTTTTCCTGTTCGTGTAACGGCACGCATTTCCCCCGGTCATACAGATTGTTATTGTTTGTCGTGGTTTCGACTATATCGGCAATTGCGGCAATAATCAGCGCGACAAGCCGATGAACCGGCCATCAATCATAGTAGTCCGACCTGGCTGAAGGTAGCATTGACAGCCGGGGAGTGGAGAATCTGTCGCTTGCGCCGCGGGCAACTACCGGACAGCCGAAATCAATGTAAGGGGAATATATGCGCAACTTTGGCAAACTACTCACGATACTTGTTGCTTGTCCGGGCATTACGTTCGCTGCTGACCTGTCCGGGATTCGGAATTACAAGGAATATTCGCCCTTGTTTTCAAGTGCGGGGCAGCCAACGAACGAACAAATCGAATTATTGAAAGAGGCAGGGTTCGAGCGCGTCGCCTACCTGGCATTCAGCAACAGCCGTGGCGCCATTGCCGATGAGGATGCAATTGTTAAAGGCCTGGGAATGGACTATATCCAGGTGCCCGTGGTCTGGGAGGCTCCGACGAAATCGGATTTTTACGCGTTCGCGGGCGCCATGCAGAGAGAGCCGGACAGAAAGACACTGTTGCATTGCGTGGCGAATTACCGCGCCTCGGCTTTTGCCTTCCTTTACCGCGTGCTGTACCAGGGCATACCGCTATCTGTCGCCAAAGCCGATATGAATTCAATCTGGAAGCCCAACGAAACCTGGCGACAACTGATTTTTGATGTGCTCGAGGAAAATGGCGTATCGCCAGATTGCGAAGGCTGCAGCTGGGAGACGGAAGACTAATCGACCGGCTTTCTGACCAACAGGATATCGCAGGGGAGATGATCCAGAACCTTCTCCGCCGTGCTGCCGATCACCGCCCGCTTGATGCCCCAACGCGCCAAGGCACCCATCACGACGAGATCGGCGCCATGGGTACGCGCAAATGTGGGCAGTAGCTCCTTGGTATCTCCCGGAAGCTGGTGTGTGTGCGCCGCATCGATGCCGTTGGCCATTGCCAGCTCATCCAGCTTTTCCCGGTGCTCGTCTCTGATCTTGCGGGCCAGCTCATCCACTGGCAATTCAATGGGTTTGAACGTTCTTGTCGCTTCCCGGCCTACGCCAAGGAGCCGCAGATAGGTGTGTAACAGATGCACCTCTCCCCCTGATCGGGCGGCGATTCCGCGTGCGCTTTCTACGATAACCTGGTCGAGCGCCGCCGGTTTGTCATGACTGTGAGTTGGGTCGACTGCAGCTATGATGACCGGCTTTCCCCGGATTTCGTGCGGTTTGACCAGCCACAGCGGGTGAGAGCAGCTTCTCACGAGCTGCCAGTCAGTATCGACAAAGATCGAGCGCTCGGCGGTACTGTGATACTGGGTTCCCTTGAGGAGATAAAGAGGATTCAGATCGACGGCCATTTGCATGATGCCTTCGGCGACCGGCCGTTCCTTGAGGAGATCGGTGGTCACCGTAACCCCGGCATCACGTGCGGGCTGTGCCAGCTCGTCGATGATCTGATTCTGCGCGACGGCAATCTTGCGAGCGATGTCCCGTGCATCGTTTGAAATCAGGAAGCCTTCGCCTAGCGGGCCGACGTCCGGATCGCAGTAAAGCAACTCGAGGTCACACTCAGTTAGCTTGGCAAGCCAGATCGCTCGAGCCACGACTTCAGTCGGATGCACATCCGGTTCGACCACTACCAGGATCTTTTTGCTGCCAGCCATTTGAAATTCTCCTGCGAGAAAGTATCTGATACGGCGGCCCGAATTATTGCCCGGTCACTCTGCCGGGGCCGCAGAGTCAGGGTACAAGGTCGACAGAGGGCCAAGAATCCGTATCCACAGTTGAAAGATTCGGCTTGTACTTATTCCGCAAAAATTGCGGCATATCGAAGTTTGGTCCGGTGTTGACGATGCGGAGCGATTACTCGGTTGCTGCTTGATCAGTGTCAAACAGCTCGCTCTGGATAACAGTGGTTGCGACATTGTAGGTAGCATTGAGATCCGCCTCGAGAACGGTAATGTCGTCGAGGTATCGAACCGAGTTATAGATGGCGATCCTCAGCCGGTCGTCGGAAAGGTTTTGCGGGCTGGTCAGGTCGGCCATACCGGCGTTGGTCGCTATCTGGTAGCGGTTTTGCAGGCTGTAGGTGAGCGACAGCGCGGAAACGATATTGTAATCCATTTTTGCCAGCGATCCGGTTGCCAGCGCCGTTTCCCAGGCTGTCGATTGCAGAGCCGCCGTTTCATAACTTTCCATCATGTCGACGAATGCGTCGATACTCATATCGTCGGCATCCTCGTAATGGCCTTTCAGGATATTGAGGAGGCCCTGGCTGAACGGCGCGGCGAACTCAATTCTCGCCTGGTTTTGCTGGATTTCCCTGTCGAAATTCAACAGTGCCTGGCGCACGGTTTGGGCATCCTCCCGATTTTCCCGCCACTCATCCAGGCCGAGCGCAACCAGAATACTCATGACAATGAGCGCAGATTCAAAAAGAACCCGCGGTAGCCAATCGGAAGTTCCCCTGTGAGCCATCCTGTCGCCGCCTCCAAATCCATGCGTATCGCGCAGCAAGTATACCAACCGCGGGCCAAAAGCATGGCCGAGTATTCAAAAAGTCGTTACCATGGCCGCTTCAGATATCCTGGCGGCGAACAAATTACTCTATGAATAACCGCATCATAGCCACGATTTTTCTGTTCGTTCTGTTGCTTCTGGTCAGCGCCCGGAAAGCCACAGCTCAGAACTATGACGAAATCCTGTCGTCTGCCTCGTCGGGTCCCGAATTCATGGTGATGGGCTTCGGCGACATCAGCTATGTCTCGCGCGATGGCACGGATCAGGATGGCTTTGTCATTGGTCAGGCTGTCGGTCATCTGGCGGCATCGCTGGGCCACTCGCTTAATGTCTTCGCCGAAGTCAGCGCCACTGGAAAGGATTCTGAATATGTGTTCGAAGTGGAAAGGCTTATCGCGAAATACGAGTTTTCCGATCTCTTGAAGCTGTCGGCCGGCCGTTACCACACGCCGATGGGCTATTGGAATTCAGCGTTTCACCATGGAGCCTGGCTGCAAACAACCACCAGTCGACCGGAAATGGTCAAATTTGGATCCAAGCTGCTGCCAATCCACTTTGTCGGTGTGTTGCTGGAGGGCAACCTGCACAGTAACAAGCTGGGCCTTTCATACAGCGCGGGCTTTGGCAATGGGCGTCACGCCAATATTGCCAGGGCCGGAGACGCCGGCGACATCAATGGCGACAAAGCCTGGATGGTTCAGCTGCAAATGGCTCCGGATGGCCTGTACGGTCTCAAAGCCGGACTGGGTTTCTACAGTGACGAGGTATCGCCGACCGACCGTCCCGACATCAAGGAAAGTACTGTTTCCGGGTTCCTGGCCTGGACCCGAGAGTCGCCGGAGATCATCGTAGAATTCCTGCATTCCAGTCACGAATACCTTTTCGACAGCAGTGTGTCGGGTGATGTCAACGCGTGGTACGCACAGTTCGCCTACCGTCTGAAGGACGATCTTTCCGCCTGGAAGCCCTATGCGCGTTACGAGGATACGGATGTCGATGACTCTGATCCTCTGCTGTTCGACCAGGGGCTCGACTACCAGGCGGGTATATTGGGCGTTCGGTGGGATTTCAATCCCTATGCGGCGTTGAAGGCAGAATACCGGTCGGAGGAATACGACAATGGCGGACGTGAGAATAACTTTCGATTACAGTTGTCTTTCGTCCTGTCGAAGTTGTAAGTTGTCGTCTAAATGAAACCATACTTGAACAATCGATTCATTGAGGGGCTGCGCCTGTGTCTTGCTGCGTCGTTACTCATGATTCCCTTCGTCGCACAGGCTGAGGAGCCAATCTCACAAACCGGCATTGCGATCGTTGTCCACAAGGACACGGAAGCGGACGACGTTTCCATGGCCGAGCTGCGGAACATATTTTTGGCCAACAAGCAATTCTGGCCGAACCGTTCGAGGATTATTCTGCTCGTGAGAGCACCCGAGTCGGACGAGCGCGATTATGTGCTCAATACGATCTACCAGATGGATGAAGATTCCTTTCGCAAATACTGGATTGCGAAGATGTTTCGTGCCGAGGTTCCCCGCGGGCCGAAAATTGTATTCAGTTCCGATATGACCACCGATCTGGTCGTTGCGATTCCCGGCTCTATTTCCTTCATGCGCGCAGACCAGGTCAGTGATGCGGTCAAGGTGCTTCGCGTCGACGGCAAATTACCAAGCGACGAAGGTTATCCGCTGAAGTAGTTTTTTGGCCGTAGCCTTCCCGGCATTAAGGGCTATAACTAACAACAAGGCGCTCAAGCATCCGGAAATGACGGGCGCCCGACCCTCGACGGTGACTACTTATGATCAGATTTTCAAGATTTTGTCTGCTGCTGGCACTGCTGCTTTTGAGCGCCGGTTCGGTTTTTGCACAGACTGCCGACCTTGTTGCCCGAAACGGCGTCATCTGGACGGTTGACGAGAAGAATCCGCGTGCCGAAGCACTCGCGTCGCTGAACGGCCGGCTGATTTATGTCGGCTCGAATCGGGGCGTTGAGCAGCACATCGGCCCGAATACCACCGTAGTGGATCTCGGCGGCAGTTTTGTAACGCCTGGTTTCTATGACAACCACGTGCATTTCGAAGGCACTGGTCGACTCCTTTACGGCCTTAACCTTCTTGATGTGTCTGACGAGGCGACGTTTGTCGCACGTATCCGAGATGTACACCAGCGCTATGCGCCGGGTACCTGGATCGTCGGGGGCGACTGGTCGGCTTACGAGACCTGGGCTGCCGGAGAAGTAGCCGAGGCGGGTCGTGAGGTTAACCCTGACGATCTCTATGGCAACCTGTTTTTGCCCGACAAAGGCATGATCGACAACTTCACACGCGATCGGCCGATCCTGGTGCGCCGATTCGATCGGAAGGTTTATCTGGCGAACAGCGCAGCGCTGGAGCGGGCCGGGATTGGCAAGGGAACGCCGGACCCGGAAGGCATCGCCGTGCAGCGGAACAAGGATGGAGAGCCGACAGGCGCGCTCTTTAACCCGGTTGCCGGTGCGGTCGAGTCTACGGTCCTGGTGCGCGATAACGTCGGCATGCTGTTTCGCGATCTCATCCCGCCACCATCAAGGGATCAGCGCGTTGCTGAAACCCGGGAAACGTGGAAAAAAATGGCCAGCGTTGGTGTGACGAGCTATTGCGATATCACCTCCAACCCGGTCTACGTGGATATATACCGCGAGATGCGTGACAAGGGCGACATGACGGCACGCGTGCGCTACCGACCGCCGCTGGACAAGTGGCAGTCGATGGCTGATCTTGGCATCAAGGTCGGATTCGGCGATGACTGGATTCGATTTGGCGCTACCAAGGCCTGGATTGACGGCATCATGGGCAACAGTTCTGCGCGTTTTTACGAGCCGTATACGCATAACCCGTCAAGCCGTGGCATCTGGCGGGACATCATGTTTCCGTTCGAGCGCAGCCCGGACAATCCCGAAGATATGCAGAGCCAGCTCGAACGTCTTGCGCTGGAGGCAGATGCCAACGGTATTCAGCTCAGCGTTCACGCAATCGGTGATGAAGCCAACGGCTATCTCATGGACATGCTCGAACGCATAATTGCGAAAAACGGCGAGAGGGATCGCCGCTTTCGCCTCGTACATGCGCAGGTAATGACGGACCGCGATATCAAGCGTGGCGGCGAAATGCATATTGTTGCCGAGGTACAGCCGTTCCACACATCCGATGACATGCGGTGGATGGAAGAGAGAATTGGCAGGGATCGGTCGCGGGGCGCGTACGCGTTCCGTCGTCTGTGGGATTCCGGCGCCGTGGTCAGTTTTGGTTCGGATTCACCGGGGACCAATGCGTCCCGTTACTACCTGAACCCGATGTTGGGACTCTATGCGGCGGTTACCCGAAAAACGCTTTCCGGTCAGCCGGAAGGAGGCTGGTTCCCGCAGGAAAAGCTCACCATTGAAGAGGCAATTCAGGCGTATACGCTTAATACCGCCTATGCGGGTTTCGAGGAGGACATGAAAGGTACGCTAAGCGTTGGCAAGCTGGCTGACTTCGTTGTGCTTTCCGATAATCTGCTGACGATGAATCCCGACGAAATCAAGGATGTTACGGTCGAGACCACTGTCGTCGGCGGCAGGGTCGTCTATTCTGCGCAGTAGGCAGCAGTCGGGATGCGCAGGACCATTGCGATCGCCGGAAACATAGGCGCTGGCAAGTCCACGCTGGTGGAGTTTCTGAGTCGTACCTACGGAATCTCTCCCTACTACGAACCGAGTGAAGACAATCCGTATCTGCCGGATTTTTACGCTGATATGAAGCGCTGGGCGTTTCACTCACAGCTCTATTTCCTGAGCAACAAATTTCGAATTCACCAGGAACTTGACCGCACACCGGGTCTCGTCTTACTCGACCGAACGATTTTTGAGGACGCCGAAATCTTTGCGACCGCTCTGCACGAGATGCGGAAAATCGACAAGCGCGACTGGGCAACGTACTGCGAATTTTACAAGACCATACTCGGGGCGATCCAGCCGCCCGACCTGATGATCTACCTAAAATGCTCAGTGCGGACACTGCGCAAGCGCATCAGCCTGCGTGGCAGGGCGATGGAGCGGGGCATGCCGCTGTCTTACCTGAAGCGGCTTGAACGTCTATACGACATTTGGATTGAGTCGTATGACCTGGGGGAAGTCCTCGTCCTGGAAACGGACAACCTCGACTATATCCATGACCTTGTACACCGGCTCGATGTGATGGAGCGAATTGAAGCACTGTTGCCCCTGAAAGAGATCTGATCGAACCGAACTCACCGGCTCCGCTTTCGAGCGGCGCCGTGCGAATATCGCGTGTGACCGGCGATCGTTCGCGTTGAAGCCATGCCTAAACGCGTTGGTCAGGCTTCAGTTACTGAAAAACTCGACGTAAGTGGAGGGAACCGCTTCACCGTCAGCCAGCGCCGGTGTGTACTGGCCGGACAGGATGGTTTCCTTGATGGCATCCAGGCAGGTTTCGGTTGGCATGATGCCATCAGAGTGCTGAATAGACGGACTGTCTGCCTTGCCGTCTTCGCCGAGGTACGCACGAACCCAAAGCGCGTATTGCGCGCGCTGCGGGCAGACTGACATCCAGGGTTCTTGCTTGCCGATCGCCCGCTGTCCCGCCACGTGTTCAAATCCATAGGCTTTGACGTTCTCTTCATAACCCGGATTCAGGTAGAAATGAATCCTGCGCTGCTCGCCCTCGGCGATGAATTCAACGCGAAATTGCAGAAAGATGGTTCGTTCCCGGCCATCAATGATCGCCGGATTCAAGCGCGCCTTTTTTGCGGCCTGGCTAATGACCGCAACAAACGGTTCGTCGTAGTTGTTTTGCAGAAAGCAACCGGTGCTCTCCATCTTGCCGTTCGCCTGAACCTGAGAAAAGCAGTTCAGGATCACCGAAATATCACCCTTTATGTCCGGCCAGGTGATGAGTTTGTCCATTCTCCGTTTGTCTTCAGGATGATCGAAGTCAGCAGGACGCATCGCGGGCTGGCCGAGAGCCAGATTCGCCGTAAGCAAAAAAATCGGCAGGTAAACCAGTCGTTTCATAATGCAGGTCTTTTCATATCAGTTAACGCTTAGAGGCCTTGGTGCCGCCGCAGTTCAATCGCCGAGCGATAAATTTCGCTGCCAAAATTCAAACATGGACTTGTACACGTGAAGCTGCGCCGCATCGTCAGTGATGCCGTGCTTGCGCATGGGATAAATCATCATGTCGAATGTGATACCTGCGTCGATTAGCTTATCGCTAAAAGCCCACGAATTCTGAGGGTGTACATTATCATCGTAAGTACCGTGCATAAGCAGAAGGCGCCCGTGCAGGTTAGCGGCGCGTTTTGTGTTGGATGTCGACTCGTAGCCTTCCTCATTGTCCTGAGGACGTTTCATATACCGCTCGGTGTATACGGTATCGTAATAGTGCCAGTCGGTGACAGGTGCTATGGCGACGCCGGCGGCGAATTCCTTGCTGCTGGTCATTGATTGCAGGGTCATGGCGCCGCCGCCGCTCCAGCCCCATATTCCAACTCTATCGCCGTCGACATAGGGCTGTGATTTCAGCCACGCGACGCCGTCGAGCAGGTCGTTCATTTCAACCGGACCGTAAAGTTGCTTCACGATGGTATTCGCATCGATTTTGCTCTTGCCGGCGGCGCTCCGGTTGTCGACGTAAAAAACAATTACGCCGCTTTCCGCCAGCAGCTGGTGATAGTAACCACGGCGGCTGCCCTGCCAGGCATTCACCACGGTAGGCGCGGAAGGTCCGCCATAGACGTACACGATAACGGGGTATTGCTTCTCCGGATCAAAGAATCGCGGCTTCAACATCATCGCCGGCATTGCGAAACCATCGCGTGCATCGATGGTAAACATCTCCCAGCTTTGAAGATCGAACCGCTGCGCGATATCGTCCGCGGCCGGGGTAACGGTTTGTCGCCTGGCGTCTTTCGTGCTGTTGGACGTTAGCGCCGCAGGATGAGCCAGCGACGAGAAGGCATCCAGGTAGTAGTTGCCGTCGGGACTGAAATCGATTACGTGGCTGCCGTCGGATTCGGTAAGCCTTTGCATGCCAGTTCCATCGAAGCCAATTCGATACAGGTGTCGCTCGGTCGTCGCTTTCGCCAGCGCTGTAAAATAGATATGTCTCGATTTTTCGTCGATATAGCTGACGGCCTGGTCCATTCCCGGTAAACCGCCGGACGCTTTCACTGCCCACGGACCGTCCGTGATCCGGTGCGAGAGCGTTCCGTCGTTGTTAAACATGTATAAATGGGCATAGCCATCTCGCTCTGATTGCCAGACAAAATGCTCGCCGTCGTTCAGGAAATACAGGTCGTCGTGCACATTGACCCAGCCTTCATTGGTCTCCCGCAGCAGGTGCTCCACATCACCGCTGGCGGCATCGGCAATGAAAATGTCAAGTATCGTTTGCGGCCTGTTAAGTGTCTGTACGGCGAGTCGCTTGCTATCCGGCAGCCAGGTAATGCGCGGCAGGTATTCGTAGGGGTAGGAACCCAGGTCGATCCATTGCGGGCTCTCGCCGTTCAAGCGCACCACACCGGCCCGCACACGCGGATTGGCCTGGCCCGGTTTTGGGTGACGCTGCTTAATGAGTTTCGGCAGGTAGGGTTTGAAATCCACGTAGTGCATTTCCCCGACACCTGAATCGTCGGTCTGCAGGAAGGCGATCGCGCTGGAGTCGGGGGACCATTCGAAGCCACGATCGGCACGGTTCAGAAATTCCTCCCAGTAAACCCAGGACACGGTTCCGTTCAGCAACGTATCCGAACCATCAGTCGTCAATCGCTTTGCCTGCCGCTGCGCAATATTCCAGACGTAGATGTCGTTACTGCTGACATAGGCGAGCCATTTCCCGTCAGGTGAAAAGCGCGGGGATTTTTCGTCCGCAGCGGTCACAGCAACCGGAACGATTTCCGCGTTCCTCAGGTTTAACAGGAATATGTCGGACGCTTTTTCATAGACAGCCCACGCTCCCGTCGCGTCAAAAGCGGCGGGCCAGCCGGGTTCCTCGACAGGCTCGTCCGGATTCAACAGAGCTGTCATTCCGGCAATAACTTTCCTGGCGTCAACCAGATCACGCCTGCGACCATCGCCGGGGTCGTAAAGCTCGAGCGTCCGCTGGTTGACGGGCACGCGGGTGTCATACAGAACGGCAAGCCCGCTATCCAGCCAGGCGCGTCGCGGAACGCCCGTGGCCGTCTTGCCTTCCGTGCTGAAAATCCAGTCGAGCGAGAGGCGCTCCTGCTGCGCCGAGGCGTCGCCAAAAACCAGCGTAGTCAGGGCGACGATAAGCACAGAATGTCGGATTTGCATTGTTATGCCTTTGATTGAGCGCGGTTTTTATTAACAAGCCGCGCGTAAGCTGCTATTTTCAACCGGCAGTTTACCTGAGAGAAAAATAAAAAATGACCGATACCCCGCATGATCTCGGTGGCGATGCCCACATTGTGACCGAAGACGAAGTCGTTACGCCGCCGGATGCCGCTGCGATTCGCAAGTTTGCTCTGCCATCGCTGCTTGGGATAGCCACGTTTCTTACGCCGGTGCGCGTCGACGGAAACTGGACCATTCTTATGGGTCTGATTTCCGATTCGGCGCGGGACTTCGTCGGCCACCAGGGGATGCAATGGGTGGTATTCGCGTTAATTGCTGTTAGTGCCTGCGGCACTCTGTATGCGGCAGTGGCTGGTAAAAGGTCGTTTCGCGACGGATCGCTGGCCGCTCGACTCTTCAAGGTTGAGCCCGTTTGGGTGGTACTGCGATTGACAGGACTGGTGATGGTTACAATGACCATCTTCCAGATTGGACCTGAAATATTCTGGGGACCGGCAACCGGTAGCACCGTGCTGAACGATCTGGCAGTCAATATCGTGAACATATTCCTGTTCGCGGGACTGTTGATGCCTTTCCTTACCGACTACGGGCTGATGGAATTCGTCGGTACATTGATGAAGCGGGTATTTCGCAAGTTGTTCACGTTGCCGGGTCGCTCGGCCATCGATGCGCTCGCATCCTGGATGTCATCGGCGCCGGTCGGCGTATTGATCACGATCCAGCAATACGTGTCCGGCCATTACACTGCCCGGGAGGCCGCTGTCATTGCGACCAACTTTTCGGTTGTGTCAGTGCCTTTCGCGTTACTGGTTGCAAAGACAGTGGGCGTTGACCATCGGTTTCCGGAGTACTACATGGCGGTCGTTCTTACCGGCATTATCACAGCGATGATCATGCCGCGCATTCCGCCGCTGTCGCGGTTCGAAGATACGCCATTCGACGCCCTGCATCCGCTGCGTGAATCGCATTCGAGTGGCAGCACGTCATTGTTGCAGGAGGCCGTTGGCCTGGCGGCTCGCCGCGCGCAGACGGCGTTACCGCTGAAAGATCAGTTCAGAGTCGCCGCGGGTCACATACTTGATATCTGGTTCGGCCTGGTTCCGGCGGTCATCGCTGTTGGCGGGGCCGGGCTGATGATTGCCGAGTACACGCCGATTCTCGATTGGTTAACTGCGCCACTGGTACCAGTCCTGAATTTCTTCGGCTTGCCCGAAGCAAGCGCCGCGGCGCCGGCGCTGGTGGCGGGCTTCCTCGATATGTTCCTGCCCGCGCTGTTGGCTGCGAACATTGAATCCGAGCTGACGCGTTTCGTCGTCGGCGTCCTTTCAGTAACCCAGCTCATTTACATGTCCGAAATAGGCATCCTTATGATCAAGTGCGAGATTCCACTTCGATTCTCGCACCTGGCAACCGTTTTTCTGCTCAGGACGGTTATCGGGCTACCGATTGTGATGTTATTCGCGAAGCTGATCGTTTACTGATCGAATAGCCCGGATTTCGCCAGCTGACGAGCGACGCGCGTCATCTCATGCCCTTTACCGTGCTCGTCAAAGGTGCCAAAAAAGGCGATGACGAGATCGCGTGACGGCGAAATGTACAAACCCTGGCCACCAAACCCACCCTTGAAGAAATCGCCGTCTTGCATGACGAAGTCCCATTGGTAGGAATTGTGCCGGGCCGGCTCGCCGTCAATCATTCCCGATTCGTCACCGTGATCCGCCCGAAATATTTCGGGCCGACCGTTTCTCTGGATATTGTCCAGGTAGCGATCCGATATCACGCGCGGCCACTGGTCGCGGCCACTCGGAGTGAACAGCAGTCCGAAGCGAGCCATGTCGCGAAGCGTCGAACTGATGCCACCACTGGCGATCGGCACGCCGCGGCGCGGCGCAACGATGAGTCCGTCCGACTCAGCTCCCATTTTTTGCCAGATCTCCGCTGACAACAGGTCGGAGTAGCGGCGGTTGCTGATTTCCTCGGCGAGCCAGCCAAGAACAAACGTATTCGGCGAGGTGTATTCGAAGGCTTCCCCCGCCGGGCGATGAGATTTGAGGGTAGCCATGTAATCAAAGGTGCTGTCCATCGTCGCATCGGTTGCCTTTAGCCAGCCAAGCGACGCTTCATACTGGTAATAGCAACGGTCAGGGTTGCTGTACGCGCCTTCTTCGCCCTCGAGGCAGCCGATTCCTGACGCCATATCGAGAATGTCCCGAATCGCTACGCCCTCCCAGCCGGAGTTCATCAGCGATGGCAAATACGACTCGACACTTTTCCCGACATCGATTTGTTCGCGATCCTCCAAAATGGCAATCAGCGTTGCCGCGAAACCCTTCGACACGGACATGTGAAGATGCTTGTCCTGCGGCCGCATACGCGGATAGGCTTCAAAAACGACTTGTCCCTTGTGCAGGACAATGGCTCCGTTGACCGTCGATTGCGCGACATATTCCTTTAGTGGCAATCTGCCTTTATCCGTCGACGTCAGGAAAGCAGAAACGTCGTCGCGGAGTTCCGGCGGAAGCTCTCGAACATTACCGCCGCGGCTGATAATCGAGTGGTGCCAGAACTCCGGCATGTTAAGAAAAACGTAGCGCATCAGCGGGCCGCCGTCGTCCCAGTTATCCATGCTCCATTCATTGCGAAACGCCGTGGCTTCGTCGAGCGTATAGCCATCCAAGCGGTCTTCGGCAATCGCGGCGTTAGCAATACCGGTGATAGCGATAGCCAGCAGTAACTTATTCATAGCAAACTCCATCAGGCGAGTGGCGGTCGCTCGCGCGCCAGGTCTAGCTCGGCTTCCAGGGCCCTGCCGACAGTTATCAGCTTGCCTTCCTGGAACAGGTTCGCCCAAAGCGAGACCGAGCGGGGGATGCGGTGCAGCGTTTCATCGCTGTCGTTCTCGGGATGATCAAACAGGGAACGCGGCGTAATTTCTTCGAAACCGGCTCGAATAGCGAGGCTGGGCTGCCCCGTGAAGTTGGTCAGACTGAGCATGGGATTGCCGAAGCTCGGGCCAAATACAACATCGACTGTTGAGAAAAAGTCATGGGTCTGTTGCATGACTTTTCGCCGCAAGCGGTCTGCCTGCAAATAATCGACGGCTGAGAAATAACGTGCCTGGCGGAAACTGTTTGGCCACGCATTGTCAATCTGGCGCCTGAGCAGATCGTCGCGTCCGGATAATGTCAGCTCTTCGAATGCGGCAGCCGATTCCACTCCGAGAGCGGGCATTATCTCGTCAACCGGCAGGTCCGGCAGGGAGATTTCGCGGACGGACGCACCAAGTTGTCGAAGAATCTCCAGCGCATGTTTGTCCGTGTCCCTGACGTCATCACCGTCGAACCAGGCGGGATCAAAGCCGATGGTCAGTTCAGTGACCGGCTGCCGCCCATCGTAAGAGAATCCCATGTCAATCGAGCCTGAATCAAATTCGTCGTAGGCATTCAGTGTATTCAGCACAATGGCAGTATCTTCGACATAGCGGCACATCGGTCCAATCTTGTCGAGTGACCAGCACAGCGCCATCGCGCCCACCCTGGATACCCTGCCGAAAGTCGGCCGCAGGCCCGCCAGTCCATTTCTGTCGGACGGCGAAATGATTGAACCCAGCGTTTCGGTGCCAATGCCGAACGAGCAAAGGCCCGCTGCGGTCGCCGATCCGGATCCGGCCGACGACCCCGAGGCGCCTTCTTTCGGGTTCCACGGGTTGCGCGTCTCGCCGCCGAACCAGACGTCGCCCCAGGCAAGCGCGCCGAGTGTGGTCTTGCCAAGCATGACCGCACCGGCATTCTGCAGCAGTCGAACCACAGCACCGTCTTCGCTGGCGATACGATCCTTGTAGGGTTCGGCTCCCCAGGTCGTCCTGATGCCCGCGGTATCGAGCAGGTCTTTCACACCGTACGGAATGCCATGCAACGGACCGCGAACCTGTCCGTTAGCGCGTTCCCGATCAGCCTGGTCCGCCTGCGCACGAGCAACGTCGGCGGTCACGGTTATGAAGCACTGCAGGAGATCGCCGTAACGAGCGATTCTTTCAAGGTAGATTTCGGTAAGCTCACGGCTCGAAATCTGGCCGGTGGTCATCCACCGCGCCTGTTGCTTGACCGAAGCGAAGGCAATGCTGTCGGCATCAGCGGGAATCGCGGTGACGTCCTCCGGATACAGTAGCAGGGCGTTTTCTTGTACCCCGTAATCGATGCCCGGCAGGCGTGGATCGAAGCTGTTTGACGGAGCCAGACCGGCCGGAATCTCCTGTTGCCGCCGTTTGTGCAATGACGCGATCTGGCTCGCAAAAAAACCGTCTTCGGCCGTTTCTACGGTTCCCCCCAGAATTTGGCGACGCTCCGCCTCGGTGAATACCAGGCCGAAGACCTTTTCTGTCTCTGCAAGCGTACGTTCGGTAATTCTCTCGTCGAATCCGGCCCACAAATCAGCGTCGCCGGCGTCGTCCAGATTGCCACGCGGACCGCAGGCAGCGAGTGCAGCGCCACTACTACCCATCAGGGCTGCCTGCAAAACCCTGCGTCGCTGGATCATTACGGGATCGTCGTTGTTCATGTCTTGTCCTTCCGACCGCAGGTCGGGTTGTCGTTTTAGCCGGCAAATGGCTATGCTTCCGGGGATGGATCAGTTTAACACTCCGTGGCGCGTTACCTCAGCCGCGATATATACCACGCCTACCGATTCGCGCGTCTATGGCACGCTGGATATTGACGTGACAGAGGCTGCACGCTTTATTCGAACAAAACGTGAGGGCGGCACAAAAATAACGATGGTGCATCTCGCGGTGGCAGTATTGGCCCGCGCCGTCGCCTTCGACGTTCCGGAAATGAACTGCTTCATCAGGCGCGGCGGCATTGTGGGGCGGAAACGGCTGGACGTAATGGTACCCGTGGCGATGGGCGGGGAGGGCGTCACGTCCGTCATCGTTCGAGATGCGCACACTCGTTCGGTCACTTCGATCGCCGCCGAATTGCAGAGCAGCGCACCGCGCGCGCGAAAGGGCGAAGAATCGAAGGCGGCACAAAACAAATACCTCTTGAACCGAATCCCGTGGCCATTTCGCCGGCCGGTTTTCAGGATCCTGAAGTGGATTACCGTAGACATGGGTTTCGAGATCAAGAGGTTGGGTCTATCGGCAAACAGCTTCGGTTCGTTTGTCGTCTCCGACATTGGCAGTCATGGACTGGCGACCGGCATGACCGCCCTGATGCCAGCAGCGAAAGTGCCGGCGGTCATAGTCCTGGGCAAGGTGGAGGAAAAGGCCGTCGTGAGAAAGGGGGAGATTGTAATTCGGACCATTCTCCCGCTAACGGGGACATTTGATCATCGCATCGTGGACGGCGCCCAGATTGGCAAGCTGGCGCGCGGCATAAAGCGCAATTTCCGAAAACCCGAATGGCTTGACGAAGTACCGTCGGACGAAATCCAGACGTGTTTCTTTCAAGCCCGAAGTGATACACGCTAATTACCAGAGGAACACAGGAATGCATGCAAAGGAATTAATGACTCTCCGGGTACTTGTTGTTGCGCTACTCGCGTTCTCGGTGACGAACGAAGTACTTGCGCAGGACGAAGCAGATGTCGGGCCAAAACCGGCATGGAGCAGCCTGACCGACAGCCAGCGCCGCGACGTGCTTGCGTTCGCCGATGACTACAAGGGATTTATGACTCGCGCAAAGACCGAGCTGAGTTTCGTCAGTGAAGCGGTGGGTATCGCAAGAGACGCCGGTTTTCGAGAATTGACTCCAACCAGCAACATGCGGCCGGGCGCGCGGTATTACGATATCAACCGGGATCGCACACTGACCCTGATAGTGATCGGGGAAAATGACATGACCGGCGGATTTCGCGTGGTCGGTGCCCATGTTGATTCGCCTCGCCTGGAGCTTAAAGGGCGCCCCCTTTACGAAGCCGAGGGTTTTGCGTTGTTTCAGACCTACCGGCACGGCGGCATCAAGAACTACCAGTGGGTGAATTTGCCGCTGGCGCTGGTCGGCCACATCGATAAAAAGGACGGTTCGCGCGTCCAGGTATCCGTTGGCCTTGACGAAGAAGACCCTGTCTTCATCATTCCGGACTTGTCACCGCACGTCGATCACGACTATCGCGAGCGCACTAACCGTGATGTCATCATGGGCGAAGAGATGGATCCGATTATCGGCTCAATTCCGAACGAGGAAAATTCAGTATCGGCTGCTGTGCTTGCGTTTCTCGTCGCCGAGTACGGAATTGAAGAAGAGGACCTCGTTTCGGCGGAACTGGCAATCGTTCCGGCAATGGCGCCACGTGACGTCGGCTTCGATCGCAGCCTGATGGCAATTTATGGTCAGGACGACAAGCTTTCGTCGTATACCGCGTTGCGGGCGATTATCGAACAGCGCACGCCGCAGCGGACCTCGCTGGCATTCCTGGTGGATAATGAGGAGGTTGGCAACGTCAATAACACCGGTTCAAGTTCCGACTACCTCGTCGACCTTATGAGCGAGCTAATCAGCCGGCAGCGTGGTGATGCGTATTCGGATATGGATCTGCGGCGCGCCCTGCGTAAAACGAAGGTTGTATCGTCCGATGTCAATCCGGGAATACATCCCTCCTATCCGGGTGTGTGGGAAGCTGGTAATGCTCCACGACTCGGATTTGGGGTAAACCTTAAACTATATGGCGGCGGTTTTAACGCGAATTCCGAGTACATTGCCTGGAATCGTGCGTACCTGGATGATGCCGGCGTGGCGTGGCAAACGGCTACCTACAAAGGCAGGGCGTCCGGCGGAACGATCGGTAACTCGCTGTCGCAGCGCAACATGGAGGTCATTGACTATGGTGTGCCGGTGTTGTCGATCCACTCGACTTATTCCGTGAGTTCGAAAGTCGATGTGCACATGTTGTACCGCGCAATGGATGCCTTTTACCGCTATACCGACTGATCTACCACGGCAGGGCGTAACCTTCCGCGTGCCAGAACTGCCCGCTGTTCGCCAGGCTCAGTTCATCGAGCCTGGCGATAAGCCCCGACGCCGACTCTTCGGCCGAGACGCCTGTGCCGCCCGTCATATCGGTTGCGACTAATCCCGGGTGCAGTAACGCCACGGCGATACCTTTCGGTGAGAGGTCGTGATGGAGGTTAACGCCGACCATGTTGGCGGCCGTTTTGGAGCAGCGATATCCGTAGTTATTGCCCGATCCGTTATCCTCGATCGAACCGACACGACTGGTAACAATCGCGACCTTGGAGCCTTTGCGGAGATTGCCGAGCAAGGCCCGCGTAACGCGCAACGGACCGATCGTATTAATCCGGTATTGCTCCAGCATATCGTCAAAATCGACGGATTCGAGGCGGTCGGATCGAAGGATTCCTGCGTTGTTGACAACAACGTCCAGGATCTCGCCACCAAGCGCATCGACAAGTCGGGACACGCCCATATCGTCATTCACATCGACGTCATCGATGATTCGGGCGCCGCATTCCTTGAGCGCGCTACTGGCAGATCGGCAGACGCCGATGACGTCATCGCCGCGCCGCCGAAGCATCTGGCACAGTGCGAGCCCCACGCCGCGATTACTGCCGGTTATCAGGTATGTTGCCATCGAGTGATCCTTTATGGAGTGTCTTCGCGAGACAGCGTTTTTGTCAGGCGGTAAAGGAATTCCTGACCTTCGAAATAAGACTCGATACGAATGCGCTCGTTTTGACCGTGGGCGCGGACATCGTCGATATCACCAAACAAACCGGAAACGCCGTATACCGGAATACCGACAATTCGCAGGTAGAGTCCATCTGTCGCGCCGGTACTCATGGTGGGAATCACCGGAGTCCCGGGCCACATGTCCTCGGTAATCGTTTCAATTGCGCCCAGAATAGCGGGCGTAAGCGGCGACGGCGGCGACGGTTTTGCGGGTGCAGCTCTCGTGATCGAAACATTGTCATCGCCAATGACAGTTTCCAGCGTGTTGTGTACAGCATCAATTGATTCGCCCGGTAACACCCGGCAGTTGACTGTCGCGCGTGCTCGCTGCGGCAATGCATTGTCCGCATGGCCTGCATCCAGGCGGGTCGCGACACAGGTGGTGCGCAAACGAGAGTTGTAATAGGGCGTGCTCGCAAGATAGGCAACTGCGGCAGGGTCCGGCGGAGTCTGCAGCACGCCGCGCATGGCATCCGCCAGTTTGCCGTCTTCCAGTTCAGCGGACCTCTCGAAAAACATCCGTGTAACCTCGTTAAGGCTGACCGGAAATTCGAAGTTCCGAATGCGTACGATGGCATCTGCCAGGTGATAGATCGCGTTGTCCTTTACTGGCAGCGAACTGTGACCACCCGGGTTGGTCGTTTCAAGGATGAACGTCTGATACACCTTTTCGCTCGCCTGCACGGCGTTGGCGATATGCATACCGTCTTTCATGGCGCCACCGCCACCCTCGTTTAACGCGTATTCGGCATCAATGAGATCGGGATGATTCTG
>Ga0316195_10000006_pt1 | contig 49500 bp, 45 predicted proteins | sample Phised1_MG_FD_204937 | JGI IMG/M metagenome (GOLD analysis project Ga0316195, IMG submission 204937) | Coastal sediment microbial communities from Maine, United States - Phippsburg sediment 1 | ecosystem: Environmental > Aquatic > Marine > Coastal > Sediment | place: USA: Maine | collected...
GACAACCAGGAAACAGGTGGCAGGATTTGTCCCGTGGCTGATTGCGCTGCTTTTCTGCGCCGCCTGCAGCTCCGCACCGCCGACCCGCGTCGTTGAAATTCTCGACCCTTTAACCAGCGTCACCATAACGACCACTTCTACCCCGGTGGTTTTTTTCAGGGACGTACCTTCCCGGGCAGCGTACGCCAGGGACTACCTCCAGGTTGCCCCGATCGAGGTCAACCGAACCGGCACCTACCGTTACTATATCTGGCTGGGCGTCTGGAGCACGATGGGCACGATCGATCCTGTGAAACAGCGCGATGGCCTGGAGTCAATCGTTGTGTTTGCAGACGGCGAACCGCTGAATTTCGAAGTCGCCGGCTGGACGCCGGAAACAATCGGTGCCAGCGAGCCGGTTAACCTGCGTCCGGTCGCTGATGCGATTGACGCGTACTATGCGATTACCGCGGATCAGATCAGGCTACTGGCGAATGCCAGTGACGTCCGCGTACACACCCTCGGACCGTCGTTCAACGATTTCGAGCTCTGGGAAAACCAGAAAGCCGCGTTTTACGGCCTGCAGGAGTTTCTTGGCAGAGTCGCCTACTGAAGGCGCTTGCCTGAGCCGCAAGCCAGCGGCCACCAGATTGCTCGCGGACTCATCCGGCCAACGCACAGCACGCTCGTGATCACGCGACGGCATTTCGCTGCCGGAGGCGCCGTTTTCCCGGTGCTAGCGGACCGGAGCCTCTCCCGGCTAACTCACCCAGGAACTTCCTGCGGACTCGACTCAAGGTCGGTTTGCAGCTTGCTCAGGAAACTCGTTGACGGCACGGCATAGGCTTCGATCCAGCGTACATGAATGCGCTGAATCGGACTGACATCAAGGTAATTCCAGCGGCAACGCCCCTGTTTCCTGCTAATAACAAGGCGCGCTTTCTCGAGGACTCCAAGATGTTGCATCACGGTGGTTCGGTCGAGATGTGGAAGCTTGCTGCTGATCTCGCCGGTGGTCTTTGGCGAAAGGCGCAAAAGGTCAAGAATTTGCCGGCGATCGGCCGCCGCCAGCGCTTTGAATACCAGGTCATCCTGATCGACGGCTCGCGCGGCTGTTTTTGTTGACGTTGCCATTTGACAAATATGTTATATTTTTATAACGTATTTTTCAAGCACCGCCAGACAAGCCGGGGAAGCAGAAAAATGACACGCAATTACACAGTCCAGACCAGGATCCTGAAACCGGTGGCAGAGGTCTTTGACGCCGTGGTTTCGCGCGAAAAACTTTGCGAGTACTTCACGAGCAAGGCAACCAGGGATTTCTCGGAAGGTGCTGAGATTGGCTGGTGCTGGGCGCATTACGAATTCGAATTGCCTGTCACCGTCAACAAGGTCGTCGAAAACCAGTTGATTGAATTGACCCTGGACGCGGCTAAATGGAAAAAAACCGTGCAGGAATCGTATCCCGTCACGGTGGTCTTCGAGTTCACAGCGCTGGAGGATGGCAGCACCATGCTGTCTATCAGCGAGGAAGGCTGGAAACGTGATGCCGAGGGTCTCAAGGGTTCGCACGACAACTGCAGTGGCTGGACGCACATGGCGATGTGCCTCAAAGCCTGGCTCGAACATGGGATCGATCTGCGTTAGCAGGCTATAGCAAGCAGCCCGCGACTTGCTACACTCAATGCAGAGCAATCAGAGGGGGAACCAGTATGCTTACTCGTCGCGCATGTCTGCTTGGCAGCGCCGCAATCGCGGCTGCACCGTTTTCTTTGGAATCGAATGTCGCTGCAGCCGAGGAATTCGAGCCAGGTTCTCCCCTGCCGCACAAGGGCGCCTTTTTCCCGCTGGACGGAACATATCTCAACTGTGCCAGTCAGCATCCGCTGAGTCGTGGCGGACGCCAGGCAATTGATCGCTACCTCGATTACAAGTCTTTTTCGACGGCCAGCGACTTTTCGAATCTCAAGGTTCGCGAGAACATCTTGCAGAATTTCGCGACGCTGATCGGTGCCGACGTGGACGAAATATGTTTCGTACAAAGTACGACGGTTGGCGAAAACCTGATTCTGAAGGCGCTGGAAATTCCAGCCAGGCCTGGCCGGGTAGTGACGGACGAGCTGCATTTTGTCGGCTCGTTACCTACCTATTCGGAACTTGCGAAACTCGGCATGGATGTCATCACCGTCCGCGCCTCGGAGGACGGCTCCATCGATCTGGGCAGGTTCGAGGCGGCCATTAACGACGACACGCGATTGGTGTCCGTTTCCCTGGTATCGACCATTAATGGCTACGAACATGACCTGAAATCGCTATGCGAAATGGCCCACGCCAAGGGTGCCTATGTCTATGCCGATATTATTCATGCGGTCGGCAGCATACCGATCGATGTTCGCGACTCCGGGGTCGATTTCTGTGCGGCGGCGAGCTACAAGTGGCTGATGGCGGAGATGGGGCTGGGCTTCATGTACGTCCGCAAGGATCGGCTTGCGGAAATCAAACGGCCGTGGTTCGGTCACGGCCAGCTCGCACACAGGGAGCCGCTTGGATTCCCGAATCCGCTGCCGAGCGACGTGGTTACCGAATACGAACATCTCGACTCCGCGCTCGGCTATTTCGCGATGGGAACACAGGCGAACATTGTCGCCGCGCAGCTCGGCTACTCGCTGGACTACCTGCTGAAAGTCGGCGTACAACGCATACAGGATTACCGTCAGCCGTTGCTGGATCGACTGCAGTCGGCCTTGCCGCCGCTGGGCTATGCGTCGATCACACCGCCGGGAAGCCGCACCGCGCTGGTGTCATTCCGCCACAAGGGCGATGCGGACGCGCTGCATGACAGGATGGCAGCCAACAACATCACGATCTCCATCTATCCTCATCATATCCGCGTCTCGCCGTCGGTATTCAATGACATGGATGACATTGAACACCTGATCAGCGCACTACCCTGACCGGCAGACCAGTGCGTCCTGTCCGCGAGGAACAGATCGCGGATCCGGATTAGCTCGCCGGCGTCGCGGAATCGCTTTCAGGGGCAGACTGAGGGATACCACACACTGCCGCGGTAAAGACCACATCCGTTGAACTGTTTAATGCCGTCTCAGCCGAGTCCTGCAGGATACTGATAACAAAGCCCACCCCAACCACTTGCATGGCGACATCATTCGGGATACCGAACAGGCTGCATGCAAGTGGAATGAGCAACAAAGATCCGCCGGCAACACCTGACGCCCCACACGCTGACAAAGCCGCAACGACCGATAACAGGAGCGCAGTGGCGAGGTCGACCTGGATGCCGAGCGTGTGCGTCGCCGCAAGCGTCAGCACGGTAATGGTGATCGCCGCGCCGCCCATGTTGATCGTTGCGCCAAGCGGAATGGACACGGCGTAAGTGTTCTCATCGAGTTTTAATCGCTCGCAGAGTGCCATATTGACAGGAATGTTGGCGGCGGAACTTCGGGTGAAAAACGCGGTGATGCCACTTTCACGAAGCGCTGTGAAAACGATTCCGTAGGGGTTCTTTCGCGTTTTCAGGAATACGATAAGCGGATTGACGATCAACGCCATGATCAGCATCGCGCTCAGCAGAACCGTCAGAATTCGCGCATAACCCTGCAGTGCCTCGAAACCAAACTCGGCAAGATTGCCGGCAACGAGGCCGAAAATACCGATCGGGGCCAGGCGAATGACGACCCGGACAATCATCGTGATCGCATGCGACAGATCGCCGAGCATGCTACGGGACGCGTCGCTGGCGTGGCGCATCGTGAGACCGAGCGCAATACCCCAGACCAGGATACCGATGAAGTTTCCATTCATTACCGCACTGATCGGATTGTCTACAATTTTGAACAGCAGGTTATTCAGTACTTCGGCGATTCCCTGGGGCGGACTCATAGCAACGTCCGAAACACTCAGGATAAGCGTCGTTGGAAACAGGGTGCTCATCATGACCGCGAGAAAGGCTGCGCTAAAGGTGCCGATGAGATAAAGGACGACAATTGGCTTCAGTTGTGCGTGATGCCCGGCTTTCTGGTTGGCCAGCGCCGAAGCAACGAGCACCAGGACCAGGATCGGAGCAACCGCCTTCAACGCCTGCACAAACAGATTACCGAGCAGCATTGCTGACTTCGCCGCTGCGGGCCAGACCAGCGCCAGGCCGACACCCAGGGTGATGCCGATAGCGATTCTCAATACGAGGTTACCGCCAAAAAATTTCTCGACGAGCGCTGTTTCGGCAGTGGTATTCGTTTCCTCGAGTGACATAACGCCTCGCTTATTGTTGTTTACGCATTATCGGCGCATAACGCACACCTGAGCCAACATTGGCGACCTGGCGGCACCTAGCGAGATGCTATCGACCTGCGAATCGCCTCTGCCGCCCGTTGAGCACGGAACTCGACCATCTTGCGGCCAAGCTCGACCGTCTTTTCGAGGTCAGAGATGTCGACACCATTGATGGACGCCAGGTCCGCTTTGAGGCGTTCCCGGTAGCGCACCGACTCGGGGTCCGTAACCATCATCATTGCCGTTACCCAGATATCGTCGTGGTGACCATCGCTTTTGGTTTCCCGAACACCCAGCACCTCGTCCGTGTACTTTTCAGTGTCTTCCCAGCCGGGCGTGTAGAACTCCTCAATGAAATGAGCGCGTACGCCGCTGCCCGCCCAGCGCTCATTCAATAGTTCCTCAACGGCCCGCATGCCACGCTGATTGCCGCCGCTGTCACCGATCAACACAACGTCCTTGAAGCCGTGCAGTTTCAGGCTGGTCGCTATGTCATCCAGCAGCGCCACGTAGGTGTCGTCGCGCACGCTGAATGTGCCCGGGGAGAACATGATTTCAGACGCAGGGTTCAGGCTCCCTTCCGGGACAAACTTCACTATTGGCGCGCAAAGGGCGTTGCCAAGTTCGCGCGCCAGCGCCGGGCAGATCGCTTGCAGAATTACATTGTGTTTTCCGGTCGCAATGAATGGCCCGTTTTCTTCAACACCACCGGTAGCAATAATCGCGGTGGTCGCGCCAGCCGCGATTCGATCCCTGACTTCCATATACGTCAGTGCCTCCATCCAGACCGAATCGCTCGCCTCCAGGGGGTTTTCCGCCGCCTTCAGGCGACGCGCGCGTTCCATACGTTGCTCATCGCTCATGCCCTGCCGTGCGTGCGCCGAATCAATAACAAAGCCTGCGATCGCCAAACACAGCGCGGCTGCTGTAAAGACATATGATGGTTTCAACGTTTTCTCCCCCGCATCAACGATTCAATCCTGCGTCGTTGATTGTCAACGACCGGACGGTGATTCGCAATTCTCTTCCTCTGCTCACAGCAAATTTCTCGCGGAGCGCCACACAAGGTAAGCCCCTAGCGCCAATACCGCGTAGAGAAACAGGCGTTGGAACCGGTCTTCGTCGATCTGCCGTCTCGTCCACCGACCCAGGTAGACGCCGGCCAGTGACGGTAACAGCGCAACGGTCGACAATCCTGCTTCATGAGCCGAAATCAGTCCATTTCGCCCAAGCGAAATAGTCAGCATCAGCGTCGACAGCCCAAAAAAGACACCCATCGCCTGAACCAGCATGTCCTTGCTAAAGCCCAGTGCCTGCATATAGAGGACGGAGGGAACCATGAATGTGCCTGTGAGACCGGTGATTACTCCATTCACGGAGCCCAGCAGTACGGACAGCAAGGGCTCCCGTTTCGGGGGAACCGTTATGTGCAGGTTAAATATTCGAGACAGCGAGAAGGCAAACAGAATAATCCCGAGAAACGCTGTCAGCAGTTCGGCGTTGGCGGTCGCCAGGTACTGCGAGGCAAAAATAATGCCGAGCATGGCAAGCGTAAAATACAGCCACATGCGGCTCAGTATCGGACGCAGGTAAGGCCCGGACACGGCCTGCCAGAAATTGGTCACCAGCGTCGGTATGACGATGAGCGCGAGCGCATCCAGCAGCCCGATGGTCAGCGTCAGGACAACCAGCGCGATGATCGGAAATCCGAACCCGAGCACGCCTTTTACAAATCCGGCAAGCACAAATGCTACGGTGGCTGTCATAATCATTTCCATTCGCGGCATCCTAGCAGACTGGCTAACTCCAGCTAACACCATGAAACAGGAGAACGACAATGAGCCAGGTTTCGGCTGAACTAACCTCCGGCACGGCCGTATCCATCACCAATGGCCGGCACCACTGGCGCGCGGACGAACCGGGGGACGCGGGCGGTACGGATAAAGGACCGAACCCCTATGATTTGCTGCTTGGTTCCCTCGCCGCCTGTACCTGCATAACGATCGCCATGTATTGCAGGCATAAAGGGATGACCCTTCATTCAGTCAAGGCGTCGTTCGAGTTCGAGAACATCCATGCCGACGACTGCGAGGACTGCGACGGCGAAACGACGGGACTCATTGAGCGGATCACCAGCAGCGTTCATATTTCCGGTGATTTTGACGAGCCGCAAAAAAAGCGCCTCGCCCAGATTGCGACCCGCTGCCCGGTACACAAGACGATGGCAAACGGAATCCGTTTCCGGGACAACGCTACCTTCGACTAAATACTGTTTTCAACCAGGCTGATCTTGCCCAGGCGAACCTCGTTGCCGGGGGCTGGACGATTCGGCACATTTTGTGCCAGCAACAGCGAGCACACAGCGAATGCCGTTCCAATCAGGAACACGGCCATGCTGGAGGAAACCCACACCAGCCCAAGCGCCGCGGGGACTATAACCGCCGCAATATGATTAATCGTGAACGAAACCCCGGCGCTGCTTGCGAGATCCGCGGGATCCGCGATTTTTTGAAAGTAGGTCGACATGGCGATGTATAGCGCAAAGAACATGTGATCGACCACGTACAGCCCGGCCGCAATGTAAGGGTCATTCACAAACGCATAGGCACTGAAAATTACTATGAGACCCGCATACTCTATCGTCAGGGCGGCGCGCTCGCCGATTCGCCCGATGAGAACCCCTATTTTCTCAGCGAACAGCCAATTGAATGCATAGTTGATCAAAAAAAGCAGCGTCAACTGGGCTGCTGAGTAACCGAACTTTTCAACCATCAGAAAAGCGGCAAACACCATAAATATCTGGCGGCGGGCGCCGGAGAAAAAAATCAACGCGTAATAAAGCCAGTATCGCTTGCGGAGCACGATATGGCTGTGCTGCTCAGTCTTGCCCGGGAAATGCGGAAAGCCCAGCCAAACGACGACTGCCAGCAAGATACAAACAGCCCCACCGATAAAAAAATTCCACAAGTAGTCGATTTCGAAGATTTCGAGGAATACCCAGAGCATCCCGTACACAACCAGCGAAGTCACGGCCGCTACAGAGACGAGCTTGCCAAGCACTCGCGGTGCTTCTTCTTTCGATAGCCACTGGAGAGACAGAGACTGCTTCACCGCTTCAAAATAGTGAAAGCCAAACGACATAATCACGGTAGTAAAGTACAAGCCATAGACACTGGGGAAAAACCCGGTTGCCGCCACGCCGGCGCCAAGCAGCGCCAGCGAAAACACGGCGAAGGTCTGCTCACGGATAAGCAACAGTATGAAGACGGTAGTAAAGGCTACAAATCCCGGCACTTCGCGCAGACTCTGCAGCACCCCGATCTCAAGGCCTGTGAACGCCGCCCGCTCGACGACGAAATTGTTAAGCAGCGCGTTCCACGTATTGAATGCGATGGGCATCGCAACGCTCATCAGAATCAATAACGTAACCGGCGATCGCCAACGGGGCTCAACCATGTGCTGCTACTGCGAGGAAACCGGCAACGGCACATTCATGCCCAGGCAGTAGTCCCGCCACTCGAGCGCCGGGTTTGCAGCACCGGACAGGACGATGTCGGCAAAAACGGCATAAGCGCCAGCCGCATCCCGCGCTACAGTCTCGGGAAAGCCGGGGGGTAGTTCCAACTCCCATCGATAGGAATGTTCTGCCGTAGCGCAGGTTGCTATGAGGAAGTCCCGGTCCCAATCTTTATCCTCGCCACAGTCTTTAAGTCCAACCCTGGTGGCATTGAGAATGGCCACCAGCCAGTACGTTTCCCAGTAAAGTCGCTGCACAATCTTCCAGAGCTCGTCGAAGTCCTCCGACTCGGTAATTTCAAACATTGTCGACCGCAGCGCATCGTTCACTGCGCAAAGTTTTACGAGGTGTTCGTTGAGGCCCCCGGTTATTCCTGGTTGACCGCGCAAACCGGACGGATCTTCCTGCGGCGGTGGCGGTATGACCAGCACCTGGTACGAGGCCAGCTGCAACATTGCCGCGACATACTTGTCGCGGCAGGCGGTGACCGGATCACTGGATGCGCAAATACGATGGACTTCGAGGAAAAGGTCGCGGGCAAGCGCCGCGCGGCGCTTCTCGTCGATGTGATTCCGCAGCGGAATTTCCTCGTAGATCTCCGCCGCCTGCTGCACAGCATACGCAAGCACCGGATTGTCGCGTTTCTTTTCGACAGCAGTGCGCCGACCGAATAGCCTGCCTAACCAGCTAGACATCGACCATTCCCATGCACAGACGATCAATAATCTCCCGCCATCCCGGTGCCGAGGAAAAAATGCAGCAGTTGCCACCTGAAATGAGAGTAGACCTGAACACTTTTAGAAATGCTTGCCTGGTTATCGTCTTTGGTCCGCGTGCGCCGGACAGCGAATTACAAAACCGGTCGAAAGGATAACACTGAATGACTATGCTGATGAGCCTCGCGTGCGGCTGACGACGCGGACTGGATCAGGCGGCATTTTCCGGATGATTGGCAAGTACGGCGATATTCTCGAAAAGCTGCAGCAGGCCGGCGACCGTCTCCTCAACCGGACCATTGTTGTGACAATCGATAACGCAGCGGTCGTACTCCTCGAATGCTCGTTTGAAAGCATTGTGCAGCGGCAAAGGATCGCTGAGGAAGTGGCCCTTGCGTTTCCTTGCGCCAAGACGCTCAATGATAATGTCTTCGCGCGCCTGTACCCAGATAACAATAAAGCCTCCCGCGATGCGCTCGGCCTCTGCGTACAATCTGTGCCTGATTTCGCGTTTGTGCAGGGTTTCGTCCACCACGATGTGCGGATGGTCCCTGACCAGCCCTTCCAGATCCTCAAACACCCGGGCGAAGACGTCGCGACGTAGCGCATCGCTAAACGGTATACCTTCGGCAATGTTGCGCTCGTAATCCGGATCCTTGCCGAATACCTCCTTCTTGATTTCGTCGACGTCGTAGTACGGAAAGCCGAAGTGATCTGCAAGACTCCTGGCCACCGTGGATTTTCCGGCGCCGATAATGCCGCCGACGAAGATGATCAAGGCCTGCTCCTGCAACCAACAAGTGCCTGAATTTATCCGCGATTTCGAGCGTCACCGGTATCCGCAATTACCCTGATTGAGGCCCTGGCGGGATGCTAGAATCCGCTCAATGCGAAATGCTCCGGCCACCATCGTTGTTCACGGAACACTGCTCCACAGCCCGATTCCTGGCCAGCTGGAGATACTGCAGGATGCCGTAATCTCTGTCGCCGGCGATGGTCGAATCTCGACGGTCTGGACCCCTGGAACACAAGGGCATCAGGAAGCGCTGGCAACGGCCAGGACGGAAGGCACGCTGGTAGAACTCGGTCACAACCAATACCTGCTGCCTGGCTTCGTTGATCTCCACATTCACGCGCCGCAGTGGCCGCAAATGGGTAAGGCACTGCACTTGCCGCTCAATGAATGGTTGCAGCAGTGTACGTTTCCCCTCGAAGCACGCTACGCCGACATCGTATTCGCTCGAAAAAGTTACGAGTCCCTGGTCGACAACCTTTTGGCGAACGGAACGACGACGGCTACATACTTTGGCACCGTTCATCTTGAGGCGACCAAGTTGCTGGCTGACATTGCATTGGAAAAGGGGCAACGCGCGCTCGTCGGCAAAGTCGCCATGGACAATATCGATGAATGCCCTGACTTCTATCGGGATGCAACAACGGCTGCAGGTCTTGAGGGCACCCGGGAACTCATTGAATACATCCAGGGCAAGCAAAACGGCAACCGACCGCTCGTGCTGCCCGCAGTTACTCCCCGCTTCATCCCAAGCTGTACCGATGACATGCTTGACGGCCTCGCGAAGATTGCTCGTGAATACGGCTGCCACGTTCAGACTCATTGCTCCGAAAGCGACTGGCAGCACCAGTACGTTATCAATCGTCATGGCATGAACGACGCCCAGAGCCTGGATCGCCTTGGCCTGCTGACTGACAAGACTGTCCTTGCACATTCGAACCTGGTTGACGAGGCCGACATGGCGACGATCAAGGCCAGGCAAAGCGCGGTCGCGCACTGCCCATTATCGAACCTGTATTTTTCGCACGCCGTTTTTCCGCTGCGCAGAGCGCTCGATTTCGGGCTGAAAGTGGGGCTCGGTACCGATATCTCGGGTGGTCCCAGCCCCAGCATTCTGCAAAATTGCCGCTCGGCGATCAGCGTATCCCGGGCGCTCGAGGACGGTGTCGATCCACGCCTGCCCGCCGCGGATCGCGGATCACCCGGCTCGCGGATCGATTTTCGGGAAGCATTCTGGCTAGCCACGGCAGGCGGCGCAGAGGCACTGGGCTTGAAGGTTGGACGGTTTGCAAGCGGTTACGAATTTGACGCCCTACTCATCGATACGGATGTCGACGATTCAAATCTGCTCGTGTGGAAAGATCTGGATTCACCCGACGATATACTGCAGAAGATTATTTATAACGCCGGTCGGAGAAACATCAGAAGAGTCTGGGTACAGGGTCGGCAGGTCAAAACCTGACCACTATTCTTCCGCCCGCGTTCTTGCCTCTGCCTCGCGCAGGTCTCGCTGAAGTTGAGCGCGTTCGTAAATCGCTTTTTTCAGCTCGGGATTTTGTTCCGCAAAATCGATCATCTTCTGTTTGAAGATTTCCCGGTTGCGGCGAATTTCCGCGGCCGGTCTGACCGCATCCGTCCACGTACTCAGGTCGTTCCAGGATTCTTCCAGCACGCCATACTCGAAAGCCGGCAGGCAGACCCGCGCCTTGCGATTGCTTGCATAGACTTTTTCCAACCGGCAGTGGACATCGAATTCCCGGTCGGTATTCATTTCATTGAATATTCCGTACAGCATCTGATCGGCACGCCGGATGTCCGCGCTGATCGCCATAACGGACTTCGGGGCAATCACGGTGATTTCATCCATGACCTGGCTCGCCGCACTTGAGTCGGTGTCGACGGACCCGGATTCCGCCACCGGCTTCTCGTTTGCCCCTTGCGCAACGACGGTTGCAGACATGAACAGTCCTGACAGCAGCAGGATGACTGGCCGGGCATATTGGCTGGCCGCCGCCAGGCGGCCGCGCATTCGAATGCAACAGTAGCGCCATGGATCAGCCTTGCCTTCGCCACGCATCGCGACACGCCAGTTTGACAATCGCCACGGTTGCCGCCGCGCGTCAGGCACTGGTCGCCTTGAACTGGCTCAATGCTTCACGAATGTCGTCCGGAATGCGTTGCGATCGCAAATTGCCATCGCCCATGATCTGCGCGTAAACGCGGGTCGCTTTTCCCTCGGTAATTTGCTGGCCGTTCTCGAGGTTGATGGCGTTACAGTGCCAGAGCACGGTTTTGTCGCGCACTTCAAGCAATGTCAGCGTGCATTCCACCTTGTCGCCATAGGCAGCGGGTCCGACGAAGCGAAACTGAATTTCGCCCATCACGAAAGCGCTGCGGTCCTCGTTGATCATACGATTGATCGGATAGCCGATGCGGCGAAATAATTCATGCTCGATCTCATTGAACCACGCGACTTCCCGTGCATAGTAGACGAGGCCAAAGGGATCCGATTCTCCCCAATTGACAGTGAGTTCCTGGGTGTAGGCTGACATTAGTGGTCCTTGAGACTTGCGTGGAAAAAAGATGGGCAGTTTATCAGCAATAACCTTTTGAATCAGAGGCTTAGTATTTTCTCCATGCGCATTTGATCCACCGTTCGCGGCGCTCGATTGCTAAACTAATGGGTGCAGCGCAAGCACCGGACGGTGTATTCTCGCGGCGCGCACGAATATTCGGGGGTTTTTCGGTTTCATGATATTCAGGTTATTGATTTGTTTGATATTGTTCATCGTCAGCGGTTGCGTAAGTCAGACGCCGCAATACCCGCTGTTCCGGAGCCACAGGCTATCGAGCCGGTCGCCATGCCGCCGGCTCCTGAACCGGACCCGGCCCCCTATGCGGCCTTGGCGGAAGTCTGTGAGTCACTGCTGCAAAGCCTGGAGGAAACACGACCCCTGCTCAGCGGTCTCAATGAATCCATGGTCCTGCAGGCTGATCGGGTTGAGCTTGCCATCGACCGTATGCAACAGCCGGTGGCAAAACCCCGCACCCCCGAATGCCCGGCCGTCGTCAGCAGCAACCCTATAGGCAGCAAGGAGGTAATTGGCGCTATTGAGTGGCTTTACATGGACCCGCCGGGGCAACATTACAGCGCCAGGGTTGACAGCGGTGCCGACACCTCGTCGCTGAGCGCCAGCGACGTCGTCGAATTCGAACGCGATGGCGACGACTGGGTGCGCTTCAATTTCCAGCATGAGCCCGAGGATGAGCCGATCAAGTTCGAGCTGCCGATCAAGCGTGCGGTGCTGATTCGGCAGGCTTCATCGGATGAGGCCGAGCGGCGGGTTGTCGTAGAAATCGACATTCGCCTGGGTCAGCAGTTACAGTTAACGGAATTTACGCTGACAGACCGTGGTCGAATGACCTATCCGATTTTGCTTGGACGAGCATTTCTCATGGACCTTTATGTCGTCGACGTGTCCCGCTCCTATACTCACGATCGTTATATTGCCAGTGACTGAATGAGTAACCTCTCTCCCCGAACCCGCCGGACGTCGCTGTTTGCAATTGTCGGCTTCCTGCTTGTGATCGGGCTCGGGCAGGCGTTTCACCGGCACTATGTATACGACGTTCCATGGGTGCCCGGCACCGAAAAGTCCGTCTGGTCAATTGAGGCACGTATCCAGTTCACCGCGAGAAACGCCCCCGTCACGGCGAATCTCCGGCGGCCGTCCAATCAGGCCGGTTTCTCGGTGCTTGATGAAAGCGGCGCCTCCCCCGGTTACGGGCTCAATTTCATCGATGACTCGGGGGTGCCAATTGCGCAGTGGACCGTGCGCGAGGCCGTCGGCAGGCAGACACTTTATTACCATATCGAAGTCCTGGAACGTGACAGCTGGTCCGGGAACTACGAAGAAGATCCACCGCCACCGTTGCTGACACCGAGTTGGGAGGAACCGTATGCCACGGCTGTGGAGGCCGTACTCGAACGCGCTGTCAGTTTGTCGGCCGACCCTTTCTCATTGACGCGTCAGCTTGTGAGCCAGTTTCGGGCGATGGACCGGCAGCAGAACGAACAGCTGCTAATGGAACTCGCTGGCGAAGATAACCTGACGGACCTGATTGCCAACATGCTGCAAAGTCACGGAATTCCGGCGACGACCGCGTATGGACTGATACTGGAGGACGGGCGACGGCGGCAACGGCTCAAGCCGGTACTGAGGGTCTGGTCGGATGATCAAAGCCAGGTGTTTCCGCTGAACCTGGAGGCGGGCGAAAGACGGCGACCACTGCTCTTGTGGCAGCCGACCCGCGGTTACGTTCTGGAACTGAACGGTGGCTTCGGCTCCGACCTTAGTTTTTCCATGCTGCGCTCGGAGCTGACGAGCTACGGAGAACTCGCAAGTACGCTCGGTGAAACGGATCACTGGCTGGGCTTTTCCATTCATGCCTTGCCGATTGAAGAACAGGCCATGTTCAAGACCATCCTGCTCATTCCTATTGGCGCATTGATCGTCTGCATCCTGCGTATCCTTGTCGGGCTGCGCACATCCGGCACATTTATGCCAGTCCTGATTGCTCTCGCATTCATACAAACCAGTCTCGCGACCGGACTTGTCGGATTCCTGCTTGTCGTTTCCATCGGGCTGATAATCAGAAGCTACATGTCACATCTGAACCTTCTGCTCGTGGCACGAATATCCGCAGTAATCATCACCGTCATCAGTATCATTGCGATATTCAGCGTTTTCAGTTACCGCGTGGGACTGACTGAAGGCCTGAAGATTACATTTTTCCCGATGATCATCCTCTCGTGGACGGTCGAGCGCATGTCAATTCTCTGGGAAGAGGAAGGTTGGCGCGAAGTCGCGATTCAGGGATTCGGCAGCCTCGCGACGGCTGTAGCTGCCTATCTCGCCATGACCAATCCGTGGATCCGCCACTTGAGCTTCAATTTCATCGGACTCCAGTTCGTTGCTTTAGCGATAATCATGCTGCTGGGCAGTTACACCGGATATCGACTGCTTGAACTGCAGCGTTTTAGCGCATTCTTGCGCAGAGCCGATTAGTCGATGTTTATTTCGGCAAGAAAACTCAGGGCTCTTGGCGTAGTCGGGATGAACGATCGAAATATCAACCTGATTGCGACCCATAATCCTCGCCACCTGTTCCCGCTCGTCGACAACAAACTGAAAACCAAGCTGCTTGCCAAAGAAAAGGGAATCGCAACGCCGGACCTGATCGGCGCAATGCGCACGCAACACGACTTGAAGAACCTGTCGACATTTCTTGATCCGCATGAAGGCTTTGCGATCAAGCCGGCAAAGGGCAGCGGAGGCAAGGGAATCCTTGTCATCACCGGCCGACGTGAGCAGCTGTTTCTGAAATCGAACGGCACGGAAATGACCATCGACGACATCCGGCGACACGCATCCAACGTGTTGTCCGGACTGTTCAGCCTGGGCGGCGCGCCAGACGTCGCGGTTGTGGAAGCACTAATTCAGCCGGATCCGATGTATGCAGACTATTCCGTGGAGGGCGTCCCGGATATCCGGGTAATCGTTTACCGCGGATTTCCTGTAATGACGATGATGCGGCTTGCAACGCGCGAATCTGACGGCAAGGCAAATTTGCACCAGGGCGCCATTGGTCTCGGCCTGGCAATGTCGGACGGCACGCCGGTAAACGCCATCCAGTTCGATCGCAACATCACTGAGCACCCGGACTCTGGTGCCGACCTGATGTCGGTCAGGATCCCAAATTGGGTCGCATTGCTCGAAATAGCCGCCCGCTCGACCGATGCCACCGGGCTTGGCTACCTTGGCGCCGACATCGTTATCGACCGTTTTCGTGGGCCCCTGGTACTGGAACTTAACGCCAGGCCGGGTCTCGCCATCCAGATCGCTAACCAGGCTGGTCTGGCGCCGAGAATTCGGGCTATTGACCAACTGGCACCCGGACATTTCCGCGAACCCCCGGGGGCACGCGTGCTTCGTGCTGTTGAAATGTTCGGCGAAGGTCAATTGAACCTGAAGCTAAGGGCCTGACGCCGCCCGTTTTTCCATATTAAGTTAATTACCCGTCGTTAGTGCCGTCGGCGAAACCGGGTAGTTCGCCCGCCGCTCTGGGCCCGAGGTCGTTACTGTGACGGTGGTCACGACTTGCCGGCTGCCAGTGGATAACATCGTAAATCCGCTTATTTCCGCGGCTTTATGCAAGTTCACAGGCGAGCAATTCCATGAAGTTATCACTCCTGGCAAAAAGCATACTGACATTCGCGATGACCGCGATGTCACTGGTCGCCTGCAACGTCGAAACGTACCAGGATGGCGTGGACCGGTTCAACGCGAACAATCCGACAGTTCCGCCACCGCCGCCACCACCTCCGCCGCCGCCACTTCCGCCACCGCCGCCACCCCCACCACCACCGGCGTTTGGCCCTGATTTTTCGGAGATACAGGCAAGCGTATTCACACCAAATTGCGCCACTGTCGGCTGTCATTCAGGTGCCGGTGCGGATGCCAACCTGAATCTGGAAGCGGCTAACAGCTATGCCGAACTCGTCGGCATACCTGCCGACCAGGACGGGAACATATTGCGCGTGACCGTATTCGATCCAGACAACAGTTACCTGATTCAAAAACTCATGGGCACCGCCGCAACGGGCGGAATCATGCCGCCATCGGGAATGCTCTCGCAGGCAAGCATCGACACCATTCGATTGTGGATAACCAACGGCGCCGTCGATGATCGTGTTGTTCCGCTGGCACCCATTACCGTAACGTCGCTTTCGCCAACGCCGAACGCAAATTTACAGGCACCGCCGACACAGATCGTTGCCGGCTTCAGTCGCGAATTGAACGCCGTGAGCGTCGATACCAATTCATTTGTTCTGCAGCGCAGTGGTGGCGATGGAATCTTCGGTCAGGCGAACGATGTAACGATTACTCCCGGACCTGGCGGTGTGTCGGTACCAGCGATGAATCCGCAGAGCGCAATTTTTGACCTGACCGGCGTAGCCTTGCCGGACGATACCTATCGTGTCCAGCTGATCGGTAACGGCGGGTCGCCAATACTGGATCTCGACAACAACGCGCTTGACGGCGAATTTGGCGGCTCGTTTCCCTCCGGAAACACAGTCGCCGGCGGCAATTTCAGCGCCCAGTTTGTTATCGCAACACCAATCACGATCGGGCCTACACTGGACCAGATTCAGGCCGTGGTTTTCACGCCTTCCTGCGCAACCGCGGGTTGCCATACGGGCGCGGGCGCGGCGGCTGGATTGAATTTGAGCGATGCGGACACCAGTTTCCTGGAACTGGTTGGTGTGGCCAGCAGCCAGCAACCAGCCATCATGCGGGTATCTCCGGGTGATGCCGACAACAGTTACCTGGTACAGAAGCTGGAAGGCGCGTTGACGATCACCGGCAACGCAATGCCGCCCCCTGGCAGACCCGCGCTTAACCCGGCGTATGTTCCGGAAATTCGCAACTGGATTTTAAACGGCGCCGACAGAAACAACTAAGGCACGCCGCTGTTTGACACTGACGATGCTGAACCGCACAGTCAGCTGTCAGGGGAACAGGCGGAGCTAACTGATGTTGCAGCGACTGGTGATCTGGCTGGTACGCATCGTCACAAGTACATTCTTCCGTCGCATCGAAGTCGTCGGGATCGAAAATGTACCTGAGTCCGGACCCGTCATTTTCGCCGGTAATCACCCGAATGCGTTGATGGACGGCTGGTTGCTGACCGCAAAATGCGGCCGCTGGCCGTTGCACTTTCTCGCCAACGCCAAGCTCTGGAACTACCGGGTGCTGGTTCCAATCCTGAATGCTACAGGCGCCGTGCCTGTCTATCGCCGTGAAGAACACGCCGGTGACGTCGACAATAGCAAGGCCTTCGACAGGATTTTCGAAGTTATTGAGGCTGGCCACTGTGTTGGCATATTTCCGGAAGGCATCAGTCATGTGGAATCACAGCTGATAACCCTGAAGACAGGTACCGCGCGTATTGCGCTGACCGTCGCAGATCGCGGCAAGGTCGTCGCCGATATCGTTCCCTGTGGCCTTAACTATATTCACCGCCACCGCTTCAGAAGCCAGGTATTGATTGAGTTCGGCGCGCCAATCCGCATCGATCGACAGTGGCTGGAAGCCTACCGCGAAGATGGTCAGGCGACGGTTGTGAGACTGACTGCGCATATTGCGAACGCGTTGAAAGCTGTGACTCTCAATGCGCCGGACTGGAAAACGATGCGTTTCATTCAGACGGCACGGCGTTTGTATAAACCATCGACCAAAGAGCTTACGCCGTCTCAATATGTTGAACTGAATCGACGCTTCGTGGATGCATATCTCACGGACAGGCATGATCCCGACGTCCAGGCTCTCCAGAACGATGTCGAAGACTATCAGTCCAGACTCGATATGCTCGGCCTAAGGGACCACCAGTTGCGCAATCCCATTACCTTCGGCTACGCCCTGCGCAAAGTTGCGCTGCGCTGCCTGACGATGCTGGCGTTGCTGCCACTGGCGATCCCCGGCGCGTTACTGCACCTTCCGGTAGGCTGGGCAGCAGCGACGATCGGTGAGCGATTCAGTTATGAGATGGACGACATCGCAACCCTTAAGGTTTTCGCCACGATTCTACTCCTGCCCGTAATGTATACAGCGATTGCGATTTTTGTCGGTATGACGTTTGGCACCTGGTGGGCTATCGCCACTATCATCGGCCTGACGTTCAGCTTTTTCGCGTCGGTCCGGCTTGTCGAAGCTGAAGCCGGGCTACTCCTGTCAGTAATTGCCGTATTTCGACTGGCGCGGCTCGGCGGTGAGGTTGAAGAAATCCGAATAACCCGCGCTGAGCTCGTGCGACGGATTCGCGACCGGGTCGAGCAGCGAATCGATCCCGCCATGCAGCGAATATTCACGCCAGGCGATTTCCGCAAATCCCGCGATGACGATCAGATCGATTAAACCCGCCCGATGATAGTCCCACTGCCCCCCCGTATTGATACTATGTTCAGTGGTCCGCACATCGACCAAAAACGAAACCAGGGGGCATTGCAATGACCAGTGAGTATTTTGACGTCGTGATCGTCGGCGCAGGAATCTCGGGCATTGGCGCAGCGTATCATCTGCAGGAAAAGTGCCCCGCAAAAAGCTACGCAATTCTCGAAGGCCGTGAATCGCTGGGTGGCACGTGGGACCTTTTTCGCTATCCGGGCATTCGCTCGGACAGCGATATGTTCACTCTCGGCTACAATTTCAAACCCTGGCGTGCTGGCAAAGCAATAGCCGATGGGCCGTCCATCCTCAACTACCTGAAGGAAACTTCAGCGGACAGCGGCATCGACGAACATATTCGCTATAGCCAATCCCTGAAAGAAGCACGCTGGTCCGGCAAACAGGGTTGCTGGACGTTGCTGATCGAGCGCCGGGACACCGATGAAAGGCTCTCGATTCGCTGTGGTTTTCTTCTCATGTGCTCCGGCTACTACAACTACGAGAAAGGCTATACCCCTCATTTCGCGGGACGTGAAAAATTCAGAGGCGACATTGTTCATCCGCAACACTGGCCAGAAACAATCGATTATCGCGACAAGAACGTTGTCGTTATCGGCTCTGGTGCGACAGCCGTCACGCTGATACCGGAAATGGCAAAGTCGGCCGCGCACGTAACGATGTTGCAGCGTTCACCGACCTACATGGTCTCGATGCCGGATACCGACTGGATTGCAAATATTCTGCGCAGGATTCTTCCTGAAAAAACGGCTTATGCGATCATTCGCTGGAAGAATATTCATATTCAGCAATTCATCTACAGGCGCACAAGAACCGCCCCGGACAAAGTGCGCAGGAAATTGTTGAAAATGGCACGCAAGGAGCTCGGCGAGAACTGCGACTTCGAGAAAAATTTCAGCCCGGGCTATGATCCGTGGGATCAACGATTGTGCCTGGTTCCAAACGCTGACTTCTTTCACGCGGTCCGTGACGATAAGGCTTCGGTGGTTACGGACCAGATAGAGACTTTTACCGCAGACGGTATTCAACTGGCGTCCGGCCGCAAACTCGATGCAGACATCATCGTGACAGCGACCGGCCTGGATTTATGCATACTTGGCGACGTGAAATTCTATCTCGACGGCAAGCCCGTGGATTTTTCCAGGACATTTTCCTATAAGTCGATGATGTTTTCGGGTGTACCAAACCTGATTTCGACATTCGGCTACATAAATGCCTCGTGGACGCTCAAGGCAGATTTAACGGCGGAGTTTGCCTGCCGGTTACTTGATCATATGGACCGCACGGACACGCGAGTCTGTACTCCCGAGCTGCGTGAGGAAGATTCCGATATGCCCGGCCTGCCATGGATAGCCAACTTCTCGTCCAACTACATACAAAGAAAAATTCACCTGCTTCCCCGCCAAGGCGACCGCGGCCCGTGGGTAAACACGCAGAACTACCTGTTCGATAAGAAGGTTATTCGCGAGGGGCCGATTGATGACGGGGTATTGCTGTTCACAAAGCCGGAAACCCAGGTGGGCTCCACTGTTCCGGGTACTGATGCCGCGTGAGCAAATCCGCCGCGAGCACATGACCCGTTGAGATTGCAAAGCGGGTCAGCGTTCCCCAATCCTGGCCAGGTTTGCGAGCCACTGCTCTCGACTTGAGACTATCTGACCTGGCGTGGTCCTGTCGAAGATAAACGGGTAGCGGTCCAGCGTATGCCAGTGCGCTTCCGGCTTATCGGCGCAACAGTCTTCGACCACGGCAACCAGGTAGCCTTTTTGCGCGGCGGTTGCGGCGGTAAGCAAAACGCATACCGAGGTCACCAGTCCCGCCACCAGCAAATATCGCTTGTTGCGATCATCGAGGTATTGTTGCAAGCAGGGGTTCATGAATCCGTCAAAGCTATGCTTGACGATCACCGTTTCGCCAGGCTGCTCGACGGCGCAGTCCAGCAATGCTGCACCCGGCGTACCGTCGACGCAGGGAATTCGCCCGAGGAAATGGTATTTGGCCATCCAGTCCGACCTGTCGGGCTGAAAGCTTGCCCGCAGGTGCACAATATCCATATTCTCCCGTCGACAAAGATCGAGAAGCGCCGTCACATTCGATTCGTAAGCCGGGAATGCCAGGGCCATTTCCTGCGTCATGAAGTCCTGCTGAACATCGATCAGCAGAAGCGCGAAAGAATCCCAGCTGCCATTCACTCCCGCCACTTCAGCGACTCCCATCAATCGCCGGGTCCCCGGCTGTTCCACGATTCTTGCCACATTTGCTGCACGAAATATACCTGACACCGGCGTTTGCCGTGCGGCACAATCATCCTATGTTCACCGATCTGAAGATTCCCGCCGGACGCCGACCGCTGACGCAGGCTGAAGCGCGTATTTCTGCGGCAACCAGCATTGTCATTACGCTGCTCTTCCTCGCGGCCATACTGGATCAGTACACGCCGCAGAAGCTCAGCATACTGTTCTATTTCCTGTTCTGGATACCCATGCTCGCGGTGCATGAACTCGGACATGCCGTTGTCGCGAAAGCGCTGGGCTGGCGAGTGCGGGAAATTGTCATCGGCTTCGGTCGAACGTTATGGCAATGGCAAATTGGCGAAACCGTGATCAAACTAAAGCTTGCTCCGGTGGAAGGCTATGTACTTCCTGCGCCTGTCGAGCCCCGGAAAACGAGGCTCAAGAGCGCGTTGATATACGCAGCCGGGCCAGCGGCCGAGTTTCTCGTGCTGATCATTTTGCTCCTTGCCTTTGGGTGGGACACGGTGTTCAACAGTTCCGACCAGGTTTCGCTGATCGCGCTGAAAACCATGGCGGTCGTCATCATCGTCGGTGCAGGTTTCAACCTGCTGCCATTTCGATCTGAAGGTGCGGTCAGCGACGGGCTGGGAATAATTTCGAGCGCATTTATCACAGACGAAGCTATCGAAACACGACTCCTCACTTTTGAGCTCCGCGAAATCGAAAGCCTGCTTGAAAAAGGTCGCGCGAATGACGCTCTGCTGAAACTGACACCGCTATTGGAACGGTTTCCGAAAAATCTCGTTCTGCAGCTTGCTCATGGGACCGCATTGTCGCTCAGTGGACGGGAAGATGACGCGCGGGATTACATTCGACAGGGTCTTGCACGTGACCATAAATCAGACAGCAGGCGTCGGGAATGGCTGCGTTTGCAGGCACAGACCGAGCTCTACGCCAGCGACCCGGAGTACCTTACGCTGGATCTTGCATTGCAGAAGGCGCTGGCAATTTCGCCGGGTGCCGCGGACCTGCTGGCGACAAAAGGCGCATCCCTGGTAAAACGAGGCAGAAACAAAGAAGGCGGCGATATCCTCGAACAGGCGTGGCGCAGCAATGATGGCAACGCCAGCGACGGGCTGATGCTGGCCTATCTGGCCATAGCGGCAAAACGAATAGGCGCTCTGCACTCGTATGAGCACTTTCGCCTGGCATTCGAGCAGGTTAACCGGTCGTCAATTCTGCACGACCTTGTTGTCGGCTCATGCGATCGACGCGAAGCGTCCTAGTGGAAAACTGACCTAGCTGGCTTGCTTCTGTTCGGCCTTTTTGGCTTTCGGCATTACCAGGTGCACGCGACTGCGTTTCCCGGTTCGGCGTTCATTGAGTCGGGCAACGATTTCCTCAACTTCAACTTTGACCGATTTTTGTTGGCCCTGGCGATAGCCGCGAATTTCGTTGCGGCCCTGCGCGATAACGTAACAATGCCAGTTGGCGCCCTCGGTATCGGCGGGAGCGGCTGAGGGTTCAATCGAGACGATGGCATAGGCCTCGGCCAGCATTCCGGATTCAGTGGCCATATGACCTCACCTGTAAGGATTCGAAAAGCGTGATGACGGGATTTTTTGTCATAAGTCCTCTTGTGGGCAGATGAACCGCAGAAGAGGATGAAGGCGACGTGCCAGCAGACTCAGGATTTGCGATGTGCGATTTTAGTCGGACAGTATACAGGATTTCGGACCTCTCTGCCTGTGACGGCGTCAGGCGGCGACTGTGGGCATGCAAGGACGCCGCGCTTATGCACCGCGTTGGAGGACAAAAAAACAGCGCCGGCCCGCCTTTTTAGCTTTATAAACAAAGACATAATGGCTCTGCTATCCGCACGTTTATTGCCCGTCGATACCCGATGCGCAGCTCTCGAAGCACACAGTAGGCCAGCCTTCCCTGCGGGCAATGCATGCACCCGGTCCCCTGCCGGCACCTCAAAAGCCGTCCGTGGAGTGACTGCCTTTAACCGACCGGCGCCAGATTTTGATATCGAACTGGCCAGGATTCTCTGCTAATAATAGGCACCTGAATCAATCACCGATTTCAAGGCGCAATGATGCAAATCCGGACGCTGGTACTCTTTTTGGTTGTCGTCTCTTTGCCGGCAATGGCCGATGATCCTGGCACCGCAGCCATTGGCCGGGTAATCGACGACTTCCATGCTGCCGCAGCGCAAGGCGACAAAAGCCGCTACCTCAGTCATTTGACCGACGATGCGGTCTTCATGGGCACTGACGAATGGGAACGGTGGCCGAAGCAGCCGGACTTCGTCGATTATGTCGGAAGTCGTTTCAAGAACGGAAGCGGCTGGAATTACCGGTCGGTCGCCAGAGAAATCAGGATTGCCGATTCGGGAGATATGGCCTGGTTTGACGAGGTCATCTTTTCCGAGGATAGCGGCCGGTTTCGCGGTACCGGTGTACTGGTACTGCAGGGAGATACGTGGAAGATTGCACATTACGCGATGTCTTTCCTGGTATTTAACGAGAACTGGCAGGACGTTATCGAATTGTCAAAAGAAACCCGGGCGATGAAAGAGCGTTCATCGCAGGAGAAGTAGGCATGGCCGGCGGTTTCGCGAAAGACGGGGCAGTCCAGGACCAGATTGACGCAACCATCGAGGACGCGATCAAACGCGCTCGCCAGCAAATTCCGCGGGGCGCGAGCCTTGAAAACTGCGAGGAATGTGATGCGGCAATCCCCCTCGCAAGACGCGAAGCGGTCCCCGGCGTACGTTTATGCATCAAATGTCAGTCGGCACGTGACAAGGATGCTGCCAAATTCAGTGCTTACAACCGGCGTGGCAGCAAAGACAGTCAGCTGAGGTAAGGCGGGACCTGTTTAGCACGCGCTTCACGCGGACCGACCATGACGCTATGCCACTAGCCGTAATTCGTCATGTTTGTGGATCTTGCCATCCGGACATCCGTTGACGCGGCGTCGGCTCTGCAAACAACTGAAACTCAGAACGAAGTCAGAACGTTATTGTGCGTGCACCCTCACCGTCTGGCCGATGTCGTTAAGGATTTCGCGCAGGGTATCGTAGTTGGGGTGACGCACTCGCATCCAGGCGTTGGCCATATACCCGCCCTCGATCGGCTGGGTCGGGGTCCCGGGATCAGGCAAATGTGCCGCGACGATACACTCACCATATTGGCGGTTTATCGCACTGACCCCCGAGTAGCCGGTAATTCTGCCGTCACGCTCCGGTCGCAAAGCGATCATTCCGGCAGCATAACGTCGCGACGGCGCAGTATGCGTAGTGCCATGCATAAGTGCATGCGCCCACTCGAAATAGAGATCAAATTCGTTGGCGGCGTTGTAGACATCCCACTGCCCAACACCCGGAGGGCGACAGCCAATTTCCGAAAACTTGAGTCCTTTGGGACCAAAGAACCACTCCATGTGCGTCGGTGACGTGCCAATTTTCAACACTTTGATAACCTTGCGCGCCATCTTCCTGACTTCGTCATACCCGGGCGCGTCGATTCGATTGGTGGCAACCATCTGCGGAGATATCCAGCGCTCACGCATTGCCTGCAGGACATTCGGGTAGTAATGGGTGATAAATTCGTGACCGACTTCTCCGTTTACGGACAACGTGTCCAGAAAGCCTTCGTGGCCTTCAATAAACTCCTCGATCGCCACAGCAACTCCGTTAACAAGGCCGGATTCTTGAATCACCCGCTCCAGCTCGTCGTCCCCGCTGACTCGAAATGTCGCCGACGCACCGGCGCCTGCCGGCGGCTTGATTATCAGCGGATACCCGACCGCGTTCGCAAACTCACGCGCATCATTTGCGGTCTCCGCCCGTGCGGACTTCGCACAGGGAACACCGGCCTTGCGCAATACTTCCTTCATCGCCGGCTTGTCACGGCACAGGAAGGCGGTTTCCGTGGACGTACCTGGTATTCCCGCCGCCTCGCGCACCGCTGCCGCCGCCATGATATGCGCCTCAACCGTTGCCTCAAGCCGATCTACCCAGACGGTTTTCTGGATTGCCCGAACGGCTTTTAGCAGGGACGGCTCATGTACCACCGATTCAACCTGCACATAATCTGTTAGCCAACCCTTGAGGTCGTTGCCAAGATATTCGACAGGCCTTTCGCCGATTCCGATAACCCTTGCACCGACAGCCGCCAGCGCACGCACGAACTCGCGCTGGTTATTGGGGAAAGACGGCTCAATAAAAATAATGTTCATCGATCAGGTATCTCTATTTCTTTCCCGCCAGGGTGAGAAAAATATCGACATAGATTGCACCCTGGCGATCCCAGGAAAAATCTTTTGCCATTCCGTTTTTCATGATCTTCCGCCAAACCTTTTTATCCTTGTAAAGATCCAGCGCCGTATTTATAGCCCAATCCAGCCCGGTCGCATTGTAGTCACGAAACACAATTCCGGTGCCTTCGTTCGTCGCCGGCTGGAACTGCTCCACCGAATCGGCAAGGCCACCGGTCTGCCTTACGATCGGCACCGTGCCATATCGCAGGCTGTACAGCTGATTGAGGCCGCATGGCTCGAACTGCGATGGCATCAGGAAAATATCGCTTGCCGCTTCGATCCAGTGTGCCAGACGTTCGTTGTAGCCGCGGTAAAAACACACACGGTCACGGAATGTTTCTTGCAGCCTGGCAAAAAAGTTTTCATAGCGGGGCTCCCCGGTGCCCAGGGCGGCAATGGCAAAGGATCTGCGTGAAAGAAGCGGGGGCAGCACGCTTTCCATCAGGTCAATTCCTTTTTGCGAAGTCAGTCTCGTCACGATGCCAATCAGCGGCCTGTCGATGTCGGCGTGCAGCCCAAGCTCATCAAGGAGTGCCGCCTTGTTCTGCTGCTTGCCCGTCAGGCGCCCCGGCGAATATCGATGGGGAATCAAATCGTCATTCCTGGGGTCCCAGTGACGGTAGTCGACGCCGTTAAGAATGCCGATCAGTGTGTCCTGCCGCTTTCTCAACAGGTCCTGCAGCCCCATGCCATATTCATCGCCCTGTATCTCCCGGGCGTAGGTAGGGCTGACGGTGGTCAGGACGTTGGCGTGCAGCAACCCGGTCTTCAGGAAATTGATGCGCCCCGCAGACAGGTCGTCCTGGTGCAACTCCTGCTCACCGCCGTTCAGGCCCAGGTCACCGATAATGTCTGCGCTGAAAATGCCCTGGTAGCCAATATTGTGAATGGTCAGTACCGTGCGGGAATTGGCGAACAGGCTGTCCCACGCATAGACCGTTTTCAAATAGAGCGGAATGAGCGCCGTATGCCAGTCGTTGCAGTGAAATATGTCCGGCGCGAACTGCAAGTGCTGGCACATTTCAATGGCGGCCCGCGATAGCAGGATAAAACGATAATGCTCGTCCTCCGGGTACCCGTACAGGGAATCGCGGTCGTAAAGCTCCGGGCAGCGCAGAAAATAGATGCGTTGCGATGAGCCGGGCAACGTCGCTTCGTCAATCGAGTACCTGGCATCGTGTGGCCCGAGGCGGATCGGTATATTCTGCAAACGCTCGATCGGCGTAAGCGGCAGGCCACTTTCCGCTATCCTCCGGTACAGGGGCACGAGCACCCGCACGTCGTGACCGTGGTCATGCAGGTACGTCGACAGGGCCGCGCAAACATCCGCTAATCCACCGGTTTTGGCGAACGGAGCAAACTCGGAACTGGCAAGACAGATTTTCAGGCGTTCTTTTTTGGGGGCAGCCATGACGATATTCACGTTGTTCAGGAATGCTATTCTACGTTGCTCGCGGCCGCACGTCGTTTCTTATTCAGGAGGAACGCTTTGAACGTACTGATTCTCTCGCCAGGCTATCCCGCCGACATACCCGAGTTCGTCCGCGGCCTCGCCGAACGCGGCGTGACTGTATTCGGCGCCGGTGACCAACCCTTCGAAAGCCTGCCGGAGCTTGTGCGGCGATCACTGCACGACTATGTACAGTTGCGATCGCTTTGGGATACCGACAAGACGGTAGCGGACCTGCAGCAGAAATTCCGTGGCCGAAGCCTCGACAGGATCGAATGCCTGTGGGAACCCGGCGTAATGCTGGCCGCGGAACTCCGCCAGCAATTCGGCGTGCCAGGCCTGACCGTTGTTGAAGCGCATCGGTTCCGCGACAAGGAAGCGATGAAACGGGCGCTGGATGAAGCCGGCATTCGGACGCCGAAACACATCGCAGCGGACAGCATTGCGACGGTCCAGGAGGCGGTCCGAACCCTTGGTTTCCCGGTTATTCTCAAGCCAATTTCCGGGGCCGGCTCGGCGGATACCTACCGGATTAACGACGCTGATGAGCTCCGCGCCACTCTGCCGCGCCTCAGGCACGTTGCGACGGTCTCGGTCGAGGAATTTATCGACGGTGAGGAATACACCTTCGACACGATAACCATTGACGGCAATATCGCGTACTACAACATTGCGTGGTACCGGCCACGGCCGCTCGTTGCGCGTAGCAATGAATGGATAAGCCCACAGGTCATTGCTCTGCGTGACGTCGACCGACCTGAACTGGCGGACGGCGTGCGCATGGGCTACGAGGTCATCGCCGCCCTCGGCTTCGATACCGGGTTTACGCATATGGAGTGGTATCGCACGGCCAGCGGCGAAACGGTATTCGGCGAGATCGGTGCGCGCCCGCCTGGCGCTCACCATGTCGACCAGATGAAATACGCATGCGACTTTGACGTGTTTTCCGCATGGGCTCAGGCCATCACCGAAGGTCGCATCGATGCTGATATCAAGCGTCTGTACAACGTCGCGACGATTTACAAGCGGGCGCGTGGCGTTGGTCGCATCCAGTCAATTGAAGGTGCAGAAGAGCTGCAGCAACGGTTCGGGCAACACGTCGTCTGGAATACATTGCTGAACCCCGGCACGCCGCGTCGAGACTGGCGCCAGACGCTGGTTTCCGACGGGTTTATCATGTTGCGGCACCCGGATTTGTCAGAAACACTGGAAATGGCGGATGCCGTTGGGTCCGAGTTGCATCTGATTGCCGGCTAGGCGTGCCATAAAGCCGCAGCAACCCTACGCGTACTTGTCCAGGTAATGCGGCAACATCTCACGCCAGGTATTCCAGTCGTGATGATAGTCGCCGCCCCATGAATCGACTCTGTTCGGAATACCTTTGCTGCCAAGTACATTCGCGATGCGCCAGGATTCTCCGATATCCTCGTAGTCTCCTTCCCCGGTCGCAAAAAGGATCAAACGGGTACGCAGCAGCTCCAGCATTTCTCCTTCCAGTCCGGGCAGGTAGTGGATTGGGGATGAGAAATAAAAGTCCGGGTTAAACCTGCCTGCCAGGAATTTGGACAGGTCGAAAGTACCGCTCATTGCAAGCGCAAGTTTGTAGGCGTCAGGATGCCGGCACACGGTCGCAACGGCATTGAATGCGCCTATCGACGCGCCGGCTGCGATGATCTCGATTTCACCGGACTGGCAGTCGCTGCGAATCGCCGGTGTAACCTCCTGATAGATATAGGAATCGAACAGGTTCTGGAGTTTCGAGCAATATTCAGGAGAATGCTTTCCCGAAATCCATGCCCGTCCGGCGACGCTGTCGATCGAGTAGATTTTAATACGTCCGCCTTCGAGCAGCGGTTCGACCGCGCGAATCAGGTGGAAACGCTCGATCTCTTCGGCATCGCCACCGGCTGTCGGGAACAACAACACCGGGGTTCCGTAATGACCCCAGCGAACCAGCTGCACCTCCTGCTCGACGCGCGACGAGTACCAGCGCGTCACCTCTTTTTCTATCATTGGCGCTGATTCATGTCGTCGGCGCGCCAGGCCTGCACACGCTGCCAGAAAAGTTCCGTGAACTCTTCGATTTCGTTGTCGGGAAATAACGCTTCGACTTTCTGCCGGATTGCACTTCGCGCCGTTTCTGTTCCAAAAAAGTCGTTGGCAACGTCGTCAAGATGGGCCAGGTGCTTGTCGCAAAACTCGTAGAATTCTTCGGAATCAAAACGTTCCTGCGCTATCTGCGCATACGCATCCAGCTTTTCTTCGAACGAACGATCTGAATCCGCGATCTCGAAGTACTCCCCCCAGTTCAGGTCGGTGTTAAGGCGCCGATTGGTCGCGGCACAAAATATCGACCAGCGCAGGTTCGCCTTGATCAGCCAGGGGAAATGAAAGTGCAATGAAGTGACCTGGGAGTCGGGGCAGGCATTGGCAAAGTCGATCGGGTGCCAGACGCCGTTGCTGCGCAGGGCTTCACACGAATTGAAATCCCAACCAAAGAAAGCATTGATAACCATGGTCATCTTTGCCATGTGCGCCTCTTCGTCGGCGCCCAGGAAGTCTGTATCCAGCGTGTAACGATCGTGCAAAGGTGCGGATGGATCGTAATTGACGCATCGCCATTGCGGACCGAGGCCGATACAGCGCACGAATGCATCGTGCTCGTGCACCGCTTTCTGCAGGTGCATGACACGGGTGCCGCTGATGTCGTAGGCCTCGCGCAGAGCATCCGAGTCCTTTATCGCCGTTACGCCGACCCAGGCGCCGCCGTCATATGGCTTCATGAAAAGTGGATAACCAATGCCCTCGCCGATTTTTCCCAGATCGAATAACCTCGCATATTGCCTCAGGGTAGGCGCCAGGTCACCGGACTCGATGTACTCCTTCGGTGGAACCATCCAGGTATCGGGGACCGGAAAACCAAGTCGCATCATCGCGCAATAGGTGGTCTGCTTCTCCATCGACTGCAACGACCAGGGGTTATTAAAAACATATAAATCATCCATCAGGATGGATTTTTTGATCCACTCGCGGGAGGTGTGATACCAGTGCGTCAACCGGTCGATCACGACGTCATAGCGACACGGCTGACGCAAATCGAACGGCTCGATATAGACGCGCTCTACATCAAACGAAAGCGTATCGCCGCCGAGCTTGATTTTGAGGTCGAGTTCCCTGAGCAACGCCTCATAACAGATAGGCCAGCAGATATCCGCACCCAGCGAAAGTCCGATGAGCCGTGTTTTATTCGCCACGTCGATTTCCTTCTTCAAGAGTCAATTCCGTAATGCAGCCGCATGTCCGCCGCCGCACTGCCGGCGCAGGACCGGTAGTCATTCATACACCATCCACAAAGGCCCTGGATACAACCAGGAGAGTCCGTTGCGCAGGCGGTCACGCCAGTTTTCCCAGTTGTGGGCGTCGCGCGCCTCCTCGAACCGGACATTGACGCCCCGCGCCTGGAGACGCGGTACCAATGAACGATTTTCGTAAATAAGTGACTCGTACATACCGCAGCTCATGTAAATTTTGTCCGCTGGCTGGCCCGGATCCTCGCGAAATTCGTTCATGAACTTCACTACCGGGTCGAACACCGGTCCGCGCTGATGCGCACCGAGATCAGAAAACGCAAAGGATCCGGACTGCAACAACAGCCTGCCAAAGAGCTCCTGGTTTTTCCATGCCGCATGCAATGACGCAACGCCGCCGAAACTGGCGCCCATTATGCCTCGCGCATGCAACTCGTCGATCAATGGAAACCGCGAGATCATCGTTGGCAAGATATCCTCAGCGATGAAAGCCGCGTGCCTGGCGTCCCCGGCATATTCCTTGAGGCGATCAGGAGAGTCCGTCAGCGCCACGATCAACGGCGGAATCTCGAGTCGGTGTATCAGGTTGTCGAGCACTATCTTCAAGGCAGCATAACGCAGGTAGTCGTGGCCATCGTGTACGACGAGCAACGGATAGCGACGGTGGTCCTTGAATCTTGCGGGCAGATACACGCGTATGGTGCGCGTCTCGCCAAACGCCTTGCTGAGGATATCGATCTCCGTGAGCGAACCCTCGCGTGTTTCCGCATCGTATTCCGTCCAGTCCGGCTGTCGGTAGCGATAGCCCTGGCAAACTGAATTGGCGCCGAACGGGTCGTGTGCCAGAACCGGATTGAGCGGATCAAGTACCAGTTGATGCCCGCCGTCGGCAACCACTTCGAACTTGTATTCGATGCGTGATTTTTCCGGTAGCTCGATGGTGATGATCCAGAGGTCGGTTCCCTCTAGTTGCTGCAACGGCTGCGCGGTATTCAGTCCGGAAATCCAGCAGCGCAGAAAAACTTTTTCGGCGCTGCCACGATAGACGAACGTAACATCCGTGCCGTCAACGAGCGGGAATCGATTGCTCGCGACAAAGCGATTTACGTTGTCGGTGCCGGGCACGCCTTTTCGCATCAATCGCCTGAGCGCAGGATTCATCGTATGCGTACCTTGCGCAGAGTGCCATTTCGGGATAACTGACGCACCCCGGTTGCCGCCGATAGGCGTCCGTCATCGAATCGCAACATCGATCCACTGTCGAGCGTCAGGCAGGCGGCCGGCGCAAAGCGGCGACAGAACAGCGCAACCCGGGTCCTGTCCGCTGCATTGAGCCGGTGTTTCGCGTCCGGAAGAAGAACCACATTGCCGAGGATTCCCAGACCCTGATCGAAGACTTCGGCGTTACGGCGACCTTCGGGAGTGTTGTCATGGTAAAGCACAACCTTGTCGGCCAGGACCATTGCTCCCGCCGACCAGGCGACGATATTCCTGGACGCCAGCAAGCTATCGAGCCTGAACAATCGCAAACGGTTTCGCAGGATCGCTACATTTCCGCCGGTAATCAGAACCGTGTCGCAACCAGCGATCGTCTCCGCCACCTCTTGAATGTGTTCGCTCAGCAGGGGAGACACCTGCTCCGCAATACGCGCCTCGTAATCCTCATGAAGCGCGCCTATGCGTTGCAGGTGATGCTTATCCAGCGCCCTTTGCTGTGAAAATGCGTGACGCTGCTCATGCCTCAACATCAGGGTGTCGTTGTCTTCCAGCAGCAATCGCCGTGTCGCCAGCATCGATGAATTCAGCCTGTAGCGATGCAGGCGTTGCAGCTCCATCAAACGGTCCTGGCGCTCACGGTAAATCTCCTGCAGCCGGGTTTCCCGCCCGAACACCTCCTCAGCGCGCCCATAAAGTCGCAAATTGACCAGTGAGCGCGGCACCACCTTGCGCACATGTTCAATATCCTCCTCCACTTCCTGCCAGCCCGCGGACACTACGGCGACCGGCCTGTCACCATCAAGCAGGTCAAATGCACCGCCGAGATTGATTGTCGGCCGTTGCGGGCCCAGCAATATGCAGGTCGTCATTGTCAGCCCAGTTCCACGCGAATCATTCTGACAATGCTTTTCAGCGCATGCTCGACAACCGCCGTGTCGCTGTGGCGAATGATCACAAACCCTTCTCCCTCATAACTGTCCGACGGCGCCTGGCCCTCCCCTGGCAGTCTTGCCTCGACGACGATTGATCCGAACTGTCGTTGCGCCTCGTCAAGGCCCGCGATGCGCTTCACGCGGCCGGACCCCTGCCCGCGAAGGTAAGCCGCACCGACAGCATACTTTCGCTCTGGCACCTCGAACTCGTCAAAAACCATCAGCCTTGGCCACGCCTGGTAGAAATCCAGATCGTGTGCATACGATAGCAGCGTTGTGATTTGGGCGCCGGGTGGTCGCGCGCCGACCTCGGAAATTGCAATGCGCCCGTCGCGTAAGCGGAACCATTCCATGTGACTGAGACCGGTATCAAGGCCCAGCGCGGTCAGACCGGCAAACGCCGGTTCCACAATCGGCGAGAATTCGGACCCGGTGATATCCCGCGGCAGCATTACGGTCCATTGGATCCATGCGTTTTCCATAACCTCGAGTGGTGACGGGTCGTAACGTGATATGGAATGCCACACCGGGCGGCCCGCAATCATCACGCTGTCAAAAGAATACTCCGTCCCAAAAACAAACTCCTCGTACAGGGTCGGTCGTTCCGGATCGGGTGGGTACTGCGCAAGGTATCGAGCAAGGTCGGCGGACTGATCCAGGCGAAACGTACTCTTGCCCCCGGCGCCGGCCGGTGGCTTGACGACAACGGGAAATCCAACCTCGGCTATGAAGGCCTCTGCAGCCTCGCTGCTGCCGACAAGTGCGTGCCGCGCGCAGGGAACACCGGCGCCGCCAAGGACCGTCTTCATACGCGACTTATCGCGAAAATTCAGCGCGGCTTCTACGCTCAGCCCCGGAATACCGAGCCGCTCGCGAACGACAGCCAGGGGAACCTGCAACTGCTCGAGCGGCCCGAAGAGGCGCGTCACTTTGCCGAGGTCCTGTTCCAGGTGCCGCGCTGCCGCCACAAGCTGGTCCGGATCGAGTCCGTCCGGAACACGCCAGTGGCCTGCCAGCCGGTGTCGCACAGCCGGCGGAACCCTCTCGACCGGGTCCTGACTGATCAGGGACAGCTGCAATCCTGGCAGACTGGCCGCGCCCTCGAGGAACCGGAGTGTCGCCTCCATGAAGAACGGCGCCACGAAAATGACATGCTGTGACATTACCGGCTAGGAGACCACTGCTTGGCGTTGCTGGCAACAGGAATTTCGATCACAACGGGTGTTGTTCGCCGCGCAGGTGACATAATTTGCGATCCGCCAGGACTCACCGGCAACACGGTGTCGAAGCTGCGGTACACTTGCCTTGACTCAGCAATTTCCAGGGACTTTCGAACGATGCCTGAAAAGAACAGCGACGATGCCCGTTACGTCAGCAGACTGACGCGCCAGACGCTCGCGTTGATCCTCGCCGGTGGTCAGGGTTCGCGCCTGCACGAGCTGACGAAATGGCGCGCCAAGCCGTCACTTTACTTCGGTGGCAAGTATCGAATCATCGACTTCCCCTTGTCGAACTGCATCAACTCGGGTGTTCGGCGAATCGGCGTTCTTACGCAGTACAAAGCCCATTCACTGATTCGTCACCTGGTGCATGGCTGGTCCTGGTTCCAGGCGGGTACCCGGGAGTTCGTCGAAATACTGCCGGCTTCGCAACGTGTCGGTGGCGAATGGTATCGGGGCACGGCGGACGCGATCTACCAGAATCTGGACATCATCCGCACTCATGAACCGCGCCTGGTACTTATCCTTGGCGGTGACCACGTTTACAAGATGGATTACGGCCATCTTCTCGTTGCGCACGAGGAATCAAAGGCCGATATGACCGTCTGCTGCATCGAAGTGCCGATTGCCGAAGCAGCAGGCACTCTGGGCGTCATGACCGTAGATGAAACCGGGCGAATCATCGCGTTTGATGAAAAGCCGGCACATCCAACGCCTATCCCCGGACAGACCGAATTATGCCTGGCATCAATGGGCAACTACGTCTTCAACACCGGCTTCCTTTACGAGCAAGTCATTAAAGACTCCGATACGCCCGGCACCCAGTACGATTTCGGCCGCAATGTCATTCCGTCGATCATCAAGGACTACCGGGTTTATGCTTTCCCGTTTCGCGATCCGGAGACATCCAAACAGGCGTACTGGCGCGACGTCGGCACACTGGATTCCTTCTGGGGAGCCAACATGGAGCTGGTGTCAGTAAGTCCGCAGCTCAACCTCTATGACAAAGTCTGGCCCATTTTCACGCATCAACGGCAGGCGCCGCCGGCCAAGTTTGTGTTTGAGGATTCCGATCGACAGGGCTTCGCCGTCAATTCAATGGTTTCCGGCGGTTGTGTCGTATCGGGCGCCAAGATCAGGAAATCACTGCTGTTTTCCAACTGCCGGATCGAGTCCTACAGTACCGTTGAAGAGTCCGTTGTGTTGCCAGACGTTGATATCGGCCAGAACTGTAAGATCCGCCGCTGTATCATCGACCGCGGCGCCGTTGTCGCCAATGGCACGATCATTGGCGAGGATCACGACGCTGATCGTCAGCGCGGCTTTCGGGTTACCGACAGCGGCCTGACGCTGGTGACGCCGGAAATGCTCGGTCAAGACCTGCATTTCACCCGCTGAACACGTCACATAGATAAGGCAACACAGTTGGCTATCGACGAGCTGATCATTGATCGGGACAGCAATGCCGCACTGCTCGACGCGCTTGTCATGGGCCGGCAAACAGATCCTTTTGCACTGCTTGGCCCGCACAGGGTCGGCCGCAAGCGCATTGTCAGAACATTTCAGCCACACGCGCACGAAGTTTCGCTGGTCGATGTGGCCGGCAAGCGGCTCGCGCCGATGCGGCGCGTCCATGACGGCGGCATCTACTCGGCGTTCATGCCAGCGCGCAAAAAACGTTACCGCTTGCGCATCGTTACGAACGATGGCCAGACATACGACATTGAAGACCCGTATCGCTTTCCTCCATCGCTTGACGATATGGATCTGTACCTGCTGGGTGAAGGGTCGCAGCAAAAAATCTACGCGAAGCTAGGCGCTCACGTCTCGACCCTCGCCGGTGTCAGCGGTACTCGTTTCGCGGTCTGGGCGCCGAACGCGTGCAGAGTGAGTGTCGTTGGCAATTTCAATGACTGGGACGGGCGACGGCACGTCATGCGCTGGCATCCGGGTAACGGCATCTGGGAGATTTTCCTGCCCGGGGTCGGCGCCGGTGCGTATTACAAGTTCGAACTCGTCGACAAGAATGGCGCACTGCTACCACTTAAGACAGACCCTGTCGCACAGTTCTACGAAGCGCCACCCGGTAACGCGGCGATCGTTTACCAGAGTGAGTACCGCTGGTCAGACGACAGCTGGATGCAAAGCCGCCGCGTAGAACCGCCGCTGGATCGGCCTGTCAGCATTTATGAAGTACACCTCGGTTCCTGGCGACGCAGGGTCGATGATCACGGTCGCTCCTATACCTATCGGGAACTCGCTGACGAACTGGTCGCTTACGTGGTCGAGATGGGTTTCACCCACATCGAGTTGCTTCCTGTCAGCGAGCATCCTTTCGACGGCTCCTGGGGCTATCAGCCGATAGGGATGTATGCGCCCACCCATCGCTTTGGCGAGCCGGATGATTTTCGCTATTTCGTGGACCGGTGTCACCAGGCCGGAATAGCAGTAATTGTCGACTGGGTGCCTGCCCATTTTCCGCGTGACGAGCACGGCCTGAGTTTTTTTGACGGAACAGCGCTGTACGAGCATGCGGACCCGCGCAAGGGGGCACATGCGGAATGGGGAACGCTTATTTTCAATTACGGGCGGCCCGAAGTCGTCAATTACCTGGTTGGCAGCGCACTGTGCTGGATCGATGAATTCCACGTTGACGGTTTGCGTGTCGACGCAGTTGCTTCAATGCTCTACCTCGACTACGCCAAGAAGGACGGTGAATGGCTGCCGAACGAATTCGGCGGCAACGAAAACCTGGAGGCTGTCGAGTTCCTGCGTCGCTTCAATCGGGAAATACACGCGCGGGGTGCCGTTTCATTTGCCGAGGAGTCGACTGCCTGGCCCGGCGTATCCCACCCGGTTGATATCGGCGGGCTTGGTTTTACTTACAAGTGGAACATGGGCTGGATGAACGATTCGCTGGCCTACATGGCGGAAGAACCGATCCACCGAAAATACCATCATGACAAGATGACCTTTGGCATCGTTTACGCTTTTACAGAAAATTTCGTGTTGCCCCTGTCACACGACGAAGTCGTGCACGGCAAGCGCTCACTGCTCGGGAAAATGCCCGGCGATGAATGGCAGGCATTTGCGAATCTTCGTGCCTATTTTGGGTCGATGTACGCCTACCCCGGCAAGAAGCTGTTATTCATGGGCGCAGAGTTTGCACAGCACCTTGAATGGAATCATGACAGTTCGCTTGAGTGGCACCTGCTCGACCGGCCCATGCATCGTGGCATGCAAAAATTGGTTTGCGACCTGAATCAGTTGTACAAGCGCGAGCGTGCATTGCACGAAGTGGATTTCAGGGAGAGCGGCTTCGAGTGGCTTGACTGCGATGACCGTGACGCAAGCGTCCTTTCCTGGCTACGCCGTGACAAGAATGGCAACTATGTGATTTGTGTCGTGAATTTCACGCCGGTGGTCCGATACGATTATCGCATTGGTGTACCGGCGGGCGGCTCATATTGTGAGTTAATCAACTCTGATTCCGCGGATTACGGTGGTAGCAACGCGGGAAACTATGGCAATTTCGAAGCCGACGATACGGCCTGGCACGGGCAACCGTTCTCTTTGCGGCTGACGCTGCCACCGCTTGCAACGTTGATCATCAAGCCAGCGCCCAAGGGAGATTAAGGAATGACAACTGAGCCCAGCGACACCAAGGGCATTGGTGACCTCGAGCTGTTGCCGGCGCCGGCCCTGCCTATGACAGCCGACGCGATACTCGCAGATTTCACTCACTATTTTGCGCGCATGCTCGGTCGGCGCACGATCAGCATTGAAGCGCCGTTCGTTTACCAGTCGGTCGTTTATGCGACGCGGGACCGGTTGATGGAGCGCTGGACGCAAACGCAAATCGCGACCGATCGCGACAACAGTCGCATAGTCGCCTACCTGTCACTCGAATTCCTGATGGGGCGACTACTGCGCAATGCGTTGCTGAGCCTGGGCATCGAAGGCGCCGCCGCGGAAGCGCTTGGCCGGCTCGGACTGGAGCTCGAAGACGTTTGCGAACACGAACACGATGCCGGGCTCGGCAATGGAGGGCTTGGACGCCTGGCGGCGTGCTTCCTGGACAGCTGTGCGACGCTGGCGCTGCCCGTAATTGGCTACGGTATTCGTTATCGTTACGGCATGTTCCGCCAGCGGATCGACAATGGTCGCCAGATTGAAGAGCCGGACTCCTGGCTGCGCGAAGGTTTCCCGTGGGAGATTGAGCGCTTCGAGCTCGCCCAGGTGGTGAAGTTCGGCGGTCGCTGCGTGTCTAGCCCGGATGCAGGCGGGACGGTACGGCATGCATGGACAGAAACCCAGGACGTTCTGGCTATTCCGTATGATCTGCCGATTCCGGGGTATCGAAACGATATCGTCAATACGCTGCGACTGTGGTCGGCGGATGCAACGGACCAGTTTGATCTCGACGAATTCAATGCCGGAAGCTATGCGGACGCGGTCGCGCTTAAAAATGCGGCCGAGAACATCACGATGGTGCTTTACCCCAATGACTCGACGGAATCCGGCAAAGAACTGCGGCTTCGGCAACAGTATTTTCTTGCGTCTGCGAGCTTGCAGGATACTTTGCGCCGCTGGTGTGCACAAAACGGCGACAATTTTGATGAGTTCGCGGCGTGCCACTGTTTCCAGTTGAACGACACGCACCCGGCAATCGCCGTTCCCGAGCTAATGCGCCTGCTGACCGACGAGCATGGGCTGGGCTGGGACGACGCCTGGGACATCACCCGGAACACAATGGCGTACACCAATCACACTCTGCTTCCTGAAGCGCTTGAAGAGTGGTCCGTCGGTTTGATGGGGCGGTTATTGCCACGCATCCTGGACATTATTTTCCGCATAAACCAGCAATTCCTGCTGGAAGTACAAGAGCGCTGGCCTGGCGACAATGAGCGAATCGCGAGAATGTCCCTGATACGGGAAAACGGTGGTCAGACGGTGCGCATGGCCTACCTCGCGATTGTCGGCAGTTTCTCCGTCAACGGCGTGGCCGAGCTGCATTCACGGCTTCTGCGCCGCGGCCTGTTGCATGAATTCGCCGAGCTTTGGCCGCAAAAATTTAATAACAAGACCAACGGCGTGACGCAACGTCGCTGGCTCGCCGCCTGCAATCCTGAACTGGCTGCACTGATCAGCGACACCATCGGCGATCGCTGGGTCACTGACCTCGATCAACTCGCCCAGCTGGAGCAACACATTGGCAACAGGGAATTTGAAGCTCGGTGGCGCGCAACCAAACTGGAGAACAAAACCCGGCTGGCAGAGGAAATCGAACGTCGCACCGGCGTGAGTATCGACACCGCGATGATGTTCGACATCCAGGTAAAGCGAATACACGAGTACAAACGCCAGTTGCTTAATTTATTGCACGCCGTCCACCTGTACGACCGAATTCGGCGCGGCGACGGTGATGAAATCGTACCGCGAGCAATCATCATTGGCGGCAAGGCGGCACCCGGCTACGTTCTTGCAAAAAGCATTATCAGGTGCATCAACAACGTAGCGGACGTTATCAATTCGGATCCGACGACAGAGGGCAAGCTACGCCTTGTTTTCTTCCCGGACTACAACGTGTCCGCGATGGAATTGATTTGCCCCGCCGCCGACCTTTCCGAGCAAATTTCTACAGCCGGAAAGGAAGCATCCGGAACCGGGAATATGAAATTCATGATGAACGGCGCGGTAACGATCGGCACTCTGGATGGAGCCAATGTCGAAATCCTCGATGCCGTTGGCGAGGATAATTTCTTCCTCTTCGGCCTGACCGTCAGCGAAGTTGACGAAGTCCGAAAATCTTATCAGCCACAGGCGATCGTCGAGGCGGACCCGGATCTAGCGCGGGTCGTGGAAATTCTGATCAGCGCCCCGTTCGATGGACCAGGATCAGAGCAAATCAAGAACGTAGTCGGGTCCATTTTCTCGCCCACGGATCCATGGATGACCGCGGCCGACTTCAGGCCATTTGTCGAAGCCCAGCAAAAGGCCGAGTCAGCTTACAGGGACATCGACCGGTGGACGGCCATGTGTATCCGAAATACAGCGTCCTCGGGTCGATTCTCGACGGATCGAACCATTCGTGACTACAACAGGGACATCTGGCGCCTAAGCGCGATCGAGCTAAACGGAAAATGATCGAGACCGGTTGCCCTGCGCCGCTCGGCGCCAGCAGCGATAGCAACGGTGCAAATTTCGCACTTTTTTCGACCGCCGCCGAGTCGGTCGAACTGTGCTTTTTTGACCCAAAGGGCAACCAAACTGACCGCTTCGATTTAGCGGCCAGAAGCGGTGATATCTGGCACGGGTATGTGCCGGACTGCCTCCCGGACCAGGCTTACGGTTATCGCGTGCACGGTCACTATGCGCCGGAGCGGGGGCTGCGCTTCAATCCGGCCAAACTCCTTGTCGACCCGTACGCCAGGAAGATTGCTGGCAGGTTCGACTGGAATCCTGCCGTGTTCGACTTCGAACCCGACAATACGGCCCGGGAACTGAGAATCAATCACCTCGACAGTGCGCCGTATGTACCGAAGTCAGTGGTCGTCAGCGAAACCAAGGCGGCGGCCGCGACCCGCCAGTCGATTCCCTGGGCCGAGATGATCATTTACGAAGCCAATGTTCGTGGCTTCACGATGAACCATCGCGGCATACCGGCATCCGAACGAGGCGTGTTTCGTGGCATGCGCAACCGACAGATTCTGCAACATCTGAAGTCCCTGGGTATTACCTCGATTGAACTGATGCCGGTCCATGCCTTCATTGACGAGCAACATCTTGACCGCCGAGGGCTGCGCAACTTTTGGGGCTATAACAGCATCAACTTCTTTGCGCCGGCCGAGCGATACCTGGGCGGCGACAGCATCTTCGCGTTTCGCGAGATGGTCGATTCGATTCACGATGCGGGTCTGGAAGTGATACTGGACGTTGTCTACAACCATTCCGGCGAAGGCAATCGATACGGACCAACCCTGAGTTTTCGTGGCATTGACAACCAATGCTACTACCGCCTGGCGCCGGACAATCCGGGCGAGTACATCAACGACACCGGCTGCGGCAACACGATCAACACGGACCATCCAGCCGTCCGGAACCTTATCCTCGACAGCTTGCGTTACTGGGCGGAGACAATGGACGTCGATGGATTTCGATTCGACCTGGCGACAGTGCTGGGCCGCCGGCGGGAGGGTTTCGATAGAGAACACCCGATGTTCGAGGCCATTGCGGCGGATGCCGTCCTGAAAAACCGCAAGCTCATCGCGGAACCCTGGGATCCCGGACCCGGCGGCTACCAGGTGGGCGCGTTTCCCCGCGACTGGGCGGAGTGGAACGACCGTTTTCGCGACACTGCCAGGAAGTTCTGGCGCGGCGATCCGGGCCAGGCTGGCGAACTCGCCAAGCGCCTGCACGGGTCGTCCGATATATTCGAAGCGTCGGACAGGGGGCCAACCGCGAGCATCAATTTCGTATCAAGTCACGATGGCTTTACGCTGGCGGACACCGTTAGCTACGAAGCGCGCCACAATCACGCCAATGGCGAAGGCAACAGGGACGGGCACTCGCATAACTACAGTTGTAACCACGGTGTGGAAGGCGAAACTGACGATCCGGACATCAAGGCACTGCGCCGACGCCAGCGCCTCAACTTGCTGGCAACCTTGTTACTTTCCCAGGGAACACCGATGCTGCTCGGGGGGGATGAATTCGGTAACTCCCAAGGCGGCAATAACAATGCGTATGCACAGGACAATGAAACGGGCTGGACAGACTGGTCCGGCCTGAATTCCGATCCGGAATTCCTGCAAAGCGTGATTGACCTGGTTGCCTTGCGCCGGGATACACCTTTACTGCGCCAACCCGCCTATGTGCATGGTCTGCAAAGCAACAGCGACGGCATGCGCGATATCGAGTGGCGCAGTGCCAATGGTCAGCTTCTCAGCGAAGCCGATTGGCACCAAACCCGCACATTCAGCGTTTTCATGGCAGGCATGTTGGAGGAAGAAGCAACCGCAGGCCAGGCCATCGCACTGTTCTTTAACGCGAGCGACGAGGAAGTCGAGTTTCGATTGCCGTTTAATGCGCCTGGCACAGGCTGGCAGCTCGCATTTTCAAGCGGCGAATGCGCATGCCTGGCGTCGCCCGACAGCGCGTGGAAACTTGACCGCCAGTCTGCCGCCTGTTTGCGCCGTAATCTCAGCGGGACGCCGCCTGTTCGCCGGGCATAGGAAAGCAGCAGCATCGCTCTTCGCGGCGCGCCGTTCGGAGCAACCACCCGGCCTGGCATTGCCGCTTGCGGCTCGTATTGATGATTACTCACAGGTGCCGGGTCCGCACTAACGGACGAACGAATGGTTATAATCGCGCTCCCACTCTCCGGCCACCATCGCATTTGCCGTGTTAAATCTGCAAAAAATCAGTATTCGTCGCGGGCAAAATCTCCTCGTTGAAAACGTGACTTTCCAGGCGCATGCGGGACAGCGCATGGGTGTCATTGGCGCCAATGGCAGTGGCAAGTCATCCCTGTTCGCCTTGTTGCTGGGGGAGCTTGACGCCGATGATGGAGAGCTGAACATTGATCCGAACGATGTTTTTTCTCATGTCGCTCAGGAAAGTCCGCATACCCGCCAGTCTGCACTGGACTACGTGCTTGATGGTGACGAAGAGCTCAGAAAAACAGAGGCCGCCATTGCAAAGGCTGGCACGAACGGCAACGACCAGGAACTGCACCTGCTATACGAGCAGATGGAAGCGATCGATGGCTTCACGGCCGAAGCGCGTGCCGCGAAGCTGATCAGCGGACTGGGATTTTCGGCAAGCGACATCAGCAAGCCGGTGAGGGAATTCTCCGGTGGCTGGCGAATGCGCCTGAACCTGGCGAGGGCATTAATGTGCCGATCGGATATTCTTCTCCTCGACGAACCGACCAACCACCTCGATCTGCCGGCCATTCTCTGGCTGGAACGCTGGCTGAAACGCTATGCAGGCATTCTGCTGGTAATTTCACACGACCGTGATTTTCTGGACGAAGTATGCACGCGTATCGCGCACATCGAGAATCGTCAAATCAATTTGTTTACCGGCAATTACAGCCAGTTCGAAACGCAACGTGCAGAACAGCTTGCCCAGCAGCAGGCACTGTATACACGCCAACAGAAAGATATAAAGCACATTCAGGGTTTCGTGGATCGCTTTCGTTACAAGGCGTCGAAGGCCCGCCAGGCACAAAGCCGTTTGAAAATGCTTGAGCGAATGACACTTATTGCCCCGGCGCACGCCGATTCTCCGTTTCGATTTCATTTCGCCACGCCGAAAAAGCAACCGCAACAGCTTCTGGGCCTGACCGATGCGACGCTCGGCTATGCCGATAGCGGTGACCGGCCGATCCTCGATAATGTCACGCTGAATCTTATGGCCGGCGATCGGGTCGGTCTGCTTGGCGTCAATGGTGCCGGCAAATCGACACTGGTGAAAGCGCTGGCGAGCGGCAGCACGCTTCTTTCGGGTGAGCGATTGTTGAGCAAGGACACCAGGATCGGCTACTTCGCGCAGCATCAGCTGGACTTGCTGAATCCCGAGGAAAGTCCGCTGGATCACCTGCGGCGCTATGCACCGCGGGACCGCGAGTCCGAAATGCGAAACTACCTGGGTCGCTTCAATTTTGGCGGCGAGCGCATATTCGAGCCGGTGGCGCCCTTTTCAGGCGGCGAAAAGGCACGTCTCGTTCTGGCGCTGATGATTCGCCAGGAACCCAACCTGCTGCTGCTCGATGAACCCACCAACCACCTCGATCTGGAAATGCGGCAGGCATTGAGCGTTGCATTGATCGAGTATGCCGGGGCACTGGTTGTAATCTCACATGATCGGCACCTCTTGCGAAGTGTGTGCGATGAATTGATGATCGTTCACGACGGCATCGTCGATCGCTTTACCCGCAGTCTCGACGAGTATCCCAACTGGCTTAAGGAACAGCAGGGCGGAGAGAAATCAAACTTGAATGATCCGGCGGAATCCGACCGGCCGAAGCCCCAGGTAAACAGGAAGCAACTGCGACAGCAGGAGGCGCAACGTCGGCAGAAACTCAAACCATTGCTGGATCGGGTACGCAAAATTGAGTCTGATCTGTCCAATCGTCGGAAAGGCCTGCAGGCCGTTGAAGAAAATCTTTCCGCTGAGGCTATCTACTCAAGCCCGGAACGAAGTGACGAACTGACTGATCTCCTCAAACGGCAGGCGGCGTTGAAAGCCGACATAGGGACCCTCGAATCGGCATGGATCGAGGCGAGCGAAGACGTCGAACAAGCGGAAAACGCGATTCAGGCTTGATCCCGCGTCAGTAGCGACCGTGTTGTTTGAATACGTAGTTGCTGAGCTCCACGAATTGATTGTTCATGCGGTGAACGATGCGATGTGCTGACCTTGCGACCGCACGCATGACCTTGTAAACGAGCTGTGGATTGCTGTCGACAATCGCTTCGAAGTCTGCGCGCTTGAGACTGAGCACCTCGCTGTCACACAGAGCACGCAAACCCACCGTATGTTCTGCGCCGTCGATAAAGCTCAGTTCGCCAGCCAGCTCGCCCTCCCTGAGGACAGCCAGGCTCACGACTTCATCGGCCCCGGTACGCTTGACGACCTCGAGCTTGCCCTGCAGCAACACGTGGAGTGAATCGTCGGCCTTACCCTCGGTGATAAGAAATTCCCCGTCTGCCAGCTTGCGCGAACTCATCAGGTTGCACAGCGAGCTTGCGTCATCCGCGGACAGATCCGTGCCCAGCGCCGACTGGAGTACCCGATCCATTGTGTCTTTCATACATTTTCCTCGTCTGCCGATATTGCCAAAATGTGCCTGATCGCCGCTGCGCGATTCCCTGCGGATTGTGACGGATTTCGCCGTCTTTCGCTCATGGATTCCATCCGGCCAGCAGAATGACTGTAGTCAGCGGATTTCCGCAGTTCAATCGGTATATTCCGCCGGTCCGGGGCGGCCCGACGCCCTCAGGCAAACCTCAGGCTTTCATCTGGAATTCCGTATTGTGCAACGACTGCCTGGGCGTAGCATGAAATTCGGCATCTGGAGACAGCCCGGAGGGCGAAACAATGAATACCGCGAAGAAATTGACTGCAGCCGCACTGACCGTCCTGGTCGCGGCCGGCTGCGGCGCAACGCACCACGCCGCCGACGTCCGCGAGGCAGACGATATCGATCGGGTCACTGTCGGCACGGTGCAGAAGGAAATCCGTATTGGTATGTCGGCGGCCGACGTGGCGACGGTGCTTGGCTCCCCCAATATCGTTACGACCGACGACCAGCGCCAGGAAACCTGGATTTACGACAAGATATCGAGTGATGTCACCTACTCGCGGAGCAGTGGCACGGTGGTCGGGCTGATCTTCGGCGGTTCGGGCGGTGGGGCCGGCGTCGGTTCAACCAGCGCCGGGTCCACATCCAGCTCCCAGCGCACTTTGACCGTGGTTATCAAGTTCGACGGCAACGACCAGGTACGCGACTTTTCATACCATACCTCGCGATTCTAATGAGCTTAACGGTGCAAACGCTGCGACGAACACGGATTGGCAGCCTGGCGCTCCTGATCGCCATGTTTTATGGCTGCGCCACACCAATTCCGCAAGACGCACTGCGATTGCCTGAAAGCACGCTCGAGGTACGGGCGAATCAAACCAGGGTCCTGGAGGCGCCGTCCGAAGTGGACATCCTCGTCGCAACCATTGCCGTGCTGCAGGACATGGAATTCAATATCGACCGCATTGAAAAACCGTTGGGCGTAATCTCGGCATCGAAAGTCGCTGATGCCGATTCCGATAGCGAAAAGGCCGCGCTTTTGTTCCTCGATATGCTTTGCATCGTGGGTGGCGGCTCCGACTGTGGCGCCTCGGCAAAGTCCCAGGACGACCAGTTCATTACCCTGACGATGGTGGTTTTGCCGAGCCTTGCTCGTAGTGGCCAATATTCGGTGCGCATAACGATCCAGCGCGTCGTATACGACAAAGAAGATCGTATCCGGATACTGGAACGCATCGATAACGCCGAAACCTACCAGAAAATTTTCGACAATTTGCGCAAATCCCTCTACATCCAGGTGAATGAGACATGAGCCGCTCGCCAAAATTTGTAATGCTCCTCGCTATGTCGGCGCTGGCCGCGTGCGCCATTACGCCCGCCGACGTCGCCGGTCCCGGCACGCAACTCGAAACCCGCCAGATCCAGACTTGTGAGTACGATACGCTGGACAAGTCCATGACCATGCGTTCGGTCATCGCGACGCTGCAGGACCTCGGCTTTACCATCGATCAGGCCGACGCGGAATTGGGCACAGTGACCGCAACCCGGCTGCACGAGTACACCATGCGTATGACCGTGACGGTCGTGCCCAGGGAGGGTCAGCGGATTTCGGTTCGCGCAAATGCCAGAATCGGCGAGAACAGCGTGACCGATGCGGCCACCTACCAGGACTTTTTCGTGGCTCTCGACAAGGCCATGTTTCTGACCTTGCACAAGGTCGACTGACGAGGCCTGTTAAGACCGTCGCGGATCGCCAGGCGCGTTCTGCCGCAACTTTCCGCGACATCGTCCGCCCGCTGCCGATATAGTATTGAATCAGCACCCGAAACGGACACGAGAAAGTGACGATTAACTTGAATGAAGTCGAGGCCCGAATCATCGGCTGCCTGATCGAAAAATCGATCACCACACCCGACATCTACCCGCTTACGATTAATGCCCTGACCAACGCCTGTAATCAGAAGTCCGGGCGTAACCCTGTGATGCACCTGCAGCAAGGCGAGGTGCAACACGCCGTCCGTATTTTGGAAGCAAAGTCGTTAGTGCGCGCGGAAGAGAATTTCAAAAGCCGGACCGAAAAGTTTTCGCAACGCCTCTGCGGTACGCGATTTAGCGATCTTCAACTGGAACCGGCCCAAACCGCCGTCATTTGCCTGCTTTTGCTTCGCGGCCCGCAAACACCCGGCGAGCTACGAGCACGCAGCGGGCGGCTGCATTCGTTCGCTGACAACGACTCTGTCGTCGATACGCTCAGGTCATTGATGGAACGGGAAGGCGGCCCGGTTGTCGTAAAGCTGCCACGTACGCCGGGACGGAAAGATTCAGAATATATGCACCTTTTGTCCGGGCCCGTCGATATAGAGGCTCACGCCAGCCAGGCAAAGGTCGCGATGGCTGCCGGGTCCGCCGAACGCGTCAACGTGCACGATCTCGAGGAGCGGGTCCGCACGCTGGAAGCCGAGGTTGCAGCGCTCAAGGAACAGCTCGGTATTCGGTAGTAACTCGCCAGCGCCGGGTGCGCCATTGCCGCAATGCCGCGGCAATTTCGCCCGCTAGTTTCTGCTTTTCCTGTCCGGCTCACCCTGCAATAACCTGGTTCTGAACGATCTCCCCTTAAGTTTGCCGTGCGCCAGCTTTTTGAGGGCAGGCTTTACGGCGGCGAGATCGACGGCAACATATGATCGATTGTCGAAGACATTGATCTTGCCAACCTGGGCGCCAGCAATTCCGTTTTCCCCTGTCAGCGCACCAAGAATATCGCCAGGACGGATTTTCTGCTTTTTGCCGGCATCGATCAGCAATGTTGCCATGGTCGGCCTGATCGTCGCCGCATTGAGCAGGTTTGACGGCGGCAGCGGACCTGCTGAAATGACCTGCCCCAGGTAGTCCTGCAGCCGGGCCACCTTGTATTCTTCCTTTTTGCTGACCAGTGTATACGCCGTCCCCTTACTGCCGGCCCGTCCGGTCCGCCCGATGCGGTGCAGGTACACCTCAGGATCGTGTGCAATATGATAGTTGATGACGGCGTCGAGTGACGCAATATCAAGTCCGCGTGCGGCGACGTCGGTGGCCACCAGCACATTGACGCTCTTGTTCGAAAATCGAACCAGGGTCTGGTCGCGATCCCGCTGCTCGAAATCGCCGTGCAGCGAGAGCACTGCGAACCCGTACCGGCGCAGCTCATCCGCCACATCCTGAGCATCGCGCCGGGTGTTGCAAAAAACTACAGTCGATTCCGGGCGATACTTCAACAGCAGGAGCCGCAACGCGGTCATGCGCTCCATATCCTCGCTGACCTCGTAAAAATTCTGCCGGATCGTTTCACTGTCATGCACGGCATCAACCTGCGCCAGCACAGGATCAAGCATGACTCGAGCGGCTATCGCACGGATCTGTTCCGGATAGGTCGCGCTGAACAACAGTGTCTGACGAACTTTCGGCAACTGCGCAATAATCAGATCCAGGGTGTCCTGGAATCCCATGTCGAGCATTCGGTCGGCCTCGTCCAGTACAAGCGTCGCCAGGCTGCCAAGGTTCAGCGTCTTTTTCCGCAGGTGGTCTTCGATTCGACCGGGCGTACCCACTACAATATGGGCGCCGTGCTCAAGCGAATCCGCCTGGAGGCGAAGCGGCACTCCGCCGCAAAGGGTCAGCACCTTTACATTTGGGATCATGCGCGCCAGGCGGCGTATCTCCTGCGCCACCTGGTCGGCGAGCTCGCGTGTGGGACACAAAACCAGTGCCTGGGCGCTGAAACTTGTCGCATCAAGGCGCGCCAGCAGCCCGAGCCCGAAAGCGGCCGTTTTCCCGGAACCCGTCTTGCTCTGGGCAATGACATCACGTCCCTCGAGAATCGGCGGCAGGCTCTGTGCCTGTATCGGCGTCATGGCATCGAAACCCAGTGACTCCAGGTTTCCCAAAAGGTTTGCGGGCAGATCAAGCGACGAAAACGAGGTTTGAATTGACACGGCCATCCGGCGCCAGGAGCAAAGAATTTTCAACAGTATGGCAGGCTGTACCTGAGCTTGTTTGCCTTTTCAGCATTTAGTGCTTATCGAAGCAAGCCTCCAGCAACTTCTGCATCTTGTCCTTCCCCAGGCGTTTCATGCGCTCGATATTACGCACCGGAATCTGGCTGACATCCGGAAAATTCTCGATTGCCGCCTCGAGACTGTCCTCACGAATTATGTGCAACATAGGATACGGTGAGCGGTTGGTACAATTCTCGACATCGTCCAGCTCAGTTCCGCCGAACTGGTAGTCAGGATGAAAACTCGCTATTTGAAAAATCCCGTCCAGGCTCATTTGCTCGAGCAAACCATCGGCGAGGTTCAGAAACTGGTTGTATTCGTGGAAGTCCTGCAGCGCGTCCGGATGGATCAACAATATTGTTTCGATTGACGCGTCGCTTTTGAGGCACTGGAGTTCAGCTTCCAGTGCCATTAGCACCTGCTCTTCGCTCGATGCAGCCGTTTCCACGAAGCGAACGCGATTTGCTGTGAGTTCGCGGCTGGCAAACGGACACAAATTCAAGCCTACGACCACAGTTGCAAGCCACTGCCGTGTCGCATCGATTGGGTTGTTGTGCTGCAAACCTGTCTCCCTGGCATGATTCCGGCATGCGCCGTGCGCATGACATGATTGCCACGCTCAGTTTAGCCGCAAGACCCACACGGTCACCAGCAGCGACCTCAGCACTTTGGCGGTTGTCGGCATGTAATGGCAGGCCACTGGCGTTTCAGCAGCGGGCCAGGCAATTGCGGCAGCGTACATCGCCGATCAACTTTTCGGGAGCGCGAATGCTGCTATTTACCGTCGCGCCGTCGAAGACCGGACCACGCCGGCAATAACGCCGCTGTGCGACCAGGCGTTTGTTGTCAGTCTGTTGTACCAGCGCTCAACGCTTCACTAACTCGTGTTCGGTAAGCAGCATGGCAATCGAGACAGCCGTTCAGCATCCGATGAAAGTCAGTGATCGCGCGCGCACGATCACCGTCTCGTGCCGCCGACGCAATCGACAAGGACAACTCATGCACCTGCATATCGAACTGTTTGAACGCCGGCATCTCGGTTCCCAGTTCAGCGGCGACCAGCGTTACCTGCTCCGGGGGAATCCGCGGGTGATCCGCAATACTTGCAGCGGCAGCGGCGACCGCCGCCAGGTCGTCGACCAGCAGACCGGCGGTCACTTTTTGGGTATCTGTCTGCAAGTCCTGCATGATCGCTTTCAAATCCGTTGGCGTGTCTGCGGCAGAGACTGTCACTGCAGAAATAACCGCCAGGTACAACAATGTACGGCCCTTGATGTTCATACTCGCTCCTCGCTCCTCGCGCCAAGCCACTATTTTTTGCGCACCCAATCTGGCCTCACCGACTACAGAGCGGTTTTGAGATTCCCGCCGGCAACCAGCGGCACTACCCAAAAGTGTATCCCGGCGGCCCCAAACGAGTCCCGACAATCTTCCAGAAAAGCATCCACCCGGTCCGCGCTGATCTGCACCTGAAATTGTTGACGACGCTGCCTGCCGGTCACCTGCTCAACCGCGCTCAAACCGCTATGTCTGGTGCTGTGACCGAAAACCGGAAAGCTCGTAAACCCGGTACTGTCGCTTCTCCCGAGTAACCAGTCGATAACCGTTTCCTCGATATCCGGCGGCGAGTTCAACACGATGAGCGCT
>Ga0316195_10000007_pt1 | contig 48101 bp, 48 predicted proteins | sample Phised1_MG_FD_204937 | JGI IMG/M metagenome (GOLD analysis project Ga0316195, IMG submission 204937) | Coastal sediment microbial communities from Maine, United States - Phippsburg sediment 1 | ecosystem: Environmental > Aquatic > Marine > Coastal > Sediment | place: USA: Maine | collected...
ATGATGCCCGGGAAACCAGTCTTGCAGGAGGAAGTCCGCTTGAAGATTTTACCAACCGGACCTACAAGGGAAAAACTGTGACGGCGTCCAATATACATGATATGAGTTTGGTAAAGGAAACCAAATCAAAAATGGGGGATAAACCAGTTATTGTGATTGTCAACCTATCCAAACCAATGGTTTTTTCAGAAATTGAAAATAGTGCTTCCTCTATATTGGTGCATATGGGAGTTCAGGATCAGGCCTTGATGGAGATTATTTCTGGAAAAGTTGAACCTTCAGCATTACTGCCTTTTCAAATGCCCTGGAATATGAAAACAGTTGAAGAACAATTTGAAGATGTGCCCAGGGATATGACTCCCTATAAAGATGCTTCGGGCAATGTGTATGACTTTGCTTTTGGAATGAACTGGCAAGGGGTTATTAAAGACGATAGGGTTGACAGGTATAATTAAAATAAAAGCCATAAATTTAATTCAGCATTGTGAGCATATTGGATATTTGTCTACCTAAGAATGATATCCTCAATATAATTAATAGACTTATAAATATTTTAACTGCAATTCGGATTAGTAGAACCGGTTAATTTTAAAAAAAATTATGCCAGCTAAACTTTTATAAAGAAAAACTAAATAAAAAAGTCATGATTAGTATCACCAGTCGGTCTTTATTGGTAATTATCCTGATGTGTTCATTCTCAGCCACAGGGCAAATAACCAGATTGGAGGTAGATGTCAGCAATTCCATAGCGGAAATTCAACCCACGATGTATGGAATCTTCTTCGAGGATATCAATTTTGCAGCAGATGGTGGGGTGTACGCTGAAATGATCAAAAATCGTGGCTTTGAATTTGATAATCCCAGTATGGGCTGGCAGCAGCCAAATAGCAACCCATATGGTTTTAACAAGAAGTCTGGTATTGCCAACATAATAAAATCCAACCCCGCTGAGTCCGGTAGCAATTTCTGTCGCGTAACCATAGAAAATGATAGTGGATATGTTTTAATAAATGAAGGTTTCAGAGGTATGGGCATCAAAAAAAACGCGAAATACCGACTTTCACTAATGGCCCAAAATACAAAGCGGTCCATTCAAAAAATCCGGATTGAGTTTGTAGACGAATCAGGACAGGTATTAGGAGAATGCAGTATCATACCTGCTTCAGGGGACTGGAAAACCTATACTGCTACACTGATAGCTGCGGAAACAAATCCTAAGGCTGTTCTAAAATTCACTTTTGAAGGCACAGGGGTTATAGATCTTGATAATATTTCACTCTTCCCCGAAGACACCTGGAAGGGAAGAAAAAATGGTTTACGGAAAGACATTGTACAATTACTTGCGGACCTACAACCTGGTTTTCTGCGTTTTCCGGGTGGTTGTATAGTGGAAGGCAGGACTTTGGCCCAACGTTACCAATGGAAAAAAACGGTAGGGCCATTATGGGACAGAACCTTGCTGATCAATCGCTGGAACACCGAATTCGAACACCGGCCTGCCCCCGATTATTTTCAGAGTTTCGGCCTTGGTTTTTTTGAGTATTTTCAGCTTGCTGAGGATATGGGTGCCGAGCCACTTCCCATTTTGGGTTGCGGTATGGCCTGTCAATTCAATACCGGTGAATTGGTACCCTTAGATGCCCTTGATCCTTATGTTCAAGATGCGCTGGACCTGATAGAATTTGCCAACGGCTCCTTAGAAACAGCCTGGGGAAAGATCCGTAGTGACATGGGGCATCCGAAGCCATTTCATATGAAGTATATTGGGATCGGGAACGAGCAATGGGGACCGGAATATATTAAACGCTATGCCATCTTTGAAAAAGCTATAAAAGAGAAGTATCCTGATATAAGTATTATTTCAAGTAGTGGTCCGTTTCCTGAGGGTGATTTTTTTGAATACGGCACATCTGAATTGAAGAAGTTAAATACCGAAATAATAGATGAGCACTACTACAATACCCCGGAATGGTTTCGGGAGAACGCAACCCGCTATGATGATTATGACCGTGGAGGGCCTAAGATATTTGCTGGAGAATATGCCGCTCAAAGCGTCCGTACTACGAGTCCTGAGAACAAAAATAATTGGGAATGTGCGCTCTCCGAGGCTGCTTTTATGACCGGATTGGAGCGAAACGCCGATATAGTTGTCATGACCTCCTATGCCCCGCTCCTGGCCCATCAGGAGGGGTGGCAGTGGACTCCAAATCTTATCTGGTTCAATAATTTGGAGGCCTATGGTACCGCAAACTACTATGTACAGAAACTATTCTCCAATCATCGTGGAACTGACTTGCTGGCTATTACCACCACAGATGGCCAAACGGTTAACGGGCAGGAAAGCCTATATGCTTCTGCTGTGAAGGATGCCGGCTCTGGTGAACTCATTATTAAATTGGTAAACACTTCAGATATGACACAAGCTCTCGAAATTGACTTTAAAAATCAAAAAATAGATGATGTAGCAACAGCATTGACTCTGAGTTCGGAACGGCTTATTGATGAAAATTCTTTTGACAACCCAATAAAAATATATCCGCAGGAAAGAGATCTGCCTGCAGCAAATAACCAAATAAGTTTGGATGTTACACCCTATACTTTGATGGTTATCAAATTAAATATTGATTAAAGGCATAGGACACTGTGTCTCTTTAGGTGAATTTTATCCTGGAAAGAACTTGCAGGTAGTAATTAGTAATACAATAGTTGCCAAATACAAATATTTTTGTATAATATTATATTCAATTACAGAAAAAGGAATTTACACAAGAATCTGACTAAAAAAAGTATTAACTAAATAATTCTAATACTCCAATGTTAAAAAAAATTTTAATCGGACTGGCAGGTGTTTTGATCATAATACAATTCATAAGACCTGACAAAAACGAATCCAACGACAAGACCTATGACATTTCTACGAAATACAATGTACCTGAAGATGTAAGCCAACTCTTACAGGTTTCCTGCAATGACTGTCACTCCAATAAAACGGAATACCCATGGTATTCGAATGTACAACCCGTTGCCTGGTGGCTCAATGACCACGTGGTTGATGGCAAAAGGCATTTGAATTTTTCCGAATTTACCAAAATGCCCATCGCTATTCAGAATCATAAATTGGAAGAGACCATTGAAATGATTGAAGAAAATGAAATGCCTTTACCCTCTTATACCAATTTCGGATTACATAAAGAGGCTAATCTTTCTGAAGACCAAAGGGAGAAGATAATTGTTTGGGCAAAAGATCAAATGTCATATCTAAAAGAGAATTATCCGGCAGATAGCCTGGTAATGCCGCAGAGAAGAAATTAAAGCGAACTCCGGGATGCCAAGGATATTTTAGGCATTGACTATGTTCCTTCCTTAAGTGCTATTTTAAGGAATACTCCTTCATGGCTTAATCCAAAACTATAGTTTAGTGTTGGTTACGAATGCAATTTTTTTACTATCCGGGGACCAGCTTGGAACATTAATAGAACCTTGTCCGCCATAGATATATGCAATTATTTTTGGTGTCCCGCCGTCATATGGCATAATCCGCAATAAACAGTGTTTGTAAAACGGATGATCTGCCGGGTCAATATCCTTGGGAAAGGAAATAAAGGCAATCCACTTTTTATCCGGGCTTATATGTGGAAACCAGTCGTTGTATTCATCAAAAGTCAACTGCGTCTGATCTTCACCATTTGCTTTCATTTTCCAAAGTTTCATTTTACCGGAACGGGTAGAATTAAAAAAAATGGTTTCGCCATCAGGGCTATACTCTGGCCCATCATCCAAAGTGGATTGATGGGTAAGCTGATTTTCTTTACCGGTATCTATATCGATGGTATAAATATCATAAGCTCCATTCCGGTTGCCGGTAAACACCATTTTCTTATTATCCGGAGACCAGCCATGTAAATAGGACGCCCCTACCCCTGGTCTGGTGACCATCTTAGGAATAGAATCGCCTTCAGCTGGCAAGTAATACAAAGCCGAGGTTCTGTTGTCATCGGGATTATGATTGCTTATGCCCAGCAAAGTACCATCAAATGTGAGTACGTGGTCATTATTATTATCAATTGCAAATCCTGTATTTAAGGGAGAGATACTATTGGTTGACAATTTGTAATTATATAAATGTCCTTTTGAATTATATAGTAACTTCTTCCCGTCTACTGTCCAGTTTGGCGCCTGTATGGAGTGGGCAGATCTATAGATAATCCTGCGATGCCCGGTATTTACATCCATAATCTCCAGATTGCTGCCAAGATAATCGCGATAGGGCGTGAAATCAGGCTCAGCCGGTCTAATGATCCTGACATTTCTGTATTCGGCAGATTCCATGATCTCCGGGTTATGGGAGCAAACATAAATTCCTACATAAACGGAATTGTCCAGCCCCATATCCTTTAATTCCACATTGGCAAATTCTTCTCCGTATTTGGCTGTAGACATGATATAGGTGTTACCTCTCCTTTCCAATTGAATAACATCCGGAAAAGTAGCGGAAGAAATCACTTCATTGGTTTCTCCTCCTATTTCTTTACGGTATTGTAAGCTGGTAAGACCATCTCCATGAGTAGTAGCATTCACGTGTTTTGAATTGGCGTCTAAATTGTTTTTGACTATCCACCCAACTTTTCTATGTGGATCTATTCCGGATCCTAAAAATTTTACCTCAGCCCTAAGGATAAAATCCCCCTGGATAGTCGTCCATAAATATTGAAACTCATCTTTACCAAACCACATATTGGTTCCGGAACCACTAATTTTATAGGTTTGATCTTCTGTGGAATATTCTGAATGACCTTCAATTCTGCAATTGCCAATATCACTGTTGCTATCAAAAATCCCTATTTGGTTTTGGGCTTTTACACTATTAATCGCAAAGATCATACAGCCTAGAAGTACGTAATATAATTCAGAGGTTTTCATTGGATATAACTTTATAATTTTAATAAATGACATCTTGCCTGAAGTCTTGGAAATTTGTCCAAATTACAACACAGGTTATTTCAATTAAGCATAATTAATTATCATTAACACTTAGCAATACCACTGATTTTGCGGGTATATTTACTTCAATCCCTGACTGATTTTTTTTATAATCCGAAAACTTTTGAATATGAACCTGTTCTTCTTTACCAAAATCATTTAGTGCATTCATTTTGTCAGAAGTAATCATACTGCCTGAAATGTTATTTAATTTTTCCAATCCCATAATTTCAATAGCTGTTGCCATATTCTGATTGGGATTTAAATTAGCAATGGTAATATTAATATTTCCATTCTTATCCCTGGAAGCAGAAACCGACAAAGCAGGAATTTGACCATTATCATTTACATAATTTTGAGTAGCTACTTCAGTTGGCAGATGTATTGCATCCTGATGTACCTTGTACATCTTGAATACATAGAAAGTAGGGGTCTTCACCATTTGATTACCCTTTGTAAGTATCATGGCTTGCAAGACATTTACAGTTTGAGCAATATTTGCCATCTTGATACGTCGGGCATGATTATTAAATATATTGAGCCCTAAGGCAGCCACAACAGCATCCCTCAAGGTATTTTGCTGGTAGAGAAATCCGGGGTTCGTCCCCGGTTCCACGTCGTACCACGTACCCCACTCATCTGCAATTAAAGCTATGGTATTATCAGGGTCGTGTTCATCCATTATGGCAATATGATCTTCCAGGTTTCCCTCCATCTTCAAAGTATTTTGCATACTTTTAAACCACTCGTTTTCCACAAAATCAGTTGCAGAGCCTTTAACTTCCCAATTATTGACAATGGTATAATAGTGATAGGACAACCCTTTGGCAATATTTAAATATCCAGGAGTACCCTTAATGCCGGTCATAAAGGTTTCGGTCCAATCCAAATCATCAAAGATTCCCCCGCTGGCAATTTTATATTCTGCATTGCAATAGGTACTGAATCTTTTAAATACGTTGGTATAGTATTCAGCGTTCATACTTCCACCACAACCCCAGTTCTCATTACCTATACCCCAAAATTTAACATCCCAGGGAAGTTCTCTGCCATTTTTTCTTCTCAATCTTGTAATTTCACTATCCTTATCAGAGGTTACATACTCAACCCACTGATAAGCATCTTTTACGGTACCACTGGCTATGTTGACGGCAATATAGGGTTCTGTTTGCAACAACTCACAAAGTTCCAAAAACTCATGAGTCCCAAAGGAATTATCTTCGGTAACACCTCCCCAAAAAGTATTTACCACAAGAGGTCTCTCTTGAGCGGGTCCTATTCCATCTCTCCATTGGTATTGTTCAGCAAAACAGCCACCCGGCCATCTTAGTACTGGTATTTGCAATTCTCTAAGTGCCTCTACCACATCCTTTCTGATTCCATTAATATTAGGAATATCTGAGGCTTTACCCACATAAAAACCATCATAAATACCCCTTCCCAAATGTTCGGCAAAATGACCATAAATATGCTTACTTATGGTATCCTTTGCGCTGTACGCATTTATTATGATTTTGTTTTCCTGGCTAAAAGAAATCTGTACAATAAAAAGTACTACTGCTACATTTAAAATTTTATGTGTGGTCATTTTTTATAGATTGGTTTTATAAGTCAAAGGCAAATACTCAATTTAAAAGATATCAGATTTTAGTTATTCCGTGTAATTAACCCCTCTCGGTCATTTACTTTACCATTGCATCTATGGTTTTAATGGTTCCATCCTTATTGTATAGTAATTCCGTTACCTTAACATTTCGAAGATGGGTTTTTCCGCCCGATAGGGAACTGTCGTGATAAAACAATAACCATTTGCCGTTGTATTCTACAATGGAATGGTGATTTGTCCAGCCTAAAACCGGTTTCAAAATAATACCCTGGTAGGTAAAGGGACCATAAGGGTTATCTCCAATAGCATATGCAATATTATGGGTGTCGCCAGTTGAATAAGAAAGATAGTAGTTTCCGTCATATTTATGTACCCATGCCGCTTCAAAGAAACGACGGCCATTATCACCTGCGAGTAATGGATCTCCTCTCTCATCGAGAATTTGCACATCTTTTGGGGTTTCTGCAAAACTTAACATGTCATCGGCAAGTTTGGCAATTTTTGGGGTTAAGGCAGGTTGGTCTGCTTCTGGGTAGGAATCTTCGTCATTATAGGTTCCATCTGCCCATCGCTGTAACTGACCTCCCCAAATTCCCCCAAAATACATATAATAGTTGCCATTCGAATCTTCAAAAACGGCCGGATCCATACTATAACTGCCTTCTATAGGTTGTTCTTTGGCTTTAAAAGGTCCAAAAGGTTTTTCACTTGTCGCTACTCCAATTTTAAATATGTCCGACGTATCCTTTACCGGGAAATAGAAATAATAGATATCTCCTTTTTTAGCTGCATCGGGTGCCCACATTTGCCTCCCTGCCCACGGCACATCCTTTATATGCAAAGCCACCCCGTGATCAGTAACTTCTCCGCCAATACTATCCATAGAGAATACATGATAATCTTTCATGTCAAAGTGACTTCCTAAATCATCTTCCGGCACGCCTGATTCAAAATCGTGCGAGGGATAGATGTATAATTTCCCCTCAAACACATGTGCTGACGGATCGGCTGTGTAAATATGTGAAATAAGTGGCAGGCCTTTACCATCGATGATTGAGGTAGAATCTTCAGGAAGGTTATCAATTAAAGATTCTGATGCTTTGGTTATTTGTTTGTCTTTGCAACCCAAAAACAGGAATGCGACAAATAAACTGACAATAAAGATTCTAAATTTAAAAGGGCACATGATTAATTTATTAGTTTCTTTTTAAGAAGTAAAAAAATCCAATTTCAAAAAATAAAAGTCGCCTGGTAATTTCAGCAACAAACTGATGAAAGATAATCAAAAAAATGTTCTTTATATCTACCGGCACCTAATTCCCGGGGGCATAAGGGTATTTTAGTGATTTATAGTACTCCAGGCTTTCTTCTGGTCTTTCCACTCCTGGTGGCAGTTCTTTTCGGGAAAATGTCTGGAAATAGAGCAAACAGGCATTTCTCCACCACTTGGCTTCCTGAAGCTGAATTTCCATAAGCATCCTTACTTCATTGTATTGGGCATCAGAAATATAAATTTTTGCTTGTTCCCAAACACGCAACATTTCTTCTACCTGGTCAACCCCTTTTTGATAGTTCAAGGCAATTGCGTTCCATAAGATTACCCCATTCTTCAGCTGATAATCCCATGGTAAATGGTGGAACCACAATAGATATTCTTCCGGGCAGGTTTCCGGGTCATTGAAAATTTGGGCCAGGTCAGGAGCATATTGATTGGTGGCATTGCTTCCTGTGGGGGTTCGATCAAAACCAATACCGCCCTGATCTGCATTGTGATAATAAGTTGGGTTCCATTCAGGCCTGCTCAAATCACTTACCCACGGACCCGGACCGTAGTGATGGCCCGTATCCATCAAATGATGCAGCCCCAGAGGCGTCATATAGTTTACAACGGCTTCCCTGGAAGTAGTCATTATGCCCTTAACAGGCTCTACAAATTCTGATCTATTGGAATAAGTTAAACGCAACCATTCTTCAGCAATGGTTTCAGAACTTAGATAAGGGTCCCAGGCTAAACGCCCATATCCATACCAGTTGGCCTGTGCGAAGGGATGCCCAGTCCAATTTAAATCAGTCCCAATATTTGATACCCCAGCCATTCCTGATATATTGTTTTGGAATAAAGATCCATCGATTACCTGAGCAACGGTCGATTTTTTGCCTTTTCGGTAAGTATCAGCGTCAAGTACTTCTTCATACAACTTAGGAAGAAATACAAGATGAGAACTAAAACCAAGGTATTCCTGGGTAATTTGGAACTCCATAACAAGTGGTGTTTTTGGCATAGCCCCAAACATGGGATGAAAAGGCTCTCTGGGTTGAAAATCAATAGGCCCATTCTTCACCTGAACCAAAACATTATCCAGGAAATGACCATCATATGGAACAAATTCCGTGAAGGCCTGTTTTGCCCTGTCTGTTGCATCCGTTTCAGAATACACAAAGGCTCTCCAAATGACTATTCCCTGGAATGGTTTTAATGCTATAGCCAGCATATTTGCGCCATCCACATGGGTTCTTCCATAATTCTGAGGACCAGGTTGCCCTTCGGAATTGGCCTTCACCAAAAAACCGCCAAAGTCCGGGATAAATTTATAAACCTCTTCTACTTTATTTTCCCACCATTCCATTACGTCCTTATCCAGGGGATCTGCCGTATTTAAACCTCCTATTTCTATTGGAGCAGAAAACCTGGCCGTTAAAAATACTTTTATACCGTAAGGTCTGAAAACGTCCGCTAGCGCCGCTACCTTTTCCAAATAGGCAGGAGTTAATACCAGCGCATTTGCATTTACATTGGTTAGAGTAGTAGCATTAATTCCAATTGAGGCATTTGCCCGTGCATAGTCTATATAGCGTTGGTCTATATATTTTGGAAGTTTATGCCAGTTCCAAAGTGAAAATCCGGCGTATCCACGTTCGATTGTGCGGTCAAGATTGTCCCAGTGATTGAGCATTCGCAATTCAATTTTTGGTGCTTCTGTGACATTTAACCCTTCCGGTTCCCTTTGCATTTTCATCAATTGCAAAAATTTAAATACCCCATAAAGTATCCCCAGATCTTCATTGGCCGTTACCAATAAAATATTCCTGCCCTCAACTGAAACAGATTTGATAATAAACCCTTCTTTGCCTATTCGTTCAAAATCTCCTTTTAGCGCAGTTTGTAACTCCCGGTTAAGATCAGCTTTCTTTAGCACCCACATGGTATTCAATAAATCAGGGGAATTCTGTACATTCGATTCTTGTCCTAACATCGTATTCAAACCTCTGACAAGTTCATTTTCCGCCGCTAGTAAAATCTTGTTACCTCCGCTGAAAAAGACAGAATTGGTAGCTTTAAGATATTTTGAAAGTAATGCAGGTTCCTCAATTTTAGGGTAATTCAGCCACAAGTCATATCCACCCGGTGACTGCGAACTTGTATTGGCTATTGCTAGAAAAGCAAAAACATAGAACATTTTTCGGTGAGAAATGGAAATGTGCATCTTTAAGGATATCTATTTTTAATGTCAGGCAACTAATTTACAGCAATAAACTCAGATGTGCTTCAGGCCAAAAAACAGATACGCAAATGCTTTTTCCAAAAATACACTAATTGGCAACTGTACTCCAATTCTAAAGTTAATACTTACTAATAATCAGTAGCAAAAATCTCATTATCCGTTGAAAAACTTTTAAACTCTACCATATAATCATTTGGGTCCCGGACAAAAAAAGATAAATGTTCTCCTGTTCTATCTTTCAAAAAAGTAGCCTCTGTAGTTATGTCAAGATCCATTTCTGACAATTTGCTATACAAGTTCTTCCACACATCAGCTGTAACAATTACGCCAAAGTGGAATGAGGGAAGTACGTGATCACTAAATCGGTAACTTTTAAAATCAAAATTAAAATTTCCCGCCTGGGTAAAAGTCAATTGATTTCCAAAAAGATCAATATCCAGCCAATTCTCTCCCCATCTTCCTGTTTTTGCTTTGAGGATTTCCTGGTAAAATTTCTTAGTTTCTTCAATATTTATGCATGGGAGTGCAAGATGGAATTTTGAATTCATGGTTTGGTTTTGGTTAAGTGGGTAACTTTTAATTTGCTAAATAAGCATTTTAAATTTATTCTTCCTCATCCTTTATTTCATCTAGATCCAATTCAGCATCGACATTTTCTTCCAAGTCTTCATTGTCCTCCAGATCATGATCTTCCATTGCAGCTACCAGCCGTTTACTGACTTTTACTAGATAAATCGTATCATCAGTCTTTACCTCCACGCACTCCACTATTTCGTTAAGCGAGTTCTTAAAGGTGATAATATGGTCATCATCATATCCGTCCGGATATTTAGTGACCAGGAGATCCAGGATATCTTTATTTAATTTTTTAAAATCTACGATTACTCGTCGCATGATGAAGGTCTCTTTTAACCATTAAATTACAAATTTAATTGATATGTAAAGAGTAAAATATAAACAATAGCCATCTTTGGCTATAAGAAGGATGTATCAAATGAATTTGTCCATCTCCCTGAACAATGATCTGCGAATCAAAGGCTGGTTGAATCTTCTTCCTCGGTTGCTTTGTGAAAAATTAAATCCTCTTCCTCCATAGCCACTACAACCAGTCTTATGTAATCATCTACTGCACTTTTTATATTTGACGGATCTACAATATCTATGATCCCCCGCCATATTAGTTCGCGTTCCTTACCAACACAGATACAATAGAGCGACGTCTCTGCATGATAGACCGTATACGCGTCATAGTAATTTTCATCATAATAAATATCCTGATGTGATATATAATCATCTTTGAAATTACCGTAATAATTATCAAAATCTACCATTTCTTTACTAAAGCTTTCTTTATTTTCAGAGCCCAATACCTTGGTAAATAAAATAGCATCGAAATCTTTTTCCAAAAGTGATTGTTCCACTTCATCGAGTTCTTCTTCAGACCTGGCAGAATTGGTAAATCCAACATCAAATAAATCCACGCTTCGCATAGCTTCCACCCCTCTTTCAGTAAACTGCTTCTTCATTTTGGTTTCGAAATCCTCCTGGGCCTTAGCATTAGAAGTCATTCCCACTATGAGTACTTTATTGGCATCAAAAATTACAATATCCGGATTCTTCCAGCTGTCCACCAATTCAGTGGACGAGCATCCTATCAATAATAACCCCAATAATAAGAGTGCTTTTTTCATTTGTTTTAATCAATTTAATAATCGTTTTTGCTTTTCTTTTTTGAGTACACCTGAAACTAATTTAAAAAGGCCGGTTTTGATTTCTCTGTAGTCCTCCTTATAATGATCCATTGTGCCGGTCAGTTCTCTATGGGTATCACGGTAGGCTTTTTCCTGCTCTAGCTGATCTACATCATCAATCATTATTTCTAATTTATTTTCGTGAGCCTGCATTTTTTTCATAAGGGATATGCCTTCTTTTTCCAGATCGGCAAGAGCTGAAACAATTTCTTTGCTTTTTCCAAAGATTTTGGAATCTACTAATTGTACGGTATAATGCTTTATCAGATCATTTAAAAAGAATTGTTCGTCTTTCATAAATTTTAATTCTGATAGCCAAAGTAAGGTTGTCCTATGCATCTCTTCAGGATCAATCCATTCAATATAACGATGTGTGTTTTCTTTGATTTTCATTTTATTAAATTTTAATAATAATACCTATTTACACCAATTGTGTTTATCACTATAGTTTTATTCCTTAAATATTTGATCAGTGAATATTTTTAAATATTCCTAATTTAGTTTTTTAAAGAACCAAAGGAAATGATAATTATCAGTTGTAAATTAAGATTGGTTTTGAATACTATTAGCAAGGTCTTCGTCTTTTCAAAATACCTCCGGCATAATTGAATATTTCTGTTTTAAGAATTTGAAACTGCTGTATGCAGTCCGCGACTTTGGCTTTTAGTTTTTCATGTTCAGCATGAATTTCTTCATCAAACTTACCATCTTTACATTCAAGAGTCCCTCCCAGCTTATTTTCATGAATTACAATAAGTTCTTGTATTTTCGTTTTGTAACTTTTGATAACTTTTAATCGTTCCAGGTAATCTTGTAAACGCTCAAACAAATTTGGTGTATTTGGTTCAAAAACATAGGAATGCAGCAAATGTTCAATAAATACTAATTCATCATTTATTAAGAAAAAGGAAGATTTCCATTTTTGTGAATCCAAATGGAATTTTCTGACTGTATTAAGTTTGTAATCTTCCGTTTTGTTTTCCATGCCAATAAATCTGGTATCTTAAAACTACTCGTGAATTTAAATTTGAACAATGATAAAAATCATGTACCAACTAAAAAGTAAGTTCAATTGTTTCATATAAATTGGGAATATGTACATTCCATTTATAGATATCCTCAATTTGCTCTTTAAACCCTTCTAAGGCGTCCCGTTCCCCATGAATCAAAAAAACACGTTCCGGAATATTTTTTATCGAAGACATCCAGTCCAGCAGCTCTTTTTGATCTGCGTGGGCAGATAAACTTTCTTCGTGATGAATACTGGCCTTAACCGAATAGAATTTTCCAAAAATCTTTAATTCCTGAACTCCTTCCAAAAGGGCTCTTCCGCGGGTGCCTTCAGCCATAAAGCCAACTAATAGGACGTTGGTATTCGTTTTTTCGAGAAATTGCCGCAGATAGGTAAGAATCCTTCCCCCCGTGACCATCCCACTTCCGGCAATTACAATTTTTGGTCTTGGATCATCTATAGTCTCCCATGTTTTTTTATAGGAATCAATAATATGAACATGGTCGCACATAGCATAATATTCTTTCAGAGATAGTTTATGCCATTTGGGGAAACGTTCAAATATAGAAAGTACGTTGTTGCCCATAGGACTATCAATAAAAATGGGGATATTGGGTATTTTATTTTTCTTATAAAGTTTCCAGAAAATATACATCAGGGATTGTAAGCGCTCTACCGCAAAAGAAGGAATGAGCAGGATTCCTCTTTCATAAATAGTTTTATTCACCAGTGTAACCAGCCTCTCCTCAATATTATGCTGCGGGTGTAATTTGTTACCGTAAGTACTTTCAACAAAAAGAAAATCGGCCCACTCGGGCTGAACAGGCGGATCTAACAGAATATCATTAGGTCTTCCCACATCTCCCGAAAAAAGAAAGAGCTTGCCGGAAATTTCCAATTCAATAAAAGTTGAGCCAATAATATGGCCATTATACCTGAATTTATACCGGATGTTTTCGGAAAGCTGTACCCATTGGTTTTCAGGTTCAGCTCTAAAAAGAGTAATTGCTTTTTCTGCATCTTCGATGCTATATAGCGGCAAAGCCGGTTTATGCTTACTATAACCCTCCCTATTGGCCATTTCAGCTTCTTCCTCATTTATCTTTGCACTATCCATTAATATTATTTTGGTTATTGCAAGTGTAGGTGCCGTACCTATTATTTCACCTTTAAATCCGGCTTTCACCAATCTGGGCAAATAACCCGTATGATCCAGGTGACCGTGTGTTAGCAATACAATATCTATGAAGGGTGCAGAAACTGGCAAAGGCTCCCAGTTAGATACTCTAAGATCCTTCCTTCCCTGGAACAACCCGCAATCTATGAGAATGTTTTTCTCATCCGCCTCAAGATAAAATTTAGATCCTGTTACAGTTCCGGAAGCCCCTAAAAAATGTACTTTAACCATTTAATTAATTTGATATTCTCCAATCTTACAAAGCATTTCCACTTCGTTGAGAATTTTGGCTTTCCTTATTTCCGAGACCCCTAAATGGTCAAGGTAAAAACTATCTTTAAATAATTGGCGACATAATACCACATCACGACTTAGCAAAAATTGTTTCTCCCTTTTAGTCAGGAGTGTAGACACTGTTATCGGATACAGGCCAAGTCTGTCTATACGATCTTTCAGACTGTCCCCTTTTGGATAATCCCAGCTTAGCAGATAGAGTCCCATACAATTGCCATAAGCAAGAGCATCTGTGGTAAAGCGGGTATTGGTGGCTACCCAACAGGCATCGGGCTCTTTGGTACCTGAATTAAATTTATAACCGGCTTTTTTAACATCCTGATATCTGGAATAAATATACAGGGGGACTTTAACATTGCAATTGCGACCCTGTTCTCCATGAAACTTACATTCGATGATAATGATCGATCCGTTTTTTTCTGCAATCACATCTATTTCATGGCCTACACATTTCCCTGGAACAGTTTTGCCAACCTGGGTTTTATATCCGGAATACATCAAAATAGCACTCAAAAACCTTTCAAAAGGGAAGCCTGTGGGACCCAGTTCATAAATGGCCTTTTTAAGTTTATACTTGGAAGCGAATACAGGCTTGTTTCGTCTTAAGAAACTAAATGCTCTATTATATACTTCTTTGGTCGTGATTCCATCGTATAATTCTTGTTTTACAAGGGTCAAAACCTGATTAATCAAGTCGCTGTCTGCACCACTTCGTTTAAGAGAAGAGCGTAACTTCTCTTCTGAGAACAACACTTTGTCACCCGATGCCTTAACAATAAATATATCTTCGTTTGCCATTATTTCCTATAACTGAGTGAGGGGGCACTAATACATTAGTAAAATACTACTCCCTGCTTGTTCTATCAAAAAAGTCTGCGACCATGGCTTTCAACTGATTTTCAGTCATACTATCTGCTTTCTTTACAGATTTAACTTTCAAAGCCAGGGTTTTGTAATTTTCATTTAACTCCCTAAAAAATTTGGCATTTGTATCTCCCGGTCCAAAAATCACGATAACATCTGCATCATTTATTGTAGTTGCCAATTCCTTAAAAAACAATTTTAATTGGTGTTTCTCCCTTTCCAGGTATTTGCTGTCCTGTACCACATCCTGAGGACCCCATCTTGACCTGGAAGGTGACCCACCCTTTGGACGATAGAATTCTAATTCCGAATTAATGGTGTTGAATCTAACCTTTTCATTTTTTAAGGTGACCAGATGTGCTTTTTCTTTATCTAACCAGATTCCTATTTTCTTCATGGCTATCATATTGTGAATTAGTATCGAGTGTAAGTAGCCGCATTAGTATGCCCATGTAAAACTAAATCCATTCCATCAATTTTTATATGATGGGGATCAGTTGGTGTACGGGAGAATAAGAAAGGGTATATTAATATTAAAACTTACCTTTTCAATAACCGGTTCGCGCGTTAATTTCTCTAAAAACCCATGCTGGTAATGAATCATCACCAACATATCTACGCCCAATTCGTCGATAAAATCCGTTATTGCCCTTGTTTTATCGGCAAAGTCCGGCATCCAATGAATAGAATGCCTTATTTTTCCTAAATACGTTCTAAGGGTATTTAAATTAGATTTCTGTAACAGGCTGAGCCTTTCTTCCTCATTTATATGAAGAATACAGACCGACGAATCGCAATTTGAAGCAAAAGTTAAGAGAGGTTGCAGAACTTTAGCATTGTAATTCTTTTTATAGTCAGTGGCAAACGCAATCTGTTTAGGCAACAAAAATTCCTTCTCCCCCGGGATAGTCAATATTGGACAATCCTTTATACTTTTTATGGCTTTGATTACATTACTTCCTAAAAATATGGATTTTGCCCCGGTCTTGCCTTTATTTCCCATTATTACAAGATCTGCATTCGTCTCTGCAATCGCCTTCTGTAGCGCATCAGTTAAATTTTCATTTTTCGAATGAATACCAAAATGGTGTTTACTATTCCCGGAATCAAGATTAATTTTATGTAAAAAGGAGTATAAACCTTCCAGGGACTCTTCCCCAAGCTGTTGCAATAAGCTTAAATTTCGACCCACAGCCAAACAATTACTTTTAAGCTGGGTATGCTCGGTATACGAATTGAGGATATGGAATGAGCAATTCTGATTTTTAAACAATTGTGTAGCGTAAAAAAGCGCGTTATAAGCATTGTTCGAAAAATCCGTGGCAACAAGAATATTTCTCATTAAATTTTTAGGTTTACATTAAGGAATAACCATAAAAGGAATAGTAACATGGAACCCTATTTTCTTAATAACAGGTTCTATAAAAAGACTTTCCAGAAAAGTGTGTTTATTCTTAATCATCGCCAAAATATTCATCTTGTTTTTTAGCTGAAAATTATTTATTCCCGATATTATTTCCTGACTTGGCAGGTCATGGAAGGTATGTGGGATATTCTTCAATATCTCTTCCAATTTGGACCTGTTTTGTGACTGATTTTCAGTTAGGTCATAGCCGCTGGATATATGAATTACCTCAATACGGGACTTATGTTGTTTGGATAAGTAAAGTAAAACCTTTAGTTGTTCTTTTGTATACTCAACTTCATAATCGGTTGGAAAAAGGATTTCTTTCGGTGTTTCAAATTTAAAATCCTCAGGAATTGCAATTACCGGACAAGTAGCTTTCTTAATAACATGCACTGTATGTGTGCCCAGGAAAATTTCCTTTGCACCGGTTGCACCCTGAGTACCCATTATAACCATATCAGCTTCTTCGTTGGCCACCATTGAAGATATTTCATCTACCAGAATATTGAATGCAGAATGTGTTATTAAGGTATGTTTTGGATTTTTAAACTGTTTTTTAATTCGTTTTTGAAGTTTTTCGAGCTGATTTATGGATTCTGACTGATAGATATCCCCCAAACCAATTTGTCCGGGACTGTGCAACAGATATTCCGTTTGGTAAATAGCCGGAGTATATGTATTCACAATATAAAAGGTTGTCTCCTCATCCTTTAAAAGGTTCATAGCATAAGAGATCGCATTATATGCATTATCGGAAAAATCGGTTGGAAGAATTATTTTTTTCATCAGTACATATTTTAATTGTTAACGGAACAGATTCTGCAACACTAAAAATGGTATTTTTATATGTAGACCTATTTTTTCAATCGTGGATTGATGTAACATTTGTTCCAGATGTGAGTGCCTCGAATTGACCATAACCAACAGGTCTATTTCTTTATGCACAATATATTTTGTAATTGCGACGGTTTTATCCTTTTCATCCGAAGTTTCAAAAAACAAGTTGGCTTTGTACAAACACTCTTTTAAAAATGTCATATTGTCTTCTTGCCGGAGTGAAAGTTTCTTATTAGCATCTATATAAAGCATATGAATATTTGACCTGAAGGAACCTGTAAGTTCACATAATAGTTTTAGTTCCCTCCTTTTATAGGGTACCAGATAATCTGAAGGAAATAAAAGTTCTTTTGGCGGATGGTATTCGTAATTTTCAGGAATTGCCAGTACGGGGCATTGTACATATTTCAAAACCTTTATGGTGTTACTTCCAAAAGTTATTGTCCTGTCATTGGTCTCTCCCCGGGTTCCCATTATCACAATATCAGCATTCTCGAGATTGATAAGATCATTTACCTCATCTGTAAGCGTTCCGAATGCGCTAATTTTTTTGATTTTATGTCTTGGATTAGGTGAATATTCATGTATCTCTTTGATTATTTTTTCCAGCTCCCTTTCAGATTTCCTATATGTTTTCTCCTTCAGCTCGTCCAGCAAACTTCGCTTGACTTCCTGGTCCTGCTGATATACTTCATCTGCATACGCATGCAGAATAAAGAAATCACACCTGGTGTATTTAAATATTTGACAGGCATATTTGAGTGCATTTAATGCATTTTTGGAAAAATCTGTGGGTACTACAATTTTCCTCATAGCCATTTATCTTAAGAAACACATTAAAATTAGAACTAAGGAAGACAAGAAACCATGACATTAATCAGTTCCTGAACTCTATAATTTTTCTAAATTAGCAAAGTGAATACAGAAAAAAAATGAAACAAAATTTTAGCACATTAATAGCAGGACAAATTCCTGTTCTTGTGGATTTTCATGCCGATTGGTGCGGCCCATGTAAAATGCTGGCACCTATCCTTAAACAGGTAAAAGAAGAATTGGGCGATACTATTAAGATTGTAAAGATTGATGTAGATAAAAATCAGTCTATTGCTTCTAGATATCAGGTAAGGGGAGTTCCTACGATGTTGCTGTTTAAGGACAAAAAACAACTTTGGAGACAATCGGGTGTTTTGCCAAAAGAGGAAATCATTCGCATTATTGAATCTTATAACTAAGTTTGTCCCGGCCTCTAAAATTCTATTCTTTAATTACTTTTTTCCCGGACAGCAAAAGTGTCTGACGGTGATAGTGTTTTCTACTCAAAATTATTCATGCAATACCAAAAACGGGATATCTGTATGGTAACTAATTTCTTCTACCGCAGGCCTAAAAAGAATTCGTTGAAAAAAGTTTAGATTTTTGGCTACCATGGCCACAAGATCTATATCCCTGCTTTCCACAAAACACTGAATGGCAGTTTCCAGTTTGGAACCGGTTAAAGAATGGAAACTATGGTCAATGCCCCTCAGATAATCATGTAAGAATTCCTTATTACTCAATTGTTCCTCACTGAGCATTTCACCTTTCTTAGAAATATGAACAACTCTTAATACCGAATCATTCATAGTTACCATCCCAATAATGGTGTCCAGGACTTTAATATCGTAGTTAATATGATAATCTGTCGGGAAGGCAATTTCTTTGGGCTTTTTATAGGTTGCATTTTCGGGTATTGCCATTAAGGGACATTTTACTTTGGTGATCACATCGCCGGTATTGCTTCCCATAGTCGCCTTTTTTAGACCGGAGGCTCCTTTGGTACCCATAATAATAAGGTCTATTTTTTTATCTTCTATTTCCCTCTTAATTCCATCTACAAAAAAATCATACTTTGATATAGATACAAAAGTGTGTAAATCATTTTTGTGGTGTTCTTCTATATAACTTAAAAGTTTTTTAAGGTCTTTTTTACTTTGAGTTAAAACCGACTCCTTAAGAAGGGTTGAGGTGCCCCTGACCGAGGTTCCTGCACCGGAATATGGCGGTATAGGGTTAATATGAACAATGTGAAAAATACATTTCGTTTTTTTAAATAATTCCAGCCCGTAATTAATAGCATTACGTGAATTTTTGGAAAAATCCGTCGGGATTAAAATACGTTTCATACTAGTCTGATTTGTTAATAAGTAAAATTACAATCACCAAAAAAATTATAAAATGATTACCATCATGTATACTACCTTTCCCTTGCTCAAAATTTAATAAGGAATCTTTTGCAGCCTGTCCATATCTAAAATTTTAATATCCCTATCCTTTATTGCAATTATTCCTTCTTTCTTAAAGCTCGATAGGGTTCTTATCAGGGTTTCAGTAGCCATTCCTGCAACACTCGCAAGGTCACTTCTTAAAACATGAATATTTCCGGCTTCATCTTCCTTTAGCTTTTCGGCAAATTTCAATAAAGTTGAGGCCGTTTTTTTACGAACAGAACCATAAGCCATCTGCAACATCTGCTCTTTGATCTCTGAAAGATTCTCAGATAAAAGCTGCAATAAATCCATTACCAATTCCCCATTTTTCTCCAAAACTGATTTTAATTGATCCTTGTGAAGTCCAATCAGCAAAGAATTTTCCATAGCAGTGGCGTATTCCTGGTAGGGTGTATTTTTCGTAAAGCTTGTAAAACCAAAAAAATCATCCGTTTTGTAAATTCCCGTTATGAGCTCCTTCCCCTGTTCATCCAGCTTATGTGTTTTTACAACCCCCTTAATAACCAAATACACTAAATTTGAGTTGTCACCCTCTCTGTAAATCGAATCCCCTATTTGAAATCTGAATTCCTCTCCGTTATCATCAATAAAATTTTTCAGCTGATGAATATTCATAATCCGGGAATCAATTTCTAAATCATTGTTTATCCTTTCATTTGTAATTTCTTTTAGAATGCTTGCCTTGGCCATCCTGCTTTCTATTGCACCAATAAGCTCTGATTCTTCAAATGGTTTGGTCAAATAGTCATCCGCTCCCATTTCCATTCCCAATCTAACATCCTTTCGTTCAGATCTGGCAGAAAGGAATATAAAGGGGATTGCCTGTGTCTTAGTGTCTTCGGAAAGCGCCTCTAAAACACCATAGCCATCTAACTCCGGCATCATTATATCACAGACAATAACATCCGGGTGATATGTTTTGGCGGCTATAACCCCTTTTTTTCCGTTCGAAGCGGTGAGGACCTTGTAATTAGCCAATTCCAATAATTCGGCTGTATTTTCCCTTAAAGCTGTATCATCTTCAATTAACAAAACTTTTCTGATCATAATAGCTGCTATTGTTTAAAAAACTCTGTCTTAAAATCAATTTATCCGGTATTCCTAACTATTGTCATATAGTGGAAGAACTACTGTGAATTCACTCCCTTTGCCTTCCACACTTTTAAAGCTAATATCCCCACCCAGGTTATCTATATGAGATTTGACAATATTCAGGCCAATTCCGGTACCTTGAGTCAGTAGTACATTATCTGCCCTAAAGTATCTGTCAAATATGTGCTTTTGATCTTCTTCCGGAATGCCCATTCCCTCATCGATGACATGGAAGCGGATATCCCTTTTGCTGAATTCAAATTTTAAGGTTATTTCAGTTCCTTCGGGTGAATACTTTATGGCATTTTGTAATAAATTTGTCAGCGTCAGTGAAATGATCTTCTCATCCTGATGTATTATAAGATCCTCTATATTTGATGGGTAATTAATTCTTTGCCCTGTTTTTAAAAGCATATTCGCATCGTAAATTACTTCATTGACTACTTTGCTAAGCGAAAAATCAGCAAGCCGGTATACCTCTTTCCCTTTTTCCAATCGCTCCAGAGATAAAAAATCATTCAATATTCCAGTAAGTCGATGCACTGCACCCGTAATGGATTTTAAATGTCTATCCCTCACATCCTGCTGAGTGGCAGTATTATATTTCCCTACCAGGGTAGCAGAGGTGAGAATAGTACTCAAGGGAGTTTTAAACTCGTGTGAAACCATCGAAAGGAATTTGGTCTTAAGATCGTTCAGTTCCTTTTCTTTTATCAAAGCTTCATTTAGTTCCCGTGTTCGAAGTGCAACAGTTTTTTCCAGATTTTGAGTATAATCCTTTCTTTCAGAAATATCCAGAACCATAGCCACTATCATTATTCTATTGCCAAGACTTGATGACTGCAAATGAACTTCTGTAGGATAAGTAGTTCCGTCCTTTCGTTTAAAAAGCATTTCTAATGTGATTTTCTTTTTGGTATTTTGCTTTATAGGACTGAGGATCTCAGGTAACCGTTCTTCTGGCATACCGCTGATTAGCTCTTTAAAGGTTAATTTTTTCAATTCCCTTAAAGTATATCCTGAATTTTTCTGAGCCCCATAATTCACATGCGAAAATTTGAGCCTTTCGGCATCAAAAACATATATTTCGTTTAGCGAATCATCAAAAATTTTCAAAAAATGTCTTATCTCCTGTTCTGTTTTTTTACGGTTGGTTATATCATTCTGAATTCGCACAAAATGCGTGAGCTCACCTTCTTCATTTCTAATGGGACTAATAGAAATCTCGTTCCAGAATAAGGTCCCGTCTTTCTTATAATTCCTAACTTCAACCTGGCATTTTTTGCCAGCTGCCATGGCTTTATTTAAAATTAGAAGGCCTTTCTGGTCGTTATCATCATTCTGTAGGAAGCGGCAACTTTTATTCAAAACCTCGGATGCTGAATAGCCCGTGAGTTTTTCAAAAGCCCTGTTCACAAAAATAATGGGGTTATCCTTCTTTAAAGAATCTGTAATAACTACGGAGTTGTGGGTGGCCTCCAACGCCTCATTTTTTATGTTTAATTTTTTTTCAATTTCCCTTTTTTCGGACAAATCATCTACTAACGCCAGGACGTAGGTTCTTTGGTATATTGTAAAAGGATTAAACTTCACTTTAACAGGAAATTCCTTGCCCGATTTTCGCTGTCCCTTTACACAACGCCCACCAGCCATAGATTCTTTCCGAACCCGCTTATAATACTCAGCCACATGTTCCTTATGGGTATTTTTATACTTATCCGGGATTAAAAGAAATAAAGGTTTTCCCAAAAGCTCTTCATTGGAATAATCAAAAAGGTGTGCTGCTTTTTTATTGATAGAGACAATTAACTGTTCCTGATTTACTACAATTATTCCTTCCGATACAGCTTCCGAAAGGAGATGGAAAATATCGATATTTTTATCAAAAACATGCATTTTTTAAGGTAAGGAATTCATATTCCGAAAGCAACACAAAAAAGAAAGATGTAACTACATTTTAAAAGTAATTACCGGTAAACTAGCGTGATTAACCACATCCTCTCCAATGCTTCCTTTGAAAAAATGTGCTATTCCACTCCGTCCATGGGTAGGGATAGCTATTAAGTCGGCCTGCACATCCTGGGCATGATTAAAGATACCACCTTCAATCGAGTAATCTGAAATATAAATGATTTTCGTGTTTGGCGGAATCTTACCGCTATGTGCTACTTTCATGAAAAAATCTGCTTTCTTTTTGACCTCACCGGAACTCCTGAATTCTTCATTTGGTAAATTCACATATACCAGATGCAGCTCAGGGTCCCATTTGGCGAAAAGAGCTCTTGCATCATTATAGGCCTTCATATTCTCTACTCTAAAATCACAGGCAAAAACAACTAATTTAGGGTCGAAAAAAGGAGCGGGTTCCTTGATGACCAAAACCGGTATTTCTGAAGAACGAACTACTTTTTCTGTATTGGAGCCTACAAATATCTCACTAACCCCGCTAGCTCCATGTGAACCCATAACTACCAAATCCACATTGTTCTCTTTGGCCAGTTCATTAATCTCGCTGAATATCTTATAATTTTGTACCATTTCGGTAACCTTAACCCCTTCCAAAAACGGCTTGTCTAAAAAAGCTCCAAAGCGTTTTTTGGCCAATTTCATATAAAAATGGGCCTCCGCAGCTTCCTCGGATTCACTTTTGGTTAAATAAGCTTCAGAAAGCCCCATCATGTGCAGTACAATAATCTCTGCACCAAAGTCCTTTGCCAGTTTAACAGCCACTTCAAGCGCATATCCTGCATGTTCAGAGAAATCTACGGGTACTAATATTTTTTTCATGGCTATTACTTTTAAATCATTTAATCAATACTTTTTAAAAATTTCCTTTCTCTTTTTGAGCTGGTTTTCCAATTCCTTTATGGTTGTGGCGGCTGCTTTTTCAAAATTATCCTGATTAGATTTCGCAAATAATCTGGGCCCGGGTACACTTAGCTGTATTTCACATATTTTGCCCTGACCAGAAGGATCATTTTCTAATTTTAAAAAAACATCTGCCTTAATGATCCAATCATATTTATTTGCCAGTTTCTCTAATTTGGAAGTAATAATCGCAGTCAAGGATTCGCTGGTTGGCATTTGAACATATTGAATATTTATTGTCATAATTATACTATTTAGTAGTTTGTAATAAAGGTCGCACCCAGCATTGTGGTAAACTATGACATTTGTCATTGTTGGCCGGCACTCAATAGTACATGTTGGTATGTGATCCTCCCAAAATCAAACTTATTTATTACCCTTAACAAAGGCCATAGCACAGCGGATTATGGCTAATGTTTATTGGTTTCTTTGAGTAATACTATAAGAACTCCCAATATAATCAGGTTCTTGACAATGTATTGACCTAAAAGGCCTAGTTCGAAGGGAGCATGAGCGAATATAAGTTCTGGGAAAAATAGAAATGGCAAAAAAGTGAGGAGTATATGAACCAAAGCCAGTTTCAGAGCAAATTTCTCAAAAATTCCCCCAATTAAAAACAGTCCAATCAGGGTTTCCCAAATCGCAAGCAGGCTAATTGAAAAGCCGGGTGCCATTACGCCGAAAGTCAACTGGTCTATGGTAGCCTTCGCAAGGTCCCCCGCCGGACTTGCACCGGCAAAAAATTTCAGTGTGCCAAACCATAGATATACAATGCCTATAGTTACTGAAATTAAATTCATTTTTGTTTTCCCGTTTACTAATCGAGTTACCAGTTCTTTCACCTTTTTGCCAAAAAAGTTAAACTAATTATTTCGATTAAGTTAAAAAGTTACAAATGTCATTTTTGACAACTTTATTTTCATTTATTATACTCAGGCTAACGCCCGAAAATTTTTCACCGGGTTTTTGTTCAAATAATTTGTGTTTAGAGGTTATCAGTCAACTGTGAATTGAAAACTAATACAATCAGAAGGTCCTGACCGGTTTACAATTATGAGTCATAACCCAGGTAGTATTTGCTTTAATCCAAAGCATAACTGCTGCCAAAATGATCAAAATCATTTGTGTTTATTAACAATGCAAGTAGTTTTGATTTTTTAAACAAATATCCGGGAGCACCGCATGCTCCGGAAAGAATATTCATGATTCGCTTTATTTTCGGTTATGAGAACTACGCCCTTAAATACTTTAGTTGTAGAAAATTCAAAGGTACAGGGTAATATTATTGCCCGGATGGTACAAAATCATGATGATCTACATTTGGTGGCTGTAAACAGCAATGCCATTGACGCCCACAGAAACCTCAAAAACCACAAAATAGATTTGATACTACTGGATATTGAAATGCCATTTATTGACGGTTTTGATTTACTGGAATCTCTGGATCGGAAAATACAGGTCATAATAGTATCCGGGAATGCAAATTATGCCCTAAAAGCCTTTGACTATGGGGTTACAGATTTTTTGCTGAAACCGGTGAAAATTGGTCGTTTTGAAAATGCTGTTCGGAAAGCCATTAAAAACTGTAGTCTGAACAGGGAAAAAAAGCAGAAAGAGGAGTTTTTGATCTTCAGAAGCAATATGGAGAATAAGAAGATTAATATTGAAGAAATTAAGTGGGTGGAAGCCATGGGTGATTATGTACAGGTAATCACTGATAAAGAAAAAGTGATAGCTCTTGGTACCATGAAATCAATCGCGGATAAATTACCAAATGACAGATTTCTTAGGATTCATAGATCATATATTGTAAATTTAAAAAAGGTAGAAAAGTTCGGCTGCACAAGTGTGGAAGTAGATCAACATCAAATACCCATGAGTAGAAAGCAAAAAACCAAACTTGAATTTCTTATAGAAAAAATTGATAGTTAACAAGTTAAATAATAACTGACAACATAAAATATGCTTGATGAGATGTATTCCTTTTTCTTTTAAAATTCTTTATTGTTTTATTTTAATTTCAGTCTTAATCGCCTGTAAGGATAAGCAGGAAAAAATATTACCTTCAAAAGTTACCATTACTGAATCTGTGTATTCTTCATTAACCATACAACCAGATAGTCTATATCAGGTATATGCGGCTGTGGGAGGTATTCTTGATAAAAATTTTGTCGAAGAAGGGGATTCTGTATCCAAAGGGACGCCTATTGCTCAAATCATAAACAACGCACCAAAACTAAATACCGAAAACGCTAAGTTAAACCTACAATTAGCCAGGGAGAATTACAGCGGTAACAATGCAATTATCAGTTCATTATTGGATGAAATAGATGCTGCGGAGCTCCGGTATAAGAGTGACTCTATAAATTTCTCAAGACAACGGAACCTATGGGAACAAAATATTGGATCCAAAGTAGAATACGAAAATCGAAAACTGGCTTATGAATTATCAGGAAACAATTTGGAGTTACTCAAAAATAAATTCGAATTGACCAAATCCGAATTGAGCACAAAATTAAAACAGGCAGAAAACAATTATCAAACCTCTTTAATTGCAACAGGAGATTTTACCGTGCAAAGCAAAATTAATGGAAAGGTTTATGCTCTTTACAAAAACCCTGGTGAAATAGTCAATACCATGGAGCCCATTGCTGCTATTGGAAATGCGAATGATTTTGTAATTGAAATGTTGGTTGATGAAGTTGATATCGTTAAACTTAAAATTGGTCAAACGGCTTTAATTACACTTGATGCCTATGGGTCAAAAGTATACGTTGCAAAGCTTAACAAAATTTATCCAAGAAAAGATGAACGCTCTCAGACTTTTAAAATAGAAGCAATCTTTACAGACCCCCCGGAAGTACTTTATCCTGGTCTGGCGGGAGAAGGCAATATAATTGTTTCGCAAAAAGAAAATGCCCTGACCATACCAAAGGAATACCTCATAGGTGAAAATCAGGTGAAAACTGAAGCGGGAATCAAAGAAATTGTGACGGGGATAGAAGACATGGAACGCATCGAAGTTTTATCAGGTTTGGATACAGGAACCTACCTATTAAAACCAGAGGAATGACAAACTGGAAGGTCATACTCAGTATAGCCAGAACACATCTGTTAACAAAGATGAAGTCTACTGTAACTGCTTCTCTCGGAGTTACTTTTGGCATTGGGGCCTATATTACGCTGGTAAGTTTTATGACCGGTTTGAACCATATGTTAGATGATCTCGTTCTCAATCAAACGCCCCACATTCATATGTATAATGAAATAGAACCGTCAGCCGCACAGCCGATATCATTATATGAAAAATTTGACGGAGGTTTAAACAAGGTGCACTCCATTAAACCTAAACAAAGTCAGCTTAAAATACACAACGCCCTTCCCATATTACATTATTTAAAAGACCAGAAAAATGTAAAAGGAGCAACCCCTCAACTCCGATCCCAGATATTTTATTTATCGGGATCTATTGAACTTGGAGGCAATCTTGTGGGCGTAGATATTATGGAAGAAGTCCGCTTATCAAATATTCAGGATAATATTATAGAAGGGAGCCCTGAGGCTCTTCGAAATACAGAAAATGGAATTTTACTTGGCTCCGGCCTCGCTAAAAAAATGTCTCTGAATGTTGGCAACCGGGTACAGATAAGTACAATTAAGGGTACCGTTTTTCCATTGAAAATAGTTGGGATCTATCAAAGTGGCATCGCAGAAATAGACAATGTACAAAGTTTTGCAAATCTCAAAACAGTACAGAGAATACTGGGAGAGCCCGAAAATTACATTACAGATATAAATATTAAACTCTATGACCTGGCGAAAGCCGAACCCATGGCCAGGCTGCTGGAAAAACAGTTTAAAATTAAAGCCACCGATATTAATGAGGCGAATGCACAGTTTGAAACCGGAAGTAATATTCGAAATATTATCACCTATGCCGTATCAATAACCCTGCTCATAGTAGCCGGCTTTGGAATCTACAATATTCTGAGTATGCTTATTTATGAAAAAATGAAAGATATCGCCATACTTAAGGCGACAGGGTTTTCCGGGAAGGATGTACAACTTATATTCATGAGTCAGGCCATGATAATCGGTGTTGCAGGAGGTGTAATTGGGTTAATTATAGGCTTTATTATATCCAGAATTATTGATAATATCCCGTTCGAAACCCAAGCATTGCCAACCATAAGTACATTTCCGGTAAATTACAACCCCGGCTATTATATCATAGGAATTGTCTTTGCACTAATTTCTACATTTATTGCCGGCTATTTGCCATCTAATAAAGCCAGAAAAATAGATCCTGTGCGTATTATTCGCGGAACCTAATTTAAAAATATGGGAACGGTACTGGAGACAAAAAATATTAATAAGCATTTTAAAAAACCCATAGATTTTCATGTGTTAAAAGATATTAGCTTTAAGGTAAAAGATGGAGAGTTTGCCTCTATTATGGGCAAATCAGGGTCAGGGAAATCCACTTTACTTTACATCCTTTCTACTATGGACACAGACTATGAAGGCGAATTATTTTTAAATGAAGAACTTATCACCGGAAAACCGCATAAGGAATTATCTAAAATACGGAGCAGGCATATTGGCTTTGTATTTCAGTTTCATTATCTGCTATCTGAATTCAGTGTCCTGGAGAATGTGATGCTTCCCGCTAAAAAATTGGGATCCAAAACCTATCAAGAAATTGAACATGATGCCATGGAAAAATTGAATATGCTTAATATTGGACAATTGGCAAAAAAAAGGGCTTCTCGTATTTCTGGAGGCGAAAAACAACGAGTGGCAATAGCAAGGGCTCTGATCAATAACCCTGATATTTTGATGGGAGATGAGCCCACAGGCAATCTGGACAGTTACAATGCTGAAAATGTATTCCAAATATTTAAGAGGTTAAAGGAAGAGGAAGGGCTTTCTTTATTGGTCGTTACACATGATTTAGATTTTGCAAAACGCACAGACCGTATCATAGAAATGGAAGATGGAAGGATTCTAAGCTAGGATGCACATGTACTTATTCAACTTATGGAATTATAGCAAAGTATGGGAATAGTAACCAGGGATTCCATTTTTTTTACCACATCCTTATTAAAAAGAATAGCAAACAGCCCCTTGTTTGGTCTCTCCAGCATCACTAAGAGCTCTGCATTCTCATCTTCTAGATGCATCCTTAAACCTTCTTCAACATTATTGGCAAGTAACATATGAAAACTAATTTTTTTATAGGGAACCTGAACTTCCAATAATTCTTTAAACCATTCCATCTGTTGCATGGCCGCATATTCGCCAGCGGTAGGTATATGTACAACTTCTATTTCGGCATTGTAGCTTTCAGCTATCGCCGACAATTTTTCTAAGGCTAAGATATCCGAAGATTCAAAATCACTGGCATAAACGATCTTTTCAATGTTTTTATACCCATAACCGGAAGGAACAATTAGTATTGGGCACAAATTTTTAGTTATTAATTTATGGGCAATATTCCCGCTAAAGAATCCTCTTGTAGAATGTTCATCCTTCATACCTATCAAAAGAAGGTCAATATGTTCCTTAGTTATTTTGTCTATGATTCCCTGGCTGATTGAAACATTTTGAGCTACCTCATAAGTCAGTTCATTTTTGCCTGGATTTTCATTTAGGTTTTTAAGGCAATAATCTTCCAATATTTTTCTTTGTTCACTTATTGCCATATTATGTAAATGTTCAGATGGCCTTAAATTTGAAATTCCTACAGGCGGAACATCATATATATGAAATACAATCAGTTTGGCATTTAAAGTTTCACTAAGAGTTTTAGCATAATTTAGAGTTGAGGTCGATTTTTTGCGGCAATCTGTGGCATATAGAATAGTGTCCATTACAAATCGTTAAAAAGTTAAGTCAATTTACCCCATTTCAGATTTGAATAACATGACATTGGTCACAAAAACCCAACATGACTAATATCATAAAAATAAACCCTTGTCTGAACTACTTTTAAGTACTAATCCTAAAGGCAATTTATCATGGACAACAACAATAAATCCAAGCAACCGGAAAAAGCCGCAGAGGTTAACTGGCAGGAACTTTATATACTTGCAGGTCATTGGAAGTCCGACCTCAACTTTTATAAAGACGACCTGAAGTTTTTGCATCATTTGATCAATAAATACATTATTTGGATAACTAAAGACGAAAACCTTAATATGGTAAAAGAAATAGAGAAAAATCTTTTTGAACTTCGGAATAAAAGTGAGGATTTGATGCAGGATGTAATTACTCATCAGGGGAATCTGGCGCTGATATTAGAAAATCCGATTCATAGCCCAAACCCTCAATTTCTGGGAGATCATGAAGACCTGGAAGATAAAATTTCCAATTTCGTTAAACTGTTCAGATCGAATCGAAAAGAAGTATTTAAAATAACAGAATATGTACTAGACAGTGAGGAATTACCGAATGTTCTTAGGCCCTAGTGGTGGATTGGATCTTTTCTCCGGCTTTTTTAAGAAGTTTTGTTAATCGTCTTATTTTGTTGCTCCCGGTACTTCGGAATAATCTTTTAAAATAGAAATACTTCGTTATATTTGCACCGCCATTTTAAGAAACTGCCCACGTGGTGAAATTGGTAGACATGCTACCTTGAGGGGGTAGTGTTCGTAAGGACGTGCTGGTTCGAATCCAGTCGTGGGCACAAAAAAACTGCTTCTGGTTTAACAGGAGCAGTTTTTATTTTATAGGTAAATTATTATAATCTTCTCACTCTTACATTCCTAAACCATACCCCTGCACCATGATCCTGCAGGGCTAAATAACCATCATTGGTTTTACCGTAATCAGGATAATCATTCCATTTACCACTATTGCGTTTTTCTACCCAATCTGGCGAATTCTTATCAAATTCAACGATTTTCTGACCATTAAGCCAATGTTCGACCTTTCCTTTATTAAAAATTATCTTACTGGAATTCCACTCTCCCACAGGTTTCAGGGTTTTGTTTTCATTGGCAACATGCATAGCGTAGTTGGCACCGGTTTTTTGCCAGTCTTCAATCGGCTCTTCAAAACCTACATCATCTAAAATCTGGTATTCCGGCCCGGTTTCATAAGGTGAATGATATATGGTGTCTTCTACGACGTGATAAAAAGCACCGCTATTGCCCCCTTTGGATATTTTCCATTCAAAGGCAAATTCAAAATTATCATATGTTTCCACACTGATAATATCACCCCCCACATCTCCTGCTTCCCCAAAACACTCAATTACACCATCTTTAATTGACCAATTTGATGGAAGGGAATCCTGGTTGTAACCCCTCCAGTCAGTGGGGTCCATAAGCGAAACCCAATCACTTGTTTCCATTTGAATTTCTTTTGTGGCAGGTATTTCCACTTTGTTCTTCTCTGTATTCTTACAGGCTCCAATTAAGAGCACCATACCAATAATTATTATACGTAGTTTCATATTCTTCAGTTTTAAAGTAGTTTCATCCCAACAGGGTCCCATTTTATTGCTTTGTCTAAGAAATAACTGTCGTTGCAGGCTAAAGCAGGGGCAGCTGCCCGATAACCAAAAACGGCATCTTCCGTTACCGCTTTGCCTCCTCTGATAGCATTAAACCAATTGGAAAAATGATCGTAATGGGCACCCTTATATCCTTCTTCGGCCTCAAAAACAATTTCTTCCTGAGGAAGCATTTTTACCCTTGTGTCAACAATCCCTGTTTGCGACGCCTTGGCTTTTAAAAATGGATCATTGTCAAATTGCTCATTATTTCTTCTCAATATTACCTTTTCCCATTGCACATCCATTGAACCCTCGCTACCCACAATTCTCAGATAAGTTGTGCCTGAAGTACCGTCAACAAAATTACATCGCAGTGAAAGGTTAAATGGAGGATGTTCTTCGGAATCAGGATAATCAAATACCCCTAGAAGTACATCTGGCACTTCCCTGCCATCTTTCCAGTAACGCAATCCTCCTGACGAATATATTTGATTTGGACCTTTGGAATTGGTAATAAAATGAAGGCTGGAAAAAAGATGCACGAACAGATCTCCCGACATTCCAGTGCCATAGTCTTTGTAGTTACGCCATCTGAAAAACCGTGTGGCATCAAAAGGTCGTTTATTTGTATTCATTAAAAATGTATCCCAATCTACGGTTTTTGTAGAAGCATCCGCAGGAATAGTATATTGCCAGGCACCGGTAGGACTTCTTCTGGCCCAAAAACCTTCCGCATAATTTATATCCCCAATTGCTCCCTGTGCAAGCAACTCTTTGGCTTTTTCATTTCCAAGTGAAGACATTCCCTGGCTACCCACCTGGAACACCATTCCCGTTTCCTTTTGCGCTTTTATAACATCATGACCCTCATCCAGGGAATGTACCATTGGCTTTTCACAGTAAACGTGTTTACCAGCCCGCATAGCATCTATTGAGATTTGTTTATGCCAATGATCCGGGGTACCAATGATAACGGCATCCACATCTTTTCTGGCCAATATTTCCTTATACTGTTTTGTAGTGAATATGTCTTTCCCCCATCTTTCCCTGGCCCTTTCAAGATGACCATCATATAAATCACAAACAGCAACCAATTTTACACCATCGTGTTTTAGAGCTGTATTAGTATCTTCGGATCCCATACCCCCCGCGCCTATTAAAGCGATTTGCAAATTACTGTTCGCGCTGTATTTCTTCCTGCTCAAATATGAAATATCAGGCTTTGTTCCGGCTCCAATAATTAAGGGGGTACTTGCCAAAGCCAAAGTTCCTGCTCCAATATTCTTTAAAAATTGTGTTCTGGTTTGGGTAATTTTTTTTGACATAATATTTTCTGATTTGTGAGTCTAAATATATCCATTTATAATAGAAATTTTTAAGTTTTAATGCCGTAAACTAAAAAAATTGATTCCTTTACCAATTACTTGGTAAAAAATTAACGCAGCGCATTAAAACTTCCGTATTAAATATTGTAAATTTGTTTAACTATTATTAGTAATTAATGAACAATGTCAAAAGGTTTTTTAGTATTCGGGATTTAGAAAACCTATCCGGAATTAAAGCACATACCATTCGAATCTGGGAAAAAAGATATGAGTTATTGTCGCCTGAGCGCACAAATACGAACATCAGGACTTATAGCCTGGCAAGTCTTCAGAAATTATTGAATATTACTCTTCTCTACAACAACGGCTATAAAATCTCTAAAATAGCTAAAATACCAGAAACAGACATTCCTATTGTCGTCAGGGAGATAGTCGCCAAAAACAGCACTAAAAATCATGCCATCAATGCCTTTAAATTATCTATGATTAACTTTGACCTGGCATTGTTTCAAAATACCTATAACAGTCTGCTTGTAGAAAAATCGTTTCGGGATATTTTTTGGGAATTCTTTATTCCCTTATTAAATGAACTTGGTTTATTATGGCAGACAGATACCATTAGTCCGGCACACGAACATTTTATTACAAATTTGATTAAACAGAAAATTTACACGAGTACCGAGAAATTACAGCTGATGGAACCGACTCAATTGGATAAGGTATTCGTTCTTTTTCTTCCCGAAAATGAAATCCATGAAATTGGCCTTTTATTTATTAATTATGAAATTATTCTCCATGGATATAAGACCATTTATCTGGGACAGACGATGCCATTGGAAAATCTGGCAGATCTGCAGAATTATTATGATAACATACATTACTTATCTTACTTTACCGTGGTACCTACAAAAGAAAGATTAGGGAAGTACATTGATGACTTTACAAAAATTACAAAGAAGAGCAATTCCAAATTGTGGATTTTAGGCAGACAAATTCAACACCTGAACAAAGAAAAACTTCCGCCACACATTCGTACCTTTGAATCCGCTGAACAATTATCCAAAGCATTGTAAGTTTCCATTATCTGTAAAACCATGAATACCAGCAAGAAAAAAGTTGTAATCATAGGATCGGGGTTTTCATCCCTTTCTGCCTCCTGCTATCTGGCAAAAAAAGGATTTAATGTCAGTGTTTTTGAAAAAAACGATACGGTTGGTGGAAGAGCAAGGCAGCTGATTACCGATGGGTTTACATTTGATATAGGTCCGAGCTGGTACTGGATGCCGGATATTTTTGATCGTTTCTTTGCAGATTTTGGTAAACAAACCTCGGACTATTATCAATTAGACAGATTAAGTCCGGCTTATAAAATCTTCTTTGAAGACGATATTATAACGATAGGGGATTGTATGGAAAAAATTAGTGAGGAATTTGAGCGAATTGAAAAAGGCAGTTCTATACATCTGAAAAAATTTATCTCAAAGGCCCAAAAAAATTATGATATAGCCATTAACGAAATTGTTTATCGACCAGGGGTTTCTCCTTTGGAGCTGGTGACTAAGGATACTATAATTAGACTGGATCAGTTCTTTAAAACTATTAGTCAGGAAGTTCGAAAAAACTTTAAAAATCCGAAACTCATTTCCACGCTTGAGTTTCCGGTATTATTTCTTGGAGCCAAACCCAGTAAAACTCCAGCTTTCTATAGTTTTATGAATTTTGCAGATTTTGGACTTGGAACGTGGCATCCCAAGGGAGGAATGTACCAGATAATCAGGGCAATGAAAAGTTTGGCCCAGGAGTTAGGAGTCATAATTCACACAGATAGTACCGTAGAGAAGATCATAGTCAAAGGTGGTAAAGCAACCGGGATATTAGTGAATTCTGAAATAATAGAAGCAGATATGGTCTTAAGCGGGGCCGATTACCATCATACTGAAACCCTATTGGATAGCTCTTACAGGCAATATTCTGAAAAATATTGGGAAAGAAAAACCTTTGCTCCTTCCTCTTTGCTTTTTTTTATTGGGTTTGATAAAAAATTAGAGAATATTGAACACCATAATTTATTTTTTGACACAGATTTCGGTCTGCATGCCTCAGAAATTTATGATCATCCTAAGTGGCCAACAAGACCTTTGTTTTATGCGAATTTTCCTTCATTAACAGATGTAAGTATGGCACCCCAAAACAGTGAAACCGGCTTTTTCCTGATTCCATTAGCCCCAGGATTAGAAGACACGCCTGAACTTCGGGACCAGTATTTCGATATTATAATGAAAAGATTCCAGACCCGTACAGGTCAGAGTGTAGAAAATAATATTATATTTAAAAAGTCTTTCTGTGTCAATGACTTTAAAGAGCAGTATAATTCTTATAAAGGAAATGCTTATGGAATGGCAAATACATTATCACAAACAGCTTTTCTCAGACCAGGATTGAAGAGTAAAAAAATTGATAATCTATTTTTCACCGGGCAATTAACGGTACCAGGTCCGGGAGTTCCTCCTTCTTTAATTTCAGGAAAATTAGTTTCTGAATTAATGGAGAAAAATATTTAATATTAGTAAATGAAAGCTATTTTTGACCATGTTTCCTGTGAATGCAGTAAAATTGTAACTCAATCTTACAGCACCTCTTTTTCACTCGCTACAAAAATGTTAGCCTCCTCGATAAGAAGTGATATTTACAACATATATGGTTTTGTTCGATGTGCCGACGAAATAGTTGACGCTTTCCATGACTACGACAAGGAAGCGCTATTTAACAGATTTGAAGAAGACCTGGAGTCAACATTAACTGACAAAATAAGCCTTAATCCTATTTTAAACGCTTTTCAGCACACCTATCATAAATACAACATTCCACGTCATTTGGTTAATTCGTTTATGAAAAGTATGCGTATGGATCTTAATAAAAGCGTTTACAGTACGGAAGAAGAATTTAATGAATACATTTATGGTTCTGCAGACGTTGTGGGCCTAATGTGCCTTCGTGTTTTTGTAAATGGTGACGATGAACGATATGAAACGCTTAAAGATTCTGCCATGGCTTTAGGGTCAGCCTTTCAAAAGGTTAACTTTCTCAGGGACCTCAAGGCGGATTACGAACATTTAAATCGTTCTTATTTTCCAAACACGAACCTCCTGGAATTAGATGAAATATCCAAACAAAGGATTATTGAGGAAATAAAAGGAGATTTTAAATTGGGATATGAGGGAATAGTTCTACTTCCCCCTGAAGCAAAATTTGGAGTTTATACTGCTTATAAATATTACTATAAACTTTTGCGTAAGCTTCAAAAAACGCCTTCAATGGAGATTAAAAACACCAGAATACGGGTGGCTAATTATCAAAAATTTGGACTTCTTGCAAAGTCGTATGTCAATTACAAACTCAATTTATATTAACATGAAAATTATAATTTGGATCCTTATTTTCCTGGCTACTTTTGGCTTTATGGAGTTTATGGCCTGGTTTACACACAAATACATAATGCATGGTTTTTTATGGAACTTGCATAGTGACCATCATAAAAAAGATCATGGTTCCTGGTTTGAACGAAATGATGCTTTCTTTATTTTTTATGCGGTTGTAAGCATGACTTTCTTTTATCTGGCAACATATACCACCTTCTGGTACGGTTGGCCATTGGGCTTTGGAATTATGGCCTATGGTGCGACTTACTTCATGGTTCATGATATTTTTATTCATCAACGATTTAAAATGTTTAGAAATGCCAATAACTGGTACGCCAGAGGTGTGCGCCGCGCTCATAAAATGCATCATAAGCATATTGGCAAGGAAGATGGAGAATGTTTTGGTATGCTGATTGTTCCTTTTAAGTATTTTAAGAAATAAAGGAACTGTCTTTCAATCCTATAAGGCAGCAGAATTAACCCCGCGAGGATACCCCGTAATCTTTCTATTGATTTAAAAGACTGTCTAACAGACTATGTACGCTTTTGTCATTCCAATCCGCAGATCCTGTTTCTGCCATAACAATATTACCTTTTTTGCCAATAATAAATGTAGTGGGATAAGCTCCGGAATAAAGGGATTTAGGCGTAAATCCAGATTCAAAATAAACAGGTAAATTATAATTTTTCTTTACCATAAAATTTGTCACCTTATCTTTTTTATCCCTGGCAATAAAGAAAAAGCTAACCCTGTCCCCATAGGAGTCGTGTAAAAGCTGTAAATCGGGCATTTCTGCAACACAAGGAGGACACCAGGTAGCCCAGAAATTGATAAATACAACCTCTCCTTTGGAATCTTCCAGATTCGCCTTTTCTCCCTTTATATCCAAAAGTTTATAATCATAATCCTCCAAAAATAGTTGTTCCCTCTCTGCAACAGGTACCGGATTATGAGCTATTAACTTATTAAGATATACTTTGGCGTGAAAACCTATTGGCGTAAATAAGTATAATCCCAATGCCAAAATAATGGCAATATTAATTAAATGTGTCTTTTTTAATTTCACCTCTAATTTGTTAATTCATCGAGAAGATTATAGATTCTTTTGTTATCCCAATCAGCAATTCCTTCTTGTTCTACCCATATGTAGCCTTTTTTATCTATAATATATGATGATGGAGGCTCAAGAATTGCCATGGGGGATCTTTCACCAATAATTAGGTATGTTACCGGAAAAGTAAACTCATTTTCTTTCATGAACTCTTCCACCGGAAGCTTCTCTTCATCAGTAATTATATAAAAATCAACCTTATCCTTATATTTATCATAAAGATTCTGGATACTTTTAAGCTCTGCGGCACATGGCAAACGCCATGAAGCCCAGAAATTAATAAAAACAACATTCCCTTTAGATTTTTCAAAATTAAAGAATTCCCATTCGGCATTTTTTAGCTTCCAGTTGTAGTCAGGAATCTGTTGTTGCTTTTCAGTCTCAATTAGATGTGGTCTAAAAGAAAATATTCGATTCAACAAAATTTTACCATGATAGCCTAATGGGGTCACAAAAAAAGAAAGCACGAAAGCCATGAAGAGGATATTAATTATGGTTTTCTTGCTTATTTTCATTTTAATACGGTTTTTGTCAAAACTAAATAACTCCCGAGGAATATCGGGAGTTATTTTACTTTAATTATGAAGTAAATCAGGCTGCATTTTCCTTCTTTATGACATTTAGAGCAGAACCTTCTCTAAACCATTCAATCTGCTGCAGATTATAAGTGTGTTTCGCCGTAATTAAATCCTTTGTCCCATCTGAATGCACTACTTCTATGGTTAATGGTTTCTCCGGGGAAAATTCTTTGATATCAATAAAATTAAAGGTGTCGTCTTCCCGTATCAGGTCGTAATCAGATTCATTGGCAAAAGTCAGTGCTAACATCCCCTGCTTCTTCAGATTGGTTTCGTGAATCCGCGCAAATGATTTTACCAATACTGCCGCAACCCCCAAATGTCTTGGTTGCATGGCTGCATGTTCACGAGAAGATCCTTCACCATAATTGTGGTCGCCAACTACAATAGTCTTGATCCCTTTAGCTTTGTAAGCTCTCTGAGTATCCGGCACACCACCATATTCTCCGGTTAATTGATTCTTTACAAAATTGGTCTTTTTGTTAAAGGCATTAACAGCACCTATAAGTGTATTATTAGCTATATTATCCAGGTGCCCCCTGTATCTGAGCCATGGACCAGCCATTGAAATATGATCTGTGGTGCATTTGCCAAATGCTTTAATAAGCAGCTTCATGTTATGGAGGCTATCATCTGAAATTGGTGCAAAAGGCTCCAAAACCTGCAACCTTTCGGAATCTTTGGCCACGATCACCTCAACCCCGCTACCATCTTCATCGGGAGCCAGGTAACCTGCATCATCAACTTCAAATCCTCTTGGGGGCAATTCAATACCCTCGGGTTCTTTTAATTTTATTTCCTCTCCGTCTTCATTAATTAATGTATCGTTCATAGGGTCAAAATCCAATCTTCCGGAAAGTGCAATAGCGGCTACCATTTCAGGAGAACCCACAAAGGCATGCGTATTTGGGTTACCATCTGCCCTTTTTGAAAAGTTTCTGTTGAAAGAATGTACAATAGTGTTTTTCTCATCTCCTTTGAGATCACTTCTGTCCCATTGTCCAATACATGGTCCACAGGCATTGGTAAAAATGGTTGCCCCAAGGTTTTCAAAAATCTGCAACAATCCATCACGCTCCGCCGTATATCTGATTTGTTCTGATCCCGGGTTGATTCCAAAATCCGATTTTGGTTTAATTTTATTGTCCACGGCCTGTTTCGCAATTGATGCAGCCCGGGTAAGGTCTTCATAGGAAGAGTTAGTACAGGACCCAATAAGCCCCCAATCTACCTGAATAGGCCAGCCATTTGCCCTGGCCTTGGGGCCTAATTCTCCAACCGGAGTTGCCAAATCCGGTGTAAAAGGACCATTTAGATGTGGCCTTAATTCATTTAAATTTATCTCTATTAGTTCATCAAAGTACTTTTCCGGAGATTCATAGACTTCAGGATCTGCAGTCAGGTATTCCTTTACCTCATTTGCCGCATCCGCTATAACACTTCTATCTGTTGCACGGAGATATCTCTCCATAGATGCATCATACCCAAATGTGGAAGTTGTAGCTCCTATTTCGGCTCCCATATTACATATTGTCCCTTTACCAGTACATGAAAGATTCTTAGCGCCTTCACCAAAATATTCCACTATGGCCCCTGTTCCTCCTTTTACGGTCAGAATACCGGCAACTTTTAAGATCACGTCTTTAGCAGACGTCCAGCCTGAAATATTACCAGTTAGCTTAACCCCGATTAATTTTGGGAATTTAAGCTCCCAGGCCATACCTGCCATAACATCAACCGCATCTGCCCCACCAACCCCAATGGCCAGCATCCCTAAACCGCCTGCATTTACCGTGTGGGAGTCAGTACCTATCATCATCCCGCCGGGAAAAGCATAGTTTTCCAAAACCACCTGATGAATAATTCCTGCTCCTGGCTTCCAAAAACCTATTCCGTACTTGTTAGAAACAGATTCCAAAAAATTGAATACTTCGGCACTTGTGCTATTCGCAGTTTTTAAATCAATAGCTGCGCCACTTTTAGCCTGGATCAGATGATCGCAATGAACAGTAGTTGGAACTGCCACTTTGGGTTTTCCGGCCTGCATAAATTGAAGCAGCGCCATCTGAGCAGTTGCATCCTGACATGCCACTCTATCCGGTGCAAAATCCACATAATCCTTACCCCTTCTAAAAGCTTTTGTTGGATTACCTTCCCAAAGATGGGAGTATAATATTTTCTCGGAGAGTGTTAAGGGTCTACCAACTATATCACGAGCCTTGTCAATTCGTTCCGCAATATTCGCGTAAACTCCTTTTATCATGTCAATATCAAATGCCATTATTTTGAGTTTTTCTGTTAAATTAATTCCGCAAAATTAGTAAAATACAAGGGGCAAAAGAAATTTTTCAATAGGATTACATTTTAAATGTACCTATAAGACCTCCGTTTTTGGCAGCTCCTAATACTTCTGGATTAAATTATTCCAAATCAAACCCATGGATTGCCTGTGCTACCGCGATGAAATCAAATTGATCATTTTTAAACCCCGTTTGCTCGCCTCTTTTTTTTGTAACTATATTCTTTTGGTTTTCTGCACTATTCAACTGGCTCCGGCCTATGTCTGTTGCAAATACTGTTGTAAAATACTTAGCGAGTTCAACTGCGGCCTGTCGCTTTCCTGTGCCACAATCCCGGCATCTATCATTTGTTTTAACAAATTGTAATTTTTCCAAATAAAGTTCTGCCGGATAGGAAGGTCTGAACTTTCTATAATTTTCAGAATTATGCGAAAAATGATGATCTACCTTCCACATAGAATGTCTATGACAAGGTATTAAAGAAGTTTATTTATGATGTCTTCTTCTGAGATACCTTCTGCTTCTGCTTTGTAATTTTTAATTATCCTGTGTCTGAGAATTCCCATGGCCACGGCCTTTACATCTTCTATATCAGGAGAGAATTTGCCATTAATTGCAGCGTGTGCCTTGGCCCCCAATATGAGGTTTTGGGAAGCTCGTGGACCTGCGCCCCAATCCAGGTATTGTTTCACGTAATCTGAAGAAGTCTCCAATCCCGGTCTGGTACTGCTTACCAATTTTACCGCATAATCCACTACATTATCCGGAACAGGTATTCTTCTTACCAAATGCTGAACTTCTAAAATCTCTTCGGCATTAAATAAGGGATCCACTTCAGGGTTTTCATCATTTGTAGTTGTTTTTACTACCTGGATTTCTTCCTCCACAGAGGGGTATTTTAATTCTATCGCAAACATAAAACGATCCAGCTGTGCTTCCGGTAGAGGATAGGTGCCTTCCTGTTCTATAGGGTTTTGTGTAGCAAGCACAAAATAAGGCCGTGAAAGTTTATGTTGCACACCTGTTATGGTAACGGCTCTTTCCTGCATTGCTTCTAAAAGTGCAGCTTGCGTTTTGGGAGGTGTTCTGTTTATCTCATCGGCAAGAATTATATTAGCAAAAACAGGGCCTTTAATAAATTTAAAATTTCTGTTCTGATCCAATATCTCGCTTCCCAAAATATCACTGGGCATCAGGTCAGGGGTAAACTGTATCCTTTTAAAGTCAAGCCCCAAAGTACGGGCAATTGTGTTTACCATTAAAGTTTTCGCCAAACCGGGAACTCCAATGAGCAATGAATGACCTCCTGTATAAATAGATAAAAGGATTTGGTCTATAACCACGTCCTGACCCACTATTACTTTAGCTATTTCTTTTCTTAAAGCCTTATGCTTGGCGACTAGATTATTGATGGCGGCAACGTCTGACATACCGCTATTCTTTTACCCATTTATTGGCAAATTCACAATCGATGTTTTCGCTGCTAACACTGACATAAGTATCTGCAATATGATCATTCAACCATTTCCTAATAGTGCTGAACTGCTTATCTCTTAATGCCAGTTCCTGAATTTTTATATAATCTTTGGCAAAGTCTGCCTCATGCTCATCATATCTGTTACTAACCATCAAAATTTTATATTTGGGAAGGCCTCCGTTTTGATCCTGCTCCAGCGTGGGTTGTGATATTTCATTATCTTTTAGGTTCCTTACCTGATTGTAAAGTGAAGGATCCATCTTGGTTAGTTCAAATCGGGAATCAAAATTTATAGGATTTCTTAATAATCCTCCGTCAAACTTGGTTTCTTTTTCGTCTGAGAAATTCAATGCGGCCTCCGCAAAAGTATATTTCCCTTCCATAATTTGCCTTCTTATTGTATCCAACTCAACTCTGGCTTTCTCAATCGAAGATTGAGGAATTTCCGGTTGCATAAGAATATGGCGTAAGTCCAGTTCCTGGCCTCTTATTTTTTCAATATAGATTATATGGTACCCAAAAACGGTTTCGAAAGGTTCTGAAATTTCTCCTTGTCTCAAGCCAAAAGCAACATCCTTAAATTCCTTTACAAAGGGCGTCTCCCTGGTCATACTATAAAATCCACCCTTAGACTTGGACCCGGGATCCTGTGAATACAAAATTGCCTTTACGCTAAAACTGGCTTCATTATCTTCACAATCTGCCTTAATTTCTTTCAACTTATTAATTGTTTTTTGTTTTTCCTCTTCCGGAATTTCAGGAATCTTAACTATTTGCGAAATTTCAAGTTCTGCTCCAAAAACAGGCTTTTCATCTGCCGGGATTTTATTAAAAAATTGCCTAACCTCTTCGGGGGTAACTTCTATCTCACTAACAATTTTTTGTTGCATTTTCTCAGAAAGCATACGCAGCTTATTAATATTGTACAATTCTTCCCGAAAATCTTCTACACTTTCTTTATTGTAAAATTGCAGGACTTTTTCCATGGAACCGACCTGTTGCGTCAATTGTTGCATTTGACGGTCACTGGTAGCATTTACTTCATCATCAGACACCAAAATACTATCCTGTACAGCCTGATGGGCATAAAGACGGTCCTCCATTAATTTCCCCAATAAACTGCAGTGCGTAATATCCTCCATTGAAGCACCCTGGCTACGAAGGTCTATCATTGTTTTTTCAATATCGGAATCCAGGATCAGGTAATCCCCAACAACGGCTGAAATCCCATCTAATTTTATTCTTTTAAAATTGTTTACCGTGTCTTTTTTAACATCAACATTGGCAACCATGACGGGTAATTCCTGTTCTATTTCAATATCCGGAATTGAATCATTTTCCTGGGCCTTTACATTGACAAACACAATAAAAAGGCAGAGAACACTAAGTATATTATTCCTCTTTGTCATACACTTCAAATACTTTTTCCTTGGTTGCTTCATCTATAATTTCTGTTTCCAGTTTTCTTATGTATTCTAATTTTCTTCTGTTAAGAAGCACCTGTCTTATGGTAGACTCAATATAAGGGAGTGGTGCAACTTCATTAACGTCCAGCACGTCATTTACATATGCCAAATATACCCCCATTGCATCCTCTAATTCAAAAAATTGTGATTTTTTTAAGTATCGGCCTACATTATCATCGTTTAAGGGGGGTATTTCTTCAATCACCCGGGATGCAGGTACCCAAAGCGAGTCGTTAAAGTTTAATTTTTGAAATTGTACTCCTATGGAATCCAGATACTTAATATCTTCCTGATTAAATCTCCTTAAGCTCTCGGTTACTTCCTTTCTGTTGAGGAATTGAACCGGCAATTGAATAAACCTGAGTTTAATGATTTTTTCCTTGAGTTTAAAATTCTCCCTCTCTTGTTCATAAAAGCTGCTTAATTCCCCCTGAGAAATAATAGTATCCTCCGCCTGATTTACCAAAGCTTCTTTGTAGGCTCTGGTATATAGATCTTTGCGATAATTAGCTACCAACTGCTCAAATTCTGTTATTTTTTCATCGGGTAAATTAATTTTGGCTTTTTCCAAAAGTATTTGTTTTGTTGCCCAGTTATTTATGTAATTGGTAACCAGGGACGCACTATCCTGTTCTGTTATATTTTCACCAAGCACAACCCGTACTTCATCCCAATACAAATAAGCGTCGCCTACACGGGCCAGGGGCTCATCATCTAAATCATTCTTAAAAAATGAATTACAGGATAGCAAAAAGAAAACCAGGGCACAAGTGCCAAAATAAACTGCATTACTTCTTATGGGTTGTTGTAAAAAATGCATTCGACAAAAATAAGAATTCAATCCTGCTGTACAAGTAATAGTAATATGGATTAACAGATTTTTAGTACCTCCATATTTTTATTTAGTACATTAGTCGTACAAACGACCTAAACGGCTTAATATATACGGCTGAAATAGCTGTTCGGTTATCTTTAGTAAAGTTGGTCAAAAATTGTATGATCCGGGGAAAATAAATACAGGCTGCAAAGTCATGATATATACAAATGTCCGGAACATTTAAAAAGCAGTTTATAATGAATTTACCGGATTTTATGGCATTTGCTGATAAATGTATCCCGGCAGACAAATAACAAAAAAAGCGTGAGCAGAAAAATTAAACTAATCTGGGACTTCAGAGGACCAACGGCAAAAGAGGTTGCCAAACACCACGAAAGGCATTTAAGAGATTATATTGAGGCAGAAAAATTATCGCCAAATATTACCGGCAATACAGAATTAAGTTCTATGCACAGCATAGCCTTTATGGTGGTAGACGAAGGCAATATGCCAGGGGTACGAGATGCCCTAATTCCCCACAGGGGTGAAGTTTATTCGGAAGAACAAAACTAACTAAATTTAAACTTACTATTGAAAGCTATAAAACTGACAATTCTTGCCATATTCCTTTTATCACTGGGATGTAAGACCACGAACGAAGAAAAAAACCCAATGGAGCTGGTTTTGGCCTCTCAAAATACATCCATCAGAAAAGTGGTTGATAGCCTGGATCAATATGAAATCCAAATAATTTATACCCGTATAGATCGTATTAAAGACAGCATCATACTCACCGATTATAAGTTTCAGGTCGATGACACGAATTATTTTTATCCCGCTAGTACTGTTAAGCTTCCCATTGCCGTGCTTGCACTAGAGAAGTTAAATGCTACAGATACCTTAAACAGGAATATCAGATACTATGTTGAAGGGGATTCCGTGGAAAACACCTTTGCCGAGGACATTGTTAAAATTTTGACCGTTAGCGATAACCATGCCAACAACAGATTGCTTGAATTCCAGGGACAGGATGATATTAATTCCAGACTAGCGGACAAAGGCATCAATCCTGTGAGAATTTCGCACAGACTTGGTGTACATTCTGATGATATAACTACCACGCCTCTTGTTCTGTATATAAATGACAGTACTACCGGGACATTGGCCCCTACTATCAATACACCGCCTTTGTCCCTTAATTTAGAGCGAATAAAAAAAGGAACCGGTTATTACGAAGATGATTCATTACACCTTGCCCCTTTTGATTTCAGCTATAAGAACTATTACCCCTTAAATGCACAACACGAAGTGTTGAAACGAATAATATTTCCACAATTATATATTGAAAAGGAAAGGTTCAACCTTAGTGATGATCAAAGAGAGTTCTTATTAACTGCCATGCATACCCTGCCAAAAGAAGCAGGCTATGACCCACAGGAATATTATGATGGTTTTTGTAAATTTTTTATTTACGGGGATTCCAAAGAAAATATACCTGAACATATCAAAATCTACAACAAGGTGGGTTTCGCCTATGGGACTTTAACCGATTGCGCTTATATAGTAGATGAGAAAAATAAAATAGAGTTTATACTTGCCGCTACGATATTAGTCAATAAAGATGGGATTTTCAATGACGACAAGTATGAATATGATGATATTGGCCTCCCTTTTATGGCAGCTCTTGGCAGGGAATTTTACAACTATGAGCTGGAAAGAAAAAAAGCACCGTAAAAACGGTGCTTTAGTTTTATAACCACATTGAATTAGGGCATAACAACATCTTCGATGATATGGATGACCCCATTGGAAGCCATAACATCTGTTTTTGTGATCTTACTGTAATTTCCATTCTGATCCATAAGATAAATCCCGCCATCTTTGGCTACGGCAGTAAGCATTTTGCCATTCAGGGTTTTTAATTCGGCTTTACCATTTCCAGCTTCTAAAGCGGCACCAACAGCGGCAGCATCAACTTTTCCAGCTACCACATGATAAGTTAAAATGGCAGATAATTTTTCCTTGTTTTCAGGTGCTAACAGGGCATTCAGCGTATTAGAATCAATTTTAGCGAAACCTGAGTTTACAGGGGCAAATACGGTAAAAGGTCCATCGCCCTGAAGAGCAGTTACCAGGTCCGCAGCTTTTAAAGCGCTTACCAGCGTTGAGAAATCATCTACAGATACCGCGATATCCACAATATTCATAGAATTGTTTTGAGCTGTGGTAGTTTGAGTGGTAAACACCAAAGCTACAGTTGAAAGAATTAAGAAAATTTTTTTCATGATTTGTTTAAAGATTAATTATTAGTAATTATTTATGTGCACTTTGCATTCTTAAATACACATCAGAGATAGTCATGGATGAGGTAAGTAATTTTTTATCATATCTTTAACATAAGTATATGGCAGCAGACTCTAAAGACACCGAGTATATAAACCGACTTCTCAATGGGGATAAGAATGCTTTGTACCTGCTATATGACAAGTATTCCGGGGCGCTTTATGGAGTAATCCTCAGGATGTGCAGGGATGAAGATTTTGCTCAGGATCTATTACAGGAAAGTTTTATAAAAATTTGGCAAAACATAGGTAATTACGATTCCGAAAAAGGAAAGTTTTACACTTGGGCATATCGAATCGCCAAAAATACCACCTTAAATTCCCTAAGAAGATCTTCGCCTCTCATCCAAACAGATAATTTAAGTGTATATGAAAATAAGAATGTGCAACTGGAAATAAAAGATTATTCTGATTTGAATGGAATACTTGCACAATTGGAACCTCAGCATCAACAGGCAATTAATTTGGTCTACTTTAAAGGTCTGACTCATCAAGAGGCCCATAAAGCAATGAACGTGCCATTAGGATCATTCAAATCATATGTAAGACAAGCCCTCTTGAAACTCCGTGAAAAGCGCGCTGAGCTTTCAATGCTTGTTTTATTAATAAACGTTTGCGGACATGGATAAGAAAAAGATATTAGAAGACGGGCTCTTAGAGCAGTATCTTTTAGGAGAACTTTCACATGAACAGGAAATCCTCATTCAAAAGGAACTCAACCAGGATGATGATTTAAGAAACATATTTGAAGAGATAGAACAGGAATTTGAAAGAATTGCCTTTGAGAATGCTATTCCACCCCCTGAAAATGCAAAAAAGGCTTTGAAGAGTTCTGTGGAATCAACAAAAGAAAATATCCAAATAAGGGATATTACACCTTTTAAAAATAGGAATATTTTTAAAACTGATCGTTTCGCTGTGGCAGCAAGTCTGGCCTTTCTTTTCGCTTTAAGTTCATTTTGGTTGTACAATCGCTGGCAGTCTTCTGAAGAAAATTTAAATTCTTTGCAACAGCAGACGATTGCCTTGCGGGAACGATTGATGATTCTGGAACAAAATATCGAGGTCACTACACAACGTTACATGACGATTAATAATCGCAATGTAATTCCATTATTACTAAAAGGAAATCAGACACTCCCCGAGTCAAGAGCTGTGGCCTACGTCAATCATGAAACCAAGAGTGTCCTTGTCAATTCTCAGGGCCTTCCTCCGCTGGAGGAAGACAAAACGTATCAGATGTGGGCTGATGTGGATGGAGTAATGATAAATATGGGCATTTTACCGGCAGACGCCGATTTGATTCCTGTTAAATATATCGATAGGGCCGAATCTTTCAATATTACGATTGAACCAGCCGGGGGAAATGACCATCCTACAGTTGAAAACCTGATTTCCAATGTGCTACTTTAATATGCGTTTAAGAAAGGGTTTTTTTTGAATTTGCCTCAAACATCTTTAAACTATCAACTTCACAGGTTTCCCATAAAGGTCAAAGTCTGCTGCATCTGTAATTTCAAGTTCTGTAAAGTCCCCAATTTTAACATAGAAGAACCTGGCATCTACCAATACTTCATTATCCACATCGGGAGAATCGTATTCTGTCCTCCCTACAAAATAATTCCCTTCCTTGCGATCAATAATACAACGAAATGTTTGACCTATTTTCTGCTGGTTTAACTGCCAGGATATACCGGATTGAAGCTCCATGATCTCATTGGCCCTATGCTGTTTCACTTCTTCCGGGACGTCATCTTCGAGTTTATAGGCATGAGTGTTTTCTTCATGGCTATAGGTAAAACAACCCAGACGTTCAAATCGCATCTCTTTCACCCATTCCTTTAAGGTCAGGAAATCTTCCTCCGTCTCTCCCGGGTAACCAACGATGAGTGTTGTTCGGATGGCCATATCCGGCACAATTTGCCTAAAATCTTTCATAAGCGCTGTGGTTTTGGCCTTGGTGGTTCCCCTGCGCATGCTTTTAAGGATGGGGTCTGAGATATGCTGTAATGGGATATCCAGGTACTTGCATATTTTTGGTTCTTCTTTCATCACCTCCAGGACATCCATTGGAAAACCTGTTGGAAATGCATAGTGAAGCCGAA
>Ga0316195_10000008_pt1 | contig 48092 bp, 30 predicted proteins | sample Phised1_MG_FD_204937 | JGI IMG/M metagenome (GOLD analysis project Ga0316195, IMG submission 204937) | Coastal sediment microbial communities from Maine, United States - Phippsburg sediment 1 | ecosystem: Environmental > Aquatic > Marine > Coastal > Sediment | place: USA: Maine | collected...
AGATCCCTGGCTTTCTGTGTTTCACCTACCTTGTAATATCCGTCCACAAAAGGTTCTACAAAGGCATAAAAACCATAGTATTCCAAAGGTAAATTAGTCATGGCGATGTTAATCACATCTTTGGCTTTATCAATTTTATTTTCTTTAATGAGGGCTTCCGTCAATCTCGCAAGATTACCACGGAAAGACAAGCCTTGTGTTCTGGTCTGAGGATCATGATAGATTTTCGAACTTCCTGAATTACCCCAATCCCAGCCTTTGACTATATCGTACATGAGATCTGTGTCAATTCTTCCCATCTCATAAGAACTTTGATTCTTTGTATGGATAGGCACTAACTTATAGGCCAATCCTTCTAATTGTAAATACTCTTTCATCCAGATGTATTCTGCATTGTCAAAGCTGCCTCCTGAAAAATATATGGGACGTTTCCAATCATTGTTGGCAAGTATATCCAACATCATAATCCTGTTTTTGGGCAGTGCACTTTTCGGCAGGTCAATGTCTATATAATCAACAATTAATGCAGAATCTTTTTCTTTAACCAGGCCACTTTCAAGTACATTTTTCTTGTTAACCGGAACTCTTATTTTGTTGGTTGGATAATATACGAGATCCAAGGTGCTTTCCGAGTATTCACTAAGGTCAGCGCCTTGTTTTTCAAGGATATACTTAAATTTTGTCTGAGGCTTATTGCTTCCCACCCAATTCATAAAATCACTGATGTTCCATCGCTTTTCCGATAAACCTGGAAGACCCTGGTAATATATTACATCCCTGTTGCCATATCTGTAAAGGTCATGTGTAAGCTGTGAGGGAATAGGATCACTTTTATAAGCCTTGCGCTTCATTTGATCTACATACCAATCTGTGGCGAAAAGGCTGGTACAGATTATCCGCACATCGGTACGGTATCCCTCAATTTCCTGGGCATACCATAGTGGGAAAGTGTCATTGTCTCCTATTGTAAATAGCATAGCACCCGCATCTTCCTGGCAGGAATCCAGATAAGCCGTGGCGCTTGCGCGGGCCGTAAATCGATTAGACCGGTCGTGATCATCCCAATTTTGAAAGGCCATCACTCCCGGGACAGCCAAAAGACAGATGGCCAGAACTGCCGGTCCTAGTACCTTTGGAGTTATTAATTTCTTGAATTCTTCATATAACCCATATACTCCTAAACCTACCCATAGGGCAAAAACATAAAAGGAACCTACCAGTGAATAATCCCGTTCGCGTGGCTGAAAAATATAAGGATTTGTATAGAATTGAATTGCAATCCCGGTAAATATAAAAAACACAAAAAGAGCCCAGAATTGCTTGGGATTCTTAGTGAGCTGGAAAACCAAACCTATAATTCCCAGAATTAAAGGCAAAAAGAAATACGTATTTCTTCCTTTATTTTCCATTACATCCTTAGGGAGATTTTCCTGACTCCCCAAACGAAGGTCGTCTATAAACCCAATCCCGCTCAACCATTCACCATTCCCATTATAACGGCCCTGCAAATCGTTTTGCTTCCCTACAAAGTTCCACATAAAATAACGCCAGTACATATAACCGAACTGAAACTGAAACATATATTTTATGTTTTGCCAAACGCTTGGGGGTTCTACCTCCAAATATTCACCAAATTGCCTTAAAAACCCAATGTACTGCTCTTCATCAATTTCACCGTTGGCAAGACCCGTTTTAACCTGGGTAACCGCTTTGCGCAGCTCTTCATTAGATGTTTTCATTCTAAAATCTAAAGGGCCAAAATATTTCATGTAGTTTTCAGCATTCTGATCGCTCCACATTCGGGGCAATATACCTCTGTGATCCTTGTTAGGGCCCTGCATGGCATTCTTGTATTTATTTACAATAATGTATTTACCCAGTTCCTTATCCTTTTCATATTTCGGTTTATCATCTACCTCATCACCTGCAGGGGCAAAAGTATCTGAATAGTAAGTACCATATATAGGACTGTCTACCTGAGGGTATTGTTCTCTGTTGTAATAGGCGAGTAATGACCTGGCATCAGACGGATTGTTTTCGTTGACAATCACATTGGCGTTAGCTCTTATAGGCAACATAAGCCAGGAAGAAAAGCCAAGAAATAAAAACATGGCACAGAGCATTAAGGTATTGGCTACTCTAAAATTATTTTTGTGGGTATAACGCAGTCCAAAATAAAAAAAACTGACAAAAACCAGGAGCATTATTACCGTACCCGAATTAAAAGGTAATCCAATGCTATTGATAAAAAACACTTCGCTCCAGCCAAATAATTTTAGTACATAGGTCAGCGAAAATTTATAGACCAACATTAAAATGGCTATTACCGTGATATTGGCCAAAAGAAAATTCTTAACCGTAGTGGTCTTATATTTTTTGAAATAGTATAATAAACCAATGGTCGGAATTGCCAAAAAGCCCATAAACTGAATACCAAAGGTAAGTCCTACCACATAGGAGATGAGGATCAGCCAGCGATTACCTCTTGGGTCTTCAAGATCATCTGTCCATTTTAATCCCATCCATAAAAGTAGTGCCATGATAAAACTGGCCATGGCGTATACTTCAGTTTCTACGGCATTGAACCAAAAACTATCTGAAAAAGTAAAAGTCAAAGCGCCAATGAGGCCACTGCCTAATATAACTATTGCGTTGCTGTTGGTAAACCTTTCTTTCTTGGGGATTAATTTACGTGTAAGATTGGTAATCGTCCAGAACATAAACAAAATTGTAAATGCACTAGATACCCCCGAAACATAATTTACCATCCGTGCAATCTGGTCTGCTTCAAAGGCAAACATGGCGAAAAAAGCACCAATCATTTGAAGTAATGGCGCGCCAGGTGGGTGAGCCACCTGCAATTTTGCAGAAGTGGTTATGTATTCTCCGGCATCCCAAAAACTGCCGGTAGGCTCAACGGTTATGGTGTAAGTGATGAGTGCAATAAAAAAAACAACCCATCCAAGGATGGTGTCCCATTTCTCGAAGTTCTTTGAAAACATGTACTATGAAGTTTACCAATCTGGGCGAATTTACTAATTAAAATAGATATGGACTTATAATTTTTTCAAACCTTTAACAGCAGGCTGCTGTTCTTTTTTTAGTTGATTGTATTCAAAATATTTGTGCAAACAAAAGTTTGTCTTAAATTTGCAGGCTCTTATACACTAATGGCCTATGGTGTAATTGGCAACACAGCTGGTTTTGGTCCAGTCGTTCTAGGTTCGAGTCCTAGTAGGCCAACATTAATTTCCCTTGATTTTTTTAAAATCAAGGGTTTTTTTATTGGTATGGGTGCAACAAATTAGTTTTGATCAAAATTAGTTTGCTGCCATCTGCACAGATTCCGTTCCAATTATATATTTTTCGTTTCTTTTCAAATGGATGAAGCCGATTAAAAAATTTCTGATTTTTATATTTGCCCACTGAGATTTCTCCATACTGACCTAAATCATTTCATATAGCAGCAACCATCTTTATTTTTGATAGAAGTAAATAATTTTATAAAACTATCTGAAATGGTATTAGTCACAAAAAAGGAAATCGAGGAATTGGACGGAATCCATGGTAAAAGCTGCATTTCTGTATTTATCCCAACCCACCGGGCAGGCGAGGACGTTTTGCAACGTAAGGACGCACTGCAACTGAAAAACCAATTGAAGGAAGTAAAAAATAAATTGGAAAAAGAAGAAATGGGCCCGAAGGAAATCGATAAGCTTGTTGCGCCCATTCAGGAACTTATTGACGATAGAAAATTCTGGCGCCACCAATCTGACGGACTCGCCATTTTTTGCTCTGATGTTTTCTTTAAAAAATTCACCCTTCCCATTCATTTCGAGACGTTCAACTATGTTGCGAATGGTTTTTATCTCAAACCCTTATTGCCTATATTCACGGGCGATGGCACCTTTTATGTGCTGGCGCTGGAATTGGAGGATGTCAAACTCTACAGGGGAACCCGTCATAGTATTAAGGAGGTGTTTACAGACGATTTGATACCCTCAAGGATGGAAGAACGCGTAGGCTATGACTACAAGCCGGAGAGCCTTCAGTATAAAAGTGGAGCCGATGCACAGGGGAGGGCTATTTACCATGGCCATGCTGAGGCTGACCGTGATCGAAAAAGTGAAATTGCGGATTATTTCAGGGCCATAGACAAAGGCTTGATGAGCTTATTAAAAGATGATAAGATTCCTATGATCGTTGCATCTCAGGACTTTTTGTTTTCAATCTACAGGGAAGAAAGCAGCTATAAACATTTACTGGAAAACCATATTTCATGTAACCTTTCGGAGACCGATAAGGTTTTGTTGCACAAATTGGCATGGAATGAAGTGGCCACGATTTTCGACCGCGAACGAAATGAAAAATTGGAACTTTTTAAGGAACATGATGGCTCCGGAAGAACCTCTTCGGATATCGGGGATGTACTTCCCGCGGCTTTGGATGGAAAAATTGATTCGCTTTTTGTCGAAAATGGGGCAGATATCTGGGGTATCTACGACCCCGAAAAACGTCATGTTCGGGTCGATGAAGAATCTTTGCCTTCAAGTGTATCCCTACTGAACAAGGCGGCCATCAGGACCTTTTTAAATGGTGGTAAAGTGTATTTGTTGGAAAATGATGACATGCCTAACCCACATTCAAAGGTGAATGCCCTTTATAGATACTAATATCCCTCGCAGCCAAAATAATTGGCAAATTCCGGCGAGTCGTTGTCTTCCTGTCCTCAGTAAAATAATTCCGTATGGTCTTTCGGGAAGTAATATATGAATGTTGGGATCATCCGTTTGTTGGAAGGATCGTTCTCATCGAACAATTTGCCCATGATTTCTGAATTTTACAAAGGCACTTATTGGCGCAAAACACACTGACCTTTGTAGCTTTTTTACTTTTATCAGATATAAAGAATATCAGTGATTATTGATCAAAAAAGAAACCGAGATACCTAAATATCCCGGTTTCCAAGAAACTGTCAATTCTTCCCAATGACCGCTTACACTGATCCCTAATAGGTTCTATCGCTAGATCCGTTCGCAATTCAAATGGTTTAAAGGGTGTCCCTGACTGCTTCTATACAATATGGGCTTTCTTATCCCCCCGATTTAAAAACCCACGTATTTATTTATTTCAAAGAACCATTTGTTTAATAGACTGCTAAAATACAATGCGGCATCCACATACAACATGATTTAGATCAGTTCAGGCGTTTTTTTTATTTTTTTAACATTCTGAGAAGTAATCCATTCATATAATCGGTCTGCATCTTCCTTATTACAAAGCTGTGTGCCGGGGCGCAAGGTTGCCGCCGTACCGCAGGCTACGCCATATCTCACCATTTCGGTGTTTGATTTGCCTTGTGTGAGGCCAAAAAGCATGCCTGCTACCATACTGTCGCCGGCACCAATCGCACTTTTTTGATGTACGGTGGGGGCGGCAATATACTCGATTTCGTCCTTCGTAGCCCATAAAGCGCCTTTGGCTCCCAGGGAAACCACAAGTACTGTTACGGAATTTTTGTCTAAAAACTTTTTGGCCAGGGATTCCAGTTCTAAAACCGATATGGATTCCACACCACAAAGTATACTAAATTCCGCCAGGTTAGGTTTCATCAGGAATATATCTGCTTTCTTACTGGGCAACAGAGCTTCGCCCGAAGTATCGAGAATAAACCGTCCTTTTTTCTTTTTTACGATTTTTGATACCTGTACATAAAAATCGTTTGGAATACCCAACGGAAGTTTTCCACTGGCTACCAGATAGTCACCTTCGCCTGTATTAATTTCCACTTGTTTGAGCACTTCGCTCCATTCTTTTTTAGAAACCTTAGGCCCTGGTACCCCAAAACGATATTGAAGATGGGTGTTGGTGTCCGTAACTGAAAGGTTTTCACGTGTCCATCCCTGGATATGAATCACTTTTTGGGGGATGCCTTCTTCAGATACAAGCTGTTGTAAATGTGTGCCTGAAGGCCCCCCAGCCACATACATGCAGAGCGAACCGCCCCCCAATTTTTTGAGTGCACGGGAGATATTAATACCCCCACCGCCTGCATAATAATCAGGCGACCTACAACGTAATTTTTTGTTAGGGACTATGCCTGCTACGGAGGTATCCTTGTCCACAACAGGGTTCATGGTAAGTGTTATAATATTGTTCATTTTTTCTATTTTTAATTAAAAGAAAGAACACAGAGATTCAAAAATTATCACTCTTTTTAATAGAGGCTTCTTGTAGAAGGCTCCAAAAGTTCAAAAAATTGGCCTGGTTTGGGCAGGATCACGATTTCTGTACGACGGTTTTTTGCGTGCCCTATTTACGGTTTCATTTGTGGTCTTTGGCAGGTGCTCCGACCGGCCGCCCGCTGTTATCCGAGAGGGTTGTACGCTAAATTTGTTTTGCATCAGGGCGTAAATTTTAAAGAATTCATGTGTTCAATAGTTTTGCTTCTATAACATTTTAATACTAAGGAAACAACAATATCATCAGTATCAAATGATACCGGTCATCCCCCGGGAAAGTTCTTAATTGTCAAATAGATATTTGGAAATTGATACCATCTCCCTATGGCGAAGCACTTCAATTACCTAAAACAACCAATTGAAATTCACAAAACTTTCATCAACGAAAATCACCTTGCACGGCTTTTCTGCCGGTATGTAGAATTTGAGTCCCGGCATGCCAATAAATCGAAAAAATTTATTCCAATGCTTTATTGGTGCTGAGGTATATTCAACAATCTTCACTAAATTCCTCCGGCAGTTGAGGATCAGAGGGTGGCGGGAGATCACTTTCTTTGATCTTTTCCTTTTCTCGTTGTAATACCTCCATTTCCTTGTCGGCCAGATCCAGGATAGTACTCATTTTTTTCTTATCCTTAATCATCGCCCAGGTCATGATCAGACTTGTGCCCATTATCACAAAAAGTAAAATCCCCGGCTCAAATGAGGCTACCTGTATTTCAGAAGGGATCGCATAAAAAAGAAGTATTGTAATGAGCCCCCTTGGAGCAATAAACAATTGAGGTAAAATATCACTGCCCACGAAAGTTCTTAAGATAACAAATCTTATAGCGTAAACAGAAACAATAATAAGAAGACTAACCATGGCTACCTGAAAGTTAAATAAGGATGCTACGGCGATAGTCAACCCAAAAATAACGAAGAAAAAAGTACGCACTACAAATGCAGTTTCGAGGGTTACAATATGAAGTTCATGATAAATACGATGTGCTTTTTCGTACTGCAGAAAATGGGATAATTTTCCGCCAAAGAACAATTTCATATTGGCAATAACCAACCCAAATATTAATATGATAAGTAAAGAGGAGAGGTGAAGTTGTTTCCCTATGGCATATAAAAGGAGCAGGACAGCAATCAGCAGAAATAGTTTTGCCTGACTTTTTATCTGCTGGAAAATAAGAATAATCGCATAACTGGCGATAAGTGAGATTACTACCGTGAGGAGAATATTAAGGGCAAAACCTCCGGCACCTGAATCCGCTGTCGGATTTAGTCCACCTAGCAGGAAATAGAACATCATGATCCCCATAATGTCCGAAAATGTACTTTCATAAATATGAAATTCCTTTTTCTTATCCGCCAGACCGCTGACACTTGGGATAATAATAGCACTGGATAAAATGGATAAAGGCGTGGCATATAACCATGCCACCTTCATAGACATATCCGGGATAAATTGATGTAAAATCAAGGCGGCTACCCATGCAGACCCAATCAGGCCGGTAAGGGCTATGGCCATTGATTTTAAAATAGGGATCAGTTTTTCCTTTTTTAACTCAAGTTCCAGGGCAGCTTCAAGGACGATCATTATAAGACCAATTATGCCCAGTACTTCCAATGCAGGAAAGAAGTCAACTTCCTCGGAGGTAAAGGTTTTAAGTATCAACTGCAAAATAAAACCAAGAAGAATAAGTAATAATACGGAAGGAATATTTGTTCTTTTTGCTATACCATTAAAGAGAAAAGAAAGAATAAGTATTACCGATGCTTCAATTATTAGGTTGTAGGAATTAAAGACGTCCATATAAAATGCTGCTTATTTCTGTTAGATTTAACTTAGATAAAATAAAAGTACTATTTAATATTCAACGAGGAGGATGTTGTTTATGGTATGTAACATAAATAGGGTTAGCTTCTGTTTAAAAATCAAAATAATTTGTATATTTGCGCCACTGAAAGGATATAATTGTATTCATGAGGGGACAAATTGTCCCCTCTTTTGTTACCTATGGTTATGTTAAAGGCACAAGTTGAAGCGCTACTGGAAAAAGCACTGAAGGAAAATGAAACCTTATTTTTAATAGATTTTTCAATTACTCCTGATAATACAATAAGAATAGTAATTGATGGAGACAAGGGAGTAAGCCTTAAGGATTGTATTGCTGTAAGCAGGGCTATTGAACACAATCTGGATAGGGAAGAACACGATTTTTCCCTGGAAGTTACGTCAGTTGATGCCACGGCACCTATTATAATGTCCCGCCAGTACCCAAAAAATCTTGGCAGGAAGTTAGTGGTAAGAACAGCGACTGACAATTACGAAGGCGAACTTGCCGAAGCTACTGATGAGAGCATAACACTGGAATGGAAAGCACGAGAACCTAAACCGGTGGGAAAAGGAAAAATAACTGTTCAGAAAAGAAAAAAAATTGCCATTTCTGAAATTGAAGAGGCAAAAGTTAAATTAATATATTAATCATAGCGCAAAATGGAAAATATTGCATTGATCGAGTCTTTCTCGGAATTTAAAGATGATAAATTTATTGACCGTGTAACCTTAATGGCGATTTTAGAAGACGTTTTTAGGAATGCTTTAAAGAAAAAATTTGGCTCCGATGATAATTTTGATATTATTATTAATCCGGATAAAGGAGATTTGGAAATATGGAGAAATCGGATCGTTGTGGAAGATGGAAATGTAGAAGAACCCAATGAGGAAATATCTCTCTCAGAAGCTCGAAAGATTGAACCGGATTTTGAAGTTGGGGAAGATGTATCTGAAGAAGTTAAGCTGATAGACCTCGGAAGAAGAGCGATATTGGCATTGCGCCAGAACCTGATATCCAAAATCCACGAACACGACAATACCACCATATATAAGCAATTTAAGGATCTTGAAGGTGAGATTTACACGGCTGAGGTACATCATATAAGGCATAAAGCAATTATTTTGTTGGATGACGAAGGAAATGAAATAATTCTTCCCAAGGATAAACAAATACCTTCAGATTTTTTTAGAAAAGGAGATAACGTTCGTGGTATCATCGAAAGCGTGGAGCTCAAGGGTAATAAGCCAATGATCATTATGTCCAGAACTTCACCAGTCTTCTTAGAGCAATTGTTCTTCCAGGAGATTCCGGAAGTATTTGATGGACTAATTACCATTAAAAAGGCAGTTAGAATTCCAGGAGAAAAAGCTAAGGTAGCAGTAGATTCCTATGATGACAGGATTGATCCTGTGGGAGCATGTGTTGGGATGAAAGGAAGTCGTATTCATGGAATCGTCCGTGAACTTGGAAATGAAAATATAGATGTGATTAACTGGACCAATAACCCTCAGTTAATGGTAACGCGCGCACTTAGTCCTGCACGTGTTTCTACCGTGACGTTAAACGATGAAAAAAAGACAGCCCAGGTTTACCTGAGGCCGGAAGAAGTTTCAAAAGCTATAGGCCGGGGCGGTCATAATATTAGGCTTGCGGGTCAACTTACAGGTTATGAGATAGATGTGTTCCGAGAAGGAGTGGAAGAAGATGTGGAACTGACAGAATTCTCAGATGAAATTGAAGGCTGGATCATTGAAGAACTTAAAAAAATAGGTCTGGACACAGCAAGAAGTGTTCTGGAACAGGATATAGATGATTTGGTAAAACGGACAGACCTGGAGGAGGAAACTATTTCAGACGTCGTGCGTATCCTAAGAGAAGAATTTGAAGATTAAGCTATATATTAGCAACTTAAAAGTAGAGAGTAAACAGTATTTATGGCAGACAATGCAACAATAAGGCTTAATAAAGTCTTGAGAGAACTTAACATTTCTTTGGATAGAGCAGTAGAATTCCTTGCGTCTAAAGGGCATAAGGTGGAGGCTAGGCCTACCACAAAGATTTCTGAAGATATACATCAGGTTCTTTTAGACGAATTCCAGACGGATATGAGCAAGAAGGTTGCGTCCCAGGAAGTTGGTGAAGAAAAACGAAAGGAAAAAGAAGCTATAAGACTGCAGTTAGAACAGGAGCTGGAGGAAAAAAGACTGGAAAGAGAAAAAAGAGCAGCTTCGCGTGAAGTAGTGAAAGCCAGGGTTGAATTGAGCGGACCAAAACAAGTTGGTAAAATAGACCTGGAACCGAAGAAGAAAATAAAGCCAGCTGTTAAAAAGGATGAAGATAAACCAGCGCCCAAAGAAGAGCTAGTTGCCGAGGTCAAGGAAGAAATTGTTGTTGAGGAAGTAAAAGATGAAGTAAAAGAGGAGGTAAAACCAGAGGTAGTTCCTGAGATAAAAAAGAAAGAAGACAAGCTGCCTGTTGGTGAAAAACAGGAGGATACCGGATCTATTACCACTCAATATAAAAAACTGTCCGGGCCTAAGATAATGGGAGATAAAATTGATTTATCTCAATTTGATAAGCCTAAGAAAAAGAAAGAACCGGCAAAAGAATCTGCAAAAGAAGCTTCAGAAGCGGAGAAACGCAAAAGAAGGAAGCGGATTGTGAGTAAAAATGGTACCCAAGGCAGTGGTGGCCGGTCGAGAACCATTGTTAAAAAAGGTCAGCGATTTGCATCTGCACCAAAAGCAGAGCCCACGGAAGAAGAAGTGCAAAAACAAGTGCGTGAGACACTTGAAAAACTTCAGGGCAAATCTAAAAAAGGAAAAGGCGCAAAGTATAGAAGGGATAAAAGAGACCAGCACAGACAACAGACTGAGAAAGATCTGGAACAACAGGAGCTGGAAAGTAAAATACTTAAGGTAACTGAGTTCGTGACTGTAGGAGAAGTTGCAACCATGATGGATGTTCCCTCCACAGATATAATTTCTGCCTGTATGTCCCTGGGGATTATGGTTACTATGAATCAGCGACTGGATGCCGAAACACTATCTATAGTTGCCGATGAATTTGGCTATGAAGTTGAATTTATTACTGCAGACCTGGAAGAGTCTATTGAAGAAGAAATAGATGCGCCTGAGGATTTAAAACCCAGAGCACCCATTGTTACAGTAATGGGTCACGTGGATCACGGTAAAACATCGTTATTGGATTACATTAGGGAAGAAAATGTAATTGCCGGAGAGAGTGGCGGAATTACTCAGCATATAGGAGCGTATGGTGTTTCTTTATCAGGGGGTCAGAAGATTACCTTTTTAGATACTCCCGGGCACGAGGCATTTACAGCAATGCGTGCGCGTGGAGCTCAGGTAACAGATATTGCCATAATTGTTGTTGCGGCTGATGATGACATTATGCCTCAGACTAAGGAAGCCATCAGTCACGCACAGGCTGCCGGTGTTCCATTGATTTTTGCCATTAACAAAATAGACAGGCCAACCGCAAATCCTGAAAAGATTAAGGAAGGTTTGGCAGCTATGAATTTATTGGTAGAGGATTGGGGAGGAAAAATTCAATCTCAGGATATATCAGCTAAAACCGGAGAAGGTATAAAAGACCTTTTGGAAAAAGTGCTTTTGGAAGCAGAACTGTTGGAATTAAAAGCTAATCCTGACAAATTAGCTTCCGGTACTGTGGTAGAGGCATTTCTAGACAAAGGAAGAGGATATGTCTCCACCGTTTTGGTGCAGACAGGTACATTGGAAATAGGAGACTATGTTTTGGCGGGTACATGCAGTGGCAAGATTAAGGCAATGCAGGATGAACGTGGCAAGATTGTTAAAAAGGTAGGTCCTTCAACGCCAATATCTATTTTGGGATTAGACGGCGCGCCACAGGCCGGAGATAAATTCAATGTGCTCGAAGATGAAAAAGAAGCCAAGCAAATTGCTGCCAAAAGGAGTCAGTTACAACGAGAACAATCCGTAAGGACTCAACGGCATATTACCCTCGATGAAATTGGAAGGCGAATTGCTTTAGGGGAATTTAAAGAATTGAATATAATCCTGAAAGGGGATGTTGATGGATCTGTGGAGGCTTTAACAGATTCTTTCCAGAAACTGTCAACAGATGAAATACAGGTCAATATTATTCATAAAGGAGTAGGTGCAATTACCGAATCTGATGTGTTGCTGGCTTCTGCGTCAGATGCTATTGTCATCGGATTTAATGTCAGGCCAATGGGTAATGCCAGGGATATTGCTGATAAAGAAGAAATTGATATAAGAATGTATTCTATTATATATGATGCTATCAACGATCTTAAAGATGCAATGGAAGGCATGTTGTCTCCTGTGATGAAAGAGGAGATAAGCGGCACGGCTGAAATCAGGGAAACATTTAAAATATCCAAAATTGGCACCATTGCCGGTTGTATGGTTACTACTGGAAAAATCTTCAGGAATTCCAGTATACGACTTATCCGGGACGGGGTGGTTATATATACCGGAGAGCTCTCCTCCTTAAAACGGTTTAAGGATGATGTTAAGGAAGTAGCCAAAGGTTATGATTGTGGGCTTCAGGTAAAAAATTATAATGATATAAAAGAAGGAGATGTTGTAGAAGCCTTCCAGGAAGTGGCAGTGAAGAAGAAACTTTAGCAGTTACCTGGGTTAAGTTTGGAATTACCACAGGGGCTAATTCTTTTACAGGAGATAGACAACATTGTTTATGATAAAATAAAAAACGACCTATTTGGTCGTTTTTTCTGGTTTTAATAAAAGTGATTCCGGATATTTTATGCGTACCTCTTTAAATTTACGTTCCGCATCCAGCTTGGATTTGAATTGACCAATTTGAACTCGATAGGTAGGAGAATCAAAAATAATTTTCGATTTTAAGTCGGGAAAATCAATTTCTACCTCCTGTTTAAGTTGCTCTGCCTTGGAATAAGAGCCAAACCCAACCTGAATTGTATAAAAATTAGATATTGAATTACTTATCTTATACACTTCCAGAAGGCGGGTAATATCGGCATCTTGTTCAATGCTTATTTTTCCGTTTTGTGCCGCTCCGAAGGTAATGAATCCAAGTAATATTACTGATAGTATTGATGTTTTCATGATATTAGTTTTATAGATGTCCAACCTAAAATGCAAAAGTAATTCATTGAAGGTTAAACAAAAGATTTCAGGCTTATTTAGAATTAATATAAATTATAAATTATAAAACCCTTAACATTTCCCAAATAAAGTCAAAGTCTTATTTTTGTCGTCAATTTGAGCGGCGATAAATTTGCTTTTTGTCCTATTTATTACAGTAATTATCGTGCCAGAATTAAGATAGAAATATTTTAAATATGAAAAAGGTTCCGTACCGCGATCACATTTCTAAATTTTTTGCTTTTAGTCTAGTAGTTAATCTACTCCTGTCGACGTCTCTTTTTTCGCAGGAAGAAAATCCGGAACAAATCGCAGTAGCCGCTACTGAGGTGTCAGCTGATCAGAGTGATTCAGGTTCTGGAGATGCGGCAAAAGGAAAACAATTGTTTAATCAGAATTGTGCTGCCTGTCATGCTTTAAATAGAAAAATGACTGGGCCGGCCCTGGCAAATGTTGAATCCAGACTTGCAGAAAGTGAAGGATTGGATAAGGCCTGGATATACGCATGGATTAAGAACAGTCCTGGAGTGATCAGTTCTGGGGATGCCTATGCGAAAAAAATATACGACGAATACAATCAGGCTGCAATGACTGCTTTCCCCACGCTTTCAAATGCAGATATTGACGATATTTTGGCATATACAGCAGCCCCGCCTCCTGCACCTGCACAGGCTACTGCGACAGAGGCGACAGGCCAGGGAGGGTCTGGTTCTACTGGTATTACCAATGAAGTTATTTTAGGAGCACTCATACTGGTTTTTGCCTTGCTGGTTATGATGCTGTTTTTAGTTAACAGTACACTAAAACGTATAGCTGAGGCTAACGGCATAGCCATAGAAAAGGAGAAAGCTGCCAAACGCACTCCTTTGTGGAAGGCTTTTGCCCAAAACCAATTCCTGGTACTGGTATCTGTCATTTTCCTGTTATTGGCAGGGGCTTATTTTGCCTATGGGTGGATGATGCAGGTAGGGGTGGACCAGGGTTACGCGCCTATTCAGCCAATTCATTATTCACATAAGGTGCATGCAGGCGATAATAAAATTGAATGTAAATACTGCCATTCTTCGGCCAGGGTATCTAAGCACTCCGGAATCCCCTCCTTAAATGTATGTATGAATTGTCATAAATCTATTTATGAATATAAAGGGAATCCGGAAGGTCCAAGTCCTGAAGATTTGGCTAACGGGTATACAAATGAATTCTACACAGGGGAAATAAAGAAATTGTATAAGGCTGTGGGCTGGGATGAGGAGAATCAAAAATATACGGGTGAAAGTAGTCCTGTAGAATGGGTAAGAATACATAATCTTCCCGACTTGGCTTATTTTAATCACTCCCAACACGTTTCCGTTGCAGGTATTGAATGTCAAACATGTCACGGCCCTGTTGAGGAAATGGAAATCATGTATCAATTCTCTCCATTAACAATGGGCTGGTGTATTAATTGCCACAGAGAAACAAATATTAAGGTAGAAGATAACGCTTATTATGCCAAAATACATGAAGAGTTATCCAAAAAATATGGCGTTGAAAACCTTACAGCTGCTCAAATGGGCGGTTTGGAATGTGGCAAATGCCATTATTAATAGTATAATTAAGAAGCATCTAATTACAGATATATAATATGGCATCAAAAAAGTATTGGAAAAACGAAGCGGAATTAAATCCCAACGATTCCATTGTTGAGACGCTAAGACAAAACGAATTTCCGGAAGAAATACCAGTTGATGAATTTTTAGGAGATAAGGAGAATTTGTCTGCCAGTACCACAAACAGAAGAGATTTTCTGAAATATGTAGGGTTCAGCACCGCTGCAGCTTCTTTGGCGGCTTGTGAAGGTCCGGTTAGAAAGTCGATACCCTATGTTGTTAAACCTGAACAAATAATTCCCGGGATTGCAAATTATTATGCAACCACCATAGCGGATGGTTATGACTTTGCCAGTATTTTGATAAAAACACGCGAAGGCCGGCCAATAAAAGTTGAGAGTAATAAGGATGCAAAAACAAATGGCAATACCAATGCCAGAATTCAGGCATCTGTTCTTTCATTATATGACAGCACAAGATTACAGGGCCCGTTGGCAAATGGAGAGCCTGTGGAATGGGCCGCTCTGGATACGTCAGTAAAGAATAAGTTACAGGCATTAAAAGACTCCGGGAAGCAGATAGTTTTGCTCACACAAACTTATGCAAGCCCATCTACCTCTAAATTAATTGGGGAGTTTAAGGAAACTTACGGGAACGTAAACCATATAACCTATGATGCCATAAGTGAAGATGCTGCCCTATCTGCCTATGAAGCGAAATATGGAGAAAGGGGATTGCCGGATTATGATTTTGAAAAGGCTGAGCTCATCGTGTCTTTTGGTGCGGACTTCTTAGGCGATTGGCAGGGAGGCGGCTATGATAGTGGGTATTCGAAAGGGCGTATTCCTAAAAATGGAAAGATGTCCAGGCATATACAGTTTGAATCCAATTTATCACTTACCGGAGCCAATGCAGATAAGCGAGTTCCATTAAAACCTTCAGAACAAAAAAAGGCACTTGCCAGTTTATTTGGTAAACTGAACAATAGCTCGGTTAGCGTTGATCTTAGTGATGTAATAACCAAGGCGGTTGACGATGCGGCTGCAGAAATAAGGAAAGCCGGTAATAAGGCGGTTGTGGTAACAGGATTGGATGATGTAAACGCACAGGCGGTTGCTTTATCTATAAATGAGATGCTTTCCAGTATGGCTTTTAAACCAACTGCACCAAGATATATCAGACAGGGAAACAGCAAAGCTGTGAATTTGCTTATTCAGGATATGAATTCTGGAAAGGTTGGGGCTTTGATTATGGATGGTGTTAATCCAATGTATACGCTGCCTAATGCTTCTGACTTTTCGGATGGAGTAGCTAAAGTGGATTTAACCGTCACTTTCTCTACAAATTGGAACGAGACTACAGAAATTACAGAGTTTACTGCTGCTTCCAACCATTATCTGGAATCCTGGGGGGATGCAGAGTTGGTAAAAGGGCATTACAGCCTGGTGCAGCCAACCATAAAAGAACTTTTTGATACGAGGCAGTTTCAACAGGCACTCCTACAATGGATGGGAAGTGATTTAAATTATTACGACTATATTAAAGAAACATGGAGTTCTGCTATATTGGGTGAAGCTTCCTGGAACAAAGCACTTCATGATGGTGTTTTTGTTTTGGAATCAAATCCAGAAAGTGTAGATAAGACAATAAATGACAACACTGCTGATCAAACAATGGATGAACAATCCGGAGGTGGTGCAACAGCAACAGTAATTTCCTCAGCAGTAGGCTCATTGGCCAATTCATCAGCTGAAGGAATGGAATTGGTACTCTATCCTAAAATAGGTATGGGTGACGGTCTTCAGGCTAATAATCCCTGGCTGCAGGAATTCCCGGACCCCATCACAAGGGTTTCCTGGGATAATTATGTAACGGTATCGAGAACAGATGCCAAGGCTTTAGGATTGATAAATGAAAATGTAGCTAATGGCGGGCTTAACGGAAGTTATGCCAAGCTTTCCGTAAACGGGGTCTCACTAGAAAATGTTCCTGTAATTATTCAACCGGGTCAGGCATTGGGTACTGTAGGATTATCTTTTGGTTATGGAAGACAAGTAGGTATGAAAACCGAAATGCAGACTGGTGTAAACGCCTACAATCTTTATCAGGGGTTTAATAGAATTCAAAATGTCACTCTGGAAAAAGCAGGCGGAATGCATGAATTTGCATGTATTCAGCTTCATAACACCCTTATGGGAAGAGGAGACATTATAAAGGAGACTACCTTAGAAATATTTAATACAAAGGATCATTCGGAATGGAATCATGTCCCTCAGGTGTCATTGAATCATCAGGAAGTTCCTGCCACTACGGTTGATCTTTGGGATAGTTTTGACAGGTCTATAGGACATCATTTTAATATGTCTATAGATCTTAACGCCTGCACGGGTTGCGGTGCTTGTGTTATTGCATGTCACGCAGAGAATAATGTACCTGTTGTTGGTAAACAGGAAGTTCGCAAATCAAGGGATATGCATTGGTTGCGAATAGACAGATATTATTCCTCAGAAGACACCTTTGACCAGGACAACACTAAAAAGGATGAATTTTCAGGCGCTTTTGAAACAAAGTCCGGTTTTGAAGAAATGGAGATCGCTGCGGCTAACCCACAGGTTGCTTTTCAGCCTGTAATGTGCCAGCATTGTAACCATGCACCCTGCGAAACTGTTTGTCCGGTAGCTGCTACTTCACATAGCAGACAGGGCCAGAACCATATGGCATATAACCGATGCGTTGGTACCAGATATTGTGCAAATAACTGCCCTTATAAAGTAAGGAGGTTTAACTGGTTCCTGCTAAATAATAATGAGGAATTTGATTACCATTTTAATAATGATCTTGGTAAAATGGTTATTAATCCGGATGTTACCGTTCGTTCCAGAGGTGTAATTGAGAAATGTTCTCTCTGTATACAGATGACCCAAAAAACAATTCTTGACGCTAAACGTGAAGGAAGGGAAATAGCAGATGGGGAGTTTCAGACAGCTTGTTCCAACGCCTGTAGTAATGGAGCAATAGTATTTGGAGATTCAAATGACAAGGAAAGCCAGGTTACGGAATTAAAGAAAAACGACAGGATGTACCACTTATTGGAAAGTGTGGGAACAAAACCTAATGTGTTTTATCAGGTTAAAGTGAGAAACACAAATGAAGCATAATTAATTAAGGAAGAATACAACTATAATAAAACTATATGGCGTCGCATTACGAAGCACCAATACGTAAACCCTTAGTTCTTGGGGACAAAGGCTACCATGATGTATCGGTAGATATTGCAGCTCCGGTTGAAGGACGGGCTAATAAAGAGTGGTGGATTGTTTTTTCCATTGCATTGGCAGCACTCCTTTGGGGTGTTGGTGCCATAATTTATACCATATCTACAGGGATAGGAACCTGGGGACTGAATAAAACAGTAAACTGGGCCTGGGATATTACAAACTTCGTATGGTGGGTAGGTATTGGGCACGCCGGAACACTGATTTCTGCGGTACTATTACTATTCAGGCAAAAATGGAGAATGGCAATTAACCGGTCTGCAGAGGCAATGACCATATTTTCTGTAATCCAGGCAGGCCTGTTTCCAATCATACATATGGGTAGGCCCTGGCTGGCATATTGGGTAGTGCCAATTCCCAACCAATTTGGTTCATTATGGGTTAATTTCAATTCCCCGCTGTTATGGGATGTATTCGCAATATCTACTTACTTGTCGGTTTCGCTGGTATTCTGGTGGACGGGATTACTGCCTGATTTTGGTATGATTCGCGACAGGGCAGTAAAACCTTTCCAGAAGAAAATTTACGGTCTGGTAAGTTTTGGATGGACTGGTCGTGCGAAAGATTGGCAACGTTTTGAAGAGGTTTCCCTGGTACTTGCCGGTCTGGCTACTCCACTTGTACTTTCCGTTCATACTATAGTATCATTTGATTTTGCGACTTCAGTAATTCCGGGATGGCATACGACTATTTTCCCGCCTTATTTTGTTGCAGGTGCTATTTTTTCAGGATTTGCCATGGTGCAAACGCTCTTGATAATTATGAGGAAGGTTAGCCATCTGGAGGATTATATTACGGTTCAACATATAGAATTGATGAATATTGTCATCATGATTACAGGTTCAATAGTAGGCTGTGCTTACATTACCGAGCTTTTTATTGCCTGGTACTCAGGAGTGGAATATGAACAATATGCTTTTCTAAACAGGGCAACCGGACCATATTGGTGGGCTTATCTTTTAATGATGAGCTGTAATGTCGTTTCGCCTCAGATAATGTGGTTTAAGAAAATCAGAACAAGTATTGTCATTTCATTTATTATTTCAATTGTTGTTAACATAGGTATGTGGTTTGAAAGATTTGTGATCATTGTCACGTCTTTGCATCGTGATTACCTGCCGTCATCCTGGACTATGTTTTCTCCAACTTTTGTGGACATTGGTATTTTCATTGGCACTATCGGTTTCTTCTTTGTACTCTTTTTATTATATTCAAGAACTTTCCCTGTGATTGCACAGGCTGAGGTAAAATCAATATTAAAATCATCCGGGGCGCGTTATAAAGCTCTTAGGGATGCCGGGAAACCATTATATACAATTAGTAAGAATGGAATTGTAAGAGAAACAATTCTTGATAATAATCCGGTGACTTCTGTTTCTTCAGGAACAGTTAAAGAAGAAGACATACTTAGTACACTGGGTGGTTTTGATTCAAAAACTCAGAAACCTGACAATCTTAAAAAAGTAAAAGGGATTGGTCCTCTTATGGAAAAAACCCTTAATAAATTAGGCATTTTTAGTTTTCTTCAGCTTAGTAAAATGACTCAGAAGGAATATGATTTGCTTGATTCCCTTACTGATGCTTTCCCCGGGAGAGCGCAGAGAGATGATTGGGCGGGTCAGGCAAGAATGTTTTTAAATAACGATAAATAATTATGGCCGCTACAGTTATCCACGCATACTATGATGATGATGATGTATTGATGCACGCCGTTAAAAAGGTAAAAGCTGAAAAACATCATATTGAGGAAGTCTATTGTCCGTTTCCGGTTCATGGCCTGGACAAGGCAATGGGATTAGCCCCTACAAGAATAGCAATCACATCTTTTATGTATGGTTGTTTGGGTTTAATAGTTTCTGTTGTTATGATGAAATACATAATGATTGATGATTGGCCAATGGATATTGGAGGCAAGCCCAGTTTCAGTTATATAGAAAATATGCCGGCATTTGTGCCAATTATGTTTGAATTAACAGTCTTTTTTGCAGCCCATTTAATGGTAATCACATTTTATCTGCGCAGTAGGCTATGGCCATTTAAAAAAGCGGAGAACCCGGATGTGCGCACAACAGACTCCCATTTTATTATGGAAATAGAAGTACATAATAATGAGGCTGAATTAAAGGATTTGTTGCTGGACACGGGAGCAGTAGAGTTGAACATTATTAAAAACAGTCATTAAATAATGAAGCGTTTTATAAAAATAGTAATGATTCTGGTAGTTATTGGTATTGTTTCTGCATGTGCGGATAGCAATAGTCCCAACTATCAGTATATGCCCAATATGTATGAGCCGGTTGGTTATGAAACCTATCAGCAGGTAGATTTTCTTCCAAATGGCTCTGAAGCCATGACACCTCCGGAAAATACGATTCACAGAGGATGGATGCCTTATGAATTTGCCAATGATCTGGAAGGCAAGGAAATGGCAAAATTGCAAAGCAGCCCGTTGGATACTTTGCAGATGGAGGCCAATCTTGCAAAGGGGAAGGAGCTTTATGATATATATTGTGCCATATGCCATGGGAACCAGGGTAATGGTCAGGGTAACCTTGTAAAAAGGGAAAAAATACTGGGCGTGCCCAGTTATGCCGATGCCGCAAGGAACATTACAGTAGGGGGTACCTACTACACCATTTATTACGGGTTAAATTCCATGGGATCTTATGCAGGACAACTTGATTATGAAGAGCGTTGGCAGGTATCTGAGTACGTAATGAAATTGAAACAAGACTTAACAAAATAATACATAGACCTTTAATATGTACACGTTTTCAAACAGACTAAAAATAGCTTCCTTTATTCTCATGGCCGTTGGTGTATTGGGGATTGGCATTGGCTTTGTATCTGCACCCGGAACAGTAGAGGAAGCCAAAGCTATGGTAGCAGCACATGATGACGGGCACGGGGAATCACATGGGGAAGAAGCATCTCATGCTGCGACTTCCGATCATGGAGAAGCTGCCGATCACAATGCAGCTCATGATGAGCACCTGCTGCATCAATTACAAAACAGGCCCTGGTCTGCGTTATATGTAGCAGCTTTCTTTTTCTTTATGATTGCTTTGGGGGTCCTGGCATTTTATGGAATTCAAAGGGCTGCGCAGGCAGGATGGTCCCCAATGTTATTTAGGGTAATGGAAGGGATTACTGCATACCTTGTTCCCGGAGGGATAATAGTTTTTGTTATTCTTGTTCTTTCTGTATTGCATTTTAATCATATGTTTACTTGGATGGATGCTGATGTGGTAGCTCATGATAAATTGTTGCAAAACAAGTCCGGCTATCTCAATCCGACTTTCTTTCTGATACGAGCAGCCATTTTCCTTGGAGGATGGATAGGATATCGTGAAATTTCCCGTAAGCTTTCGATTGCTCAGGATAAATCAGATGATAATTCCAATTTTAAAAAGAACTTCAGATTGTCAGCGGCTTTTCTTGTTTTTTATCTTATATCGGAATCCATAATGTCCTGGGATTGGATTATGAGCGTGGACCCGCATTGGTTTAGTACGCTGTTTGGTTGGTATGTTTTTGCAAGTATGATTGTATCCGGCATTACCGTAATTGCTATGGTAACTATCTACCTTAAATCAAAAGGATATTTACCTGATGTAAATGACAGCCATATTCATGACCTAGCCAAGTTCATGTTTGGCTTTAGTATATTCTGGACTTACCTTTGGTTTGGACAGTTTATGCTGATCTGGTATGCAAATATTCCGGAAGAAGTAACATATTTCGTGACCAGGATCGAAGATTATAATCTGCCGTTTTTTGGTATGGTGGTTATGAATTTTGTGTTTCCATTGCTCCTGTTAATGAACAGTGATTACAAAAGGGTGAATTGGTTTGTAATAATGACAGGTATTGTTTTGCTTGCCGGCCATTATTTGGATATATTTAATATGATAATGCCTGCAACTGTGGGCGACCAGTGGTATATCGGAATCCCGGAAATAGGTGCTATCCTCTTTTTTGCAGGTGCCTTTATTTTCTGGGTGTTCAGGGCATTAACCCATGCTCCTCTGCAACCGAGTCGCAATCCTTTTATAGAAGAAAGCAGACATTTTCATTATTAGTAATTTTAAAGTATAATATCAATACATACGATGACTACATTATTGATCTTAATTGTTTTAGTACTAGTGGCAATTGCAATTTGGCAAATGACCAAAATTTTTGAATTGTCCAGACTAAAGACAATAGATTCACAAGTGGCAACTGACAAGGATAACAAGTACAATGGTTACTTGATGTTTGCTTTTTTGATTTTTATTTATGGAATCACCATTTTCAGTTTTTATAAATACGGTAAATTCTTATTGCCTGAAGCAGCTTCGGCCCATGGTGGTGATTATGATTACCTGATGCTCGTTTCATTTATCATCATCTTTTTTGTGCAAACCATTACACAGGCTTTGCTGCATTATTTTGGATATAAATATCGCGGCGAAAAAGGTAAAAAGGCCTTATTCTTTGCAGATAATGACAGACTGGAATTCATTTGGACAATAATACCGGTGATTGTTTTGGCCGGATTGATCTTATGGGGTTTATATACCTGGACTAACATCATGGATATTAATGATGAAGATGACCCATTGATTGTGGAGCTTTATGCGCAACAATTTAATTGGACGGCGAGATACGGTGGATCTGATAATGTTTTAGGAAGCGCAAATGTTAGAATGATAGATATTGATAAGGCAAATGTTTTGGGCTTGGATGTATCTGACCCTAATGCTTCTGATGATATTATTGTAAAAGAATTACACCTTCCCGTTGGAAGAAAAGTAAATTTTAAAATGCGTTCTCAGGATGTATTGCATTCTGCCTATATGCCTCATTTCAGAGCTCAAATGAACTGTGTGCCGGGTATGATCACTGAGTTTTCATTTACACCAACTATCACAACCGCCGAGATGCGAATGAATCCTGATGTGATCGATAAAGTAAATAGAACTAATAAAATCAGAGCAAAACGCGCAACCAATGGAGAGGATAATTCCGATCCATGGGAATTTGATTATATACTTCTTTGCAATAAAATTTGTGGTAAGTCCCACTACAATATGCAGATGAAGATTATAGTTGAAAGCCAGGAAGAATACGATGCCTGGATAGAAGGTCAGCAAACCTTTAGTCAGACTATGGCATCTATACAATAAATTGAGCTATACCAAAGGAAATTAATTAATAAAAATATTCGATTATGTCTGTTACTGCACATGCCCACGTTGATGATCACGCAGATGATCATGTACATCATCACAAAGAGACATTTGTAACAAAGTATATATTTAGCCAGGACCATAAGATGATTTCAAAACAGTATCTTATCACTGGTTTGATCATGGGCTTTATTGGCATTGCCATGTCTCTGCTGTTTAGAATGCAGTTAGCATGGCCAGGCCAATCATTTCCTATTTTTGAGGCAATATTAGGCGATTGGGCACCAGGAGGTGTAATGGATGCAGATATGTATCTGGCATTGGTTACCATACATGGTACTATAATGGTTTTCTTTGTTCTGACAGCCGGTTTGAGTGGAACTTTTAGTAACCTTCTAATTCCATTGCAGATTGGTGCAAGGGACATGGCGTCAGGTTTCCTCAACATGTTATCTTATTGGATGTTCTTTTTGTCCAGTGTTATTATGGTCATCTCACTATTTGTAGAAGCGGGTCCTGCAGCTGCAGGATGGACTATCTACCCGCCGCTTAGCGCACTGCCGATGGCGCAGCCGGGATCAGGTATGGGAATGACTCTTTGGTTGGTTTCCATGGCCATCTTTATAGCCTCGTCATTGTTAGGCTCGTTAAATTACATTGTTACAGTTATAAATTTAAGGACCAAAGGAATGTCAATGACTAGACTGCCTTTAACTATTTGGGCCTTTTTTGTGACTGCAATAATAGGTGTAGTGTCATTTCCCGTATTGTTATCCGCTGCTTTACTTTTGATAATGGACAGAAGTTTTGGAACATCTTTCTTTTTGTCTGATATTTTTATTCAGGGTGAAGTGTTGCATTATCAGGGAGGCTCTCCCGTATTATTTGAGCATTTGTTTTGGTTTTTAGGCCATCCTGAAGTATACATAGTTTTATTGCCTGCGCTTGGTATTACTTCTGAAGTGATGTCTACTAATGCGCGTAAACCAATATTTGGTTATAGGGCAATGGTCGCGTCAATTTTGGCAATTGCATTTTTGTCTACTATTGTATGGGGACACCATATGTTTATTTCGGGAATGAACCCTTTCCTTGGTTCGGTATTTACCTTTACAACACTATTAATAGCTATCCCATCTGCGGTTAAGGCCTTTAATTATATAACTACCTTATGGAAAGGTAATTTGCAGCTAAATCCTGCTATGCTCTTCTCTATAGGATTGGTGTCAACTTTCATTACAGGAGGATTGACCGGTATTATCCTTGGAGATAGTACACTGGATATCAATGTTCATGACACTTATTTTGTAGTAGCTCACTTTCACCTGGTAATGGGAATTTCGGCCTTATATGGATTATTTGCAGGAGTATATCACTGGTTCCCAAAAATGTTCAAGAGAATGATGAATAAGAATTTGGGTTATGTTCACTTCTGGATCACTGCAATCTGTGCTTATGGTGTATTCTTTCCCATGCATTTTGTAGGAATGGCAGGAGTCCCAAGGCGTTATTATCAGAATACAGCTTTCCCGATGTTCGACGAATTAACTAATTTACAGGTGTTGATGACCGTATTTGCATTAATTGCAGGACTTGCTCAATTGGTATTCTTATATAATTTCATAAGTAGTATTTTCTATGGGAAACCTACAGAGCAAAATCCATGGAAATCTAATACCCTTGAGTGGACTGCGCCCATTGAACACTTCCACGGAAACTGGGAAGGGGAGATTCCACATGTGCACAGATGGGCCTATGATTACAGTAAAACTCAGGAAAATGGGGAATATGTAATTCCAGGTCAGGATTTTGTGCCTCAGAACATTCCAATGCAAAAGGATGAAGAGGAACTGAATCATTAAAGGGGAAATAAAAATCTTATATATACAGGCCCGTCTTTGACGGGCTTTTTTATGTTATCCTTGGAAAGTTATACACATAGCTTTTTATAAAAAAATTAGTTGGCCTTAATTTTAGCAGGAATAATTATTAAATTCGTTATTGTGAAAAATATCATTCTACTAGTTTTAGCATTTGCAACATTTGCGGTAAGTGCACAGCGAAAACCTAAAATAAAAGGAAATAGATCCATCGTGGATGTTAGTGAGGATCTGCCGTTCTTTAATTCCATAGAAATCCAGGATGATCTCGAAATATTTCTCGAAGAGAATACTATTCCGGGATATGCAATTTCTGCAGATGATAATTTAATAGATATTCTAAGATTTAATGTGGTTGACAGCACGCTTGTTATTAGATCATATTACAATATCACGGCCAAAAAGAAGCTGGAAATAACAGTAAATTACGATGAACTTAAGCGTATTGTCATACAACAGGGTAAAGTAGTTGCTAAGGATATGATAAATACCGATGAACTTAATATCACCACTTTTGGAACTTCTAAGCTTGAATTAAATGCCAAGGCTTCCGTTATTCGTATAAATATGGAGGGAAACAGTTCCGGGAACCTTAACCTGCAGGCTGATTCATTGAAATTAGTATTAAAGGATAAAATAGATCTGAATATCTATGGTATAATTGGGAAAAGCAACCTTGAAATGTATAACAATGCCTCCGCTATTGCTGAGGGTACCGCAGATTCATTGAATATTAGGTTATTTGGAAACAGTGACTTCAGGGCGGAAAAAATGGAAACCGGAGTAATTAGCGCAGAACTCGAAGAAACTACTAAAGCAAGGCTGCACGCATATAAAAGTATTGAATTATCGTCCAGTGGCTCAGCAAAGACTTATTTATGGGGAAATCCGCAGATAATCATTCATGAATTTCTGAATAGTTCCGAGTTGTACAAGAGAGAGGAATAAGTTTAGCAGGAAGCTCAAAGAATAAAAACCCCCCACCGATATAGAATCGATGGGGGGTTTTAAGTTTTAATAACTTGAATTTTGTTAAGACTGCAAGGAATAGTCAGTTTTAGGTCCTGCTTCCACAATCCTTGAGTTTACATTGGCTTCAAACTTTTTAAAGTTTTCCTTAAAGAGGCCTACAAGTTTCTTTTTTATTTGTTGATATTCCTCCTTGTCTTCCCAGGTATTCTTTGGAATGAGAATTTCTGAAGGCACTTGCGGGCAGCTAAGTGGAATTTGAAAACCAAATTCCTCATCCTTTGTAAATTCTACATTATCAAAATCCTTATGGTGAATAGCGTCAATCATTGCACGGGTATACTTGAGGCTCATTCTTGAACCTACACCATGAGCTCCTCCAGTCCATCCCGTATTTACCAACCACGCTGTAGCCTTATGCTCCTTAATTTTCTCTGCAAGTAATTCAGCATATTTATTGGGATGCCACATCATAAATGCTGCTCCGAAACAAGCACTGAATGTTGCCTGTGGTTCAGTCACACCCATTTCAGTGCCTGCTACCTTGGCGGTATAACCTGAAATAAAGTGGTAACTGGCCTGTTCTGGTGTTAGTTTACTCACCGGAGGCAATACCCCGAAGGCATCACAGGTAAGGAAGATAATATTTTCAGGATGACCTGCAATACAAGGTATTTGGACATTGTCTATATAATGAATTGGATAAGAAGCCCTGGTATTTTGGGTAATACTGGTATCTGTATAATCTACTTCCCGGGTAAATTTATCATATACCACATTTTCCAGAACCGTACCAAATTTAATAGCGTTAAAAATATCCGGTTCTTTTTCGGCTGAAAGATTTATGGCTTTTGCATAACAGCCTCCTTCAATATTAAAAGTACCCTGATCTGTCCAACAGTGTTCATCGTCCCCAATTAATTTACGCTTAGGATCAGCACTTAGTGTGGTTTTTCCTGTTCCGGATAAACCAAATAAAATAGTGACATCATCTTTTTCGCCCACATTGGCGGAACAGTGCATTGGGAGTACGTTTTCAAGGGGCATCAAATAATTCATAACAGAGAAAATACCTTTTTTCATTTCCCCGGCATACTGCGTTCCCAGAATTACTATTTCTTTTCGTTCCAAATTCAGGTCCACACTTGTTTTCGAAGTCATTTCAGAAGTATACCTGTTGGCCGGGAATCCACCGGCATTAAGCACAACATAATCAGGTTCTCCAAAATTTTCTAATTCCTCTGCTGTAGGCATGATCAGCATATTCTGCATAAACAGCGCATGATAGGCCCTTGTACATATAATTCTAACTTTAATCCTATATTTTGGATCCCAGCCGGCATATGCATCAACTACAAATAAGCGATCACAAATATTTAGATAATCCAATGCGCGCTCATGGTTTACCATGAAAGTATGCTCATCCAAACCAATATTGATAGCACCCCAGTCGATATTTTTTTCCGAATCAGGGTGCCTTACAATTCTTTTATCCTTTGGGCTACGGCCCGTTTTTTCACCAGAGTAAGTCATTAGTGCACCTACATTGGAAATAGCTGTCCCCTTTTCCAATCGCAAGCCCAATTCATAAAGTACAGGAACACTGCTATTCCTATATACATCTGCCGTTTCTATTCCGTATTTTTGAAGATTAAAAGATGATTTCATTAATTATTTGTTTTTAAAGATTGTAATTTTTTAATCACTAATAAGTAAGTGATACTATTTAACTATTATGCAAAGAAGGGAATAAATCTAACCAAAAAAGATGACAAATGTCATTTGGAAAGAGTGAATTTCCCCAATTTCGAGAAACACTAATCTCAAAGTGATAATTACCCCTTTGGTTTTTTACTATCTTTGAAATTATGAACGATAATCTTGATCCTACCGGCTCCACTTTTTCACAAGAGGAGTTAGATATAGAACGTGTATTAAGGCCCATTACTTTTGATGATTTTACTGGTCAGGAGCAGGTATTGGAGAATCTTAAAGTTTTTGTACAGGCAGCGAACCAGCGTAATGAGGCCCTGGACCATACGCTGTTTCATGGCCCGCCGGGATTGGGAAAAACTACACTGGCACATATTCTGGCAAATGAATTGGGCGTTGGAATAAAAATCACTTCGGGACCTGTTTTAGACAAACCGGGGGATCTTGCAGGACTACTAACCAATTTGGATGAACGCGATGTGCTGTTTATTGATGAAATTCACAGACTAAGCCCAATAGTTGAGGAGTATTTGTACTCCGCTATGGAAGATTACAAAATTGATATTATGATTGAAACCGGCCCCAACGCCAGGTCGGTACAAATAAATTTGAACCCTTTTACATTAATTGGCGCTACCACACGCTCAGGCTTGTTAACGGCGCCTATGCGCGCCAGATTTGGAATAACGAGCAGACTTGAATATTACAGAACAGAATTACTCTCTACTATTGTACTTCGAAGTGCAGATATTCTCAAAGTTCCCATTACAAATGATGCGGCTATTGAAATTGCCGGTAGGAGCAGGGGAACACCAAGAATAAGTAATGCCCTGCTCAGAAGGGTAAGGGATTTTGCTCAGATAAAGGGAGATGGTAACATCGACATCAATATTTCGAGATATGGATTGAAAGCCCTGAATGTAGACTCTTATGGTCTGGATGAAATGGACAATAAAATACTAACCACCATAATCGATAAATTTAAGGGAGGCCCGGTTGGAATTACAACACTCGCCACGGCTGTTTCGGAAAGTGCAGAAACAATTGAAGAAGTATATGAGCCTTTTTTAATTCAGCAGGGATTTATTATGCGAACACCCAGGGGCAGGGAGGTTACTGAACTGGCCTACAAACACCTTGGCAGGATCAAAGGCGGGATACAGCCGGGATTGTTTTAGCATATTTGTAGTATGTCAGGCTAAACGCATCCGAAGCCTTAAATAATTAAAGATTCCAATAAGTCAGCCTGTCAGATAGCCTATCTATGAAAGAACTTCCTACCATATCTCAATTCCAGGTTTTTAAAAACAGAAAGACAATTCTTAAAAACCCGTTGCCTTTCCACAAGGCTAATTTTGAAAAATATGGTGATATTTTTAAGGTAGGTGTTGGCTTTCGAAAGACTATAATTTTCACAAGAGACGCTGCTATAATTAAGCATATACTTCAAAAACAACATAAAAAGTATCAGAAATCGGAACTTCAAACCGTAGATCTTGCAAAATATATCGGACATGGTATCCTGACTTCAAATGGAGAGCATTGGCGCATACACCGCCGTATGGTACAACCCGCATTTCATAAAAAGAAGCTCCAGGGTTTATTGGGCATCATGAAACAAGCCATTGATTCGGAACTAAAAAGAATAGAACCCGGAATGAACCAGGATGTATTTCCGTTAATGGGTGATTTAGCATTCCAGGTAGTAGCCAAAGCCCTTTTTAGCCGTTTTGATATTCAACATAGCATGGAGCAGCTTCAGGATTTTACGGAACGCAACCAGAGGATGTTAATCAGAGAAATGAGGCAACCTTATCTCAAATGGTGGTTTATGGTAAGTGGCAAAATTAATAAGCACCTGGACCTGGCTAAACAGGGAAGGAATATTTTAAACAATATTATTGAAGAGCGTTTGGCTTCCGGGGAAGAGAAGGATGATTTACTGGATATGCTTTTAAATGCAACTTATGAAGACGGGACACATATGCCCAGGCACCAGTTAATAGATGAAGTCCTTATACTGTTTACGGCAGGCCATGAGACCACAGCCAATGCGCTTAGTTTTACACTATTTCTGTTGGCTAAACACCCGACCATCCAGCATAAGGTTTTACAGGAAGTTGAAAATATAGATATGGAAGCTTATGACCTGATGCAGAGTCTGTCTCAACTGACTTATACAAAACAGTGCATAGAAGAGGCCTTAAGACTCTACCCGCCGGCATATGTCATTGATAGAAAAGCTATTGCGGATGATGTTGTTCAGGGGCAAAACTTTCCAAAAGGCTCCTTGGTTTTAATGTCTATATATGAATTACACAGGTCATCTGCTTTTTGGGATTCTCCCGAAGAATTTAATCCGGACCGATTCGATAATGCATTAAAACGGGACTATTCCAGTTATTATTACCCTTTTGGTGCAGGACCCAGAATGTGCGTGGGGAACAATTTTGCCATGTATGAAATGATAATTGCCATAGCTCAAATCATTAAGAAATATCGAATTAGCACTAATCTTAAAACTGTAGAGGTAAACCCAATGATCTCCTTAAAACCCAGGGAGGTGCCTGTCTTTTTTGAATTACGATAAATCGTATCTTAGCTCAGTGGTATAAAAAAGGCACATTCTATAAAAGGTTAAGACACATTGTTAAACAAAAAAAGTCAACATACACAACTCATAAAAACCGAAGCCAAGCGCCTCGGTTTTTTGTCATGTGGGTTTTCCAGGGCCGAATTCCTTGAAGAAGAAGCTCCCAGACTGGAGCAATGGCTAAATAAAAACATGCATGGGGAAATGCAGTATATGGAGAACCATTTCGATAAACGCTTAGATCCGCGTTTGTTAGTAGATGGGGCCAGGTCGGTGATTTCGCTTTTGCTAAATTATTATCCTCAGGAAACACAAAAAAATGAAACCTATAAAATATCTAAATACGCTTATGGGCAGGATTACCACCATGTTATCAAATCCAAGCTTAGACAATTACAAGAATTTATTTCCATCGAAATAGGAGAGGTGAACGGCCGCGCATTTGTGGATTCTGCCCCTGTAATGGATAAGGCCTGGGCAGCGAAAAGCGGCCTGGGCTGGATGGGGAAACATTCCAACCTGCTTACCCAACAAATAGGATCCTTCTACTTTATCGCAGAGCTGATTGTGGACCTGGAACTGGAATACGATTCCCCGGTTACGGATCATTGTGGAAGCTGTACGGCCTGTATAGATGCCTGCCCAACAGAGGCCATTGTGAAACCTTATGTGGTAGATGGAAGTAAATGTATATCCTATTTTACCATTGAACTAAAGAACGAAATCCCCCTCTCTGTAAAGGACAAGTTTGACGATTGGATATTTGGATGCGATGTATGCCAGGATGTATGCCCCTGGAACAGGTTTTCAAAAGCTCACAATGAACCCCTGTTTACTCCACATCCGGAACTGTTGTCTATGACCAAAAAGGATTGGGAAGAAATCACGGAAGATGTTTTTAAAAAGGTATTTCAAAAATCAGCAGTAAAACGAACGAAGTTTTCTGGTTTCCAGCGAAACATTGAATTCCTAAAATAAAACACCCCAAAACTACATCGTTTTCGTTGTAAAATAGCAGATTTTTTATTTAAGATTTTATTAAGACCCCTTATAAAATGCTATATTGATCACATATTAAGTAGAAGAAACGTTATTGCCTGTTATTTGAAGATATGCAAACGCCTTGGCAACAGTGTTTAAAACTAATTTTACTACGGCAAGCTTATGATAAAAATTAGGAAACCAGAGCTTAGTTTTTGGCAAATATTCAATATGAACGTCGGCTTTCTTGGCATACAGTTCAGTTTCGGGTTACAACAGAGTGCAATCAATCCTATTTTTCTTTTTTTGGGTGCACCAGAAGATATGCTGCCTATTTTAAATATAGCAGGGCCGGTTACGGGTTTAGTTATTCAGCCTCTTATAGGAGCCATTTCAGACAAAACATGGTCCCCACGTTGGGGTAGGAGAAAACCATTTTTCCTTATTGGAGCAATAATTGGAAGTCTCTGTTTGTTCGCATTTCCTTTAAGTCCGGCATTATGGTTTGCTGTCGGTTTACTTTGGATTTTAGATGTAGGAAACAACATGGCTATGGAACCTTATCGGGCCTTTGTGGGTGACAAGTTGCCTAATAAACAATTGAGTTTGGGATATCAGATGCAGAGTCTGTTTGTTGGTGCGGGTATTGTCCTGGCCAATGCCTCTATATTCCTGTTCCAGGATTGGTTTGGTGGAGATGCTGCTGCAGAGGTGGCGGGGTCGATTCCTAAATGGTTATACTATTCCTTCTTTATAGGTTCGATTTTGTCGGTATCCACAATTTTATGGTCCGTTCTTAAAACCCCGGAAATTCCTCCCAGCGATGAAGAGCTGGCCGAAATTAATGCGCATAAGAAATTACCTTTTGCAGCTCGTTTTAAAATGCCTTTTATTGAAATTTCAAAAGCGGTTAAGGAAATGCCCAAGTTTATGTGGAAGCTTTCAGTCGTTTATCTTTTCCAATGGTATGCGCTGTTTGTTTACTGGCAGTTTATTACTCCCTTGTTTATAAAAACAATGGGTTATGATCTCTCATCGGCAGCTGCTCAATCGGCAAAAATGAGTACCACGTATAATATTGCAACTATTGTCGTTGCTTTAGCCCTGGTGCCATTGACATTGAAGTATGGCGGAAAGAAAATTTATGCAGCGAGCTTATTGGGGACTGGGTTGGCCTTAATGATAATACCATATATCACAGATCCAATTTATGTCCTGTTTCCTATGGTATTTTTCGGCATAGGTTGGGCGGCAATGATGGGTATTCCTTACACTATGGTCTCCAAAATTGTACCACAGGATAGACGTGGTGTGTATATGGGTATTTTGAACATGATGATCGTGATTCCTATGGGGATTGAAACACTTACCTTCGGGTCAATCTTTAAAACCTTCCTGGGGGGTAATGCCATAAACGCAATGCTTTTTGCGGGCACATTCTTTATTATAGCCGCACTTTTGGCTTTGCGCTTAAACGTGACCGCGGAAGAAACACAAGCCTAAGGTAATGCCTTAAACCTAAAACACAATTAACCCATATCTTAGGGTGGATATTTCATTATGAGAAGTTTCTTTATTTCTGTAAAAATTAATGAAGGTTTCAAAGTTTCATCCAAAGTTTGACGTAACTTTAATTGTATTCGAAGATATGTTCTTATCCCAAGAAATACTCTTAAATTTGTGATTCAAATCCTTTTTATGGCAGACGAGAAAAAGAGAAGAGAAGCATTGATCTATCATGCTAAACCTCAACCTGGTAAAATTAAAATTGTTCCAACTAAACCTTATGCCACTCAGCGCGATCTGGCGCTCGCTTATTCACCCGGTGTTGCTGTACCCTGCCTGGAGATAGCAAAGGACAAGGAGAATGTTTATAAATACACAGCCAAGGGAAATCTTGTTGCCATTATTACTAACGGTACTGCTGTTTTGGGGCTTGGAGATATTGGCCCGGAGGCTTCCAAGCCTGTAATGGAAGGCAAGAGTTTGCTTTTTAAAATTTTTGCCGATATAGATGGGATGGACATAGAACTTGACACCAAAGATGTAGACAAGTTTATAGAAACGGTAAAGATCATTGCGCCTACTTTTGGAGGTATAAACCTGGAAGATATTAAAGCGCCTGAAGCTTTTGAAATTGAAAGAAGATTAAAAGAAGAGCTTGATATACCGGTGATGCACGACGATCAGCACGGAACGGCAATTATATCGTCCGCGGCATTGTTAAATGCTTTGGAGATAGCAAATAAAAAGATTGAAAAAGTAAAAATCGTTGTAAGCGGAGCCGGAGCTGCAGCCGTTTCCTGTACCAGACTTTATAAGGCCTTTGGCGCAGTTGCGGAAAATATCGTGATGTTGGATAGCAAAGGAGTAATTCGCCAGGATGCTGAAAACCTTTCACCGGAAAAACGTGAGTTTGCAACAAAGCGAAAGATTAATACCCTGGAGGAGGCGATTAGAGATGCGGATGTTTTTATAGGACTTTCCATTGCAGATATCCTTACTCCTGCCATGCTTAAATCGATGGCCAAAAATCCAATTGTCTTCGCCATGGCAAATCCTGATCCTGAGATTAAGTACGAACTTGCCTGCAGTACCAGGGATGATATTATTATGGCTACAGGCAGATCTGATCATCCCAATCAGGTGAATAACGTTTTGGGTTTCCCTTTTATATTTCGTGGCGCATTGGATGTTAGAGCAACCAAAATTAACGAAGCCATGAAAATGGCCGCTGTAAGGGCATTGTCTGAATTGACCAGACAACCAGTTCCGGAACAGGTGAATATTGCCTATGGTGAAACAAGATTAACCTTTGGGAAGGACTATATAATCCCAAAACCTTTTGACCCCAGGCTTATAACAGAAATACCCCCTGCGGTAGCCAAAGCAGCTATGGAAAGCGGAGTTGCCAAGGCACCTATTGAGGATTGGAACAGATATACGGAAGATCTTCTGAAAAGATCCGGAGATGATAATAAGGTGATGCGCCTTTTGATGAGCAGAGCTAAGAGTAATCCAAAGAGAATTGTTTTTGCCGAAGCGAATCATCTGGATGTATTGAAAACTGCTCAAATTGCCTATGAAGAAGGTATCGCTATTCCAATTTTATTAGGAAACAAAGAAATCATCAAAGAGTTGAAAAAGGAATTGGAGTTTGATGCGGATGTGCTAATTATTGACCCTAAGGACGAAGACTCAAAAGGAAAAAGAAAAAGTTACGCTGAGAAATTCTTCGATTCAAGAAAAAGAAACGGAGTTACCTTATACGGGGCAAATACTAAAATGAGGGAGCGCAATTATTTTGGGGCTATGATGGTCCGGGAAGGCGATGCTGATGGAATGATTTCAGGGCATTCCAGGGCATATGCAAATGTGGTGAAGCCCATTTTTGAGGTCATTGGGAAAGCGAATAACGTTTCAAGGGCGGCAACAGCCCATATTATGATAACCCAAAGAGGTCCTTTAATCCTTTCAGATACATCTATTAATATTGATCCCAATTCAGAAGAATTGGCAGAAATAGCACAAATGACTGCCAATTTGGGGATGGCCTTTGGTTTTGATCCTGTATTGGCACTTCTCTCGTATTCTAATTTTGGCACTTCCAATCATCCGCACGCTATTAAGGTAAGGGACGCCATTAAGATATTGCATACAAGAAATCCGGAATTAATAGTTGATGGAGAAATACAAACTGATTTTGCCCTGAACAAAAAACTGCGCCAAAGTCAGTTCCCGTTTTCCACTCTGGCAGGTAAAAAAGTGAATACATTAATTTTTCCAAACCTTGAATCTGCAAATATTACCTATAAATTGCTTAAAGAGCTTAACGCAGCCGATTCTATTGGACCAATTATGCTGGGCCTTAGAAAAGCGGTTCATGTTTTGCAATTAGGGGCCAGTGTTGAGGAGATGGTAAATATGACAGCCGTTGCAGTAATTGATGCCCAGGAGCGTGAGAAAAGGCGGAAGGTGAAAATGGGATTGAATAATGAGGCGGATTAATAGACCATTTCAAGAACAAATTAAGCACAAATGATTACCCATTTAAAAGGCAGGCTTGTAGAAAAGAACCCCACTCATGTGGTAATAGAATGTGCCGGAGTAGGTTATTTCGTAAACATATCTCTTCATACATATTCAAAAATTGCGGATACTGAAAATATCCAACTTTATACCCATCTGCAGGTAAAGGAAGATTCACATACCCTTTACGGATTTGCGGAAAACTCAGAAAGAGAAATATTCAGGTTGTTGCTTTCTGTTTCAGGCATAGGATCAAATATTGCGAGAACCATGCTTTCTTCACTTACTCCCTTTCAAATTCGAGATGCAATTGCCAGTGGGAATGTTCCTACAATTCAGGCGATCAAGGGGATAGGTGCCAAAACCGCTCAACGGGTTATTTTAGACCTAAAAGACAAGGTTTTAAAAATCTATGATATTGACGAAGTTTCACAAAATTCAAACAATACAAATAAAGAAGAAGCGTTATCTGCTTTAGAGGTTCTCGGGTTTGCCCGGAGACAGTCAGAAAAGGCCGTCGACAAGGTTTTATCCCAGGACCCCACACTAAGCGCAGAGGACATTATAAAACACGCGCTTAAAAATTTGTAATAAGTTTGAAAAAAGGGGCAAAATCAAATCTTAAATCATTTTCATTTAAGCTTTTTCTACTATCCTTCATTTTTCTTGGAGTTTGGAATACCACACAGGCCCAGGAGACCAATGAGCAGGAGACAGATTCTGTACAGATTGATTCTGTACAGACAGGGTTTGCCTTAGGGAAAATTCTACTGGAAAACCCCGACAGCATTGTCTCCAAATATACTTATGATCCTGTGCTTGACAGATATATCTATTCCGAAATGGTTGGGGATTTTGATATTAGTTATCCTATTATACTCACCCCGGAGCAGTATATGTACATGGTGCAGCAAGAGAATATGAAGTCTTATTTCAAAGAAAAGATAGATGCTTTCTCAGGCAAAAAAGCAGGCTCTGAAGAAGCGCGGAAAAACCTGCTTCCTAATTTTTATGTAAACAGCGGTTTTTTTGAAACTATTTTTGGAGGAAATACTATTGAAGTAATACCTCAGGGTTCCGTAGCTATGGATCTGGGTGTTATATGGCAAAAAAATGACAACCCGGCACTTTCTCCAAGGAACCGTACCAATCTCTCGTTCGATTTTGATCAGCGTATTAGTTTGAGCTTGCTTGGAAAAATTGGTGAGCGTTTACAGGTCACGGCCAATTATGATACTGAGGCTACCTTCGATTTCCAGAATTTAATAAAATTAGACTATACACCCACAGAGGATGATATCATAAGAAAAATTGAAGTCGGTAATGTAAGCTTCCCGCTTAACAGCTCTTTGATCAGAGGGGCACAAAGTCTTTTTGGTGTAAAAACCCAATTGCAGTTCGGGAAGACTACAGTTACAGCAGTATTCTCTGAACAGCAGTCCCAGAATAGCTCAGTGGTGGCTCAGGGTGGGGGTACCTTAAATGACTTTGAATTGTCTGCCCTGGATTATGATGAGGATAAACACTTTTTTCTTTCGCAGTATTTTAGGGATAAGTATGATGGGGCTTTGACTAATTATCCTTTTATCCAAAGTCAGGTTCAAATTACACGCCTTGAAGTTTGGGTAACAAACAGAGGTCAGCAGACACTTAATGTGAGAAACATAGTAGCCCTTCAGGATCTTGGTGAGGCCCTTAAGGAAAAAACCAGGATTGGATTGGCAAACGGCGAACCGGCAGGGTTCTTTAATACCTCCGCTTCCAATCAGGAATTACCCAGAAATAATGCCAATGACTACGATCCTCAATTAATTGATAATGGGGGGGTGCTTAACTCTTCAATAAGGGATATTGCCACGGTGGATGATGGGTTTGACATAAACACCGGATATCAGGTGAACCAGGGGTTTGATTATGCTATTTTGGAAAACGCAAGAAAACTCGAAGCAGGAAGGGATTTCCAGTTTGATTCTCAATTGGGATATATTTCTTTAAATCAGCGTTTGAGCAATGATGAAGTGCTGGCAGTAGCCTATCAGTACACTTTCAATGGTGAAGTATTCCAGGTTGGGGAATTTGCCAATGGAGGAATAGATGCCACCACTGTTACTCCCGGAGCGGAGGTTCCCCAAATCAATAACAATACACTTATTCTGAAATTACTGAAAAGTAATATTACCAATGTCACCGACCCGATCTGGGATCTGATGATGAAAAATATATATGCTACAGGTGCTTTTCAATTAAGCCAGGAAGATTTTATATTCAATATCTTATATGCGGATCCCACCCCAAGAAATTATATTACACCGGTGGTTGAAGGTCCGGGTTCCGGATGGCCTGATGAAAATTCTCCTGACGGGGCATTACAGGATAGAATTCTTCTGAATGTTTTTAATCTCGATCGTTTAAATACATTTAATGATGTACAGAGAGGCGGTGATGGTTTCTTCGATTTTGTTCCCGGAATTACCGTAAATACTCAGAGCGGTCTTATATTATTCAGTAAAGTGGAACCTTTTGGCGAGTTTTTGTTTGACGTACTGGGCGGAGGTAACTACGATGTAGATAATGACCAGGGATATAATGAAAACCAACAGAAGTATGTCTTCAGAAACATGTATACCCTTACCAAAGCGGCATCTTTGCAGGATGCTGAAAAAAACAGATTTAAGCTTAAGGGGCGCTATAAATCTGAAGGCTCCAGCGGTATACCAATAGGTGCCTTTAATGTACCGAGAGGATCTGTACGTGTAACTGCAGGCGGACGTCAATTGCAGGAAGGAATAGATTACACCGTAAATTACCAGGCAGGAACAGTTCAGATACTGGACCCCAGTTTGCAGGCTTCCAATACCCCAATAAATATTTCTGTGGAGAATAATGCGGTTTTTGGACAGCAAACCAGAAGATTTACTGGTTTTAATGTTGAGCATGAATTCAACAAGAATTTTATTTTAGGAGGAACTTTTCAAAACCTCCATGAAAGGCCACTTACACAAAAGTCCAACTATGGTGTTGAACCGGTGAATAATAGCATTTTTGGTCTTAATGCAAATTTTTCAACAGAAGTTCCCTTTTTAACAAGGCTGGTTAACAAATTGCCCAATATAGATACGGATGTAGCCTCCAATGTATCCGTTCGTGGTGAAGCCGCTTACCTCAACCCCAATTCTCCAAAAAATGCGGATTTTCAAGGAGAAACCACAACTTATTTAGATGATTTTGAAGGTGCTCAGGCGCTAATAGATATCCGCTCTTCATTAGGCTGGTCATTAGCCAGTACTCCGGAAGAGTTTAGAGTTAATGGCGAACCGGATATAGAAACAGGTTTTGAAAGAGCTAAAATGGCTTGGTATACCATAGATCCTATTTTTTATACGAACCAGCGCCCTTCAGGTATTAACGACAATGATATTTCTACGAATGAAACGCGAAGGATTTATGTAGATGAAATATTTCCTCAGGTAGATATTGCTCAGGGGCAAACTACTGTTCAAAATACTTTGGATATGGCTTATTATCCAAATTTAAAAGGGCCCTATAATGCAAGTACGACCTTTGACGGGCTTCAGCCAGATCAAAAGTGGGCAGGAATGATGCGGTCTTTGAGCAGCACTAATTTTGAGCAATCAAACGTTGAGTTTGTTCAATTCTGGGTCATGGATCCGTATGTGGACGGTATTGCCAACGGTCCCGGTGAATTGGTCATTAATTTAGGGAATATTTCTGAAGACATTCTCAATGACGGAAGAAAACAATATGAAAATGGGCTGCCGGGTCAAAACAGTAATGATCTCACTACACCCACCCCCTGGGGAGTTGTTCCGGCTACACAGTCCCTGGTTTATGCCTTTGATGCCAGTGAAACCAACAGGGGCCTGCAGGATATTGGTTTAGATGGCCTGGATGACAACCAGGAAGCCGCACAAGGATACAACGGACCCGCGGAAGACCCCGCACTGGATAACTACCAATACTACCTGAACAGGGACGGGGGAATTTTAGAACGATACCAGGACTTCAATAATACAGATGGAAATTCACCTGTTAGTGTAACTGATACCAACAGGGGTTCAACAACTCTTCCTGACGTGGAAGATATTAACAGGGATCTTACCATGAATACCATCAACAGTTATTTTGAGTACCGTATCCCTATTAGGCCCAATACTACTATAAATGATCCTTATGTAACTGATATCAGCGAAGGGACCACGCCCGATTTACCTAATGGGTCTCAATTAAACCGGAGATGGATTCAGTATAAAATTCCGCTTAGTGTTTTTACGGACGCTGTAGGGGGAATTACGGATTTTCGATCAATCAGTTTTATGCGTATGTACCTTACCGGTTTTACAGAGGATGTGGTGCTGCGTTTTGCTACCCTGGATCTGGTACGTATAGATTGGAGAAATTATACAAAGACGCTGTCGTCAGATAATGATGACCCCGCAGATGATGCAACTCTTGTAGACGTCAATACAGTAAACATAGAAGAGAATAACTCCAGGACACCCATTCCCTATGTTTTACCTCCCGGGGTGCAAAGAGAACAATTAAACAACAATAACACTATCATTCGCCAGAATGAACAGTCTTTATCATTTAAAGTAGAGAATCTGGAACCTCAGGATTCCCGGGGTGTATTTAAAAACGTAAATATTGATATCCGGCAATACAAAAGGTTAAAAATGTTCTTACATGCTGAAAAGATTGCAGAATCTGATTACCTGGATGATGATCTACCGATGGTGGCATTTTTAAGGATTGGGACAGATTTCTCTGAGAATTTTTATCAAATTGAAGTCCCATTGAAATTTACCTCTTTTGGTTCTACATCTCCGGAAGATATTTGGCCTGAAATAAATGAACTGGATATTTCCCTGAGTGATCTGACAAAAATTAAATCTCAGGGTATTGCAGACCAGTCGCTGAATGAGCTTAGTTTTTATGAAATCGTTGATGGTGAAGTCGTTTCTGTTGATGAATTTGCTCCAAGAGCATTAGGGCAGATCCGGTATGGAATTCGGGGAAATCCTTCACTGGGAACGCTGCGAAGCGCTATGTTGGGAATTAAAAATATTGATAATGTCCCCGCACGTGGGGAAGTTTGGTTTAATGAATTGCGTATGGCCGGTTTGGATAATAATGGTGGTTGGGCAGCACTTGCCGCAGTTGATGCTAATTTAGCCGATTTTGCCGATGTCACTGCAACCGGAAGCAAAAGCACTCCGGGATTTGGCTCTATAGATCAAAGGCCCAATGAGCGTTCGCGAGAAGATGCAGTGGTCTACGATGTGGTAACCAATGTATCCATCGGACAACTTCTTCCTAAAAAATGGAATGTTCAAATTCCTTTTAATTATGGGATTTCTGAACAATTAATAACTCCTGAATTTGATCCTGTATATGACGACTTAAAACTAAAGGACAGGATAGATGCTGCAGATACTCAACCCGAAAAGGATGCAATCAAAGAGCAGGCTGAGGACTATACAAAGCGGAAAAGCATCAATTTTATAGGAGTGCGCAAAAATCGTAACCCTGAAGCAAAACCCCATATTTACGATATTGAAAATTTCACTTTTAATTATTCCTATAACCAGACAGATCACCGGGATTTTGAAGTTGCAGGTTTAAAAGATCAGAATGTCAAGACTGGATTTGTCTATAACTATAATTTTAAGCCCGCATCAGTTGCGCCTTTTGAAAAAAAGGATTCCTTATTCACCGGCAGTTATCTAAAATGGTTGAAAGACATGAATTTTAATTTATTGCCAACCAGTTTTTCTGTTCAGTCAGATTACAATCGTCAATTCAACCAGCAAAGGTTTAGAGATGTTTTGGAACCTGGAGTTGAAAAGCTTGAATTACCATTGCTCCAGCAGAGAAACTATCTTTTTAACTGGCAATATGCCCTGAACTATAGCTTATCCAAATCATTGCGCCTGAATCTTACTTCTTCAAACAACAATATTGTCCGAAACTACTTTCAGGAGGATGGTAATCCTGATTCAGAAATTAACCAAGGCCTGAATGTTTGGGATGGTTTCTTTGATATAGGAGAACCAAACAGGCATGCCCAGCAGTTTCAATTAAATTATGATATTCCACTAAATAAGATACCCGTCCTGGACTTTATCAATATGCAGTATTCCTATACCAGTAATTTTGATTGGCAGAGGGGTGGCGATGCCTTAAATGAAGTGGTCCAGGAAGCACTCGGAGATCCAAATGCCGTAATTAACACCATCCAGAATGCCAATACTCATACCATTACGGCTGCATTAAGTATGCAACGCCTTTATGATCAAATAGGCCTTAAAAGACGAGATGGTAAAGGTGATGCCGGGAATGCCCCTGTTAGAAGGGATAAAGCGGGAAATCCGGCCGATGACGGAAAAAAACCTAAAAAGAAAAGCAGTGGCGCATTTAATACCGTTATTGATGTAGTTACCATGGTAAAGCGCGTAAATGTGAATTACCGGGAGAATAACGGTACAGTTTTGCCTGGATATACCCAATCTATTGGATTTATTGGAACTACAAAGCCATCATTGGGTTTTGTCTTTGGTAGTCAGGCAGATGTGCGATTTGAAGCGGCGCGTAATGGATGGTTAACCCCCTATAATGAGTTTAACGAACAATTCATAAAACGCACCAACAAACAGCTGAATATTACAGCTACAGCACAACCGGTTCAGGATCTTACCATTGATTTATTGGCGGACAGGCAATATTCCAGCAGTTTACAGGAGAATTTTGAGATCAGTGCCGGGGAGTATATAGCCCAAACTCCAAATACTTTTGGCAACTTTAGCATATCTACTATAATGATTGGTACTACGTTCAGTAAGAGTGATGAATTTCAATCAAAGAATTTCGACACTTTCAAAAATAACAGGATCGTTGTTGCAGAAAGGTTGTTCTCAGACAGGTCCAGTCCTGATGAAGGTTTAGATGAGAATGGATATCCTTTAAGATATGGGCCAACCAGCCAGGATGTACTTTTACCCGCGTTCTTTGCAGCCTATACCGGGCAGGACGTCAATAGGGTGAATTTAGATGCTTTTAGAGATATACCTGTACCTAACTGGAATATAAAATATACGGGGTTAATGCGCATTAAATCCTTTAAAAAGAAGTTCAAACGGTTTTCATTGAGCCATGGTTACCGATCTGCCTACAGTATAAACACGTTCCAAAGCAACCTGGAAAGATCACAGCTAATTAATGATAATCTTCCGCCGATTAATCCGGAAACCCAGGATTACCTCTCAGAGAACATTATAAATAATGTTGTTCTTACAGACCAGTTTAATCCTTTGGTACGGGTAGATTTTGAAATGCAAAATTCACTTAGTGTCCTTGCGGAAATAGGAACAGACAGAGCCTATTCTTTTAGTTTTGATAACAACTTACTCACAGAGATTAGCGGGAAGGACTATACACTGGGACTTGGATATCGTTTTAAGGATGTGAAATTTGTAACAAATATTGGTGGACAGAAACAACGACTAAAAGGCGATTTAAATCTAAAGGCAGATTTTACATTAAGAGATAACCTCACTATAATTAGAAATCTGAATATTGATGATAATCAGACAACTGCAGGGCAGAACTTATTGTCCACCAAATTCACCGCAGACTATGCACTTAATAAAAACCTGAACGCTTTATTCTTTTTTGATTATTCATTCTCACAATTCGCTGTTTCTACAGCATTTCCACAAACTACCATCAATACCGGTTTTACCATTCGATACAACTTCGGAAATTAAAATAATCTGATGCGTTTTTTAGAATGATCTTTAGACGACAGGCCGAAGCGTATTTTTTTCAAATATGGTTTTCATTTGATATTTGGGCATTTAGGAATATTGTATCTCATCATGTGCTCTTTTTTTTTGAAAACCAACAGATTATCTGCTACATTTGCGGGCAAATCAAAACGAAATAAAATGAATTTACCATCCGAATTAAAGTATACCAAAGATCATGAATGGATAAGGATCGAAGGAGATATTGCTACCGTTGGCATTACAGATTTTGCACAGGGCGAACTTGGCGATATCGTTTATGTTGAGGTAGAGACCCTGGATGAAACTTTAGAAAAGGATGAGGTTTTTGGAACTGTCGAGGCCGTTAAAACTGTTTCCGATCTTTTTCTCCCATTAAGCGGTGAGATCATTGAATTAAATGAATTGCTTGAGGATGAACCGGAAAAAGTAAATACAGATCCTTATGGTGATGGCTGGATGATTAAAGTTAAGATCAGTGATGCCTCAGAGATCGAGAGCCTGATGAGTGTATCAGAGTACAAGGAGCTCATTGGTGCTTAAACGTTATGGATTTACCATAGGCTTTACCGGCTGGATTGCGATCATTACTGTCCTTAGCTTAATCTCGTTTAAAGATCTTGATTCTGAGGGGATAAACATTCCTAATCTGGATAAGATCGTTCATTTCTTTTTCTATTTTGTAGCCGCCATCCTGGGATCACTTTTAATAAGGGAACAAAGCAAAGGACAATTTAGCAAATCCGGATCGGCTATTTTGGCATCCCTTGTGGTAATTGTTTATGGTATAATTATTGAAGTAATACAAAGTGCGTTTACACAATACAGAAGCGGGGAAATATACGATGTCCTTGCCAACGCCCTTGGGGCTTTTTTTGGAGCGGGCTTAATAATTATCCTTTTTTCTGGTAAATCACCGTTAAAATGGAAAGATTAATTGTTTTTTTATCAAATTAATAGTTAAATTAGCGATCATTAAAATTTTTGAATATGGAACTAAAAAAGAATCCAAAAGCCGATTTGAGAAGGAATAGTGGCCTCTATTTTGTTTTAGGACTGGCCTTTGTTATGTTAATTGTCTGGGGTGCCTTTGAGTGGAAAACTTACGATAAATCTAATGAATATGACATTTCTTTAAATGTAGAGGATAATTTGGATGAGGAAGTTCCCATGACAGAACAGATCAAAACTCCACCACCACCACCACCACCTGCTGCTCCTGAAGTAATTGAAGTTGTAGAAGATGAAGAGGAAGTGGAAGAAACTGTAATTGAGTCCACAGAGACCAGTCAGGAAGAAGAAGTTATAGAAGTTGAGGAGGTAGAAGTGGATGAAATGGAAGATGATGTTGATGTTCCATTTGCAGTAATTGAGGATGTGCCAATATTTCCGGGTTGTGAAGGTGCCAGCGATAAAAGAGCATGTTTTAATGAAATGATGCAAAAACATATTCGTAAAAACTTCAAATATCCAGAAATTGCTCAGGAAATGGGCGTACAAGGAAGAGTAAACGTCATGTTTACGATTCAGAAAGATGGAAGCATTGGAAATATAAGATACAGAGGACCAGATAAGAACCTGGAAGCCGAAGCTTTGCGTATTATTGAAAAACTTCCCAAAATGACACCTGGTAAACAGAGGGGAAGAGCGGTAAGGGTACCTTTTAGTATTCCAATTACATTTAAATTACAATAAGCGCGAATTTTATAAAAAAAATTAAACCCTGACCGATTATCGGCAGGGTTTTTTTAATGAGGAAAATTAGTTATTCTTCAGACTTTTATAGAAGGTTTCCCGCATGACATCCGGTTTAATAAAGCCACCGCCATAGGTGTCGTCATATTCCGAGCTAATGTCTGTGGCTGTTTTCACTTCTTCCAGAGTTTTTCCAGCCTCAATGGCATTTAGGATATTGGTCCTTATATTTTCTAAAACACCGACATAGGCTTCGAGTTCTTTTTTTGTGGAAGGAGTTCCATGGCCCGGAATAATTTTTGTTTCTTCACCTATAACCAGTAATGCTTTTTTATGTGCATTAATAAATCCCTCTAAGCTGCCGCCACTATTCAAATCAATAAATGGGTACCTGCCGGCAAAGTAAGTATCGCCCATGTGCAGGACGTCATTGTTGACGAAATAGACCATAGCATCACCGTCTGTATGCGCATTATGCACATGAAATGCCATAATGGTTTCTTCCCCGTCGTAAAACGTTATATCGTCTGAAAAAGTAACTTCAGGCAGCATTTTAATGTAGTACTCCTCGGTAATTTTTTTATCATCCAATTTTTTTTGCTCATTCTCCATAACCCGTTTTCGAACATTGTTATGTGCTACCAGTGTGGTCAGATCATTATTGAAACTCGCGTTACCCCCGGTATGGTCACCATGCATATGTGTATTAAAAAGAAATGCAATAGGTTTATTGGTCAGTGATTCAATAGCGTCTTTTATTTTACCACTCAATCGATCAAACTGGTCATCTATCATAAAAACATTCTTCTGCCCGATGTAGATACCTATGTTACCTCCCTGCCCGGTTAGCATATATACATCTTCTGAAAGTTTATCAATGGTTATTACAACCTCTTCTTGTTCCTGCGCGGATAATATTGAAATACAAACAGAAGACATGAAGATCAGAAACGCAACTTTCGTTTTATAAAAATCCATAGAATTAAATATTTATGAGTGAATACTTTAAAGATAGTATAAACAAACATATTTGGTTGCAGGAAAATTTAATGGGCCTTATCTTTGCCACCTCACAAAAGCGAATATGATATTTCGCTGTCTATAGATTAAGGATTTCAAATGAAGACGGCTGTTTCTACGGCAAACGATACTAAAAGTGTATTTACTTTTGCTGATTTTAAGGAGATTACCAAGGCAAGACTCGCACTCAGCGTTGTCTTTTCATCTTTGGCCGGCTACTTCTTGGGGGCTTATGAGGTGGACCTTCTTTCAATTCTACTGCTGGCCTTTGGAGGTTACTGTATGGTAGGCGCGTCTAATGCTTTTAATCAGGTGATTGAAAAAGATCTTGATGCTTTGATGAACAGAACCAGGAACAGGCCCATTCCGGCAGGGAGGATGTCTGTTAATAAAGCGATGACCCTGGCCATCTTCATGACAGCTCTGGGCGTTATTAGCCTATATATACTCAACCCAAAAACGGCTATGTTTGGGGCTGTTTCAATATTTCTTTATACCAGTGTATATACACCTTTAAAAACGAAGACACCGTTGTCAGTTTTTGTAGGCGCAATTCCGGGAGCAATTCCATTTATGCTTGGCTGGGTAGCTGCCACTAATAATTTCGGAATAGAGCCGGGAACTCTGTTTATGATACAGTTTTTCTGGCAATTTCCTCATTTTTGGGCATTAGCCTGGATGTTGGATGAGGATTACCAAAAAGGAGGATTTAAAATGTTGCCTACAGGAAAAAAGGATAGGGGTACGGCAATACAAATCATCATGTACACAATTTGGATGATAATCATCTCTGTAGTTCCTGCTTTTGGAATTACCGGACGCTTGTATTTGTCCATTCCGGCTGCGGTAATAATCCTTATTATGGGATTGATAATGTTGTTTTTTGGATTTAAATTATTTGAAAGAAGGGATAATAAATCGGCGAGGAAACTCATGTTGATCAGTGTAAGCTATATCACACTTATGCAGTTGGTTTATGTTATTGATAAATTTTTGTAATATATGGATCTTACACAAGGCACAAACAGAGAAAAGAAAACCAGAGCAAAGAAAATGATGTTATGGTTTGGAATAGCAAGTTTACTCATGGGATTTGCAGGATGGACAAGTGCCTATATTGTCAGTAGCTCTCGCGCAGATTGGCTAAAAGACTTTGAATTCCCGTCGGCATTTTTATATAGTACAATTGTTATAATTATTAGCAGTGTCACGTACATTCTTGCAAAAAAAGCAATAAAAGCAAACAAAAGTAGCCTGGGTACGCAATGGTTGCTGGTAACACTGCTACTTGGTGTAGCTTTTATTTTTATTCAATTCTCCGGTTTTTCTCAACTGATTAGTCAGGGGTACTATTTTACCGGGCCTACCAGCAATATTACCATGTCCTTTATTTTTTTAATAGCGGCCGTGCACATTGTTCATGTCATTGCAGGACTTATTTCACTTTTGGTGGTAATATATAATAACCTTAGGAATAAATACACGGATAAGAACATATTAGGAGTTGAACTTGGGGCAACTTTTTGGCATTTTTTAGATCTTTTGTGGGTCTACCTTGTGCTGTTTTTTTATTACTTTGGATAATAAATGATTACAAAATTTGATTTGTATCAAAATTCGGCTTTTCTATAGTTGAAAAAAATGTAAATTTGCCATTATTCTAATAACACGATAAATTTTTTTATGGATTCTACGGTAGCAACGAGTACAGAAGAAAGCGTTTGGGGGGGCGGAAACCGACCTTTGGGAGCAAGTTATGGAAAACTGATGATGTGGTTTTTTTTAGTTTCAGATGCTTTGACGTTTTCCGGTTTTTTGGCCTCTTATGGTTTTTCTAGATTTAAGTTTATCGAAACATGGCCAATTGCCGATGAGGTATTTACTCACGTTCCATTTTTTCATGGAAATTACCCTATGTACTATGTTGCATTTATGACGTTTATCTTAATTATGTCATCTGTAACTATGGTACTTGCGGTTGATGCAGGCCACAGGATGATGAAGAATAAGACCATTGTCTATATGTTCCTTACCATTATTGGAGGCGCCATCTTTGTGGGTTCTCAGGCTTGGGAATGGGCTACATTCATAAAGGGCGATCATGGAGCGATAGAAACAAAAGGCGGAAGAATTTTACAATTTGTG
>Ga0316195_10000010_pt1 | contig 44798 bp, 39 predicted proteins | sample Phised1_MG_FD_204937 | JGI IMG/M metagenome (GOLD analysis project Ga0316195, IMG submission 204937) | Coastal sediment microbial communities from Maine, United States - Phippsburg sediment 1 | ecosystem: Environmental > Aquatic > Marine > Coastal > Sediment | place: USA: Maine | collected...
TGGAGTACCGCGCCTATCGAGTCATCCAGCCGATAAAGACTCGTGTGAACGGGCGTTTCAGCAGAAGGGTGCTGTGTGGGGTCGACCGCCCGTCCGTCCAAAGTGCATACCATCAGGTCCTCATCTCTCAGTCTGGACTTGTCGCGTCCCGAGCGGGTAATCAGGCAGTGGGAGTCGTCGATTCGGCTTGAGAAATTTCCGCTCGTTGCCCGGCACCAGCCGCGGTCGCCGAACAGATGACAGATCTCCTTGAGCTTTTGCATGTCCGCTGGATAGTCAGCAGGATTCATCGGGCCTCCTCAGCCTAACAGGGTCAATACAGCGGTCGAAACGATCAGGATTCCCATGCCGAAGTTCATCCAGGTTGCCGCTTTGCCGGATGACATATACCGGTTTAATGCATCGCCCGCCACCATCCAGGATGTGCACGCAAGCAATCCGCAGGCAAAGAAAACGCCAACAATGATAAGCGCGCGCTGCCAGGCGAAATCGGCGATGGCAATATAGGCGCCGGCCGTCGAAGCAGCAATTATGATTGCCTTTGGATTGACCCATTGGAATAGCACGGCATCAAAAAATCGAAACGGTCGTTCCAGTGGCGCTTTCTCAATGCGGGCGTCGGCGCGGGAAAACTGAATGGCCACTTTGAAAAAACGCACTGAAAACCATAGCAGCCAGGCTGAGCCAAGCACGCGCACAATAGAAACCAGCCAAGGCCATTTCTCCACCAAAGCGCCAAGGCCAAATATGGCGGACGTCATGACGATCGCGAAGCCCAGCAATATTCCGGAGAGGTGCGGGAGAGTGCGACGCCAGCCGAATAACGCGCCCGAAGTCATCAACAGCAGGTTATTCGGTCCCGGCGTCACCGACATAACAAACGCAAAGCCAATCAGACTGGCGAAGAGTGCCCTGTCCATGCGGCGAGCGCCCTATTTGAGATCGTCCGCTGTCATCACCGATGACAACAGGTCTTCAAACCGGCGCCAGCGCTGACTGGTATCGGCATCATCACGTTCGATGTAGTCGGCGACGAGATCCTTGCCAAGATTGTAGTTGATTACGTAGCTACGGTAGGTGTCGTAAAAGTCCGTTCGCTGGCGTGCACGTTCCGGCGAACTGAGCGTATAGTCGACCAGCCATTGGACTGCCTGGCCCCTGTCAATTGTGCCGTTCAGGTAATCCCGTGCCGCCTCATTGCCGGCGTAATTCAGCTTGCCAAGCAGGGCCTGTAATTCGTAGTAACGATCCGCTTCCGCAGAATCAAGTCCGGCCAGGGGAAAGAGTACGTCGCGCTCAAATCTGATTCGCTCTTCGCCGGGAAAGGCAAGATCGATTCCATAATTGCCGCTACCTTCTGCTATCAGCGACTGCGGGCTAAATAGCGGGTACAGCGAAAACTCGATCCAACCGCGATCCTGCACGATATTTTTTTCGAGTAACGCATTGTAGGTGTGATGCCCAGGGTAGCCCTCGTGGCATCCAAGATCGATGGCACGGCTGACGAAAATGGGCAGGTCCGTGTTGACTTGAATCAGGCTATGCGAATTGCCTTGATACCAGTTGTAGCCGGACCAGGGTTTGTTGGTGACGAATTCAATGCTGAAAGATTCATTGTCCGGCAAGTCGATGTGGGCGATCGTCCGACGCCTGCACTCTGCAATGGCAGCGTCGAATACGTCCCCAAGGCGCTCCGGGGGGATGACAAATGGCTGCTGGAAACGGTCGACCCGATCCGCCAGGGGCCCCTCGCCGCCAAGGAGTTCGTCAATTTGATCAAGTATCGTCTGAAAGTAGCCAGCGCCGTGGTCAGGCGCGACCGCATTGAAAAGTCGCCTCGACTCTTCATCAAAGTCCAGGGGATCACCATTCTTCAATGCGATCCGCGTTTCCAGCGCGACCAGGCGCCCATCGAGCCCGTCAATTCGTATCCTGGCCAGTTCATCTTCGGCCTGCAATGCAATGTCTGCCAGCTGCGCACGCATGCGGGCGGCGCGCACTGCAATTTCCTCAAGCGGCAATTGACTGGAATTTGCAGCATCTCGAATATCTTCAGGTCCGAAGTAGGCGTCGACATGCCCATCATCGTGCAGGCCCATGCTCAACTCGAGAAACAGATAGTCCCGTGCCAGGGAATCCAAATTCGGCGCTGGCAAGATTTCCGGTGACGCGTCTTGCCGCTGGCCGCAGGACGCGAGAAAAACCAGCGGTAAAACATAAATCATTTGTTTCATAGACGTATTCCAGAGCTACACTAAGGGCGACAGATCCGACAAACAGCATAGCAGCGCACCTGTGCTGTTGGTTATAGAAATGGACCAACTGCGAATATTTGGTCATAAACGCTGGCAAATCAGGCGATAACAGTGTTGCGAAACAACGAGTAATCGACCATGCAGAGCAAATTCAACCAATGGGTGATCCCCGCTATTCTGGTGGCAGGAGCCGGTGCGGTTGCCTGGTTCTACTGGGCAAGGTTATCGCAGCAAACGATGCAAACCGTGACGCTGTCGGAGCCGCAGATCGAGGTTCCCGCGGAGTTGCCGGGTCCCCTCCATCCACTGGAATCGGTTGCCGGCCCGCGAACCGACCGCGAGGAACTCGTACCGTTGCCACCGCTTGACCGCAGCGACGACTACCTGAAAATCGAGGCCGCGGGAATTTTTGGCGATTCGATTAACGGCATCCTGGCCGAATCCGGCTTGATCGAACGAATGGTGGCAACGATCGACAACTTGCCGCGATCCCATGTTTCCGAGCGCATTCGACCGGTCGGTGGTCTCGATACACCATTTCTCGTCGATGGACAGGACGGCAGCGGCGAGTACTTTATCAGCGTGGACAATAGTCGCCGCTATGCGGCGCTGGTCGAGATGGTAGAGGCAGCGGACCTCGATGCACTCACTGACCTGTATCGTCGCTATTACCCGCTGTTTCAGGACGCTTATGCATCGCTGGGATATCCGGACGCGTATTTTAATGACCGGCTCGTCGAGGTGATCGATCACCTGCTGGCAACGCCGGAGGTCAGTGGCCCGATTGAACTTGTCAGGCCGCATGTCATGTATGAATACAGCGATCCGGATCTCGAGGCACTGTCGAGCGGCCAAAAACTGTTGTTGAGAATGGGTAGTGAAAATGCCAGCCAGATCAAGCGCACACTGAGCGAGTTACGGCAACGCATAACGGCGTTGTAGCAATTGGCAAGGTCTGTGGTCTGTGGTCTGATTGAAGCGGAAATCGGGAATCAGAAAAAAGCAGGGGGAACTCATGAGGTATCTGTGGCTTGCGCTCGTCGCTATTTGCAGCGGCACCGTTTGTGCCGAAGACAACATCGTTGGATTCGATGCGGCTGCGAGTGCCGCTCAACGTGATCTGGAAGCTCAGCTGGATCGGACTATCGACGCGGGAGAAATGGACGGCTGGCTGAAACTGCTGTCTGCAACGCCGCACCATCTCGGATCGCAGGCCGGGAAGGAAAACGCGGAGTTTCTCGCCGAATTGTTCGATTCGTGGGGTTACGACACCGAAATTGCGGAATACCAGGTCCTGTTGCCGGTACCAAGAATACGCGAGGTCGAACTGGTTGCGCCGACGACCTACCGCGCCAGCCTTACCGAGGACACACTGGCGGAGGATCCCAGCACCGCGGTTCGTGAAAACCTGTTGCCACCGTACAACGCGTTTTCGCGCGACGGCGAGGTAGAGGCCGAGCTTGTTTTCGTCAATTATGGCAGGCCTGAAGACTACGAAGTGCTAGAGCGCTATGGTATCGACGTCAAAGGCAAAATCGCGATTGCCAAGTATGGGGAATCGTGGCGCGGCATAAAGCCGAAGCTCGCTGGTGAAAAGGGAGCCATCGGGACCATCATATATTCAGATCCTGCAGACGACGGTTATGGTGCGGGTGACGTCTACCCGGATGGCCCGTTCAAAAACGAGAGTGCGGTGCAGCGCGGCTCCGTAATGGATATGCCGACCTATCCGGGAGACGTGCTGACACCTGGTCGTGGCGCGACGCCTCGGGCACGCCGGCTGGATCGGGAGGAAGCGCCGACCATAACCAGAATTCCGGTCCTGCCGATATCCTACCGCGATGCATTGCCTTTATTGTCGGCGATGCGTGGCGAAGTCGTTCCGGATGAATGGCGGGGCGGTCTGCCGATCACGTATCACTTCGGTCCGGGTCCTGCACGGGTTCGCCTGAAGGCCGAATTCGACTGGAACATGGTGACTGCCTACGACGTTATCGCGCGGCTTGAAGGCAGCGATTACCCGGACGAGTGGGTCATCCGCGGCAATCACCATGACGGCTGGAACCACGGAGCGGCGGACCCATTGTCGGGCCTGGTAGCGATGCTCGCCGAAGCGAAGGGCGTCGCCGAGCTGGCCAAAGCCGGTCAGCGTCCGGCGCGCACCATTATCTTTGCGGCATGGGATGCAGAAGAGCCCGGGTTGATCGGCTCCACCGAGTGGGCCGAACACCATGCCGACGAACTGAAAGAACACGCCGTTGCCTATCTGAATACAGACAGCAGCAGTCGCGGCTTCATGAATGTCGGCGGGAGCCACGTTTTGGAGCGCTTTTTGAATCAGGTGACGGAAGAACTCGATGATCCGCTGCAGGATATTTCCCTGAAAGAGCGTTTTCGCGCGTACCGCATGGTCAATGGCAGCGACAAGAGCAAAGCGGAGGCGAAGGACAGGAATGACTTGCGCATTTACCCGATGGGTTCCGGCTCCGACTACACACCTTTCCTGCAGCATCTCGGCATTGCCTCGGCAAACCTCGGGTTCGGTGGCGAAGCTTCCGATGGCAGTTATCACACGCTCTACGATACTTACGAGCACTACGTGAAGTTTCGCGATCCGGATCTCAAATATGGCGTGACGCTTGCGAAAGTGGCAGCGCGTGCAACCCTGAGGCTTGCCAACGCGCCGCGCGTACCGTTTGAATTCAAAGGCTTTGCGGATAACGTCGCACTGTATGTCAGTGAACTGGAAGAACTCGGCGACAACATGCGAAGCGCGACCGCGAAAACCAACCAATTACTCGAGGACGGCATCTATGCGGCCGCGCTCGATCCAAACAAGCGCCTGGGCCCGCCGGTCGCGCATGAGCCTGTACCGTATTTCAATTTTGCACCGCTGCAAAATGCATTGCGCCGTCTCGAGCAGGCTGCCGACGAGTTCGACGCGGTTGCGACATCGACGTCCGCCAGCAGCGACGAGATCAACAGGCTCCTGTTCACAAGCGAGCGCCTGTTGACCCGTGACGCCGGTCTCGACGGCAGGGAGTGGTACAAACATCTGATCTACGCGCCCGGTTTTTATACCGGGTATGGCGTCAAAACGATCCCCGGCGTGCGCGAGGCAATTGAACAGCGTACGTACGAGAAAGTTGACGAACAAATCGTCATAGCGGCAGACGTGCTTAATGGCATGGCGGACAGGATCCAGTTGCTGACGAGCAAGTTGGCCGGGGGAACGTCGTGACAGGGATGATGCGTCTGCTCGTCGCCTGTTTGCCGTTCGCGTATGCAACCCTGTTCGCACAGGCGCTGCCGGACGTTCCTGACGGCGCGCAGGCAGTTTCCCTGCTGACAGGCGAACCACTGTACTCACCGGCTGCCGGCCCTGAGGTACTTGCTCGCCTGGCGACAGCAAGATCTGACTATGATGAGGACCCGAACAATGCCGACCGCATAATCTGGTACGGTCGGCGGACGGCGTATGCTGGCGATTATCGCGGCGCAATCCGGATTTTTTCCGAGGGCATCGAAAAGTTTCCTGACGATGCGCGTCTGTACCGGCATCGCGGCCATCGCTACATATCCATTCGGGATTTTGACCGGGCAATTGCTGACCTGGAAAAAGCGGCATCCCTGATTGAAGGAACCGAGAACAGGGTCGAGCCCGATGGTCTTCCCAACGCACTAAATATTCCCGTCAGTAGTCTGCACGGCAACATCTGGTATCACCTTGGACTGGCGTACTACCTGAAACAGGATTGGGATAATGCCCTGCGCGCCTACCAGGCCGGATTTAACGCCGGGCGCAATGACGACAACCGGGTATCTACGACGCACTGGCTATACATGATACTGCAGCGTAAAGGCGACCCGAACGCAGCAGCCAGGGTCCTGGACGTGATTACCCCGGATATGAAGGTGATCGAAAACATGTCCTATCAGATGCTTTGCCTTTTTTATAAAGGCGAAATCAGTCTTGTCGAACTGCTGGGTGAGGGTGACAGCAGCTCGGCCGGTGCGGCCGTACTTTATGGTGCCGCGAACTGGCACTATTACAACGGTCAACCCGAAAAGTCTTCGCACATGCTGCAGGAGATTGTTAGTACCGATGGCTGGGCGTCATTTGGATATATCGCCGCGGAGGCAGACCTCGCGTCGCGCTGATTCCTTGCTGGCTGGCGCCGGTGGAGCAAATGTCATGACAAGAGCAGGATTCGCGATACTGTCGATGGTGGTTCTCGCGGCTTGTACTGACTCCGCGGTTGATGCCGGGTCGGTGCAAATCGAGGACAAGCGACCGAACATCGTATTCATTCTGGTTGATGATCTTCGCTGGGATGAAATCGGCGTCGCGGGCCATCCCTATGTCGAAACGCCAAACATCGATCGGATCGCCCACGAAGGAGCATACTTCAGCCGGGCCTTTACGACCACGCCGCTTTGTTCGCCGTCGCGCGCGGCATTCTTGACCGGTCTTTACCCTCATGCTAACGGTATAACCGACAACCTGGCGCGCAACGAGCAAAGCCACAGGCTCGAAACATTTCCCAAAATGCTCAATGCGACCGGATATGACACGGCTTTTATCGGCAAGTGGCATATGGGTAACGACGATAGCCCGCGACCCGGCTTTTCGACCTGGGCCGGTATGAAAGGGCAGGGTGAGGCGCTCAATCCGGAATTGAACGTCAATGGTGAAAGAAAGCCTTTCCAGGGATACGTTACCGATATTCTTACCGACCTGGCCGTCGACTTCGTCGGCACATCGAGGCGATCGCCGTTCTTGCTTTACATGTCGCACAAAGCAATGCACCCGAATGTCACGCAGCTCGATGACGGCAGAAGCGTAGCGTCGCCGAGTGGCGTCCCCGGCTTCATTGCTGCCGATCGACACAAGGGTCGATATGCTGACGAGCCGGTGCTGCGACGCCCCAACTCGGGAATAGTGCCGACGGACAGGCCGGCGCTGATGCGACAAATCGGCGATTTGCCGCCGCTTGGCGAGGCGACGGTAACGACGGCCGAGACCATTCATCAACGGCAGGAAATGCTGCTGGGAGTGGACGAGAGTCTTGGGCGAATTCTTGCGGCAATCGAAGCGCTTGGTGAACTGGACAACACGATCGTCGTTGTCACGTCAGATCATGGCTTTTGGTACGGAGAGCACGGTCTCTCCAACGAGCGAAGACTCGCCTACGAGGAAGGGCTGCGGATTCCCATGCTGATTCGCTATCCCAAGCGGATTCGTGCCGGGCTTCGCCCGGACCAGATGGTGCTCAGTATCGATGTCGCGCCAACGATGTTGGAACTGGCAGGAATTGAACCGCCGCGAAACCTGCAGGGCAGATCGCTTGCGCCCATTCTGGACGGAGAGAATCCTGACTGGCGTTCATCGTTCCTGATCGAATATTACAGTGACACGGTATTCGAACGGATTTTCAAAATGGGATACAAAGCGGTGCGCACAGACCGCTACAAGTACATACAGTATGTCGATCTCGATGGAATGAATGAATTGTATGATTTGTCAGGGGATCCTTACGAACTCAGGAATCTGATCGACGATCCCGACTATGCGGAAGTTTTGCTGGAGATGCAGGCAGAGCTGCAACGTTTATTAAACGCTACTTCCTGAGACGCCGTAAACGTCGAATGATTTCCGCAGTGGCGCCGGCCGTGAATGCCCGCAGATAGCGGTTCACGGTCACGCCGCCAACTTCCCGATACACGATGTAAATTCCACTGGCGATGATAATCAGGCCGCCGGTGATGACCCAGGCATCCGGCACTTCATCCCATATGAGATAGCCGGCAATAGCCGCTCCGATCAAGGCGGTGTATTCAAAAGGCGCCAGGACAACCGGCGGCGCCCGCCTGTAGCCGCCGACAATGCCGACCCACGCAATGGCAGAACACAAGCCGGCGACGACAAACAGTACCCATCCCAAATTGCTCGGCTGGGTGTAATTTTGCGGGAGCATGAAAATGGACACAATGAAGGGTCCGACAACGGTATAAAGGGAGAGTGCGAAGCTGGATTCCGTTGTCGCAAGCTTGCGCGCGGTCAGTGCGAGTCCAGCCCAGCAGAACGCAGCGACAATGACAGCGATCGCCGCCGGCGTGAACATGCCTTCGCCGGGGCGCAATACGATAACAACGCCCACAAAACCCCCAATTACAGCAAGCCAGCGCCGCCAGCCGACGTCCTCGCCGAGAAAGGGAACCGATAAAGCCGTAACTATCAGCGGGGCCATGAAGGCGACGGTTAGCGCGTTGACGAGGGGCATTCTCTTCAGTCCGTAGAAAAACCCGAACATTGCACCGGTGGCGAGCAAAGACCGCAGCAGGTGCCATCCCGGTCGTTGCGTCTTCAGGGATGTGAATCCTCCGTACCAGCGCGCGGCAAGAAAGAAGAACAGGATTCCGAACAGGCTGCGAAGGAAAACGAACTGCTCGAGCGAATGGTCGGCAAGCAGCCACTTGGCGCAAAGGTCAAGCGCCAGGCCAGCGACGACGCCGACCATCAGGAACGCGAGTGCAGTCCCGAAATGATCTCCGATATTGATGGCTTTGCTATTCATTCGGCTGCCGCTGGAGAACGCCGGGACGGGAACCCGTACAGCGTTCTTGTGTGTTCAGCCTGCGTTCAGAAAAGTGGCACTGAAGTTCAGCTTCGATTCATGGTGATTGTTCTTAAATGAACACCAGAGTTAATCATTGTGCGTCAGAGGTGTTCGACATGTCTAGGAAATCCCGAAGCATCGCTTTCAATAAAAACCTCCCTCTCTTTATCGTTAGCCTGATGGCTTTTGTCGCATCGGGAGTTGTTCTAGCAGCACCTGGCGCCGGCACATCGGTCGCCGACGACGAGCCCCGATCTTCAATTACTCGTCACAGCATTCGCGGCGGCCGGGATAATCCCACTAAGGTTGGCGAGACGACCGAGGACTACACTCCCCTGATCGTATCCGGTGACCGCAAGAGCGCCGGCACGCGAGGCAGCTATGCGAAACCAGGCGCTGGCTCCGCGGGAAGTCGCAGTGGCAGTTTCGATTTCTGGATCTACGATGCAGACGTGATTCTCTTCAATGACGATGATGTTGACGGTTATTATCACGGCATCGACCTGCTGTTCGATGCAGACACGATTTATTCTGTCGCAGACGTCTACGCGGTGCTCTATCTCAGCCTTGACGGCGGACCCTGGAATGAATACGCGGTAACGGAAGACTTCACGCTGTTCGGCGCGAGCGCAAGCGATGAATACGTGCTGGTGACGGAGTTGATGTCGGGTTATCCAACCGGAAGTTACGATATCCTCATCGAGTTGTTTGACGCTTATGATGGATTTTTTCTGGCGAGCTATGGCCCGGACGAAACCTCAGAGCTGGCCTACCTGCCACTGGAGGATTTCAATCGCGATGCCCCGATCGAGGAAGTTCGCGTGGTTGTAAATCACGGTGGCGGTGGCGCGATTGACGGCTGGATGCTCGCTACCTTCCTGTTGCTGCTGATTGCGGGCGCGGTCCGCAATGCCTGGCGACGGAGAAACGACACGCTTATGCGCATCGATTCCCCGGCGCCTTGCTGGCAGGTGACTTCTTATAATCAGTCGACGGTTGACCCGGTCGAACGCGAGAGGCGAGGTATCAACCAATAAGATTATCAATGCGCATTTGACGTGCGATGGCTTTTGCTTCATCGACCAGCACTTCGTTCATGCTTGCCTTGTCGAAACAGGTCGACTGAATGCTCCACACGCGCTTGCCGTCAATCGTTTCGTATAAATTGGTTATGGCAACGACGGTGTGCGCCAGCTTCACGGAATCCGGTTCTTTCAGTTCTTCGTAGTTGTACAGGAAGTAGTCGGCCGGATCGCCGCCGCGGCACTCGGCGACTGTGTCAATACGCCCCTCTTCGATTTCGGTTTTTGTATCTACGCTGATGATGTGTGTAACCATGATGGCATCGGCATTTGCATGTCGCGCAGCTGCGTTGATTTCCTCCTGAAGCAGGGCAGTTTTCATACCGGTCTCGGCGTGTCCTGGAACGGCATCGGCACCGGCGGCTCTGAGATGTTCGACGATCATATCCTCAAGGCGCTGTCTCGTTTCCTCGTCGCCGGCGATGCCAATTATCAGGAAACGTTCGTATTGATGGTTCGAGCGGGCCGTTTCGTCATAAAGCTTGACTACCGACGTCGGTTGCGCGCAGCTGGACAGGATGCCCGTTAACAGCAGGAGCCAGAAGGGTCGCAGGTGGGGAATTTTCATAGGCTCTCGGCTCGTCGCGTCAAATACCGGTATTCATGCTACGTCCGGACCCCCGCCGGGCAATTGGTATTAACCCGTAGCGAAAAGGCCAGTACAGACGATCAAACGGTTTTTACCGACGGTGTTTCGCGGCGCGCGGTGCGCATCACGTTTCGACCCCACGCGGCAAGCGTATCGAAATACGCATATAGAGCAGGTACCACCAACAACGAAACAACGGTTGAAAATGCGAGGCCGCCGATAATTGCGCGAGCCATCGGGAAATAGGGCGGGCCGTCACCGCCGATCTGGGTAGTGCTGACCGCCAGCGGCGCCAGGCCAACAATAGTTGTTGCGACCGTCATGAGGATGGGGCGCAGGCGATCCCTGCCCGCCGCCGCTATGGCTTCATCGCGAGCCAAACCTTCAATTCTCAGGTTGTTGATGTGGTCGACCAAAACGATACCGTTGTTTACCACCACCCCGATGAGAATCATGATGCCAATCGATGCCATGAACGAAAATGTTGTGCCGGTTGCCGCAAAAAACAGGAATACGCCAAAGACGGAGAAGACGATCGATCCGAGGATGATTGAAAACGGGAACAACAATGACTCGAACAGTGCCGCCATGACGAGGAAGATACAGGCGATTCCCAGCAGTATGTTCGTTGCCATCATTTGCTGGGTCTCGTCCTGTCGTTCGAACCCGCGACCAAATTTCCAGCTGTAACCGGGAGGCATCTGAAACTCGCCCATCAATGCCTCAACCTTCGGCTTAACCGACTCGAGACTTGCGTCTTCACCGAGGTTGGCAGTCAGTATCACCGCTGTCTGCCGATCGGTGCGCTGTATGGTGTCCGGCGATGCACCAATCCGGAAATTTGCGACTGCACCCAGTGGTATTCGTTGTCCGTCGCTGGCGTACAGAGGCATGTTGGCTAGCTGATCGACGCTTTGTTTGTCGCTCTCGCGGAACGCCAGCCGGACAGCCACTTCCCCGGTTTGCCCGCGAAACTCGCGCAGGTTCTGGCCGCGCATCGCAATGCCTATGTCCCTCGCTACTTCTTCGGCCGTGAGTCCGGCCGCTGCTGCGCGCTCCCGGTCCACCGTAATCTGAATTTCGCGCTCGCCTGTCTTGGCATCCGAGCGAACATCTTCAAGCCCTTCCACCGACGCCAGGAGGCGCAGCACATCCGTGCCTATTTCATTGAGAATTTGCGTCGAATCACCCGACAACTGGAGGCTGAAGCCGTCCCCGCCACCTTGTTGGTCAAATTCAAAACTCGGCTTGCCGATAGCAATCGTGGGCAGATTCTCTTCAATCTTCTCTATGACTTCGGACGCGGACAATTTTGCCTGATCCTCTTCGTTCAAAAGGATAACGATCGAAGCGTCGCCCTTTTCGTAGTAGCTATATACCGAACGAATATCGAAGGCTTCCTGGTTATCGAACAGGTAGTTTTCAATTGTCGTGACATTTTCCTCGACACGTTCCAGCGGGTGCTCGCCCTCGATATGCAACGGCATGTAGAGCCGGCGACCCACATCCTGCGGAAAAGCGTCGAATTTGACGAGCTGCAGGAGCAATGGGGAAACGCCGATGAGACAGATCAGCAATATTCCGCCGAAGGTCTTCCATGGTCGAATCAGTATCCAGCGCAGACTTGCGACGTACCTGTCGGTGAGCCGCGCCATTGCTGATCCGCCCTCTGGCGGAGGCGGTACTTTGATCCTTGCCGCCAGCATGGGTACGAGTGTTTGCGCGATCAGCAGGGACGCAAGCAGCGCCACAATGATCGTAATGCCGACATGTGTCATAAAGACCGATATGTCGTTTTTAGCGCCAAACATGATCGGTACAAAAACGATGATGGTGGTCAGCGTTCCGGCAATCACCGCCATACCAACCTCGTTCACTCCTCTCAAGGTCGCCTGTATCGGATTGTCCGGATCCAGGTTGCGGTGGCGGAACACGCTTTCAACGACCACCACTGCATTATCCACCAGCATTCCAATCGCCAGCATCAAGCCCATCATGGTCAGCATGTTGAGGCTCAGGTCCGCAAAATACAGAGCGCCCAGAGTTATAAGCAGTGAAAATGGCACAGAAGCGGTGACGATCACCGTGGTCGAAACCTGGCGCAGGAACGCATACAGGACCACCAGCGCCAACAGGGCACCGATAGCGCCGGCGTTCAACAGGTCTCCAAGCGACTTCCGGACGCTGTCGCCCATATTGTCCATATCGAAAATGTTGATGCCCTGCATCTGCGGCAGCTTGCTGATTTCCTCGATCTCGGCCATTACCCGGTCGGTAACCTCGACCATATTGGAGCCGGTGGATTTACTGACCGCCACGCCGATTGCATAAGACCTGTCCAGGTGCCGGCCGTAGTCCCGGTCAGGGCTGCGAAGGTCAATATCAGCGACGTCGCGAAGCCGCAGGTTTTCTGTGTTGATAACAAGGTCGCGAATTTGATTAACCGACTGATACTCGCCACGCGGCCGAATACTGAAGCGCTGGTTCTGGTCGGTAATGCGCCCGGCACTAACCGCAAAATTGCTGCGTTCGAGGAGTTCCCGGACCTGGTCAATGGTCACTCCGTGCGCCGCCAACCGATCGGGTTGCAGTAAAATTCGAATCTCGCGCGGATCGACGCCGTAAAGATTCACGCTTGAGACACCTTCAAGTCTCTCGATGCGACGTTTCAAAAGGCGGTCAAGTAATTCGTAACTATCGGATAAATCCCGGTCACTGGATATGCGCAACTCGAGAATCGGCAATTCACCAAGCGAGCCGGTAAAGATGATGATGCGCCGCACGTCGGCGGGCAACTCATGACGGATGCCGTCCACCTTTGCGCGGGCTTCGATGCCCTTGGCGCCCATGCTTTGCCCCCAGTCGAATTGCAGGAAGATTTGCGCCTGGTTTTCGCTGGAGGATGAAAACATGCGTTCGACGCCGGCCAGCGTCGCCAGCGCTTCTTCTATCGGTCGGGTGATGAGCCGTTCAACTTCTTCCGGGGTGGAGCCGGCATAAGGAATCTGGATGATGATTCCCGGAAATTCAATATCCGGAAATTTTTCGAGCGGGAGCAGTCGTGTAGCGATGAGCCCGACCAGTGCAAGGGCAACAAATACGACAATGGTCGTTACCGGTCGTTTGAGCGCTACTTCGGTGTGTTTCACGGGCGCTCCGTACTAGCCTGCCGGCGACGGAACTGCATTCGTGGCAGCGACCTGGGCTGGCCACTTCTTGCGATCCAGCAGCGAATACACAACCGGAATTACGACCAGCGTCAGTATGGTGGAGACCAACAGCCCGCCAATAACGGTAATCGCCATCGGAGTTCGTACCTCGGAGCCCTCACCAAAACCGATGGCCATTGGCAGCAGGCCGAGTGCCGTTGTCAGCGTCGTCATCAGAATGGGGCGAAGCCGTGCGTTGCCGGCCTCGACAATCGCGGCAATCTTTTCGACGCCCTGCGCCTGCAACTGGTTGATCAGGTCGACCAGCACGATTGCGTTATTGACCACGATTCCGGCGAGCATAATGACGCCGATAAACGCAACGATATTGACGGTGGTTCCGGTCAGGAAGAGCGCCAGCACCGCGCCTACCAGCGCAAGGGGAATAGTGAACAGAATGACAAAAGGATGCACCAGCGATTCGAACTGGGATGCCATGACCAGATAGACAAGGAATACAGCGAGCACAAGTGCAAACTGCATGGAGCGGAAGGAGTCCTGCATCTCCTCGTTTTGACCGGATACCATGGCCGTAATGCCATTTGGCAGCGGCGTGCTGTTGATTATCGACGTCGCTTCATCCGCGGCGGCACCGAGGTCGCCGTAAGCGAGATTGGCTGAAATCAAGGCTACCCGTTCCTGCGCTACGCGCCGGATTTCGGCTGGCCCGCGTGCTACGCGAACATCGGCAACCGACTCGAGTGTGACCGGCCGGGTCGCACTCGGGTTGACGATGAGATTCCGTATCTCCTCGATACTGGCCTTGCGCGAATCGACGCTTCGAACAAGTACGTCGATCTTCTTGTCACGCCAGGTATACCGGGTTGCCAGTTCACCGCGTACATTGGCAACGACCCGATCGGCGATATCCCGCACCGTCAGTCCCAGGGCCGCAGCACGTTCCTGATCGAACAGGATTTGAATTTCCGGATTACCCTGCTCGATGGTCGTCTTGAGGTCGGCAAACCGGCCAGATGACGACAATCGCGACACCAGTGCCTGACTCGCAGTGGCCAGGTCGTCCAGATCGAACCCGGAGATTTCGATTTGCAGCGGGCTGGCGAAACTCATCAGGGAGGGGCGACTGAATTCATATTGCACGCCAGCCAGTGACGCCAGCTCGTCGCGCAAAGCATTCATTGCCGCAGTCTCTTCGTTTCGGCCGCTGCCCGCCGTCAATGTAAGACTCAGTGTGCCGGTATTTTCCCCGGAATCGACTGGGTTGGCATCAAGTCGATTCCCGGTACCGGCAACTGAGTAACTCAGTGCCACGTCTTCAATACCGCGGGTCGCTTCCTGTGCGACCTGAATCGCGCGGTCGGTCTCCATCAGGGGAGAGCCCGGTGACAATCGCAGGTCAACTTCAAATTCACCTTGCGACAGCTGTGGAATAAGTTCGGTCCCCAGGCGGGGAATCAGCATCATGGTGGCCACGAATATAGCCGTGGCACCTGCAATGACCGATACCCGGTGATTCAGGGACCATTGCAAAATGGGTCCGTACGTCTTCGCGACAGCCCCAAAAAAGCCTTGCAGCAATCGGCCCGGTAACCAAAGAATCATCCGGAACAGCCAGGCAACGCCGGCGAATGCCACACCAAGCATTCGTACGGCGAAAGCCACGCCGCGGGTGAAGCGCCCTGGTGGAGAGTACTCGCCGGATTCCTCATAACGGGCGCCGGTACCGAGAGCTGCAAGCATTGGGATAAGCGTTAAAGCGACGATCAGGGAAAAGACCAGCGCAAACGTAACGGTCAGGGCCTGGTCGCGGAATAGCTGGCCGGCGATTCCGCTGATAAAGACCATTGGGAAAAATACGGCGATCGTCGTCAAGGTGGCGGCGATGACTGCGCCGGACACTTCGGCAGTTCCATTACGCGCGGCGGAGAGAATATCCTCACCTTGCTCGCGTTTACGCACGATGTTTTCAAGTACGACAATTGCATTGTCCACCAGCATGCCGACCGCCAGTGCCACGCCGCCCAGTGACATAATGTTCAGCGAGACGTCATTCGTATACATCAGCAGGAACGTGCCTACGACTGACACCGGTATTGAAATCGCGATAATCGTCGTAGCCCGCGAGTCACGGAGAAATCCGTAAAGCACCATGATCGCCAGCAATCCACCGAAAATTGCGGCAGAGGTGACCTGCTGAATGGCCGCCGAAATAAATTTCGACTGGTCATAGATTTCGACAAGCTCCAGATCGTCGGGCAGTGATTCGCGAATTCGCGCAAGTCGCTGCTCTATGCGCTTTGCTACCTGCACCGTGTTGGCATCGCCTTCCTTGTAAACGGCCAATTCGACTGACTCACGGCCATTTACCCGGGTGATCGCTTCCCGGTCTTTGTATCCGCGTGCGACCGAGGCAACATCGCGCAGATATACCGGCCTGCCGGATACATTGGCGACGATCGCGTCGGCGAATTCTTCAACAGTCTGAAATTCGTTGATCGTTCTGACGAGAAACCGTTGTGACCCTTCTTCGAGTCTACCGCCCGACAGGTTGACATTTTCAGCTCGAATCCTGTCTGCAATTTGTTCAATGCTGATGCCAAGCTGAGAGAGTTTCTGCTGGTCGACCTGGATCTGAATTTCGTCTTCCAACCCGCCACTGACTTTGACCGCCGCCGTGCCCTCTTCAGCCTCCAGATCATTCTTGATCCGGTCTTCAGCCAGTCGGCGCAGCGTCTTGAGATTGGCTTCGGCAGAGTCCTCTGACGCAGCTTCTTCCTTGCGCAATAATCCAAGTCGCATGATCGGTTCTGACGAAGGATCAAATCTCAAAAGGAGAGGGCGGCTCGCTTCGAGCGGCAGGTCGAGTACATCCACTTTTTCGCGAACGTCAACACCCGCGACGTCCATGTCCGTTCCCCAGAGAAATTCCAGCGTCACATCTGACTGTCCTGATCGTGATACGGAACGCACCTGGCGAACGTTCCTGATGACGCCGACCGATTCCTCGATAGGTTTGGACAGGAGATTTTCGATGTCCACCGGAGCGGCCCCCGTCAACTCCGTCCTCACGGTTACTGTCGGGTAGGAAATGTCTGGCAGCAAATTCACCTTCAGGCGGGACAGGGAAACCATGCCGAAAAGAACAATTGCGACGGTAAACATCACGATCGTTACCCTGCGTTCAGTGGCTATCTCAATCAGGCGGCGCATCGTTATCGTCCAGGCCAGCGGCTACAGAGCCTGTGGCGTACTAGTCTCGTTTTCGGCTGCGAGGTCCGGGCTATCAGAGGTACCAATCACCGACACTTTCGAGCCGTCCTTCAGGTTCGATTGACCGACAACAACGATTTCATCGTCGTCCGACAGGCCGTCTATCACTTCGATATTCCCCGCTGACGCGTAGCCGGTTTGAATGAATCGTCTCTCCACTTCTCCGTTAGTAACGACGAATACCGTCGACTGTTCCCCTTGGTCGACGATAGCACTGCGCGGAATCTGCAGTGCCATGGCGCGTGTGTCGTAAACAATATCGATGCGTCCGAACATACCCGGTTTGAGTCGCCGGGTTTTATCCGAGACTTCGATCGTAATCTTGAAGGTGCCCGTGGCCGCATCGACGACAGGGCTGATGCGGGCAACTGTTGCATCGAATCGCGTATTCTGCAGTGCATCGACCACGATACTTGCAGTTTGTCCTGGGTCGAGGCGCCGGAACTCGCGCTCGGGCACATGCAAATAGGAAACCAGTGGCTCCAGGCTTGTAACCTGAAAAGCCTTGGCATTTTCGTCAATCGTGTTACCAAGCTTGATAAAGCGCTCCGATACGATGCCATCAATTGGTGCACGGATTTCCGTGTAGCTGAGCTCGAGCGCGGCAAGATCATGCGTTGCCTGCAGCGCTTCCATTTCATATTGAATTTTTTCGAAATCGCCAGCGCTGATAAGTCCTTTTTCTTTCAGGTCGACGTTTCTCTTGAAGTCCCGCTGCAGCTTGTGCAGATTCGCCTCGGCCTGTTCCATTTCAAGCCGAAGCCGGTCACCATCGAGGCGGGCCATTATCTGGCCGCGGCTGACGTCGTCTCCTTCCTCGGCAAGAATTTCACGAATTTCGCCACCCACTTTCGCTATAACTGTTGCGTCCGCGAAAGCTTCGATTGGCGCCGTTCCGGAATACATTGCTTTGATGTCGCCCCGAGAGGGCCTTGCGGTCTCTACCGGTATGGCGGGCGCATCGCTGGACGCGTCTTCCTCGCCGTCCTTTCCGCCCCGATCGCAGGCAGACATTGCCACCAGGATCGTAGCGACCAGCGCCATTTGCGCGGACCTGCTGAAGCCAATGGTCCGATCGATTCGGCTATCCCCAATTTTCATCGCGTATCGTGTCCGACTTTCCTGTTAGCCGATTATCGGCAAGCTGGTTGGAATACTGGCCAGAACCTTGCTGCCTTCCCGCAGGCTGCCCTGGCCTTTCATAACGATCTGATCCGTTTCCTGGACCCCGCTGAGGACCTCGATCAATCCGTTTTCCTCGATGCCAACATCTATGGCACGGCGTACGGCGGCACCGTTATCGACGATGTAGACGACGGTTTCGTTGTCTTCCTCCAGGACAGCGGCCGCAGGAATGATCAGCGCGTCGCCGTGTTTCTCGTAAGCAATGGTGAATCGTCCGAACATGCCCGGAGCAAGCAGCCCTGCGTCATTATTGAGATACGCCGTGGCGCGAAACGTGCCATTTCGACTATCGACTGTCGGGCTGATTCGCGCGATTTGGGCGGTGAAAACACGGTCTGGCATCGCGTCTACGTGAATTTCAGCCTGATTGCCGGCAGCGAATTTCACCAACTCGCTCTGCGGTATTTTCAGATATGCAATCAGGTTGCTCGTGTCCGTGATTCGGAAAGGAGTGTCCCCGGAAGAAATGTGCTGTCCGAGCTTGACGTTGCGAGCCGAGATGACGCCGGAGATTGGTGCTCGAATTGTCGTATAGTCATAGTCCAGCTTCTTCAGTTCATAGCTGGCCTGCAATGCGTCCATATCGAAACGCAGGGCTTCGAACGCTGCCGAACTTACCAGTCCGCGTTCGTGCAGCCTGATAGATCGTTCAAACTCTCGCTGTGTCTTTTGCAGGTTAGCCTGTACTTGATCCATCTCAAGGCGGAGGCGATCGCCGTCAAGGCGAGCTAAGACCTGACCCTGTACAACCTGGTCACCTTCCTCAACGAGAATTTCGACCACTTCTCCCGCCGCGCGAGAGGAAACCGACGCATCGGCATCCGCCACGATCGTCGTTGTCGTGTGGTACGTCGCCGATATCTCAGCGCGAACCGGGAGCACGATTTCGACTGGCATCGGCGCCACGATTGTCGCGTCCATCTCAGCGCCGGTTGGTGCGTCTATTCCGCACCCGGACACCACTACTGCGAGCGAGGCGGCCAGAATTGCTGTACCGTTTTTCCTGTTATTCATGCTGTTCACCGCTACCGAGTTCATCGTTTTGGTTATATGGTGTTGTAGTTAAGTATAACACTATATAACTATAACGCAACACCATCTAAATCATTGATTCTTTTAGAAAAGACTTTTTCTGTCGAACCCTTGAAGGTCGCCTGATCCTGAAAACTCGCAACCAGGGACGTTTCTTTCTAATTCAACAGTGAGATGCTCGGGCGAGCGTTTTGGATTACTTTTTTTGAAATTGTCGCGACCGCGGCAGGAAACCCCGGCCGCGGTCGGCTCAGGAACGAGCCCCGGCGACTCCGCCGGACGCACGTTGGCGTCTTGCGGCGAACCACGCCGAGGTATTTGCCTGAATCATCAGCAGGCTGGGTGTCAGATAAAGCGTAAGTATCGTCGCAAAGGCAAGGCCGCCGGCGACCGAGGACGACAACTGAGTCCAGTATTGGGTGGATGGCGCTCCGACAGATACATCGCGATTAATCAGGTCGATGTTTACGGCAAATACCATGGGCATCAACCCGAGGATCGTCGTTATTGTAGTCAGCAAAACAGGCCGGAGGCGGAGCGCACAAGTCCGAAGAATTGCTTCATGCGCTTCTGCGCCACGGTTTCGAAGCACATTGAAAGTGTCGATAAACACAATGTTGTTGTTCACAACAATGCCAGCCAGCGTAATTACACCGACGCCGCTCATTACGGTGCCGAAAGGTTTATTCATGATCAGGTGTCCCAACAAGACACCTCCCGTTGAGAAAACGACGGCGGTAAGAATAAGGAAGGCCTGAAACAGGCTGTTAAACTGAGTGACCAGAATAATCGCCATCACAGCGACGGCGATTAACATGGCCTTTCCCAAAAATGCCTGCGCTTCGTTCTGATCCTCGCTTCCGCCGCGAAAGGCAACGCTGACGGTTGGGTCAATATCAAGGAAAGGCAGCATTCTGGCCATTTCGCTAACGACGTCACCATCGAGATAGCCGTCGAGCACGTCAGCTTCGACCTTCATCGTACGGCGCATGTCTGTACGTTGTATTGTGCTGACTTTGTTTGCCGGAATCCGCTTGACGAAATTGCTGATCGGCACCAATCCGCTGGGCGTCGGAATTCGCAGCTCGTCAATCTGAGCCAGATTGCGATCGTTGTAGGGATATCTAACACGAATGTCGATTTCGTCTTCAGCGTCGTCGGGACGGTATTCACCGATCTTGATGCCGTTCGTCACCAGCTGGATCATATTGCCGACAATCGTAATGTCCGCTCCAAACCGCGCTGCTTCAGCGCGATCTACGTCAATCTGCCATTCGATGCCCGGCAATGGGCGGGTGTCATCGACGTTATAAACGCCGTCAATGGTTTCCAGCGCGTCACGGATCCGGCCTGTTGCATCCGTAAGAATTTCGGGAAAGCGTGACGAGAGCTCAATCTGGATCGGTTTTCCCTGCTGTGGGCCGTCCTGAGCTTTCCGTGTCTGAATGGAAATGCCGGCCAGGCCAGATGTGCTTTCGCGAATATCTGCCAGAATTTCATCGGCCGGTCGCCGTTGGTCCCACTCCACGAAATTCAGAGTTATTGAACCGATCAGGTCTTCAGCCGAGCCCTGGCCGCCACCGCCGGTTTTCGTATAAACACTGTCGACTTCGTCAAGTCCAAGAACATAGGTCTCGACTTGTCGAACGAGAAAGTCCTTTTCGTCAGTACTAAGATCGCCTCGGGCACGAATCTCGATAACGGAAAATTCCGGTTCGATGTCCGGGAACAATTCCATGCCGCGACCGAACATAAAAAATGCCGAGTACGAAATAACCAGTACGACCGTGACAAGGCCAACATTGGTCCACGGACGCTGCAGCGAGAACTTGAGAAATCTTATGTATTTTCCCGTTAGGCCCGAAACGGCATCGAGATCACCGGTTTCGGCCAACGTCAGGTCCTTTTTGGCCTGCTCGCTCATCGAGCCGGTCGAGCCAAACATGGAACCGAGTGTGGGGACGAACAGCAACGCCATCAATAACGATGCCGCGAGTACGGCTATCAGCGTAATTGGCAGGTATTTCATGAACTCGCCCATTTCATTCGGCCAAAAAGCAAGCGGAACAAATGCTGCCAGCGTCGTGCACGTGGAAGCGATTATGGGCCATGCCATGCGGCGTGCAGCGCTCGAATATGCATCGTGTCTCTCTATGCCTTCCGCCATGCGCCTGTCTGCCAGTTCTGTCACCACGATGGCGCCGTCAACGAGAAGGCCGACAGCCATGATCAATGCAAACAGCACCATCATGTTAATAGTGATGCCGAAGGATGCGATGGTCAGAATTCCAAGCAGGAAGCTTCCCGGAATCGCCACCCCAACCAGGCCAGCTGCGCGAATACCCAGGATGCCAATGATAATGATGAATACGAGCAGCACGGCTGAGATAACGCTATTCTGCAAGTTCGACAACATCCGGTGAACATCTTTGGATTTGTCGCGTGACGCAATAATTTCGATGCCCTGCGGCCAGTTTTGTCTTTCCGCGGCGAGCAAGGCCTGAATTTCGTCGACGGTGCCAATGATATTGGCGCCACTGCGTTGCACAACTTCAATGGCGAGTGCCGGATTGCCGTTCAGCCTGGCAACGCTCTCCGCATCTTTGTAAGTTCTGCGGACTTCCGCAACATCGCGAAAATGAACGATTCGGTTGCCGACAGCCTTAATGGGCATTTCCAGAACGTCCTCGGCCGTTTCAAAAACGCCGGGTACCTTAACGGGAAAGCGGCCTTCACTGGTATGTAGCGCGCCGGCAGCCACCAGTCGATTGTTGCGGTCGACCAGGCTCAGGATTTGTGCCTGGTCGAGACCATAGCTTTCCATTGCGCGCGGATCGACGATGATCTCCATGAGTTCCTCGCGCACACCCACAAGTGACACTTCGAGAACGCCGGTGACGCCTTCAATTTTTTCCTTCAGATCTCTCGCGATCGTATTTAACGTTCGTTCAGGAACATCGCCGGCGAGGTTAAGTACCAGCATCGGGTCGAAGCGCGAAAATTTGATTTCCGTAACCGTTGGCTCTTCGGTTTCGCGAGGCAATTTGGCCTTTGCCGCATCTACTTTGGCCCGCGCGTCCTGTAACGCGGCGTCGACATTCGTCCCTGCATCAAACTTGATGGTGACATTCGCCCCGCCTTCATAGGCATTGGCCGTTAGCTCCTCGATGCCCTCGATAGTGCGGATTTCCTGTTCCATTGGCCGCACAAGAAGTCGCTCTGCATCCTCCGGGGAGATTCCGTCATGCACCATGCTGACGTAAATCATCGGAATATTGATATCCGGCTCGGCTTCTTTTGGCACGCTGATATAGGTAAGAACGCCAGCGACGATTATTACGGCAAGCGACATCACTACAGTTCGTGATCGCTGCATAGCCGTTTCGATGACTCGCATGTCTAGTTGTCCTTTTCGCCGGCTTTTATCGCTACAGCCGTATCGATATCAACCTCGGGTATCGAATTGACAACCGCGCCATCGTTAACAAAGCCCTGTCCGACGGTAATGATCGAAGTGGAGTGAGGCAGGCCGGCAATCCACACGCCATCGCTGGAAGACATCGCAATATCGGCCGGGTGGAACTCGACCTGGCCGAGCTCGTTCACGATCTTGATGCCAAGGTTTCCCTGGTCATCGAGCGTCAGCAGTGATGGCGAAACCTTGTGCGCAAAAAGTGTTTCCGCCGGAATCATTAGTTCAGCGGTCATGCCGCCCCGGTAATTGCCGGCCGAGTTGTCGATTTCCAGTTCCACGGTGAAGGTTCGTGTGGCCTCGTCCGCCACCGGCGCTACATATCGTATCTTTCCCGAAACCAGTTCGCCGGTTGCAAGACGCGCCGAGGCCTGCTCGCCTTTGACGACATTGTGGGCATCGAACTCAGACACATTTGCGCTGACTATCAACCTTCTTTCGTCGACGAAAGTAGCGACCGGATCGCCGATCTTTACATAGTCACCAATTTCGACCATGCGCTCCTGCAGGGCGCCATCGAACGGCGCCGTGATCGTCATGTGCTCAATACCGAGCCGGGCTCGAGCGAGGTCGGCTTTGGCTGTCTCAAGTTGCGCGGCAGCCTCCTGCAGCTGTGCCTCGGAAACATAGCTCTGATTCATCAGCTTTTCGCGTGCTGCGAATTCAAGCTCACGCTGCTTGACAATAGCCTCTGCCTGGGCGAGGCGAGCATAACGGTCGCCTTTGTCGAGCCGAACAATAACTTCACCGCGATCAAGTCGATCGCCGCGTTCGACGCCAATTTCGACGACCCGACCGTCTGTTTCAGCATTCAATTCGACGCTGCGCGCTGGAGCGGTTTTTCCATTGATACGAATGACCCGGGTTACTTCCTCCGCAGTTTGGGCACGTACCCGAACGCTCGTGCGTACAGCGGGATCGCCGGACTCATTGCCGGCAATCGGCGCAATGTCTTCACTGGTCGACAGGTGGCCACTCATCAGCCAGGCAGCAATTGCCAGGGTGATTGCCGCTGAGATCAGCCAGGATTTGTACTTGTCAAATTTGCCCATGTTCATCGTTTGGATGCACCTGTAAAAATTACTTCGATCGTTTACGAGCCGACCGCAGCTTTCGTGGTGACGACGTTCCTCTCGGTTAACATGTCACGGTTGTCTTCTAAATATTTCTTAACGGAGGCCGCCATATGCCTTCCAAATCCGGCAACAAACCTGGTGCCGTTCGACGTCGAATCGCACTCGCATTCCCTGAACTCATCGATCATTTTCAGAAAGCGTTCGACCTCAGCAAGTTTGTTGTCGACAACTTCATGAATCTGCTCTTCCGTCATAAGGTGCGCAAACCACATCATCGCGAGGAATTCGGAGCGGACTTTGTGGGACGGGTTGGTATCTGTCAGTTCCTTTAGCAGCTCGGCGCGTCCCTGGTCAGTAATGCTGTAGACCTTGCGATCAGGCTTGCCCTCCTGGGGGATCTCTTCAAATTCGACCAGGCCGTTTCTGGCCAACGTGGCCAGCGCCGGGTATATCGAGCCGTAACCTGCCGCGAAAAAATGGCCGAATGACGATTCGAAACATTTTTTCATGTCGTAGCCGGAAGCCGGACCGTCGGTCAGCATTCCAAGGCAAACTGTCTTTACATCCATCAGAAACCATTCCGCCGGGCAGCCCGGCCATATATCGGGGCGATGCATAGTATCAATTTGATATATAAAATCCAGCGGTGGGTTTCAGGAATTTGTAACGATTTAAAATAAACAATAAAAACAATGTGTTACAATTAAACCGGTTGGAAAATACGAGCTGCCCGCGACGCCATGGTGGGCAGAACGGGTCCGGGGATGCGGAAGGCCGGGCTAGAGGGGCTTGCTGGCGACGACGAAAATCATGCCGTCCTGCTCCTGAAGAGCTTCGATATGCAAGCCGTGGTCGGCGAGCTGCCCGTTGATCTTCGAGGTATCGAGTCTGAGCTTCAGGTAATCGCTGATTGTCATTTGCCAGGCTCCATCGATCCGGCTGTAAAGCAGGTCATGCACATGGACTACGTCATCCCGGTAGTCGAGGAAGCAGGTGAAAATCTGCTGGTCGTCTGCCCTGATCGGTATGAATCGCTGCGTCGCTTCGGGCACAAAACTGACATAGTCGCGGATTGCATAGACAAACCGGCCGCCGGGCTTCAGCGCATTGCAAACGTCGTCAATGACGATCCGGACTGAATTTGTATCCGGCAGGTGTACGAGCGTGTCGCCCATGCAGACGATCAGGTCTGCCGGACCTGGCAGATGCTTTGCAAAATTCCTGAGATCATCGCAGACCGGCTCAATCGGAAGATCGCCAGCGCGTTCGCAAAGCTCATCGAGCAACGGCTGGCAAAAATCGATCGCCAGAACCTTGTAGCCGAGGCCGGCAAGTGGCAGCGACTGGCATCCAGGCCCGCATCCTAAATCTACCGCGACTGAATCGTTGCCTGGCGCGAGACTCAGTTCACTAAAAAAAGCCTCGCTTTTCCGGCGCGCGTTGTCGAAGTCTCCGAGTATCCAGGAGTATACGGATCCAAGAAAACTATCGTAGTGATCCTTTACGGTCGCCACGCTGCTTCACCACGAAAAAAATCAGGTTAAAGGAAATACTGCGACAGAAACGGATTCATCATACGGTTTTCAGGATCAAAATGCCGCCGAATTTTGCGAAAGAAATCAATGCGACTGCCAAATACCTGCGATGGATAATCTGCCGGCACCTCCAGTGTTTGATTGAAGAGTGGCGATCCGCCCCAGTGACGCGCGAAGTCGCCGAAGTCAATCGCAAAGTCGCCCCATCCCTTGGCCTGGGTACTGATCGCACGAAGCGCGACCATGGGTTCGTCGAAGCTCGGCGATAACAGCGCCGAGCTGTCCCGGCCGATACGAAATCCCACGGTTGGCATGTCACAACGAAATCCGCTGGACTCCTTTGTGCGCAGGCAAAAATCACGGTAGGCCTGCACGACAATCGCGAAGTCGGCAGCCGGAAAAAACCAGGTGCAGTACTTCAGTGTTGTGGCGGTATCGCTGGATTTTCTGCTGCTGAGTAGTGCAGTGGAATTACTCCCCGAATTGACCAGTCGATTGTTGACGATGCCCTGAGTCATTTGGCTGATTTCGTCAATCAGGCGGTAGCGGACGCCCTGAAGCGGAACAATACGGTTTATGGATTTGAAAACATTCGGCAACACGGTGCTTTCACCCCAGTCCTTTACTTTCCAGGGAATTCGGTGAGTGCCGGTTGCTGCAGAGCTGTGCCGCCTTACGTCAAGGTAAACGCGATCACGAAATGGAAGAAGGAAAAATTTGAGCCCGACATCGGCGTTAGCCAGCTTCTCCGCGACCGCGCCAAATTCTTCAAATGAACATGATCGATGAGTGACGGCGAAAGTTCTGATAGGTCGCACCTTTAGCTTGACCTCATAAATGATTCCCAGCATGCCGAAACTCAGCCGGAAAGCATGCATCAGGTTTTGCTGGTTGTTGCGAATTTCAATCGGCTTACCTGCCGGCGTAACCAGCTTCATGCTTTGGACCTGCGACGCGAGAAACGGACTGTCGTCGCCAAAAGTCGGCCCTATACATCCTCCCGCGACCGCGCCGCCAACGGTGCGACTCATAAGGTCATGTCCGCCCACGAGTTCCAGTTCATATTCGGCAAGTTCCCTGGCGAGGTCGCCAATGCGAACCCCTGGCTGAACTGTCACAGTCTGCCCAACAGGATCTACATTCCGTATCTGGTTGAGGCCGGTGGTGTCGATCACCGTGCCAGCCGACGACGACGTGCATTCGTTGGCCGAGCTGTTCGCGCCCATAGGTCTGAACGGAGCCGAATACGGCGATTCCGGACCCAGTGCATTTCTGATTTCGACCGCACGGGTCGGTTTAATGACGGTTTGGCCTGGCAGTACCGGCGACCGATATTTGCCTGACCGACTTAAACGCGCTGCATTAGCTGACATTGCTGGCTCCAAAATCGAATGGGACGAGATTCGATGTTTGAATCCAGGCATTTATGCATGCCCGCCGGAATCAGGAATACGCGAAACGAGAGAGTTGCCCGGCGAATGCCGTTAAGGACAGAATGCTGAACGCGATCCCGCCTTTCCCATCTGGCAACCCCGCCGTCGTAGGTTTCCCCTTAGACCGGTGGCTTTGCGACCCCTTCTTTCGAAAGGTGTGCCTTTTTCAAACGTACGGCGATCCTTGCACAGCATTTTCAGACCTGTCAATCGAAAACCAGGATTCATGGGCAGGCCGAAGCGATTCGAGTGCTCCGCGCGGCTACAAGCCATGCCGGCTGCAAGGAGTGTCGACGCAGCCGCAAAGGGCCATAGTGGGAGAAAACATGCCTGCCTTGACATAAAATGCGATGCTGCGGAAACAATCTCGTCGCATGGCCAGCGCGGGCGGCGCAGCGACGACCGTCAGAGTGAGATGTGGTGGCTGGACGAGAGACAGTTTGCAGTCAGGACGACCGTCGGCGACGGCAGTCCAAAACGCTGCGATGGGGTCTGTCAGACGGCTGTTACTCCTCAGGGAATGCAGTATCGATGCCGGCTCCGGCGCAGGCTATCGCGGCGTGACCGATTGCCGTACACACTTGAACCAGGAGAACCTTTGACAATGTGCATAAGACCAGGATCGGATGGCGGGCGGTACTTTCTATCGACGAAAGACCCGATCAGGAACAAGCCGGTCGACAGGAATGACTCGGAGACTGATTCTGGCTGCGAAAAAACGGTCGCCCGGGAAATTCTGCAACAGTTTTTTTCAATGCGCGGGCCGCGCAAGTGAACCGGGAACGACTCCCGGCCGACATTGTTCTGGCCGCCAATCGAATCGCGCCGTATATACGCGAAACACCACTGGATTATTCGCCCTATTTCAGTGACCTGACCGGGGCCAATGTCTATCTGAAGCTTGATAACCTGCAACATACCGGTTCGTTCAAACTTCGTGGCGCCTTCAACAAGGTACTGTCGCTGACCCCGGAAGAGAGAAAAGCGGGCTGTGTCGCGGCGTCCAGCGGCAACCACGGCGCAGCGATTGCATTCGCGATGAAAGAGCTCGGCGTCAGCGGCGTCATTTTTGTCCCCGAAAAGACCTCGACCGCCAAGGTGGATACGATTCGCCGAGCCGGTGGGGACGTGCGGTTTTTCGGCACCGATGGTCTGGATACCGAAATACATGCGCGTGAATATGCGGCGGACAATGGCATGGCCTACCTGTCGCCGTATAACGATGAAGAAGTCATAGCCGGGCAGGGCGTGTGTGGCGTTGAAATCGTACGGCAGCTCCGACAGGTTGACGCGATATTCATCGCCGTGGGTGGCGGCGGGCTGATCAGCGGCGCCGGAGCTTTCCTGAAATCGGTAAATCCCAACGTCGAGGTGGTGTCTTGCCAGCCCAAAGCATCGGCGGTCATGACCGAGTCGGTGAGAGCGGGCGCAATTCTGGAGTTGCCGAGTGAGCCGACGCTGTCCGACGGTACCGCCGGAGGCATTGAGGCCGGCGCGATCACATTCGACATCTGTCGAGACGTCATCGATCGATACGTCGTGGTGTCCGAGGAGCAGATCGAGGATGCCATGCGGGCGTTTATCGACTCGCATCACATGTTGCTCGAAGGTGCAGCCGGCGTTGCGATTGCCGGATTTCTCGACATTGCCGGGGACTACAAAGGCAAGAATGTCGTTATCGTTGTGTGCGGCGGCAACATCAGCCGGGAAACTCTTAAGAAAGTAATTTGAGCAGGCGGTTTCAGCGAAACCGGCAACGCGGCCGGAACTGAGGAAGTCTGCGATGTCAAACGCTACTGGGTTTTGACGGTGGGACGCGACGATGTACCTGAGAACACTCACAACCATGCTGATATTGTTGGCCGCAAGCATAGCGAGTGCGGCGTCAACTGCCTTTGTCAATGTGAATGTCATTCCCATGACGGCCGACACGGTCATCCGATCACAGACGGTCATTGTTAGCGACGGCCTTATTCAAACCATCGGTGCTTTCGGTTCCACGCCGGTTCCCTCTGATGCTGAAATTGTCGATGGAACCGATCGATACCTGATGCCAGGCCTTGCCGAAATGCACGGGCACGTGCCAGGCGGCGATGCGGCGAATCTTGCGCGGGTCCTGAGTCTTTATGTCGCGAACGGCGTTACCACGGTTCGCGGCATGCTCGGGCAGTCTTCCCACCTGACCCTGCGGGCCAAAATTGAAGCGGGCGAAACACTCGGGCCAAGACTTTTTACGTCGGGACCGTCCCTGAACGGGGAGAGCGTCAAAAGCCCTGCGGCGGGGCGTGCGATGGTGAGGGCACAGCACGATGCCGGCTACGATTTTATCAAGATTCATCCGGGACTTACGCTAGCGGAATTTGATGCGATCGCAAAAACGGCGAACCAGCTGGACATGCCATTCGCCGGCCATGTGCCTGAGGACGTTGGCGTGGAAAGGGCGTTGGCGGCGGGTATCGCCAGCATCGATCATCTCGATGGTTATATGCAATCCCTGCTGCGGCCGAATGATGACCCATCGGGCGGACTGGCGGGATTCTTCGGAGTCTTTATTGCTGACCAGGCAGACGAGGACAAAATTGCCGGAATCGCGCGTGCAACGGCGGCCGCTGGCGTGTGGAACGTACCAACTGAATCACTGTTCGTCCACGTTACGTCTCCCGCACTGTCATCGGAGGAACTGGCCGAACGGCACGAGATGAAGTATATGCCGGCCGCTACCGTTGCACAGTGGAAGCAATACAAAGATGAGTTGCTGCGCGATCCCAGTTACAAACCTGAAACGGCGCTGCGCGCTGAGCAACTGAGGCGCCGGCTGATTTTCGAGCTGCACAACGCCGGTGCCGGCCTGCTGCTGGGTTCCGACTCGCCCCAGGTCTTCAACGTGCCCGGGTTTGCCCTCCATGATGAACTGGAACTCCTGGTTGGCGCTGGCTTGAGTCCGTTCGCGGCCCTCAAGACCGGTACGGTAAATGCCTCTGTCTATTTCGGCCAGCAAGAAAAATGGGGCACTGTGCAGGAAGGCCGGACAGCGGACCTGGTACTCCTGGATGCCAACCCGCTCGTCGACATCAACAATTCAAGGCGTATCCATGGCGTAATGGTCCGCGGGCGGTGGCTGCCCCATTCCGCGCTAAACGAACTGCTGCAGGAAATCGGCCATTAATTCAGGTGCCACTGCAACCGTATACGGCGCCGTGGTATCTAAAGTCTGTTACCGCCAGATTACGAGTCCGGCACCGCCGGACTAGCTGACTATCAAGGGGAGTTCCATGCGCAGCATCCTGATTATGGCCATGTTTGTCACCAGCCTGGCTTTTGCCGCAGCGGGCGGGTACCAGGAAGTCCGGGAGCTTAGCCTGGAAACCAGCGGCGTAGGTACGTTGAGTATCTCCGCCGGGTCCGGCGAGCTGGTCGTCGTTGGTGTGCCCGGGTCCAGTGAGATCATGGTTACGGCTACCATCGAAGTTGATACCGGTAATAGCGACAAAGCCCGTAAAAAAATCGACAGCGACATGGTTTTGCGGCTGGAAAAGGAGCGTGAAACGGCTGTTCTGAAAGCGTATTTCGATGAGGGTGGATTCAGCTGGGGCGCCGACACGGCCATTCACCTGGAGGTTCGCATGCCCGAGGGTCTGGATCTCGCGATCGACGACGGTTCGGGCTCGCTCGAAGTTTCCAATGTCCATGGCAACATCAAGCTGGATGACGGGTCGGGATCGATCACATTGACCGATGTCGGTGGGACGGTTGAGATCGAGGACGGCTCCGGTTCGATCGTGGTCGATCGCGCCGGCGGCAACCTCGCCATCGACGACGGTTCCGGAAGCATCACCGTCAGGGGCGTCGCTGGCAGCGTCGTTGTGGATGACGGATCGGGCGGAATTGACGTCAGCGACATCGATCAGGACCTGATCATCGTCGATGATGGCAGTGGAAGCCTGAACGTTTCAGATGTTCGGGGACACGTAAAAACCGAAGACTGATTCGCCGGCCTCCATGGAGTTGATCGCCCGCTGCCGCCAGTCGGGTAGCGGGCGCCGTCGTATTGGCCTCCGGGACGATGCCGCGCGCGTTCGGTTATCATGCATTGCGTGCATTGTCATTTCGCGAGGTTCAAACCCATGAAGCCGGAAATCGAACAGCGATTTTTCGATCTGTATGACCGCTATGCGCACGGCTATATCAGCCGCCGTGAATTCATGGACAGACTCACCGCGATAACGGCGTCAGGGGCCGCCGCTCTGACGATATTTAATTTGCTCGGTCCCGATTACGCGCTGGCAAACCAGGTCGCGGCCGACGATCCCGATATCGAGGTCGGCTACCAGGAATACGATTCACCGGACGGTGCCGGCAAGATGCGCGGCTATTTCGCAATGCCGGCAAGTGCGAACGGGCGATTACCAGGTGTGCTTGTTATCCATGAAAATCGTGGGCTGAATCCTTACATCGAGGACGTAACCCGACGTATTGCCAAGGCGGGTTTCATCGGCTTCGCGCCGGACGCGCTGACGCCCCTTGGCGGCTATCCTGGAAATGACGACGATGGACGGGCCATGCAGCGCGAACGTGACCGCGATGAAATGTTCGAGGATTTCGTGGCCGCAGTTCGTTATCTCCAGACCCACGCAAAAACTACTGGCAAAGTCGGCTGTGTTGGTTTTTGCTACGGCGGCGGTGTCTGCAATGCCTTGGCCGTGCGCGTTCCTGACCTCGCCGCCGCTGTTCCTTTTTATGGCCGGCAGGTTTCCGCGGAAGACGTCGCTAAAATCAATTCTCCGCTGTTAATCCATTATGGTGAACTTGACACCCGGGTCAATGAGGGCTGGCCAGCCTACAAGCAAGCGCTCGATGCGGCGGGGAAGGAGTACACCATGCACCTGTATCCAGCGGCAAATCATGGTTTTCACAACGACACCACACCGCGTTATGACGCCGAAGCTGCCGAGCTGGCCTGGCGACGAACTATTGAATTTTTTCGGCAAAAACTGGTCTGATTGTTTCCAGCATTCAACATCGCGTGAGGACAATTGCAGCTTGCTGTTAGTATGCAGCTTCACGGGAGTTTCGAGATGAGCAGCCGAGCAAGCATTTTGATTTCCGTCCTACTCATTGCCCCGCTGTGTTGGGGGCAGGGCGCCGATAGACTCGATCGTCCTCAGAATTCGATGACCGTAATCGGCCCCCGCAACGTTCCGTTGGCGGAGGGCGCCCAGGCGCTGCTCGCCGGGGATAATGAGAAAGGTGTGACGCTTACGCTGGAAGGCCTCAAGCTGTCTCATGGGCGGCTTGAAGAAGAGGCCGCGCTTTCCAATCTCTGCGCCGGGTATATCCAGCTCGGCAAATACAGCGAGGCACTAAAGTACTGCGATATTCTGCTTACCCGGAACGACAAGAGCTGGCGTGGATACAATAATCGCGCTGTCATCTATATTCTGACCAAGCAGTATGACAAGGCGGAGTTGGATCTGGTGCAAGGTGAGAAGCTGAATCCAGGCGCACGGACGTTAAAGGTTGCGCGATCGATGTATATGGATGCCGTGTATCCGGTGCGACCTGAAGTCGAGATTGATGATAGAAAGAACAGGGAAAATGAGGAGCCTCAATAATCGCGGTATAGCGGTATTTGTATTCGCCGGCTGTGGTCTCGCTATCGGCGATTTTACGACTTTGTACGCAGAAGAAAAACCGATAAGCGCAACGCATTTTATTGATACGTCTACAAATCGGGTTCCGGCTTTGACGGCTTTCCCGAAATACCCGTCGATAGCGCGTCGCGACAGAATAGAGGGCGAAGCGACGGTTTGTTTCAAGATCACGACGGACGGCAAAATAACCCGACCTGTCGTTACCAACTACAGCCACCGGATTTTTTCGAAGCCGGCTCTCAGCGCAATCAGGAAATCAAGTTTCGAGCCAATTGGTCCCGGGCAGGTACTTGCCACAGCCAGAACGTGCAGGACCTATCGTTTCCGTCTGGATCCGATTCTCGGGGATAACGAAAACCCGGAGTAGTGCTTCACTTTGCCAGCTAGTGAATTTTTGCGCGGCCGATATAATTTGACGCGGTAGCGAACCACACCTCGCCATTGGCCTCGGAATAATGCAGTTCACCCACTGAACCGGCACCGCTGGGTATATCTGATTCTGTAAGAAACGACTCGGCGGCCGCATCGAACCCAATGAGGCGATTTGGGATGCTCCCGGTTTCAACAATCCACAGGCGGTCATCTCTGTCCACTGCCATGCCAAAAGGACGACTATCCGGGCCGCCCGGCATAAGCCACTCCGTAAATTCATCCCGTCCGGGGTCATATCGACCAAGCTGCCCGCGTTCGAAATCGGCGTACCAGACCATGTCGTCCGACGTGGTTACGATTCGGCGGGTACGTGAATCCGGGTTCGGCAGCACTATCTCCGCTATGGTCATTTCGACCGGATCTATGCTCAGCAGCGTGTTGTTGCCAGACGAGGCAACCCAGGGTTGGTTGATTGAATTTACGGTTATGCCGTACGGTCGGGACTTACTTGTTGGTACGGGGATAAGTGCAATGCTTTGGTCGTCTACTTTCAGGCGACCAACAAAATTTCCGTCTTCGACGGTAAACCAGATATCGCCATTTTGATCGAAAGCGAGTGAACGAGGTTGCTTCGCTTTTCGGTCCGGCATTTCAATTTCCGCCACTCGACCTGTGCCGGGATCCAGCATTCCAATATATCGGCGTTTGTTGCTCGCATACCAGATGCGGTCTTCCTCATCGACCAGGAGCGCCGCAGGCGCTGTGCCTTTGCGCAGGTCGTAGCGATTGAATTCGGCTGTTTCGGGCGAAAAATTCGCGATGTATGAATCGCTGAAACCGGCAAACCAGACTCGGCCGCGGGAATCCATGAATGCGCCCGTCGGTTCGGATTTCTCCCAGGGCACCAGCCACTCGCGGATATCAACAGTGTCTGCAAGAGCCGGGGTGGCTACGCAGCAGAGGTGAAGCCAAAGAAACAGCAGGGCTTTGATTTTCATCATCACACTAATTGCTCCAGGCTTGACGAGAATTTAGTCTGCAATATCCTGCTTGAGTGCGAGAACCCTTTCAGCTGCCTCCTGCAAAGTGCTGCCGATGCTGATCAGGCCCGCCTCGTGACCAGCCATTACCGCAATACCCTGGCGCCGGAAATCGGTTTCATTGAACAGCCGGTAAAATTCATACGCCATCTCAGGTGTGCCATAGGCAACATCCTCGCTGGTCGTCGGTAACACATTTTTTAATGCTACCCACAATTCGTAGCTGTGAACATGAACTACCGCGCGAATTGCCGGATTGATTTCGTAGATCGTGGCATGGGTCATGGACTCTGATGAAGCTTCCGTGGCCCCGATGCTGGTTACCCTGTTCTCACTGATATCGTAGCTGGTGACTCGGGCAAAATGCCGATAGTCGAGTTCAGCAAGATGACCTGTCTGGGTGCCGCTGATTATGAAACCGCCCGCACCCGGCAGACGAATGCTGATATTTCCGAATCCAATTCCCGATTCAACGTATTGCCCAATCAGTTCGGCCGCAAAAAGAGGGCGGCGCCAGGTGATGAGTTCGTCGATTTCCGGGAAGTCGAGCGGCTTGGAACGTTGCCAAATTGACGCAAACTTTATGTAGCCCTCATCGATCATGTCTTGTCCGGATCCCGGTTCGGGAACAGGGCAGTAAGGCCCTGTTCGGTTGCTGCGCAAATGCCGCATTCCGTTATGAGGCCGGTCACCAGCCGAGCCGGAGTGACGTCGAATGCGAAGTTGCTGATTCTGGTGTCGGAGGCGACTGTATTGACCGTTCGAAATGTCCCTTCGCTTTCACCCCAGATCCTGCTGACTTCGTCCGGATCGCGCTCCTCGATGGGTATATCGCGCAGGCCGTCGGAAATTGTCCAGTCGATGGTGGTCGACGGCAATGCGACGTAAAAGGGTATGCCGTTGTCGTGGGCAGCCAGGGCTTTCAGGTAGGTACCAATCTTGTTTGCGACATCGCCACTACGGGTGGTGCGATCCGTGCCTGTGAGACAGATGTCGACAAGCCCATGCTGCATGAGGTGGCCACCGGCATTATCGACGACGAGTGTATGCGGGACCCCATATCGCCCGAGTTCCCATGCCGTCAGCTGTGACCCCTGGTTGCGCGGGCGGGTTTCATCAACCCACACGTGAACGTCTATGCCTTTTTCGTGCGCGAAATAGATCGGTGCTGTTGCCGTCCCGTATTTGATGGTTGCCAGGGAACCGGCATTGCAATGCGTCAGGATATTGACCGGCTTGCCGGGCTTGCGTGCGGCGATGTCCTCAATCAGGGCCAGACCGTGTATGCCGATTCCGCGTGAAATCTCGATGTCCTCTGCGCATATGTCCCGAGCCTCACGTTCCAGCAGCGTGACCAGGCCGTCGTCATCTGTCGAATCAAAATGCTTGCGCATCCGGTTGAGGGCCCAGCGAAGGTTTACGGCAGTGGGCCGTGTCGCATCCAGGGCATTGGCAGCTTCATTGAGAAACGTGGTTCGGTCCGCTCTGCCGCGGCACTCGAGAGCAGCAAGGTAAATGCTCCAGGCCGCGGTAGCGCCAATCAGAGGTGCTCCCCGTACCACCATTTCTGTGATCGCCGTCGCGCCATCACGCCAACTGGCAAGATCCCGCACCACGAACTCGTGCGGAAGTCGGCGCTGGTCAATAACCTGTACTGTTTCAGGATCATCCGGCTTTTGCCAGATGGTCCGGAAGTCCTTGCTTGCCTCACTCAAAACGACGCTCTCCTGCCAACCACGATGCGTATTCTACCCGCCACTATCGCCTACAGCCTTCAAGGCACGCAACACACGGTCCGAATTCCGTCGATCAATGATAGATTGCTCCAATGAATCTGCTGACGAAAATAGTCCTGGCCGCGGGCCTTGTCCTGGTCTCCGGAACTGTGTACGGCGAAGACGTGGACCGCGCTGTCGACGAAAGCAGGATGCCCCGCCCGGAGGAGCTGGAAGCAAAGGCCGCTATCATCGGCAAGATCATTTTCGAAAAGGAAAATGTCTTTGATACCTCTAATCCGGCAGAGAATAACGCCCTCTACCGGCTGGCCAACTATTGGCACATCATGACACGCGATTCTGTCATCCGTCATCAATTGCTCTTCAAGCCGGGCGATGTGTTTTCCAAACGAATGCTTGAAGAGTCCGAACGGCTGCTGCGGCAAAATGTCTTCCTGCATGACGCCAGGATCGAGCCGCTGCGCTATTCCGATGGGGTCGTTGATATTCGGGTGTCGACCCGGGACCTGTGGACGCTGGTGCCGAGCTTGTCGCTCTCACGTTCGGGTGGCGAGAATCGCTTCTCAGTCAGCCTGTCGGAAAAGAATCTGCTGGGACATGGTATCGCGCTGAGTGCACGGTATTCCGAAAACGTCGATCGCAAGTCAACCACTCTTTCGTACTTTGACAGGAATCTCGGTCGGACCTGGGCTTCACTGTACTTCGGGCTAGCGGATAATTCCGATGGGCAAAAGCAAGAATTCAGGTTGATCCGGCCTTTTTACCACCTCGACGCGCGCTGGTCGGCGGGCACCACGTTCCAAAGCGAGACCAGCGAAGTTTCATATTACGATCTTGGTAACGAGGGGGCCGAATATGCAATGGACAGGAATTTTCACACCGGTTTTATCGGCTGGTCTGCCGGCCTGCAAAATGGCTGGACGAGGCGCTGGACAGCCGGGGTCGTCTACGACGACAACCAGTTCTCGGAAGTCGCCGACGGGACACTGCCGGCCATCATTCCGGAGGATCGGAAACTCGTTTACCCCTATATCGGCGTCGAATTGCTGGAGGACCGGTTCGAGTCAGCGTCAAACCGTGATTCGATGGACAGGACCGAGGATTTCTACCTCGGTACACGACTGTGGGCCAGTGTAGGCTACGCAAGCGAGGATCTCGGTGCGGACCGAAAATCCGTCCTGTATCGATTTGAGGCAAGTGGCGGTTTCGGCTCGATGGAGAATAAAGCACTACTTGTTTCATCGTCTTTTGCAGGGCGATTTGATGACGCCGAACCGGCGAACACCGAGATTTCAGTGACGGCGCGCTACTACAACCAGATTTCGGAAAAGCGGCTGTTCTACGCGACACTCGAAGCCAGCGCCGGCGAAAACCTGGACCTGGATAACCTGGTTGATCTCGGTGGCGATACCGGTCTGCGGGGTTACCCGTTGCGCTACCAAACGGGTGATACGAGGCTGCTGGTATCCGTTGAACAACGCTATTACACGGATTGGTACCCATTCCGACTGTTCAGGGTCGGCGGCGCAGCGTTTGCCGACATCGGCAGGGTCTGGGGTGAGAACCCGCTTGGCAGCCAACCGCTCGGATGGCTCAAGGACATTGGAATTGGACTCAGGCTGGTGCCGACCCGGGCCAGCGGTCGCGACGTAATACATATCGACATTGCGTTCCCGCTGGATGGCGACCCGACGATTGATAATGTGCAGTTCTTGATCCAGTCCAAACGGAGTTTTTAGCGGCTGGCTGCGCGTTCCGCCGCTTGTAACGTGTTCGACATGAGCATGACGATTGTCATCGGTCCAACACCGCCTGGCACCGGTGTGATTGCACTCGCAACAGGGACGGCGGACGCAAAATCAACGTCGCCGACCAGCTTGTTTTTGCTGACACCGTCGATCTCGACCTGGATTCGATTGATGCCAACATCAATAACGACGGCGCCCGGTTTGATCCATTCGCCGCGCACCATCTGCGGGCGACCAACGGCCGCGACCAGGATATCGGCCTGTCGGGCGACCGCAGGCAGGCCCTTCGTCCGACTGTGACAAATGGTCACTGTGGCGTTCGATTTCAGCAGCAGGCTGGCCATTGGCTTGCCGACGATGTTCGAGCGCCCGATGATCACGGCATTCATTCCGGACAAGTCTTTGCCAAGCTGCTGTTCAATCATCAGCATGCAGCCGGCGGGGGTGCAGGGTACAAATGCGCCATCGAGATGCCCGGCGGTCAGCATGCCTATGTTCTGGAAGTGAAAGCCGTCGACATCCTTGTACGGAACAATAGACTGGGTAATCTTCAACTCGTCGAGGTGCCCAGGCAGTGGAAGCTGGACCAGAATTCCATGGATGATCGGGTCGTTGTTGAGCTCGTCAATCAACCGCAGGACATTTTCCTGCGACGCGTCTTCCGGCAATGAGTGTTGCACCGAATGAAAGCCGCATGCCTCGGCAGTTCTTTTCTTGTTGCGGACGTAGACCTGGCTGGCCGGGTCTACCCCGACAATTACTACTGCCAGGCCGGGCTTGATGCCCGTTCGCTTCAGCAGGTCGGCGCTACTCGCGCTGATTTGCTCCGACATTTCGGCCGCCATGGTCTTACCGTCAATAATCGCTGCATTTGCCATCAAAATTATCTCGTAACTCAAACCGCCGCCGCCGGAGGTCGTCAAACAAAGGGCGCAGATAGTACCCCGTTGTTTCTGTGCGCGTAAACCGGCCCAATGGATTCTCCATCCAGTGTCGCCGGCGCGAGGCCAGCCGGGCGACGCCAGTGGTAACATCATATTCGGGGTTGCTGGCGAGACTGCGGCGGCCCTTTGCCGTGCTCCCTGCCTAACACGGGCTGTATTTCACCGGGCATGGCCCGGGCAAACCGGAGCGCGGTTATTTTTCCAGGTAGTGAGGCTTCTGAATCAATGTCGAATGAATGGCTCGAACGGTGGGCGAACGGCAGAACAGGCTGGCACCAGGCAGAGGGCAATGCCGGACTCCGGAAGCACTGGCCGGAAACGTCCGGCAGGGTTCTTGTGCCCCTGTGCGGTAAATCGCCGGACATGCTTTGGCTCGCGGCGCGAGGTCACGACGTTGTCGGCGTCGAGTTGGCTGAAGCCGCCATTCGTGAATTTTTTGCCGAGCAAACGCTGGATTTCAATTTCGATGACACCGGGCCAATGCATTGTTACTCGGCAGTAGATCTGCCCATAACTCTCTATTGCGGAGATTATTTCAGTTTCGCCGGCGATCGATTCGACGGTCTTTATGATCGTGGAGCGCTCGTCGCCATAAATCCCTCGCTGCGCGAAAAGTACATTCGTGTTACCCGGAATTTGCTCAACCCTGATGCCCGCCGGCTGATCGTGACCCTCGAGTACGAGCAAGATGTCGTGCAGGGCCCACCGTTCGCGGTCACAGCGAATGAAATGACCCGCTATTGGCCCGACCTCGAGCGTGTCAGCGCGCAGGAAGACATTGAAAACTGCCCACCCAAGTTTCGTGAAGGGGGATTGACCACGATTAAGGAGGTAGTCTGGCTGTCAGCCGGGTAGTTTTCCTACCGGGGTCCAGCGCTGGCCGCGACGCGACAACCGGCCCTCCGTATTTTCGGAGTCATAACTGATTTCAACAGAATCCGCCAGATTGACCGGCGGATCGGTCAGTGCATGAGTATTGACGATGCCGAATGTTCCGTTAGTGGACTCGATTGCGGCGCCTATGTAGACACCACAGCGCTGGCAGAGCAGAAAATCCGCCGTTCCGAGCGCGAATCGATATTTCTGCAGCGAACCGGGGTCGGCTGCGTCAAAGTCGAGTTCGCCATCCGGATCCGATGTGCTGAGCGCGTTGTGCGCGCGACAAAAGGAACACTGGCAAGCTCTGATGGACCACTGATCCGGCTCAATGAAGGTTCGATAGACGAAACCGATGGCGCCGCAGTGGCAGGACCCGACGTAATCCATTCTCTTCACTCCCGCAACTCAAATAAATGAACAAACCGGAAATACGAGTAGATGGAAAGGGATGCCCGGTCGGCTAGCACTCGCCGCCCTCCGGTCCATAAAACATGACCCAGGCAGCAAAATCCTGAGTGAAGTTTTCAAATCGGTGCTCTATGCCGGCCGGTACAAACAGAGCTTCGCCAGCCTCAAACGGGTTTCGCTCATCACCGCAGACAAAAATCCCGCTCCCGGACTGAACAATGTATATCTCATCCCGGGTATGAGGCTGCTGCGGGTCAACTCGATCGGGCTTATAGTAGCCAAGCTCCAGCGTTCCATGCTCAAGCAATATTCCATAGGCGCCGTCCTCAGACGCGCCGACCAGGTCCAGGGCTTTTTCCACGGTGTATCTGTCGCTCATGGCATTCCTCTGTTTCAATTCTGCCGCAGGGCCCTGGCAAAGCGGTCACCGATGCCGCGTAAACGCTCAACTGTCTCGTTTGAAAATACCAGTCGAACGTAATTCGCACAGCGTGCGCCCCCCCAGTTAATCATTGGCGTTGCCGCAATCTTGCCCCTCTCGAGAAGAAGCGCTGACGCCGCCGGCCCGTCCATTCCCAGCGGCGAGACGTCCACCAGTAGTGACCAGCCGCCGTGCGGCGGAATGACGGCGAAGTCGGCCAATTCTTCAAGAATGACGTCACGCCTCGCCTGGAGCTCGCGCGCGCTGTCGGCAATTCCGTCATTCTTGTCTTCAATGGCCTTCGCTACCGCATCCATGGCGATGCCAGTCTGACATACGACATTGGTGATACTGACGCGCGCCACATCTGCGATGACCTGGGCGGGTCCTACGACCCAACCGACGCGCCAGCCGATCATGCGATATTCCTTGGATGCCGAGCCGACTGTTATTACCCGTTCGCGCATGCCGTGGAAGGACGCCGGGTGAATGACCCGCCGCTCGTCAAAAAGGATTCGTTCCATTGCGGAATCATTGATCAGCCAGCAGTCGGCGCTCCTGGAAAAATCCACCAGCGCCTGCCAGTCATCGGCATCAAAAACTGCGCCCGTTGGCATCGACGGACTCATCAGTAGCATCGCTGCGACGCCTTTGCCATCGATGTCGGCGAGGGCATCCCGATCGAGTTGCCAACCGCTCGGCGTCGGTAGCAACGGCACAAGGCGAGGTATACCTCCTGCGAGGCGGACGCGATTGATAAGCCCGACATAGGTCGGATCGGTCATCAGTACCTCATCGCCGGGCTCAAGAACGGCAAGCAGCACGTTCAGGATGCCGGAAAGACCGCCGGCGCTTATGAGCGACTCGGTTTTCCAGGCGTAATCGTTTCCCGATTGACGTCCCACGAGCGCGGATGCCGCCTGCCGGATCGAATCGAGCCCGAAAAACGGCAGGTAGCTGTTCGCATCATCGTCAGTGATGGCGTTCCTGGTACAGGCAATGGCGGAAGCTGGCGGAAGGATGTTGGTGTCGAGGTTCTCAAGCCGCAGGACCTCCGGGTCGGCGAGACTGTCGGCGAGATCGCCCATCTGTTCGACACCGATTCTGGCAATGTGCTGCAGGCGCGATACGGACATGTTTCCCCCTATATTTTCTTGCTGTACCGTAATAGCCCGTGACTTTTTCGACGAAGGTGATACCGGGCGAATGAATCAGACATTTCGATTTGCAATTGTCACAACCTGTCTTCCAGTCATCATACTGGCATGGGGTTGCTCCAAATCCAACCGGTGGAGCGGTTCTCTTGAAGAGTTTCTGTTGTCACAGCCGGACCGATTCGGCCCGGTGCTGGACGACCCTGTCAGACACAGGGTCCAGATAATCTACACGCAGATAGACCGGGACGAGAGTAACCAGCCGTCGTTTACGTCTTTCAAATACAGGGTCGACGCAGACGAATACTTTTACCCCGCCAGTACGGTCAAATTGCCAACCGCGCTGGTCGCGCTGGAGAAGATTAATCGTTTGGCCGTCGACGGATTGACCCGGGACACGCCAATGATTACGGGAACTGCAGATCCGTCGCAGTCGCCCGCTGTACAGGATTTAACGTCTGACAACGGATTGCCGAGTGTGGGCCACTACATTCGAAAAATTCTGCTCGTTAGTGACAATGATGCATTCAATCGTCTGTACGAGTTCATTGGCCAGGAACCATTGAACACATCGTTGAAAGCCAAAGGATACGCAGGGACCCGAATTATGCATCGGCTCGAGAGCCCACTGAGCCTTGAAGAGAACATGAAGACCAACCCGGTGACGTTCGTACAAAAGAATCAGGTCGTCCATGTTCAACCTGCACAACTAGGTGAGCAAAAATTTGTCCACAGCGCCCCGATTTTGCTGGGCAAGGCGGAGCTTATTGGCAGCGAGTTGGTTAATCGGCCCAAGGATTTCGCGGAAAAAAATTCATATCCGCTCCAGGATATGCATGACATTATTCTTGCGTTGATTTTTCCTGATGCCGTTCCTGAGAGGCGCCGCTTTAAATTGACTGAGGACGATTATCGATTTGTCTACCGCAATATGTCTTCCTATCCAGGTGACAGCGGAATCGTTGCCTACTCCGATGAGGATGAGTATCCGGACGCATTCGTCAAGTTCCTGATGTATGGAGGCGATGCCAGGAGAATTCCGCACAATATCCGCATCTTCAACAAGGTTGGCGATGCGTACGGCTTTTTAACCGATGCTGCCTACATCATTGATCTTGCCAGGGGAATCGAATTTATACTGGCGGCGACCGTGTATACCAATGCTAACGAAACCTTTAACGACAACAACTATGAGTACGACGAAATCGGGCTCCCGTTCCTGCGCGAACTCGGTCAGGCAATATATGAACTGGAGGCGGAGCGAAACAGGGCGCGTAAACCGGATTTAAGGCGGTTTACGCAGCTAGAATAGTGCCCGCACAGCGAGCAGGAAGCCAAATGCCGCCATCGGTATGCCGATGATAGCGCCAATGATGCTCAACGAAACCGCGATTCCCGCCGCCATCACGGCGATTCCAAGAAGGGCACAGACAATGCGCCCTGTAATATTGAGGACAAGCGTTAACAGTTTCCAAACTGCATAAAATGGCCAGAGGATCCATGGCACACGATGATCAGCCGAATCGTTCATATCGACAGCTCCTGGAACAAAAATGCGATGCCAACCACTTTATGATGTTCATGCCCGGTTGATTCCAGGTCAGTGTTTTATTCATTCCTTGCGGTTATCAGTAGCCGCGCCAGCCGCCCGGTTGCAAATATCGTCGCAAGGATAGCCGTTATCGCCCCAATAGCAAACCAGGTGGGGTGTGGAATGGCGACGAGGTTTACAAGCGTACCCAGCAGCACCAACGCACCAACTATGAGCGCATACACCATCGGCGTTTCGCGAGCGATCAACGCCGCAAGAAGCCCGCCGCCGAATGCGCCGACCGCATAGGACAAAATAACCAGCATCAGTGCTGAGACGGGCATTTTGCCGACAAGCGTTTTCAATGTTTCCGGGTTAGTGGCGTCGATTCCCGGTGGAGGTGGGTAGACGGCGTGGCCAATCATTTGTACTACGACTATCAGCGCAATCGCAATGACGGCCCCGAACGAAATTGCAGCAACTTTGCGAATCATTTTTTGTCTCTCCTGCCGAAAAGTCTTACCCAGAATGTGGCTTCTGCCAGCACGCCGAGCAAAAGGAAGATTGTTCCTTGTCGGGTACCTCCCACGGCGTAGAAAAAAATCGCAATGACGAGAAATGCGGACGTTACGATGTGGCGCTTCATCGCCTCATTCCAGCTCTAACGGGCCGAGTGGACTCTCGTCGCAACCGTTATGTTCTATGGAAAACACGACACCCGTGATCACCCAGCCATCGTCGGTTTGCAGCATACTGAAATTATTGAGGCCGCAATGGTCGAGCTTTCCATCGACGTGGAAATCATACGGCGTCCACGCGGTTGCGAGTCGCCCGTAGACCTTCACTTCAGGATTCCAGTATCTTTCAACCAGCCGAGCCTCTCCACTGGCAAGATTTTCCAGGTACGCGGCGTGCGTAAGACGGACAACCTGCAAGCCGTCGGGCGTTTCCCGGTAACCGTAAATGATTCCATCGACGGTCATTAGGGTCTGCATCTTGTCGACGTCTCTCGCGGTCATCGCCGCAAAGAAATTGTCAATAAGCTGGATAATCGCAGCGCGGTTTTCTACCTCATCAGCCCATGTCGGTAACGTGAGTGCAAGTAACGAAAAAATTGAAAATATCTTTTGCATGGCATTCTGCGAAGCTACGCTCGCTGCTCCTGTCGAATCGCAAGTGTCGGGTGGGACCATACATTGTCCACCTTGCTATCTGTCACTAATCCAGCTGCAGCTACATTTTGGCAATGATCTTTGCGTGCTGGCCATTCATTCCGATGTTGTGGAATTCGGGGTCTAGCTGAGTTCGACGCGACCCCGTGGCGTATCGATAATAGCGACCAGAGAGGCTTGCGGACCTTTACGGACGGATATATCGATGCCGAGGGCAGTGCATACCGATCTGACGTAATCTGCTTCCGGATGCCTCGCGTGCAAGCTTACCAGCGTGGCAGTGCCGGGCGCATCGGCGGCGGGGTGCGGTGTATTCCCCCAGTCTATAAAAAAAGGCACGATGCCATTCGCGATCTCGGCAAATGGATCTGTCAGCTGCCACGAAATTGTTGCGCCATTGGCGGTTTGGCGACTGCCTGGCATCGGGCTGCCGATTGATCCGCCACCAGGCAGCATTTTTCCAGCGATTTCAGCGATGTCGGCACTTTTCGCCGCCCAGGTGACGAGACGCGGGGCGCTGAGCTGATCGATCTGGAACACACGTGGCCGCCGGAATTCCGTCTGGGCCGGATCCGGAGCTATGATCTCGAGGTACGTTCGGCTGCCAAGGGACAGCAGCGCGTTGCGCGTGCCCATGCCCGGATGACTTCCACCTGTTGCCGCGCGAATGCCGGTCAGCGCTTCTATCGCGTTGATGCCGGCTGTCAGGTCCGGCGACGAGTAAACGAGGTGATCTACTCGATCCATCCCAAGCCGCGCATTGCCCAGGGTGCGTTCCACACCTTGGTCATCTTCTCAATCTTGCCGTCGTCATTCATATTCAGAATGTAGACATAGTGCGAGTCGGTTTCCTTGTTCGTTGGCGGTACCGGCCCACCTTCACCGGTATGTTTTGCGTGATAGGTTGCGAAGAAAACGGCCGTATTTGTTTTGTCGTCGAAACTGGATGAATGGAGCGTATAGGTTGCACCGGGAACAGTCACCGTGCCGAAACCGTGCATCCAGTTGGCATAAGCTTCAATG
>Ga0316195_10000011_pt1 | contig 44602 bp, 31 predicted proteins | sample Phised1_MG_FD_204937 | JGI IMG/M metagenome (GOLD analysis project Ga0316195, IMG submission 204937) | Coastal sediment microbial communities from Maine, United States - Phippsburg sediment 1 | ecosystem: Environmental > Aquatic > Marine > Coastal > Sediment | place: USA: Maine | collected...
GCCAGCGGATGACGGCGGGCATCGATAATCTTCGCGTGCGGCAGGATCAGGCGAATAAATCCGGCATGCAGGAAGTTGGCGGGCATTTTGTCAGTGAAGAAAGGCAGCTTGGCCGAACAGTGTGACGCTGCGTGGTGAAGATAGCTTCGACCGAGACCAGTCTTCTCCGACGCGCCGAGCTCAGTCATCACTTCCGGGTAATGGCGCTCGTCGGCGCGGGTCTTCGCCAGCGCATTGGTCATCATAATGACATAGGGAAGTTCGCCGGTGCCCTCGACCTGGCTGTGGCTCGCGATTATCTGCTCGATCAGCGTTGATCCGGAGCGCGGCACGCCCAGGATAAAAATTGGCGTCCTGTCGGTCGGGGTCGCTGCCGCCTCCCGCTCAAATAATGCCTGATTGAATACCTCACGGACGTTTCGCTGCTGCAGCTCGGTTTCAACGGGATCGTATTTTACCAGGCTGCGCTTTTCAGCATTGCCCGCCACGTAGTACCGCCAGGCCTTGTCATATTCCTCGCGCGCTTCATACGCCCGCGCCAACGCAAATTGCAGCGGAACGCGCGCATCCGCGCTTGTTTCGTTCGCATCGAGCTGCGCCTGCATTGTTGAAATTTCATCGTCCGATGCTGTGTAACGCCGCAGGCTGGCAAGGTTCCACCAGGCATCCACAATTTCAGGTCGCGCCTGCGCGCAGCGTCGGTAAGACTCCTCCGCTTCGCCGGTTCGTCCCTCGATGCGCAGCATGTGGCCGCGACCCAGCAGTGCGGCCGGCTCATCGGCTTGCAGGCGAAGACAACTTTCATAGGCTTCCAGCGCATCGCCGGAGCGGCCGACAATCGCCAGCATGTCACCAAGAAGTAACTGGGCATCCGCATGCTCCAGCATCGAGGGCGCGGCAGCGGATAGGAGCTCGATCGCGTCGGGATAGCGACCGCGATCGGCCAGGAACCGACCGAAATCGAGCAGCGCCGTAACATTGTTCGGTGCCGCCTGGATGATGCGGCGGAGAAAACCTTCCGCGACGATAAACTGTTCTTGTTCCGTCGCCATGACCGCGAGCAGGTGCAGTGCCGCGATATTTTCCGGCTCGTTCCGCAGCAGGTCCTGGCAGATTTTTTCTGCTTTCCCGGGCTCGCCGGCGCGGCGCAATTCATTGGCTTCAGCAAGCTTCTTTGCGCCCGGCGAAGACTCGGCCAACCGGCGGCGCACGACCGCGGCATCCGCCTCACGACCCGACCGCTGCAGCGCTACGGCCAGCCCACGCAGCGAGGACTCGGTGGCGGTCAACACCACCGCCTGTTCAAAACAGGGCACGGCTTTTTCAGGCTGATTGCGGGCAAGGTAAAGCGCGCCGAGATCTTCGTGCGGCCTGGCAAACGCAGGTTCAAGTTCCACGGCTGACAGGAGCAGCGTTTCCGCCGCATCCCAGTCGCCTTTCTTCAGCTGGATGGCACCCATCAGGCCGATAAGATTGACGTCATCCGGGTTAGCCGCCAGAGCTTCCCGGCAAGCCTGCTCGCCGGCGTCAACGTTGCCAGCGTTGAGCAGACGAAGTATCCCGTCCAATGTTTGCCGAACGTTTTCCGTCATTTTTACAGGCTGCTACAGACTGGCGGCATGGGCCGCCTCCGCAATCGAACCGAGATCCTTGCTCGCCATGATACTGACGCCGTCGATTCCCGGAATATCGCGCATTGCACGAATAGTCTCGGCGCAAACATTGATTCCTTCCTGCCGTGGATTCGCTGAATTCTCCAGGCGCTCGATCACCGCGTCGGGGATCATGACGTTAGGCCTGTTACTTCTCAACCATTGCGCGTCATCGGCCGACTCGAGCACGGCTACGGCACCGATGACGCTCGTGCGTTGCAGAAGCTTGTTGTCGATCAGGTGACGCATGTAGCGCCGCAACAAGTCCACATCCATGCACGTATGAGTTTGCACAAACTGCGCGCCGGCATCGATTTTTTCCAGCAGCTTCCTGGGCTTCCAGTTCGGGTTTGGACCAACCGGCGTGACGACCCCACCGATAAAGAATTCAGGGCGTCGCTTGAGATCCTCGTCCTTCTTGATGGTGGCCGCGGTGAGAATCAGATCGGTAGCAGACAGGTCCAGGACCGGCTTTGGCCGCGGCTGAAATTCTTTCGGCGCACGCTCTCCTGCGACCAGCAAGAGACTCGTGACGCCAATCGCGGCAGCGCCCAGCAAATCACTCACCAATGCAATGCGATTGCGATTTCGACTAGTGAGCTGGACGATTGGATCGATATCGTAGTCAAGCAGGATGCTCGCAGCGGCAATGGTCGACATGTGCACCTGGCCGTACTGGTTGTCTGTCAGAAGAATTGCATCGACCGCGTCCCTGACCACATCCGCCTGCCGCCTGATTGAGTCCGCATCAGACTCCGGGCGCAGGTAGATTTCGGCCGATATGGCGAAATCTTTGTGTCGAACGGCATCTTTAAACGACTTCATTGATCGGCCCGGGTGCGCGCAGGGACAGCAAAGGTAATGCCTTCAAGATGCCGGCACAAGGATGGTCTGGCGCTTGCATTTCAGCTGTGGTGAACTTCTCGCTATTGATGCTGCCGGAATCCCTGTGAACCAGAAAGAGCAATTCGACAACGCGCTGTCCCAGCTTCGAGCCGGTAATCTGAAGATGGCTGCAGAATTGAGCGAGCTAAGCCTGAAGAAATACCCCGGGGATGCCAATTTTCTTTGCCTGGCTGCGCGCGCCAATATTGCGCTGCGCAATTTTGCGGTCGCGGAATCGCGCGTCGAGGAAGCCATACGCCTGTTTCCGAATTTCGCCACGGCCCAGGAAACGCATGGCGATTTGCTGTTCGTCCAGGGACGCGCGTCGCAGGCGCTCTCGGCCTATGAAGCCGCCATGCGGCTCGACCCCACCAGCGTCACCATTCACGAAAAAATCGACCGCGCCCGGCAGCTAAGGGAAGCCCGTGCCACTGTAGCGGAGGACGCGGCGGGACTGGCAAGGATGCCCTTTGAAAGCGAGCTCAGAAAGGCCCGCGAATATGAGCGCAACGAGGATCCCGCCTCTGCAGAAATGATTTATCGGCAGATTCTCGCCAAGGATCCGAAACATGCTGAAGCGGCCCGGCTGCTGGCCGGCATCGCCAGCAAAAACAAGCGTTTCAGGGACGCCGAGGTATTCCTGCGACAGGTCGTCACTCATTCTCCCGACTTTACCCGCGCCTGGGTTGACCTCGTCAGCGTGCAACGGGAACTGGATAAGTTTGACGAGGCCGTTGAGAGCGCACAACAGGTACTGCAGCTGTCACCCGACAACCCTGAATCGCATGTCGTCTACGCGAGCACCATAGGCATGGCCGGCCAGCATGAGGAGGCGATCGAGGCCTACCAAAAAGCGCTTGCGATCGCGCCCGACAAGGCAGGCGCTATCTGCGGCATGGCGCACCACCAGAAGACCATCGGCCGGCAGGATGAAGCCGTGGCGAGCTATCGGCGAGCCATTGCCGTTAAAGCGGATCATGCCGAGGCTTACTGGAGCCTCGCCAACCTGAAGACGTTCCGCTTCCGCGACGAGGAAGTCGAGGCGATGCAGTCCCTGCTCGCCGCGGAGGGGCTGCCCGACGAATCGCGCAGCCAGATTCATAACGCCCTGGGGCTCGAATACGAAGGTCGCCAGGACTACGCGCGGGCATTCGACAACTTCGCCCGCTGCAACGCGGTTCGGCGGCAGCACGAAACCTACGACCCGGTGGACACCGAAAGCACGTACGACCGGATCATCGAGTTGTTCACGGCCGACTTCATGCGGCGGCACGCCGGCGTCGAGGCGGCCGAGGTGTCGCCCGTGCTGGTCGTTGGACTGCCGAGATCCGGCTCCACGCTGATCGAGCAGATCCTGTCCAGCCACAGCATGGTAGATGGCACCCACGAGCTCGGTGACCTGTCCCGGGCGGTGCAGGCCGTGCGCCGCAAGAAGAGCCGGCGCTCACGTTTCCCCGAGGCACTGGCGGACATCGGCCAGGACGAATGGCGCCGAATTGGCCAGGAGTACCTCAGTCGAACCGAGATTTTTCGTCGCGGCGCGCCGTTCTTTGTCGATAAAAACCCCAACAATTTCATCTACATCGGCATCCTGAGGCTGGCACTGCCGAACGCGAGGATTATCAATGCCCGGCGCCATCCGCTCGACAGTTGTTTTGGTTCGTTCAAGCAGTTGTTCGCGAGTGGCCAGCCATTTTCCTACGACATGACGGAGCTTGCCGAATATTACTTGCAATATCAGAGGCTTATGGACCACTGGCAGGCCGCGCTGCCGGGCTTCGTGCTCGACGTTCACTATGAAGCGGTGGTAGCGGATCTCGACGGCCAGGTGCGACGAATCCTGGATTTTTGTGGCCTGCCGTTTGAAGAAAGCTGCCTGCGCTTCCACGAAACCGAGCGCGCCGTGAAAACGGCCAGTTCGGAGCAGGTGCGCAAACCCATTTATTCCTCGTCGGTTAACCTGTGGCGCAACTATGAGCCGTATCTCGGTGAGCTGGTTCATATTCTGGAACCGTTGCTGCTGAAATTACCAACGGCAGACCAGCCGGACCGCCTCGCCCGCAAAGGCGGCGCCTGAGCCGCAATCCGTTGATTGCTCGTTCATTGCGCTCGATTATTTCGGCAAGGGCGCGCGCAGTGTAGCCCGGTACTCCGGCAGGTGACCGAAAATGGTGTGTCATTTTTACCACAAATTGTAACAATCGCTTGTTGTATCTGACTGCGGCTTGTAGTCCCAGACAAACTGCAATAAATTTGGGGCATCGTCAGATACGTATTTCTACGGACGATCCACACTTACATTCCGTCGGGGGAATCAAAGTATGCAAGTATCAGGCAAGTTTTCGATCACACCAGTAACCGCCGCCGTCACCGCCGCTCTTTATCCGGGCTACGCCGCTATGGCCCAGGACGATGGTGGTCAACAGAGCGGCGCGCTCGAAGAAATTGTGGTTACCGCACGCAAGAAAGCGGAATCGCTGCAGGAAATTCCGTCCACCATCCAGGCCATTTCCCAGGAATCGCTGGCAGCGATGGGCGCCAAGGGCATGGAAGACTATGCGCGCTTTGTGCCTTCCGTGAACGTGGTCACCTACGGACCGGGATCGAGCACGGTCGTGTTCCGCGGCGCGATCACCGGCGCGGGCTACCTCGGCCAGTCGACCTCGTCGGTTTACCTGGACGAAATTTCGGTTACGCAGACCGGTGCCCAGCCGAACATTCGGCCGGTAGACATCGCCCGTATCGAAGCGCTGTCGGGTCCCCAGGGTACTTTGTACGGCTCGGATGCCCAGGCCGGCACGATGCGTATCCTGACCAACCAGCCGGTCATGAACTCTTTCGAAGCAGTGTTTGATGGCGAAGTTCGCGGCGGCGGCAGCAGCGATGCCAGCTACCGCGGCTCACTGGTTTTCAACCTGCCGCTGGTCGAAGACAAACTGGCGTTACGTGTTGCCGGCTACAATGACCACGACGGCGGCTTCATCGACAACGTTTTCGGCCACACGGCCGACTCCTATGGCCTTGAAGGCGTAAACAAGGCGCCCGCGCAGTGGGGCACGCTGGATAACTCCGCTTCGGTGGAAAAAAGATGGAACGATGCCGACGTACTGGGCGGCCGCCTGCACCTGCTCTGGGAGATGAGCGACAACTGGTCGACGACGTTTTCCTATCACCACCAGACCACGGATTCCGGCGCGGGCAACTACTACGACCCGAATGTCGGCGATCTGCAGGTGGTGCGCTTCCACGATGAGTGGCGTGAAGAAAAATTCGATATGGGCTCTATCAAGATCGATGGCGACCTGAATTTTGCGCAGCTGGTTGCCGCCGTGTCCTACTACGAACGTACGATCAGCGAGCAAACGGACCTGACCACTTACGCCCATTACTGGTCCGCGCAGTACTGCCACGATTCGTATTACACGGCCGCCGATGCGCCGTATTACTGGACCAATCCGGATACCGGTTACGTGGTCTGGTGGCCGGTTTACTGCCACGGCCCGCAAGTCGATTCCGATTTCTTCAACAATTACAGGGGCACGTCGCGCGACGACAAGCTGACGGCGGAAATCCGCCTGTCGAGCCAGGGCGATACCTTCGACTGGATCGTGGGCCTGTACCGCGAGGAAAGTGTCGATTCGTGGAAATCGCCGTTCGCGTCACCGACGCTTGGCGGAGACGGCAACACCAACGTCTACCAGAATTCAATTTCGCTGAATTACTGGGAGTGGTACTTCTCCAACTACTACGGCACGCCCACGACCTATCCCGATGCAACCGAGCACTGGCATTCTGAAAGCCACACTGATTGGGAGCAGTCGGCGATCTTCGGCGAATTCAGCTGGCATATCAACGACGACTGGGACCTGACCGTCGGCGGACGCTATTTCGAGCGCCAGAATACCGGTTACTACTTCGTCAACCATCCGGGTGGCCCGAATTTCGCGGGTGAGCCGGATACGACCGCGGGCGATCGCGAATACCGCCTGGCCAACGGCGGACGGCCGGAAGGCAGGACCGGTAAGGAAGACCAGTTCGTCCCCAAAGTCAGCCTCAGCTACAACCTGGATGACGGCAAGATGATCTACGGCCTGTATACCCGGGGCGTGCGCCAGGGCGGCGTCAACCGGAGTCGTGGCCAGCCATTCTTCCCGAACAACTACGACTCGGACATCATGGACAACTACGAGATCGGTTATAAATCGACGTTCAACGAGGGTCGCGGCCGATTGAACCTGACTGCCTATTCCATGCAGTGGAGCGACTACCAGCTGCAGCTCGTCGATCCGTCCGATCCGCCGTGCCTGGTCAACGGTGTACCCGATTTCGACATCTCGATTCCAGGCGAGTGCGGTCAGCCGTGGCAGACCCTCATCGCCAACGCCGGCGACGCACACATCGACGGTGTCAACGTGGAGATCGACTACGCCGCGGGCGACAACTGGCTGCTGGGCGCGAACTACGAGGTGATGCAAGCCGAGACGGACACGTCGCAGGATCTGAACAACGATGGAATCGACGACCTTGTGGCCGGCCTAAGACTGCCGCTCGTGCCAAGCTCAAAGGCCTCAGGCTGGGTTGAGTATCGCCGGCCGGTCGATTTATTTGGCGGCGAAGAGTTCTTCATTCGTACACAGTGGTCCTATACAGGCGACAGCCTGAACGTGCTCGAACCCCGACCCGAGACGCACCCGAATCCACAGTCGAAAACCGCGTCTTACGTGATTGGCGATTTGCGCTTCGGCGTCGTCGGCGCGGACTGGGAAGTCGACCTGTTCGTCAACAACCTGACGGATGAGCGCGCCGTGTATACCTTGCAGACGGGCTTGTTCGAGTGGGCTGCGGCGCAGACCGCCGAAGGGCGAGCGCATCACCAGACGCTCTACGTGGCAAGACCGAGAGAAGTTGGATTGCGCTTCATGAAGCGCTGGGGCGATTGAGCCACATCCGCAGAAAAAGAAAAACCGGGGCTTGTCCCCGGTTTTTTTTGCCCCTGTTAATGGCGAACCGGCAACGCGCGATCAGTGGTCGTCATAGGGCCATATTTCAAGCCCGTGAATCGCGTTTCGAATATCCATCGAGAGATTGACGAAGCCCACCTTTTGATTCGTGTACACGTCGTACAGGGTAATGGTCGAAGGCGACGAACCGGCAGCGATGAACCGATCGCCTACCGGGCACAGGCCGCGGCCAAAAGCCTGGCGCGCAACTTTCGAATCGTCGATACCGGCAAATATGATGTCCGCTTCGTTGTAGGCGTGCACCTGGTACGCCTTTTCCGTGCCATCGCGCGCCACGTAACGGACGCAGTCGCTGGCGGTGTCGTTGAAGATGACGCCGTCTTTCCAGGGCCTTGCATTGTGCGTACCGGCTGGCAGGTTGCAGACTTCGCCAACTTCCATCCGGTCATTGATGTGCAGCAGCGCCTCTGTCCGCAGGCCGCTGAGATAGATACCGGTGCCGTCCACGTAGACCATGTTGATGTGGAAGTCATTGACCGGTCGTGGCCCGGCCTCGCTCCGCGGGTCGAATGCGAAACCGGACCATTCCCCGTAAGGTCGTTGCACCTGGTAACCCCAGTCGAACTCGCGCGTATCGAGATTGAATGCCAGCAAACTGTCGAAGCCGGTGGAGGTCAGGAAAATCCGCCGGTCGACTTTGCAGATCTCGTGACAGTGCTTGAGATGGCGGTTCTTGTGCGAACGCAATAGCTTGAAATCACGGTCATAGATGAATAGCTCGTCGCTCGCCGCAATATAGATTTCATCGCCATCGAATGCGATGCCGCGAAGCCCGCGGTCAGCGCCCCTGCCCTCCCAGTCAATTTCATCGGTATTCCAGTCAATATGCTGCGCGCCTTGCTGGCGCTCGAAATCTACGACGAATACGCCGCCATGACTTTCGCCTTGCTGGCTCCCGCGGACAACCGACGTCGCTATCAATTTTGGCAGTTTGACAGTCATTCAGAGCCTGTCCTTCATGCCATACCAGAGAACACCGAGGTTAACGATTGCGTCACTGAACAAATTGACGCCTGGAATCCGCATCGAGGGCATGCCGGACAGGATGTCGAAGCGCTCCATTGTGCCGCTCATCGCGTCGGCCACAACTTCGCCTGCCAGTTGTGTCACGTTCACACCATGTCCCGAATAGGCGTTCGCAAAGAACACATTGGGCGCAAGCCGGCCGAGTTGCGGCACCCGATTTATGGGTATGGCGATTGTTCCTCCCCAGCCGTAATCGATACGGACATCTTTCAGCTGCGGATAAATGCTTAACATTTTTGGCCGATGATTGGCTGCAATCACCTCTTTGTCTTCACCGAGATAGCGAAAGCGATTGCCGAACAGCAAGCGTTTGTCCGCACTAAGGCGGTAATACTTGAGCAGAAAATTGGGATCACATATGGCCAGATCGTGCGGATTGACGGTGTCCAGGAGCTCATCGGACAGCGGCTCGGTGGCGACGATGAAGCTCATGACGGGCAGGAACCGGGAACGTAGCGACTTGTTCAGAAATTGATAGGCGTTGCCGGCCAGCAGCACGAAATCGGCTGTCACCGAACCTTCTGCCGTCGATACCCGAACGCTGTCACCGAGTGAGATTTTCTGCGCCGCCGACTGCTCGTAGATGACTGCGCCCAGCGATACGGCCGCTTGCGCTTCGCCGATAGCCAGATTGAGGGGGTGCAGGTGGCCGCTGCCCATATTCTTAAGGGCACCAATGTAGGCATCGGTACCGAGCGCGTCGCAGGTTTCCTGGCGCGACAGCAGTCCATGTTCATACGGGAAGTTCCGGCGTGACAGCCGCTTCTCCGCTTCCTCCAGGTCCCGCAGGTGACGCGGCTTGATGGCGACATCGACATAGCCGTGTTTCAGGTCGCACTGAATATCGTAGCGCGCAACGCGCTCGCGAATGATGTCGTGGCCGCGCCAGCTCATTTCCCAAATGAGATCCTCATGCTCGGGGTATTTTTCGATGAGTTTGTTTTCGCCACTGATGCCGCCGATCATCTGTCCGCCGTTGCGGCCCGAGGCGCCCCAGCCGATACGGTTGGCTTCGAGGACACAGACATTGTAACTTCGCTCAGCGAGCGACAGCGCGGCCGACAGACCGGTAAATCCACCTCCGATGATGCAGACATCCGCTCGCACATTGTCTTTCAGACGAGGATAGTCGGTCTTTTCGTTTGCGGTCGCGGCGTAGTAGGACGCGGCATGTTCCTGGGCAAAAGGCATGATTGCTTGTGTATTCGGTTCTTAAGTCGTCCGGCAAGTATGAAGCATTCCGGATGCTGGAAAAACACTTTTGCCGACGTAGCCATAGGGCGATAATCAATGCACATCAACTTAGCCGGACGGAATATCACAATATGATCAGAATCCCTGTCGTCGCCATCGCACTGGCGCTTGCCGCATGCGGCAAAACGGAAGCACCGCCAGAATTATCCGGTGCGGATACGGTCTTTACCGGCGGCCGCGTCTATACCGTCGATGCGGACAGGTCATGGGCCGAGGCGGTTGCGGTTACGGACGGGCGAATCGTTTTTGCGGGTTCAAACGCAGGCGCCGAAGCGTTCATCGGTTCCAATACAACGACCGTCGACCTGAAAGGCCGAATGATGTTGCCGGCGTTCCAGGACAGCCACATTCACCCGATCGGTGCGGGAATCGAGGCATCGGCCTGTAATTTGAACAACCTCAATGACCTTGCGTCCTATCGCGCTGTGATTGGTGAGTATGCTGCCGCAAATCCGGACGTCGAATGGATTACCGGCGGTGGCTGGTCGATGTCGGTATTCGGACCGGGTGGCTCGCCGAGCAAGACGATCATCGACGAACTGGTTGCGGATCGCCCTGTGTTTCTGTCCTCGCAGGACGGGCATTCGGGCTGGGCCAACAGCCGGGCGCTCGAAATTGCCGGAATCACCCGCGACACGCCGAATCCGGCCGACGGCATCATCGACAAGGATCCGCTGACCGGCGAGCCGATCGGCAGTCTGCAGGAAGGGGCGATGAGCCTCGTCAGCCAGCACATACCGGCCGACACCGCGGCAACGCGGCAGCAAGGGCTGATCTACGCGCAGGATCTGTTGCACAGCTACGGAATCACGTCGATCCAGGACGCCATCGTTCGTCGCGACGGGCTCGAAACCTATGCCGCGCTCGAACGTGCCGGCCAGCTGCAACTGCGCGTGGTCGCTTCCCTGTGGTGGGACCGGCAACGCGGCAACGAGCAGATCGCGGATCTGCTGGCGCTGAGGGACGAATTCAACAAGGGTGGCCTGGTGCGGCCAACGACGGTCAAAATCATGGAAGACGGGGTGATGGAAAACTATACCGCCGCCATGCTGGAGCCCTACCTGATTCCGAGCGGCTCGCGTGGCATCCCGATGGTCGAGCCGGAGGCACTCAAGCGTGCGGTTGTAGGCCTGGATGCGGCCGGCTTCCAGGTCCATTTCCATTCGATCGGTGATGCCGCCATCCGCTATGCGCTCGATGCCATCGAAGAGGCATTGATCGAAAACGGCCAGCTGGGTCATCGCCATCATATTTCGCATCTCCAGATGTGGGATCCAGCTGACATTCCGCGGTTCGCGGAGCTCGACGTCGTGGCAAATTTTCAACCGTTATGGGCCTATGCCGACGAGTACGTAACGGAGCTCACAATCCCTTTTATTGGCGAGGAGCGTGCGCGCTGGATGTATCCGATCAAGACGGTGCAGGACACCGGCGCCACCATCGCATTCGGCAGCGACTGGTCGGTATCGACGGCCAACCCCTTCCCGCAGATGGAAACGGCGGTAACAAGAAAGAGCGCGGTCGACGACTCGTACCCCGTGTTCATCCCTGAAGAACGAATCGATCTCGAATCGGCGATCGCGGCCTTTACGATCAACGCCGCCTTCGTCAACAAACATGAAGACCAGACCGGTTCGATCGAGGTCGGCAAACTGGCGGACCTGATCGTCATCGATCGGAACATTTTTGACATTCCTCCGGAGGACCTGTCGGAAACCAAGGTATTGCTGACGCTGTTTGGCGGGCAACCCGTATACGGAGAGCCAAGCGCATTGTGAGCGTCGATGCGATCGTCATCGGCGCGGGCCACAATGGTCTTACCACGGCAGCGTACCTGGCAAAAGCGGGGCTGAAAACGCTGGTTCTCGAACGCCGGGATGTAGTCGGCGGATGTGCGGTAACCGAAGAGATTGACGCCGTCCTGGCACCGGGCTGCCGCGTCTCCACGGCATCCTACATCGCCAGCATGCTGAGGCCGGAGGTCATCCGCGACCTCAGGCTCGCCGACTACGGCTTGCGCATGGTTGCGTGCAGTCCCGGCGTGCAAACGGCACTGCCGGACGGGCGCGTCGTTTCCTGGTGGTCCGACAGGACGCGTATGACTGCCGCTATGCGGGAGTTCGCACCCGACGACATCGAACGATTTTTTCGGATCGAAGATGAGCTGCGGCGACTGGCAGCCTATCTGCAGCCTTTTTTCCTCGAATCGCCGCCGGACCCGGACAAACAGGGCATCGCAAAATTCATCGAGCTGCTGCGTATCGGCAAACGCTTTCGCCGGATTCGCGGCAAAGAGACCGCTGCGCTGCTGCAATTCCTGACCGGCTCACTGGGCGACTTCCTCGACAACAACTTCAAATCCGATGCGCTCAAACGGCTCATCCTTTCCAACAGCCTCTACGGTAAACACGGTGGCCCGTACCAGCCTGGTACGGCGATGGGGCTTTTGTTTCACCTGCTATCCGGCGGTGAGGAAGAAAAGCAGGGATTCGCAGGACATGTCATCGGCGGCATGGGCGCAATCACCCGGGCAATGGCGCAATCCTGCCGGGACAGTGGCGTCGAAATACGTACGGACTGCGAAGTCGCCGCCATTAACCAGGCCAATGGCATCGCCCAGGGCGTCACGCTGCGCGACGGTTCGGTAATTGATGCAAGCCTGGTTGTTTCCAACGCCGATCCCAAGCGCACCTATCTCGATTTGCTCGCCGCGTCCGACCTCGATCCGGAATTTCGCCGCGACGTCGCCAGCATCAAAATGAACGGGCCTTGCGGCAAGGTGAATTTCGTACTGGGCGAAGAACCACAAGTAACCGGGATGCCGCGGACTCATTCCCGGGAAGAGCGCAGCCTGTTTACACTCGCTCCGTCGCTCCAGGAAGCGGAAGATATTTATAACCAGGCTGCCAGGGGTGAAGTACCTGAGGAGCTGTGGGTGGATTGCGTGCTTGCATCAAACGTCGACCCCGGCCTGGTAACCGAAGGTCGCCATGTGTTGACCTGTTTCGTGCAATACCTGCCATACACGCTGGTCGATTCGGACTGGGAAAAGGAGCGGGATGCGATCGGCGACAAGGTCGTCGAAACGATTGGTCGTTACGCACCAAACATGCCGTCGTCCGTCATCGCAAGAAAAGTGTATACGCCCCGCGACCTGGAGAATGTCTTTGGCATTACCGAAGGAAACATATTCCACGGCGATATCAATATGGGGCAGCTCTTTTTCATGCGGCCCGTGCCTGGCTGGTCACAATACAGAACGCCGCTGGCGGGGCTTTATCTTTGCGGCGCGGGTACCCATCCGGGTGGCGGCGTAACCGGCGCTCCGGGTTACAACGCCGCCCGGCAAATCCTTCGCGACCGGCGATGATGCGGTCAGCCGGGTACGCGTTATGGTCCCTGGCGCTATGGGCGCGGCGATCGCGAACGCGTTGACGAACGCGAGGCGTTACCGGCAAACCCCGTCACGGTGGCAGGCATTGACGACTATGCGACCAGCCCGGCATTGTCGGACGACTGCTGCGGCAGCGCATTATCGCCAGCGACTTTTTGCCATCCTGTGATCTCAGGGCAATCAACGGCGCGGCAGCATGGACAAACGGCAGCTTCCATGGCAGTTGCAAACCCCATGCGCTGGCGTTTTACATGGTGAGGCATCCGACCCCCATTGCTTGCTGCAAGGCGGCTATTTGTTGATAGTTGTCTGCTGAGCAGCACAGCGATCACCCTAAAGGAAGCGCCCCCGGTGCGACGTGGACCCGACACACCTGGCTGGCGGGATGAGGCTCGCCTCATTCTGGGCATCAGCGTGCCCCTGACGGCAGCGTTTGTTGCCGAGATGGGCATGGTCATTACCGACATGATTATTGTTGGTCGGCTTGGCAGCAATGAGCTTGCCGCAGTCGGGCTTGCTGGCGACTGGTTCTGGGTCTTGTTGCTGATCGGTATGGGCGTAATTTCCATTGTCGGCGTTATTGCCGCACAGAGTCTTGGCGCAGGAAACAGTGACGGTGTCGTCGAAGCCGGTGAACAGGGCATGATCGCGGCCACACTGACGAGCATCCCTGTGATGCTGGGTGTCTGGTATCTCGGCCCGGTTCTTGGCCTGACCCGGCAGGATCCCGAAATCGTGCAGCTCATTACGGACTATTCGAGAGTACTGACGTGGGCCGTACTTCCGGCACTCTGGTTCGTGACGTTGCGAAACTACATTACGGCACTGGCGCGCTCGGCGGCCATTGGCTGGATCACCGTCGCTGCACTGGGATTCAACGTCGTGCTGAACTACACGCTGGTGTTTGGCAAGTTCGGTTTTCCGGCCATGGGTGTCGTCGGTGCCGCGTACGGCACCACCATCGTCAACTGGCTGATGTGCGCGGCACTCGCAATGCACGTTCTGAAGTCTGCCCATTTCGAGAAATACCGGCCGCGACTGATTCCCCGTCACGTTGATCGCTGCTTGCTGAAAGAGATATTCAGGCTCGGCATCCCGATTTCGGCAACGCAGTTTCTGAACGGCGCGATGTTTACAGTTGCTGCGGTCATGGTCGGAATAATCGGTGCCGCAACACTCGCCGCACAGCAGATTATTTACAGCGTCATCTACCTCGCGCTGAGCGCTTCAGCCGCGCTGGGTGAGGCCGTGAGAGTGCGGGTGGCCTACGGCATTGGGCAGCGTTCCGTCGATGCATCCCAGCAATCCGCCTACATTTCGTTTGTGCTCGCCGGGATCACCACCCTGGCCGCCGCGTTGATTCTGTGGATATTCCCGGGCACGCTCGTTGGAATTTTCCTTGATACCGGCAACCCCGAAAATGCCATCGTCTCGGGTATATCGGTCGAGCTGTCAGCGTACGGCGGAATGTTTCTGCTGCTTGACGGCGTTCTCATTGTCATCGCAAATGCGATACGTGGTCTGCGTGACACGCGCTCTCCGCTGTGGATTTCCATGTTAGGGTACTGGGCCGTTGGTCTCGGTTCCGGGGTCTGGCTGTGCTTCCCGCTGGGTTATGGCGCAGCCGGACTGTGGTGGGGCCTGGTTGCAGGTGTGGTTTTTTCGAATATCCTGATGTTCTGGCGCTTCACACAACGCATTGTCGACGCGCGTCATTCCATCGCAATACCCTGAGGACTCAAAAATGTTCAGATTTCGAATGGTTCAATTCCTCGTCCTTTTCATCGCCGCCGCCTGTACTCAGCAAGAGGAGGCGACGACGTTCGACGTAATCATCATCAATGGCACGGTCTATGACGGATCGGTGCTTGCGCCAAAAAAGACGAACATCGGGATCGTCGGCGATCGAATCGTATCAATCAACGCTGCGGCGGATGCGCCAGCAAAGCGAACCATCGACGCCGCTGGCCTTGCGGTCGTACCGGGCTTCATGGATCCGCACACGCACGCGGAAGACGAAGTGTTTGACGTAGCGACAAGTCAGAACATCAATTATCTGACCCAGGGTGTGACAACGGTCTTTATTGGCAACGACGGCAGAGGTATATCGGAGCGGGCTGAGGGTGTCGCCAAGATGCAGTCCCAGGGCATTGGTACCAACGTCGCTTACTTCGTTGGCCACGGCACCGTACGGCAGAAGGTCATGGGCCTCGAAAACCGCGCGCCCACCGAGAAGGAACTGCACGCCATGCGCGAACTCGTCGAAGAAGACATGCGTGCGGGTGCTCTCGGGCTTTCCACCGGGCTTTTCTATACGCCGGGCAGCTTTGCCGAGACGGACGAGGTCATTGACCTTGCGAAAGTCGCCGCCAGGTTCGATGGCGTCTATGACTCGCACCTGCGGGACGAAAGCTCGTACAACATTGGCGTCCTTGGTTCCATCAGGGAACTGATTGAAATTGGCGAAAAGGCGAGGATTCCGGTACATGCCGCGCATCTGAAGGCGCTCGGTCGGGATGTCTGGGGACAAAGCGGCGACATCATTGCCCTCGTGACGTCAGCGAGGGAGCGCGGCGTCGACGTTACCGCGGACCAGTACCCATGGCGTGCATCCGGTACCAGTTTCGGCAGCTCACTGATTCCCGACTGGGTGCGTGCGGACTCGACCGAGGCCATGTTTGCACGCCTCGACAATGCTGACCTGCAGGAGGGCATTCGTGAGGAGATGCGAGCCAATCTCTGGCGACGCGGTGGCGAGGACTCCTTCCTCGTAACCGGTGACAGTGAGTGGCGGGGCATGACGCTTGGCGAGATTGCCCAGCAGATGGGTGTGGAACCTGTGCAGGCGGCCGTCGAAGTAGTACGCAACGGCAATCCGGGCGTGGCCTCGTTTAACATGAACCCTGACGACATGAGCGCGATTGCCATTCAGCCATGGGTCATGACCGGCTCCGATGGCTCAACCGGGCACCCGCGAAAATACGCGTCGTACCCAAAGGCATACCGGGACCTGGTCGTCGACGGCAAACTGATGCCGATGGAACAGTTTGTGCACCGCAGTTCGGGCCTGGTGGCGGATTCGTTCTCGCTCTGCGATCGGGGCTATCTGCAGGTCGGCCGAAAAGCCGATATCGCGATGCTCGAGCTCGATAATTTCAGGCCGCTCGCCGATTTCGACAACCCGACACAGCTTTCGACAGGCGTTACCCATATGCTCGTTAACGGCGAGCCTGTCATCCTGAGCGGAGAGGTCCTCGATGCCCTCCCCGGGCAGGTAATTAACAAACAAGAACTGCAGTGCAATTAAGGACGTACTCGTCGCTGCGACCTTTTTGTCGCCAGCCGCATCCATAGTGAACTGACTTGCAGAATTTGGGGAGAAACACTCGATGAAGACCGTGACAATCATCACCCTCGCAGCATTGCTGACCGTCGGCGCTGTGCAGGCGCAGGACGTTGAAAGGAAAATAGAGCTTAAGGTCGCCGTTGCCGGAGATGATGACGGCGCGCCTTCGGTAGTGCATTGGGTCAGCGATGACGCGGACCTGGACAGCCTTGCCGTCGGTGAAACCCGTGTGTTGCCAGGTGAATCAGGCAATGACGTTACCGTTACGCGCACGGCAAGCGGTATGCAATTCGAGATCGAAGGCGAGACCATTATCGTGCCGGATATGGACATGGACGGACACGGCTCGCGAATGGCATTCGTTGACGCCGCTGCCGGCAGTGGCGACATCGATGTACAGGTTTTCAAAACAGACAGCGGCCATGAAAACGTCAATATCCAGGTAATGGGCGATGGCCCGCACATGATTCAGGCACATCATCCGGATGGCGTGACCATCATCTCCGGAACCCCGCTCGATGACTCCGTGAAGGAAAGCATTCGCTCTGTATTGATCTCCGCGGGTAACAATGAAGAAGTAATATTCATTGACGGTAGCGACGATGGCAGGCAGGTCAGGGTGATCAAGAAGCGGGTCGAAATCGCTCAATAGACTCCTCGCTTCAGGAAATCGAGAAAAGCCCCGTTTTCGGGGCTTTTTTCAGGGCACGATGACCCGTGCCGCTGCGCGGGTTAAATTGAAAATTCTGTGAATTTTCGGGCTGCACCCTGTTCAAAGTGAGTATGCGGATGTCAGTCAGATCGGCGCTATTCCTTGCAGCACCCTTGCTCGTTGCTGCCTGTGCCACCGAGAACCCTTACGTTCTTGGCAACAGCCGCGACCACTCGCCCTGCCCTGACGATCTTACGCTGGCCTGTACCGAATACGTCGGCAAGAAGACACGTTGCTATTGCGCGAGCCGCGACGGCTTGCGAGAGATCCTGGAGCCGGAAACCCGCCGTTAGACCGGCTTTCGGTTGCGCCGGTAAAAAACCACACCGACCACGATAAACAACAGGCAACCGCCACCAACCTTGGCAATAAACAGCCCCGGATTCGCGGAGCCTGCCGGTGGTATCAACGCGAGGATCACGGACAACAACGTGGCGGCAAAGCCAAGCCCGCCGAATAACCAGGGCCCGAGTGAGCCCAGCGGGACGAGCCGGATGCCTTCGTTGTTGCCCCCCGCCTTGATGCGTAACGCCGGCAACGCGGCAAACATGTACAGGAACGGCACAAAGTAGAGAACGATGCTCATGTCGAGCAGCATCACGTATGCCTCTTCTATCGTGGAGTCAGTTACGGCCGCCATCAACAGCAGCGAAACCACCGCGCCTTGTGTCATCAGGGCGACATACGGTGTGCCGAATCGCGGGTGCGTGCGACCCAGCGCCTCGGGCAGGTATCTATCTATGCCAATGGCATAGGGAATCCTCGCTACGCCCGAAACCCAGGCGCCGAGGCCACCCGTGGAGCTTAGAACGATGAGCAATGCGCCCAGTATTGCGAGACCCGCCAGGCCTGCGCGCTCGCCGATCGACGCGAATGCCTGCGGGATACCGGTGATGACGCCGATCTCACCTTCCGGCACCGCGATCAGCAGGATTCCCGTACCAACGATGTAGATGCCGGCGATCATCAGGCCGGAAATCAGCATCGCGCGGGGTATCGATCGTGTCGGGTCCCTGATCTCGCCGCCCATGGCCGGGCCGAGCTCTAATCCGGCAAACGCAAATGTCATCGTCGCGAAAAATGTCAGTGTCGAAAAATTCCGGTAATCCGGCACCAGCGACGCCGCCGTAAAACTCGTGGCACTACCATGCAGGGCCCAGGCCCAGATGCCGGTAATGACAAGAACGACAAACACGGCACCGGTCGCCAGTGCACCAATATTTTGAATCCATTTGCCGCGGCTGAGACCAATTACGTTCAGGCCGATGACGATCCACAACAGTGTCAACGAGAATGCCGCGTTGTAGGCAGCGCTGTCGCCGAGACCAAGCCATTCATTGCCACCGAGAAACAGGAATGCACCGGCGATGAAAAGCAGCAAACCCGGGAAATAGAACAGGTTGTTCACCCAATAGGTCCAGCCGGCAATAAAGCCATGCTGTTCGCCGAAAGCCGCCTTGGCCCAAAGGTATATACCGCCCTCGCCCGACTTCCGTGAGTTGAGCTCCATGACGGTAAGCCCGGACGGTATGAAAAAGACCAGGACCGCCAGCAACCACAGGATCAGGCTCGAGGGCCCCATCTGAGCCGCGGTCGATAACCAGCGAATGCCGAGGATTGCCGCGATGTTCAAAAAGACCAGGTCGGAAACGCCCAGGGAACGTCGCAGGCCGACGCTGTTTTCGGTTGAACTCGCTTCGACCGTCACTATGCCCTCCGGGAGACTTGCGCCAGACGGCATCGTCCGACCGACGATCGAGTATACCGGTACCTGCCGGATGGGATCAGGGCGAATTCGCCGCGGTTCGTCGCAGCGGCATCCCCGCCAGAGCGCCGGTCGACTGTCCATTGCGGATCGCGAACTCGCCATTGACAAGTGCGTGCACTACGCCCTCCGCCAGCTCCCTGGGCTTGTCGAAAGTTGCCTTGTCACGGTAGCGATCGGGATCGATTAGCACGACATCCGCCATGTAACCCTCACGCAGGTAGCCACGCTCGGTGAGGTTGTAGAAATCCGCGGCCAGCCCGGAAAAACTGCGGATTACGAACTCCGGCGCCAGCAGCTTTTCCTCGAAAACGAAATGGCGCATTTTCTTGGGAAACGCGCCAAAGGTCCTGGGGTGAGTAATGGGCTGATCGGGCCGCGGCGTGCGCCCATCGGTGCAGGTCATCATCCATGGCTCCTGCGCCAACGTTCGCGTATTGGCATGATCGTACAGCTCCAGGTTCATAACGCCGGCATTGCCTGCACGCAGAACCCACTCGACCGTATCGGCGGCGCTGAGTTCGCGCTCCGCGGCCACCTCCGCCAGTGTCTTTCCGTTCAGGTCCGGCCGCGGATCGACGAACATGATCTTGTCAGCACCACCGCGAATTTTCAGCATCGCGTTGGTAGCGGTTTTGATCTCGGCCGCTGTCGCAGGATCGTCATAGCGAGCGATCATCTCTTCCGGGCCGCCCGCCGACGCCCAGTAAGGCATCGTGTAGGCGCGAAGACTGCTTTGCGTGGCCGTGTACGGATGTTGCGCCGCCCAGATATCGACGCCGCGGGCGCGTGCATCGTTGATCAGCCGCGCGCCAACGTCGGCGCGACCGTAATTATGCGCACCCTGCAAATTGAAGTGACTGAAAATTCCGCGCAGACCTGACTCTTCGGTAATCCTGATGCCCTCTTCGACCGATGCTTCGTAGCCAACGCCTTCGTACACGGCGCCAAGATCGCGGTCGTGGGTGTCATAAATTGCGCCGGGAAATTCGGCGGCAACCTTGCCGAGCTCAATTACCTCTTCCGTCGAAGCATAGGTTCCGGGCACGTAAAAAAGCCCGGTTGACAGGCCGAATGCGCCCTCGTTCATTGCCTTGCGCACGAGGCCGCGCATTTCGTCGAGTTCGGCAGCGGTTGGTTCCCTGTCTTCCTCGCCAAGAACCGCTTCGCGCACATAGCCGTGGCCGACAAAATGGATAGCGTTTACACCGATTCCATTGACGCGCCAGGACTCGAGACGAACGTCGGTATCGCTCGTGCCGTCCCCGTCCATTCCGAGAACGACCGTCGTTATGCCCTGATACAGATACGGCACGGCGTCACGGCCATAGTCCTCGTCCAGCACCGCGTGACTGTGTGCGTCAATAAATCCCGGCGCTACCCAAAGGCCGTTTGCGTCGATCTCTTCGCCGGCGATGAAATTTTCGGCTGTTGCATCGCCGATAAATGCGATGCGACCGTCGGAAATGGCGATATCTGCCGATACCGGCGCATTACCGGTGCCGTCGAAAACCGTTCCGCCTTTGATGAGCTGATCGACTTGCACACCCGCGGGCGGGGACGCCTCATGGGCAGGGCTGCAGCTGGCAAGAATTACAGCTAAAGGGATGAAAAATCTGGCATACATCGGACACACCTCGCTCAGGATGACTTGCCTCACCCCGCAGGGCTACACTTGTCGTGCGAACCAGTTTTGCCGCATCTCGACGAGAGGTCAATGAAATGCAGGAAAAAATACGGTCGGTGAGTACGTTTGTCGTCGCGATGCTGCTGGCGTTTTCGACGCAATACGCAGTCTCCGCCAATGTCGATCTCCTCATCAGGAATGCGCGAGTCGTTGATGGCACCGGCAGCCCGTGGTTCGTAAATGACGTTGCCGTGGTCGACGGACGGATAAGTCGCATGGGCAGGAACCTCGACGTTCAGGCCGACCAGATCATTGATGCCGGCGGGCGTGTCCTCGCACCCGGCTTTATCGACGTACACACACATGTCGAGTCGTCAGACAACCGCGAAGGATTGATGAACATTCCACGCGCGGACAACTTCCTGCTGGATGGCGTCACCACCATCGTCACCGGCAATTGCGGCGGCTCGGAGATCGATGTCGGCGCCTGGGCGCGGCAGCTGTCGGGCCTGGGCATCAACGTTGCCACGCTGATCGGACACAATTCGATTCGCCGGGAAGTGGTCGGGCTGGATGATCGCCCGCCGTCTGACCAGGAGATGGCGCAGATGAAGGACCTCGTCGACAAGGCAATGCAAGATGGCGCGGTCGGTTTTTCCACTGGTTTGCTCTACGTGCCGGGAACCTACGCCGAGACGTCCGAGGTGGTCGAGCTGGCAAAGGTCGCCGCGTCTTATGGCGGGGTTTATGCCAGCCATATTCGCGAGCAGGGGGCGATGTTGCTTGAGTCGATCACGGAGGCAGTGACCGTCGGACGGGAGGCCGGAATGCCGGTCCAGATATCGCACCTCAAGGTCAAAGGCCGTACTCGCTGGGGCAGCATCGGAGCCGCCATTGATTTAATTGATTCTTTCCGCCGGGAAGGCGTCGACGTCGTCGTCGATGCGTATCCTTACGAGCGCGCGAGCACGAACCTCGGCGTCAACCTGCCCCGCTGGGCAGTCGCGGGATCGGCCGCCGATATTGCCGCCCGCATCGAAGACGACGAAACGCGACGGCGCATCGCCAGCAGCATGCATGACATGCTCGCGGACGGCGGATATCCGGACTACTCGTTCGCGACCGTTGCGCAATACCGGCCCAACCCGAATTACAACGGCATGACAATCAGCGAGATCAATCGGCTGGTCGAACGCCCCGCCAACGTTGACAACGAGATTCAGACCATACTCGACATGATGGTGGACGGCGGCGCGGCTGGTGCAAGCCAGGGTGCCTCCATGATCTATCACTACATGAGCGAACAGGACGTGGATACGATCTTCCGCTACCCAAATGCCGCGGTTGCCAGTGACGGTTCAATAATCGCCTTCGGTCGCGGCCAGCCGCACCCGCGTTCTTACGGCACCAACGCGCGCATCCTTGCAAACTACGTTCGTGATCGCTCCGTTCTTACTCTCGAGGACGCCGTGCGCCGCATGACCTCGCTTCCGGCCAGAACGTTCGCATTTCACGATCGCGGCCTGATCCGTCCGGGGTTCGTGGCGGATCTCGTCCTGTTCGACCCCGACACTGTGACCGACAAGGCAAGTTTTGCGGAACCGCACCAGTTCAGTGAGGGATTCGATGTCGTCATCGTCAATGGCGTTGTCGCCGTTGCCGCGGGAGAAATTACCGACAAGCGTCCAGGCCAGTTCCTGAAACACGATGGCTCGCGCTAGCGATCCCTGTATCGACGGGAGCAACGCATGACGATTGCCGCAGAAACCCAGAATTCCTGGTCGAGCCGGCCGGCATTCCTCATGGCGACGATCGGCGGCGCCGTCGGGCTCGGCAACCTCTGGCGTTTCCCTTACATAGCCGGTGAATATGGCGGAGGCGGCTTCGTCATCGTTTACCTGGCATTTGTATTTCTTCTCGGTGTGCCATTGATGGCCGGTGAAATGCTGCTCGGTCGACGTGGACACAGGAGCCCGGTCAATTCCATTGCAGCGCTGGTGCGCGATGAAAACGCGAAGCCTTTCTGGAAGTCAATCGGCTGGATAAGCATTCTCGTGCCGTTTGTCGGGCTCAGCTACTATGCGGTCGTTGCCGCCTGGGCCATCGACTACCTCGTGCTCGCGGGCGCAAATGCGTTCAGCGGTTTTGATGCCATCACTTCGCAAAACACGTTTGGCGAACAAATCGACCGACCGGTCTTGCAGGCTTTTTTGCACGCGCTGTTTGTTGCGTTGACCGTATGGGTAGTTGCGGCAGGCATCAATAAAGGCATTGAGCGTGCATCCAGGATTCTGATGCCCGCGCTGTTTATCGTCATCATCGCGCTGGTCATGTATGGCGCCGTCAGCGGCGATTTCGCGACCGCGGCGAAATTCCTCTTCAATCCGGACTTCAGCGCACTAACCGGCGAGTCCTTTCTTGTTGCCCTTGGCCAGGCGCTGTTTTCACTGGGCATCGGCGTTGGACTGATGATCACTTACGGCTCCTATATGCCGCGCGAATACTCACTGCGAACGTCAGCTACCGTCATCTGCGTGGGCGACACAGTGGCCGCATTGCTGGCCGGTTTCGCAATATTCCCTGTTGTATTTGCCAGCGGGCTGGATCCAGCGGAGGGTCCCGGCCTTATATTCGTTACGCTGCCCATCGCCTTCGGCAATATGCCGGGCGGGCACCTTTTCGGCACGCTGTTCTTTATCCTCCTGCTGTTCGCCGCCTACACGTCGGCAATTGGCATGCTGGAACCGGTCGTCGCCTGGCTGGAAGAACGCAAACCCGGCCGGCGCAAGCAGATGGCCATCATTGCCGGGCTCGCGGTCTGGGTGCTCGGCCTGGGATCGGTCTTTTCCTTTAGCTTTATGGCGGACTTTCAGCCGCTGTCTTTCCTCGGCATCGAAAAGAATTTCTTCGGCATCGCCGATTTTACGGTTGCCAACGTGCTGGCCCCTGTGAATGCCTTCCTCATTGCGCTTTTCGCAGGCTGGGTGCTTCGTTCGTTCGTCATCGACGAGGAATTCGGATCGGACAGCATGGCCTGGAAGTCCTACTGGCGCCTTGCGAATCGTGTCCTGGCGCCGGCGGCGCTGCTTATCGTACTGGTTGACCTGCTTGGCGGCTGGGAATACTTACGTCGAGCACTTTGAAATCCGGTGAAACTTCCGTTAGCGAACAGTCCAGATTGGCTGGAATAGCACACGAATCGTATTTGGCAAGTTCGTGTTGAACATCGACGCCAGCACGGCAGGTGGCTTTGCCGTCGAGGACGAACAGAAAGCGCAGATCTGCCGCATGCTTCAGGCTGACAGCGGTTGCAGCGCCCGAACTTGCCGCGACCACGGCAGACACATTGCCGTCGCTTGCAGATCCGACGCCGGTATCCCGGCACGAAAAACCCTCGCACTCCCATGCCGTCCAGCGAGCGTCGCGGGCTTTGTGAAATACGAATCGTTGCCCGCCAAAATTGCGTTCCGGCAGCAGAGTCCGGGTCGGCAACGTCAGGTCGTGATCGACGAGAGTCTCATGTTCGGCCGGCCCGGCTAACTCAACCACCTCCAACTCAGCCGAACATTCCAGTACACGGTGCCGAATATGTGGTGGCTGGAGCAAACAGTCCCCTGCCTCCATCAGCAGCGGGGCACCCTGATCTTCGTACACCACACGAACCCATCCATGCACGCAAAAAATTATCTGGAAAAGGACGTCGTGATGGTGAACATAGTCCGGAACCGGACCACCGGTGGGAATACGTATGTGCGATGCAATGATGCGACCACCGAAGCGACCGGGAATCAGGTCCCGGTACTGCATGCCTGCCCTGCCCTTGGTAAAACCCCCGTTCTGCCGTTTTGTGATTATGGGGGCCGGATCGGCGGGCGGCTGCGGGCTATCGGTCTGGATTCGTTCCAGCGTGAGCCTCAGACCTTTGGCGGAAAGCATGACCTTGCGCGGTGCATCGGCCGGAAAAACCGAGTCGATACGCAGCCCGGCAGTGCCTGCGTAGTAATCCATGGCCGCGTCCATGTCCGTGCATGGCAGCAAAACGTCCGCCTGGCTGCATTCTCTGTTGCGTCGTTTGCTCATTGCGGCATTATCCAGCAATCCTGGACTCTTGTAGACTATCGCTGCATGCCACCGTCAGTCGAAATATTCGGCATCTCAATCCGTGAGCCCACCACGACAATCACTGATTATCTGATCACCGCCGTTTCGTGGTGGTTTGCCGCCAAGCTCGTAGCCACAACCGGGTCCCGCCAGCGCCGCCCGCAAACCCTGTACGGCATCAGTTTTTTGTTTGTGGGCCTGGCCGCGCTTTTCGGTGGCACCAGTCACGGATTCGTCCTTTACATGAGCGATACAGCGCGCTTCTTTGTATGGAAAGGCACTATCTATGCCATTGGCCTTTCCATGCTGTTCGCGGTAGCTGCAACCGTTCTTGGCTCTGCGTTACAGGACGGAACCCGCAGGGCCTTTCAGTGGTGCAATGTTGCGGCCTTCGCGCTCTATGCAACCTGGATGCTCGATCACAGCGAGTTTGTCTTCGTGATTTACCACTACGGGCTCGCGATGCTTGCGGTCGCGTCTATTCAAAGCTGGGCGTTTTACCGTCACAGGTCAGCCAGTGCGCCATGGCTTGTTGCGGGGGTCCTTATAACCCTGCTGGGGGCAGGCATTCAGCAAAGCGGCTTTAGCCTGCATCGGCAGTTTAACAACAATGATCTGTACCACGTCGTGCAGATTGCCGGGCTGTACCTGTTGTATCGGGGCGCCGGACTCTTGAGAAACTCTGCATAGCCGGACCATTTTTTTCGCGGCATTACGGCAGTCAAAGTTAATTGCAGGAGACTGAAAACCAATCATGAAGAAAATTACAGGCAAGGTCATCTCCGTGCACTCCGGCTCGAATGTCGATCTCAGCAAGGAAGCACACTCATCCATCCAGGTAGAACTGGACGGTATCGTCGGCGACCGCCACCGCTCCTACGTGCGAAATACCTGGTCGGGCGACAAACAGCCGTTGGGAACGCTGCGACGCAACGAAAGGCAATGGTCCGCCGTGTCATCGCGGGAACTCGAAGAGATCGCCAGCGAAATGAATTGCGCCGAACCACTGACGGCAGCGAGTCTTGGCGCAAACCTGTGCCTTGGCGGAATACCGGAGTTGTCCCGGCTGCCCAAGGGAACGCTGCTTAGATTCCCATCCGGCGCGGAACTCATCGTTGAAGAATACAATCCGCCCTGCCAGGACATGAGCAACATCCAGGCGTCGCTACACCGGACGAAGTCCGGTGACCCGGTTTCGCCGCTGGCATTTTCCAGGGCAGCCAAGCTGAGGCGGGGCATCGTCGGCGTCGTCGAAGCCGCGGGTGTTATCGCTGCCGGCGACCACGTTGAGGTCGAAATCTACGCAACACCGCCTTGGCTGGCTCTGTCTGAGCAATGATCGAAGACCAGGGTGAGCGGGTAGTTAGTACCAGCGGATCGCAATTGACGCCTGCTGCATAAGCAGTCCTGCACGATTCGAATTGGGTCGCAACCCGGCCAAATCGGCAACGCTGGCCGTATTTTGCCGTTCGCCGGGTGCCGATTGTTATAGGATTGCAGGACGATCAACCAGCCAGGTTTGCTTTCGATATGCCACTTGTTGCCCACAACAATTTGCCGACATTCCAGCAACTTGAAGAGAGCGGTGAACTCGTGCTGTCGTTGGAGCGCGCGACGCGACAGGATATTCGCGAGCTGCATATCGGCTTTCTAAACATGATGCCAGACGCCGCGCTGGCGGCTACTGAATACCAGTTCATTCGTTTTATCGGCGCATGCAACCAGATCGCGCAGATCTACGTCTACCCGTTCTCGCTGCCCGAACTAAGCCGCAGCGAGCGGGCGAAAAAACATATTGCCGAGCATTACTTTGACTTCGCCACCCTCGCCACGCAGGGACTGGACGCGCTGATTATCACCGGTGCCAATGTGTCCAACCCGTTGCTCGAAGAGGAGGAATTCTGGAAGCCGTTGATGGAGGTCGTGCGCTGGGCTGAAAACAATGTCGCATCCGTACTGTGCTCCTGCCTGGCAACTCACGCCCTCGTGAAATATCACCACGGCATTGGCCGAACGCACATGGGCAGAAAAAAGTGGGGTGTTTTCGACCACAGAATCACCTGTGCTGAACATCCACTGATGCGCGACATCAATACCCGATTTGACGCGCCGCACTCCCGCTACAATGAAATCACGCGGGCGCAGCTGGAGTCCGCCGGTCTCGCGGTATTGGCGGAAAGTGAGGAGGCTGGCGTGCATCTCGCGGTAAGCCCGGATCTGTTGCGCATCGTTTATTTCCAGGGCCACCCGGAATATGACGCTATCAGCCTGCTAAAGGAATACAAACGCGAGGTCATGCGCTTCTTCAATGGGGAAAGAGAACATGGCCCGCGCTATCCGGAAAACTATTTTTCGGCGGCGGCCGGCGAGATCGCAAAGCAGTACTTTCACCAGGCAGAAAAGGCGCGCAAACGTGGCGAGCCGTTGCCACCGTTCCCGGACGCCGAACTGGAGGCGCTGGTCGACAATACCTGGGGCGACACGGGCAGAGCAATCGTCAATAACTGGCTGGGACTGGTCTACAAGCTCACCAACCTCGAGCGGACAAAGCAGTTCATGCCGGGCGTTGACCCCGATAACCCGCTGGGGCTGCGGCGTTATTGACCAGTCCAGTCTGTGGGACACGGGTCCCCTGGAATCTGCCTTGCGTGTATGATCTGACCCCCAACAGGGCGGTTCTGACGCCCCTCAAACAAGGATATTGAACACATGGGATTTCGTACCAGGCAGATTCACGCAGGCGTAACTCCGGACCCGACTACGGGAGCGATACTGACGCCGATTTACCAGTCCACGACCTTTGTCCAGCCGTCCGTCGATGAGTACCTGAGCAAGGGCTTCTCCTATTCCCGGTCAGGCAACCCGACCGTACGCGCCCTGGAGGCAAAACTGGCGGATCTCGAGGGCGGCGCGGATTGCGCGACTTTCGGCACCGGAATGAGCGCGGTAACAGCGACGATGCTCGCGTTCCTTAATGCCGGCGATCATGCCATTATTTCGGATGTCGCCTATGGCGGCACCTACAGGCTTTGCACCAAGGTGCTGAGCAGGTTCGGCATCGACTTTACCTTCGCTGATGGTTCCAACAACGATGACGTGGCGGCGTCGGTACGCGGCAATACGGCATTGATTCTTACGGAGACGCCGGCGAACCCAACGATGAAGTGTTCCGACATTGCCGCGATCTCGGAAATTGCCAAAAAAGCGGGCGCGGTACACGCCGTCGACAATACCTTCCTGACTCCCTACTACCAGCGCCCGTTTGAGCTTGGCGCCGACCTGTCCATCCACAGCACAACCAAATACATGGACGGCCACAATGCTACCGTCGGCGGCGCGGTGATCTCGCGGACGCCCGAACTGGCTGCCAAGGTGAAATTCATACAGAACAGCACCGGCAGCATCATGTCACCACAGGTTGCCTGGCTGACGTTGCAGGGATGCAAGACCTTGTCGGTTCGCATGGACCAGCAATCGGCCAATGCCATGGCGATTGCCGAGTATCTCGAAGCGCATCCCAAAGTGGCGCAGGTTGCGTACCCGGGGTTGAAGTCATTCGCCCAGCATGAACTTTCCAGCAGGCAGGCGTCCGGTTATGGCGCAATGCTCTGGTTCGAGGTCAAAGGCGGTGTCGCGGCAGGCAAGAAATTGATGGACAACATCGAGGTCTGGACGCTGGCCGAAAACCTGGGCTCGGTGGAGTCCCTGATTACTCATCCGGTAACGATGACTCATGCTGACGTCGAGGAAGCCGAGCGCAAGCGAGTCGGCATCATCGACGGACTGGTTCGACTGTCCGTTGGCCTTGAAGACGTGGAGGACCTCATCGGCGCTCTGGATAACGCATTGCAGCAGGTCTGATTTACTCGGAAATGATCGATGTCTGACTTTTTCAACTTCGATACGCTGAGCCTGCATGCAGGGCAGACTATCGACAAGGAATTCGGCGCACGCGCGACGCCGATTTATCAGACGACGTCTTTTGTGTTTCCGGATACCGATACGGCCTCGTCGATATTCAATCTCGAACGGGGCGGACACGCATACAGTCGCATAACCAATCCGACGGTCAGCGTTCTTGAGCAACGCATTGCCGCCCTGGAAGGGGGATCAGCAGCGGTCTGTACGGCCTCGGGCATGGCTGCCACTTTTTGTGCGATCACCGCCATTCTCAGCCAGGGTGACCACATCGTTGCATCGTCGCAAATGTATGGCGGCAACATCAGCCTGATGAAAAACACGCTGCCACGATTCGGTATCACCACGACGTTTGTCGATCCGACAGACATCGGTGGATTTCGCGATGCGGTAGAGGAAAATACGCGCCTGATTTATGGCGAGCTCATCGGCAATCCCGGGCTGGATATTCTGGACCTGGAAGCAATCGCTGAAATTGCGGCAGCATCCAGGATTCCGTTCATGGTGGATGCGACATTCAACACCCCGTATCTCTGCCGGTGTCTCGATTATGGCGCCAACATGACGATTCACTCGGTCACGAAATGGCTGGGCGGACACGGTACGGCGATCGGTGGCGTCGTCGTCGACGGCGGAAATTTCGACTGGGGCGCAGCGGGCAAGTACCCGACCATTACCGAGCCCTACGCCCCTTTCCAGGGCATCAACCTGTGGGAGGAATTCGGACCTAGCGCCTTTGCAACGCGCATCAGGGCCGAAGCGATGCGCGACTTTGGCCCGTCGATGGCACCGATGACTGCGTTTCTGTTGCTCCAGGGCATAGAGACCCTGTCGCTGCGCATGGAAAAACATCATTCGAACACAGAGCAGATGCTCGAGTTCCTGTCGAATCATGATCAGGTATCCTGGGTCAATCATCCCAGCCTGCCTTCGCACCCCAGTCATGCGCTCGCCCGGAAATACCTGCCAAAGGGCGCCGGCTCCATTGTGAGCTTCGGCGTTAACGGCGGGCGTGAAGCGGGCAAGGCATTTATCGAGAATGTGCAACTGGCATCTCATCTCGCCAATGTCGGTGACGCGAAAACGCTGATTATTCATCCGGCATCAACAACGCACTCGCGCATTGATGCTGAAGCGCTTGTGGCCGCGGGCATCAGCGAGGACATGATCAGACTGTCCGTTGGCCTCGAGGACATTCGCGACCTGAAAGCGGATTTCGAGACCGGGTTCCGTGCCGCCAAAAGAGCGGCGGACGCCTGAGCATGTATTTTGAAGTCGGTGGCAAGCAGGTTTTCGCGACCACAGGCGGGAAGCCCTTCGACAAGAACCTGCCAACGGTCGTCTTTCTTCACGGGAGCGGTCTCGATCATACCTTTTGGGGCCTGCACGCGCGTTTTTTCGCGTTCCGCAAGTACAGTGTTATCGCCCCGGATTTGCCCGGGCATACGCATTCCGAGGGTCCGCCACTGGCGTCGATTGAGGAGATGGCGGACTGGCTGCATGCTGTACTCGACGCGCTTGGGGCTGACAACATTTCGCTGGTCGCGCACTCACAAGGCTGCCTGGTCGCGCTGGAATTTACGTCGCGTTATCCACAACGAGTGAACAGTGTTTCGTTTATCGCGAGCGGGCTCGCTACCCCGGTGAATGATGCGCTGATCAATGCGGCAGAAAAAAACCCCGATGTCGCTATCGGTATGATGATGGCCTGGGGTTTCGGACCAGCCGGTCATCTCCACCAGGGTCCTGTTCCCGGCAATTCGATGGTCGCAGGCGGGCGGCAGGTCATGCGCGGCAACGTGCCAAACGAGCTGGCTACCGACCTGAAGGCCTGCAATGCCTACAGCAACGGAGAGACAGCGGCGGCGAAAATCAGTTGCCCGGTGCAGGTCATCCTTGCCGGCAAGGATCGTATGGCGCCCCGCAAAGCCGGGCTGCAACTCGTGGCGCATTTGCCGAGTCCGGAGCTGCATATCATTGATGAAAGCGGCCATATGCTGCCTGTGGAAGCCCCCGATGAGTGCCGCAAGCTGCTGCGAGACTTTATTTTCTCGCACAATCCCGCTTGATTCGTGGCGTACAAAATCGAAAGTGCGGCTGTTATTGGCGCAGGAACCATGGGCCTTGGAATCGCCGGCCAGTTGGCGAATGCGGGTGTCGATGTTCTGCTGCTCGACCTTCCCTGTGAAGGCGAAAGCCGCAACGCGAACTGCGAACGTGCTATCGAACGACTGCTCGACGAAAACCAGCCAGGCCTGTTACACGAAGACAATCTGTCGCGCATCTCGATTGGCAACATCGACGACGATTTGCGCAGACTGGCGACAGCGGACTGGATCGCCGAAGCGATTGTCGAACGTCTCGACATAAAAAAGGACCTGTACCGGAAAATCGATGCCGTGCGCAAACCGGGCTCGATCGTTTCATCGAATACCTCCACCATACCGATCGCGCTCCTGGTGGAGGGAATGCCGGAGGCCTTTCGGGCCGAATTCGCCATCACTCACTTTTTCAATCCTGTGCGTTATATGCAACTGCTCGAACTGGTTCGCGGCGAAGCGACACGCCAGGAGGTAATTGATTGCCTTGCCAGCTTCAATGACCAGCGCATGGGCAAGGGAATTGTCGTCTGCAATGACACGCCGGGGTTTCTCGGTAATCGGGTCGGCGTTTATGCCATCCAGTGTGCACTCCATAGCGCATTCAAGCTTGGACTACGGCCTGAAGAAGCTGACGCGATCTTTGGTCGCCCCATGGGCATACCAAAGACGGGCGTATTCGGCCTGTACGACCTGATCGGCATCGACCTGATGAGTGACGTAGCCAAAAGCCTGGAGTCGATTCTCCCGCCTGATGATGCGTTTCACGATGTTGCCGCGGAAATTGCGTTGATGCGCCGCATGATCGATGCAGGGCGCATTGGAAAAAAGGGAGCCCAGGGCGGCTTCTACCGTCAGGCTCGCGGCAACAGCCGGCAAACTATCGACTTCGAAACATTCACGTATCGAGATTTCGATAGCGTGAAGCCGGCGGTCGCGGCGGATGCGGAAGCAGCCGGAGACTTCACGTTGCTCCTCGGCGATGACAGCCAGTACGGCCAATACGCATGGGAAGTCCTGTCGAAAACATTGTGCTATGCCGCGCAACTCGTTCCGGACGTAAACGAGTCGCTGGTAGCCATCGATGATGCCATGAAGCTCGGCTATAACTGGAGACAGGGACCCTTCGAGATGCTCGATGCAATTGGCGCGGGTAACTTTGCCGCTCGCCTTGAAAAGGAAGGGCGCACGGTTCCTGCGTTCATTCGAACGGCGGCCGACAAGCAGTATTACCGCGTGCGGGAGAACAAGCTTCAATACCTCCGCGCAGACGGTGCCTACAGGGATCTCACGCGCGCCGCGGGCGTTGTTCGTTTTAGTGAAAAACGACGGACGCTGTCCCCGGTTTTCGAAAATGCGGTCGCCAGCTATTTCCGGCTGTCCCTCGATCTGGGCCTGGTCGAGTTTCACAGCAAGGCTAATACGCTCGATGGCGATACCATGCTCCTGCTCGAAAAGGCCGTCGCGCATGCCAGCGAAAACTTCAAGGCGCTGATCATTCACAACGATGCGCAGCACTTTTCCTGTGGCGTAAACCTGGAACGCGTACGCAATTTCATTGCCGACAAAGACTTCGCCGGAATTGAGCGTTTCCTGCATCACTTCCAGCAAACGGTGTTGTCATTACGAAAAGCGCCGATACCGGTTATTGTGGCACCATCCGGCCTGTCTCTCGGCGGTGGCTTCGAGGTTGTGCTGCACGCTGACAAGATTATCTGTCACGCGAACTCGGTTACCGGTCTTGTCGAAACGCTGGTCGGCCTGGTGCCGGGCGGCGGCGGCGTAAAGGAAATGCTCTATCGCTGGTCCGAGCAGGAAGATGGCGATGTGCGACAAGGCGCCTGGAAGGCGTTCATGAGCGTCGGCTATGGCAAGACCGCACGATCGCCTCTCGAGGCAACTGAGCTGGCAATGTTTCGCACCGGGCACGACGAATACGTGATGAACCGTGACCGCCTCCTGAGCCGGGCGATGGCCGCGGCGAGTTCAATGGCCCGCGGTTACGTGCCGGCAGCGCGCCACGCCCTCAAGATGCCGGGCCGCGACAGCTGGCAGGAAATGGTCGCATGGCTGGACAAGGCTCATGCAAAGGGGCGCCTGACCGCACACGACGTAACGACGGGATCTCAGGTCGCAATGATCGTCACGGGCGGTGACATCGCCCCCGGAACCGTAATGACGGAACAGGACATTCTGGATCTCGAACGTAAGGCATTTGTCACACTGGCGCGCACTCCGGAAACCATGGCGCGCATCGAACACATGCTGGCTTACGGCAGCCCGCTGCGCAACTGACCGCCCTGTGCGACGCGCCATTGCTCTTACCATTCTGCCGGCTGACGGAGCAATTGCCTACAAGGCCGTGCGCAACTCTTCGGGAATCTTCTTCAGCGCCGGAAACCACGGCCAGTTGCAAACGATAGCCGGAATTTCGCCAAGCGGGCAGGAATACGTGAGCTCTGTGCCGACAGCCGCGTATTTCACCGGGACGTTGCCGAAGCCGATGTTTTTTTCGAGCCGCGGCGAATACGTGCAACGGGTGACGTGCCCGACGTCGAGATCGCCGTCTTGCAACGGATAGAACTGACTGTTTGACGCCGAAAACGGCGCGCTACGAAATTCCAGGCCCACGAGCCTCCGCTGCGCACCCGCCGTGGCGATTTTCATCAGTGCCTTCTTGCCGATGAAGTCACTCTCCTGGTCGAAATCGACAAAAGAATCGAACCCGATCACGTAGGGATTATCTTCTCGCGTGATGTCGGAGCAGTAGGAGAGCAACCCGCCCTCGATGCTACGAATCAGGTTTGGTGTTATCGGCGCTATTTTGTAGTCTTGGCCCGCCTCCATGACGCGCTCCCACAATTGCGTCCCGAACCGTCCGTCACGGAGGTAAATCTCGTAACCAAGCTCGCCGCTCCAGCCGGTCCGCGAAACCACGACCGGAATATCGTCAATTGACGTCTCGACCATCCAGTAATATTTGAGGTTAAGGATGGAGTCACCCAACAGCTGGCGAGCAACGTAGGGCGATTTGGGCCCCTGCAACTGCAGCGGTGATACATCCGGCTCGAAGACGCGCGCATTCAATCCACTCCTCGCGGCCACACCGAGAACCCACAGCAGTACATCGCCGTCGCCGGGTGAAAGCCAGAATTGCTGCTCAGCGACACGAAGCATGACGGCATCGTTGATAATCCCCCCGTTCGTATCCGTTAACACCATGTACTGGCACTGCCCGACGCTGCACTTCGACATATCTCGTGGCGTCAGTAACTGGATGAGTTCGAATGCGTCCGGTCCACTAATTTCAACCTGCCGCTGGCAAGCGACGTCCCAAAGAGTTACGTCGTTGACGAGACTCCAGTACTCGGTGACTGGATCGGTATAGCCAGTTGGCATGTACATGTGGTTGTAAACGGTAAAGGCTTTCGCGCCGTAACGGCGGGTCGCATCGAAATACGGCGACTTGCGCACGCGCGGACCAATAGAGATCAGGGGTGGATTGTCATCGGGATACATCGCATGTTTTCCGTGTGGCTTTTTGTCGGATTGCAGCGGCCCCCGCACGCGCCCAGGCAGCGGGAGCCGCGCTGCTGTGAGCATGGCCTGCAAAGTAGTGCGAGAGTATGAACCCACGTCACTATTGACGTAAATCCTTTACTCGGACAGCGCAACAAGCAAGGCCGGACGTCGCGCACTTCGGGCGCTCACTCTATAGAATCAGGAACCTGTGAAGTGCTGCATGGGAATCCTGATGGCAATAGATACGGCCTATATGGAACAACCGGGTTCGACCCGGTTATTACGTTAACCGCTTGCTGATGGCTGACACAGGCTATGAAGCGCTGGCAGCTGTTGGCGCCGGCAATCAGAAGGCAATGTTTACCGCGATTCGCAGGAAGCATGGGGCCGCTTCCTCAGTGTATCCGGGTCCTGGCCGCCATCCGGTGTTGCACCACGCCCGAGAACAGTTACAGTCGTCCCAGAATAATTAACAATCCAGCGATCTGCCGCTCTCGCGGATCAAAAACCGGGGAAACCTATGACAAGCTCTGCTACGCCCGCGTCAAGTCAGAATATCGTCGCCGAGGTCATCGACAACGGCCAGATCAGCGGTCAGCAGCTACTTGTAATAGGGCTTTGCATGTTCTTCAACATGCTGGACGGCTTTGATATTACCGCAATGGCGGTTGTCGCCACGTCCGTTTCAAACGATTTGCAGCTGTCCGCCGACAAGCTCGGGCTCATATTCAGTTTCGCATTGGCGGGAATGATGGCCGGCGCCATGGTGCTGGCGCCGGTTTCCGACCTGATCGGACGTCGCAAGATGATCATACTGAGCGTCGCCATTGTCGGCGTATCAATTGTCTTTACCGCTACTGCATCGACATTGCTGGAGTTCATCGTGCTGCGCTTTGTCAGCGGGCTGGGCGCCGGCGCGATGCTGGCGTCTCAAGCAACCCTTGCAGCTGAATACAGCCCCGATAAATACAGGGCGTTGTCCGTCGCGCTGGTAACCTCCGGATACCCGCTCGGCGCAATGATGACATCCGTCATGGCCGGGATAATTCTGCCGGAGTACGAGTGGCGCGGAATGTTCTGGTTTGGCGGCGGACTGACCCTGGTCATGGGCCTGATTGCCTGGGCAATGATTCCGGAATCCCTGAAGTACCTGTTTGAGCGCAGACCCGAAAACGCGCTCGAACGCGTCAACAAGATTCTTCGCAAACTGAAGAAAGATACGCTCGATAAACTCCCCGATGTGGCCGTTGCGGCAACAGCCAAATCGACCGGTTTCCTGGCGAACTTCACCGGCCTGCTCGCCAGGGAACACCGGGTCAAGACGTTGACGCTGTGGCTGACTTTCTTCATGTGCTTCAGCACGCTGTACTTCCTGATGAGCTGGATTCCACGCATGATGGAGCAGGCCGGGTTTTCTGCCGAGGTCGGGCGCTACGCGTTTTTCCTGTTCAATCTGGGCGGGGTAATGGGTATCTACACGACCGGCCTGCTGGCGATCCGCTGGCATTTGACCAGAATCCTTTCCGGCTTCCTGGTTGCGGCAGCAATCTTCATGGTGGTTTTCGCTGCGGCGCCGAACCAGGAAGCGCTGTTGCTGGCCCTGACTTTCCTCATTGGTTTGCTGCAACAGGGTGGTTTTACCGGACTCTATGCGGTTGCCGCCAAAGTTTACCCCACCCACATTCGAACCACCGGGATCGGTTTCGCAATCGGCCTCGGCCGATTCGGCGCCGTAGTCGGGCCGGGACTGGCAGGTTTCCTGATCGCCGCGGGACTCAGCATGTCGGGCAATTACTATGTCTTTGCCATACCGATGATAATTGGCGGCGTGCTTTCTTATCGGCTCAATGTTAAATAGACCAGCCATCGACAAACCTGCAGAACACAGGCGGTCCGCCAGCGCGTGGCAGAATGGGTCCGTGATGGCCCTGGCCGACTCACTCGCATGATCCTTTTTTCCAACAAAGCGCGCCCTTATCACCTGGGCCCTTTTCCACTGGAGCGTATCCGCAGGGATCCACGCTTCCTTGAGCGGGAGAAGGACAGGCCGAAATCGGCACGTCGGATCGTAACAACTGAAGCCGGCAACACATTTGCCAAAGCCATCCTGAAATATCACCAGATCTTTCATTCGTTGCGCGAGGACAATCCGGCCGCTGCCGTCGCGCCGGTGCCGGATGACATTACGCGGCGTGCGGTCGATATCAAGGGTTCGGGTTACTTTCTGAATGCGAGCCAGGTTGGCATCTGCGAGCTGAGCGATTCATGCTGGCTTGCCGATACAAAGCCGCTCACGCACAGTCATGCGATTGTCGTCATGGTTGAAAGTGGCCGGCTTCCGGAAGAAGGTTCTCTCGTACGATCATGGGTTCACTCGTCGCTGCTGGAAACCGCCGCGTTTCGCGCGTACGAAGTTGCAATCAGCATCGCCAATCACATTCAGAATATGGGTTTCTCGGCCGTCGCTCACGACGCGCAACATGGCGACGTCGATCTCGAGCGCCTTACGGTGATGTCAGGGCTCGGCGTACGTTCCGGCGACAACCTGTGCAACCCCTACCTTGATCAGGGCTTTGTCGTTTGTGCAGTAACCACCGACTATGCGCTGGCGACGGACCTGCCGCTCGATCCCGGCGCGGCGCGCAGGGCAAGAGGCGTTGCCTGGTGGCTTGGCTTAGGCGGCGCCACGTCCGGACTCGAGCGTTGGCGGCAGGCCAGGCGACCGACGCATGCGAGCAAGTTTGCCATGGAGACGATTGAACGCGTCGACCGCCCGACTACGCTCATTATCGACGACGAAGTACCACGCGTACCCAAACGCGCCTCATTTTTCGAGCGGCCTGTGCATGGTGACCTCGGGGCCAGGACTCAGCGCGAGCGCACCCGGTTCGCGTTCAAACACCCGTTGGCGACTGCCATGGTGAAGCAGATTATGGCGATGGTGCCGCATCAGGATGGGCCGGTCGCAGGGTCACCCGATGCCGGGTGCAGCGACGCCGAAGAAAACACGCGGGCTCTTAAATCGCTCTCATACCTGCTAGGCGCCGAACTGACCGGCATCTGCGAAATCCCGGACTATGCATGGTATTCGCACGTGGACAAGGGCCGGCCGGTCGAGTGTCACCACAAATATGCGGTCGTCATGCTGATCGATCAGGAATACGACACGATGGAAGGCGCCTCGGGCGACGATTTCATTTCGGGCGCACAGTCGATGCGTGCCTACATGCGCGGCGCGGTGATCGCCGGCGTAATGGGTGAGCATTTGCGCAGCCTGGGGTTTTCGGCACGATCACAGACCAATGCCGATTCGGAAGTGTTGCAATTGCCGCTGATCCTGCTCGCCGGGCTTGGTGAATTGAGCCGAATTGGCGAACTCGTACTGAATCCTTTTGTCGGGCCACGCTTCAAATCCGTGGTCCTGACGACCGACATGCCGCTGGTCCCTGATAAACCGGTCGACTTCGGCCTGCAGGACTTTTGTTCCGGCTGCCTGAAGTGCGCGCGCGAATGTCCCTGCGATGCGATCAGCTGGGGTGACAAGGTGATGTTTAACGGCTACGAAATCTGGAAGCCGGACGCCGAGCGCTGCGCCCGCTACCGGCTCACCAATCAGCGCGGCCTGGCCTGCGGGCGCTGCATGAAAACCTGCCCGCTGAACAAGGTCGTAACGTGGGATGGACCGCTTACAACACAGGTCGCGAGCTGGCTCGGCATCAACGCGCGCTGGTTGAAGCCGTTGCTGGTGCCGATCGCCGTGCGCCTGGATGACCTGCTCGGACACGGCATCCGGAACCCGGCCAAGAAATGGTGGCTGGACCTGGAAATTGTTGACGGCGTCTGCGTCGAACCGCGTAAGGGCGTCAACAAGCGCGACCTCGATATCTCGCGCAACATCGATCCATCGACGCAAAAAATCGCCTACTACAACGCGAACCTGATGCCACCGCCCAACAGTCACGGAATCGCGATTTTTCCGAACCGGAAGGAAGCCATTGCCACGGCGGCCATTTTGGAGTCGCCGCAGGAAGCACTCGACCGGGTGAGGTCCGGCGGCGCAACGCCAGCGCACTATGTTCCGACGCCACCAATGGATGAAGCCGCGGTCCGGGAACGCGCTGATGATACATTCAACCCCTACCGGCAGCCGGGCAGAGGGTCGCGCGAATCCTAGTATGAAGACGTCCCCGACTCCCCGTCCTTCCGCCTCGGTCGTTGTTATCCGCGAATGCGCGGGCGCGCCCGAAATTCTGCTCGTCCGGCGTCGCGCCGGTGACGCCTTCGGCGATAGTTATGCCTTTCCCGGCGGCGTAGTTGACCATGATGAGGCCAATGCACATGCGTTTTGCGTCGGTAGAACGACGCAGGAAACGGATGCAATTCTCGGTAAGGTGAACAGCCTTGACTACTACAGTGCTGCCATCCGCGAACTTTTCGAAGAGACCGGAATTCTTCTGGCGCGAGACGCGGCCGGAAACTGGTCGCAGCCAGATGCATCAACGGGAGCGCTCCGCATCGAAGTCGACAAAGGGCGGCTCGCGTGGCCGGTTTTTCTGCAGCAACGCCAACTTTGCATGGCAGGCGACGCCCTGCACTATTTTGCGTATTGGGAAACTCCCCTTGACCGAAGCAAACGCTGGACGACCCGGTTTTTCATCGCCCAACTGCCGCCAGGGCAGCACGCGTCGCACGATGGCAGCGAGATAACCGACAGTCGCTGGCTAACAGCCGCTGGCGCGCTGCGCCTTGCCCGTAACGGCCAGCTGCCTATGCCCTTTCCGACAAGTCGAATTCTTGCAGACCTCGTTCCGCTTGATTCCACGGCAGCGTTCATCGATTGGGCAGCGCAGCAGTCTGAACGGGGCATAACGAAAATCCGCCCAATCGTTGTGGAGCAAAATGGCGAGCCCGCCATCTTGATTCCTGGCGATCCTGGTTACCCGGAGGCGGACGAACAGTGAGCAACAGCATTGTCGCAGGGCGAGCGGTGGAACTCGCTCCTGGGGTCCGGCGTCTGGTCGCACCCAACCCCGGCATGATGACCGGACCCGGAACCAATACCTATCTTCTCGGCGAGAAAGAAGTCGCGGTTATCGACCCTGGCCCACTGATCGAAAAGCATATCCTCGCCACTCAGAATGCGGCGCCCGGGCCCATACGCTGGATACTGGTCACACACACTCACCCCGATCATTCGCCGGCCGCCGCAAGACTGGCCGCAGTGACCGGCGCGGAACTGCTCGGCATACCCGCTCCTCCGGGCAAGGTACAGGACAGGACTTTTGTTCCCGACCGGCAACTGACAGATGGCGACTTCCTTGAAACGGACGAGTTCATCGTGCGCGCCGTCGCTACGCCAGGGCATGCATCGAATCATCTTTGTTATCGCTACGAGGCATTACGCTGGCTTTTTACCGGGGACCACATCATGAGCGGCTCGACGGTCGTCATCGATCCGCCTGACGGCAATATGAAACACTATCTCGAATCGTTGCAAAAACTGAAAACGCTGGATATTGCGGCACTCTTGCCAGGGCACGGACCGCAAGTCGACAACCCCGAAGAAGTGGTCGATGGGCTTATTGCGCATCGATTGAAGCGCGAAGCGAAAGTCATCGCGGCGCTCGAAGCGCATCCCGGTCTCGAATTTACCGACCTTACGCCGTTCGTTTACGACGAGGTCGACACGAAGCTGCATCGACTGGCAAGCCGCTCACTGCTCGCCCATCTACTCAAACTGGAAGCCGAAAAGCGCGCCACCGGCAGTAGCGGAAGATGGTCGCTGTCAAAAATCTGAGAAACGTTTCCCGGATTCGGCCAGTTCCTTCAGCAATCTCGGCGGTTCCCAGTACAGGGGTCCGAAGCGTTCGCGAAACTCACAGACAGTCGCATAGACCTTGTCGAGGCCGATCGTGTCGGCATAGTGCATGGGACCGCCGCGATGACGCGGAAAGCCGTAGCCGTTCATCCAGATAACATCGATATCCGCCGATCGGCTCGCGATTCCATCCTCGAGGATACGGGCCCCTTCGACCACCAGGCCGTAAATACACCGATCGATGATTTCCTGTTCGGGAACCTGCCGCTGCTCGACACCGAGCTTGCCAGCCTCGGCCCTGATCAGGGCCTGGACGTCGGGATCGGGTAGCGGAGTCCGCGAACCGTCCGCGTACAGAAAGATCCCTTTACCGGTTTTTTGCCCGAAACGACCCATTTCGACCAACACGTCGGCGACACGATAAAAGCGCGGGTCGTCGGGCAGCTCCGCGCGTTCACGACGTCCTTTGTAGCCGATATCGAGCCCTGCCAGGTCGCCCACGGCATTCGGCCCCATCGCCATGCCCCAATCATAGAGAACCGAGTCGATGTACTCCGGCAACGCGCCCTCGAGTAGCAGCAACTGGTTTTCCCGGCCATAGCAATAGAGCATCCGGTTGCCGACAAAACCGACACAGTTGCCGACCACTACACCGATCTTCCCCAGCGCCCTGGCTAACGACAATGAGGTGGCAATGACGTCGTCCGCCGTCTCCTTGCCACGAACTATTTCGAGCAGGCGCATGATGTGCGCGGGGCTGAAGAAGTGCAAACCGATGACATCCCGCGGTCGGCTCGTCGCAGCGGCGATCTCGTCGATACTCAGGGTCGACGTATTGGTCGCCAGAACCGCACCTTTCTTGACGACCGGGTCGAGGGCGGAAAAGACCTCTTTCTTGATCGCCATGCTTTCGAATACCGCCTCGATGACGACATCAACATCGCCGATATCGTCGTAGCGTTGACTGGTGTTGAAGCGTTGCAGGCCTGCCCGCATTTCGGAATCCGGAATTTTTCCCCGTTTGACACCGCCAGCATAAAGACCGCGCACCGTTTTATCGCCGCGCGCCAGGCCCTCCTCGTTGTTGTCGAGAAGGGTCACTTCGTATCCTGCGGCAAGGCAACTGTAGGCAATTCCGGCGCCCATCGTGCCGGCACCAATGACAGCCACCTTCGCAATATCCCGGGCCTGCGTGTCTTTGGCCAGACCGGGCACTTTCGCAACACCGCGCTCCGCAAAAAATGCATGTCGCAATCCACTCGACTGCGGCGATGCAAGGCATTCGAGAAAAAATTCCCGCTCCGCCGCGCATCCCGTGTCGAAGTCGGTTTTGGTTGCCAGTTGCACTGCCTGGATTATCCGCTGCGGAGAAATAAGTCCGCGGGTTTTCGGCGCAATCTGCGACTCGATCGCGGCGAAAATCGCGTCATCCACGGGCGCCGCTTGCAGGTCGCGAATGCGACGCGGGCCTTTGTCGATACAGGCTTCGGCAAACCTAACGGCAGCCGCCTGCAGGTCGGCGTCGTCAACGACTGCGTCGATTGCGCCAAACGCCAGCGCCTGAGCCGCGCTGACCGGCTTGCCGGTCAACATGATGTCGAGCGCTTTTTCAGCGCCGATCAGTCGTGGCAGTCGTTGCGTCCCGGATGCACCCGGCAGGAGCCCAAGGTTGACTTCGGGCAGCCCGACGGCGGCGGAAGCCAGCGCAATCCGGTAGTGGCAGCCGAGTGCGATTTCAAATCCGCCGCCCAGTGCCGTACCGTGAATTGCGGCGACCACCGGCTTATCACATCTCTCAATGCGATTAATGACGTCACTCAGGTAAGGCTTCTGCGGCGGCTGACCAAATTCCTTTATATCGGCGCCGGCGATAAATGTGCGCCCCGCACAGATTATGACGATGGCCCGACAATCGCTATCCGCTTCCGCCTTATCGATACTGCTGACCAAACCGGCACGCACCGCTTGCGACAACGCGTTAACGGGCGGGTTGTCGACCGTGATCACATACACGACACCGTGGCGCGCGCTACTAACGAAACTCATCTGGTACTCCGATTCTTTTAGCCGAATGGATGGTCAATTGATGGTGACAAGTCGGAAAAAAGTTGTGGCCCTTCCTCAGTGAGGTAGAGGCAGTCTTCGAGCCGTATGCCGAATTCGCCGAAGATATAGATGCCCGGTTCATTCGAGAAGCACATCCCGGGTGCGAGCAACGTGGTCTCTCCATGAACAAAGTTGACCGGCTCGTGACCGTCCATACCAATACCATGTCCGAGGCGATGCGATAATCCAGGCGTCTTGTAACCGGGCCCATAGCCCTTGCTCTCGTAATAGGCGCGCACGACGTCGTCGACCTTGCCCGCCGGCGTACCCGGCATCGCCGTTTCCATGGCCAGCTCCTGCCCGCGTTTGACCGTATCCCACACATCCCTTTGCTTCCGGGTCGCGTCGCCAAAAACCCAGGTGCGGGAGATGTCGGACTCGTAGTCATGCACCGCACAGCCGCAGTCCATCAAGACAACGCCGCCTTCCTTGAGGCGTTGCGTTTGTCGAGTGCCGTGCGGGTAAGCACTCGCTTCATTCAGCATCACGCTGGCAAACTGTGGCTCGCCACCCAGTTTCGCCGTCGCCTGCTTCATCATCGCCGAAATATCAGCGGGCAGCATTCCCCTGTCGAGATTTGCGTGGACGTGGCGATATGCGGCCATGGTGACGTCGTTTGCTTTTTGCATAAGCGCAATTTCGTTGGGCGACTTGTACATCCTGCAACCGCGCGCGATATCCTTGCCGGAAACAATGTCAAAATTCCGTGCCGCCTGCTGCATACCATCGACAATAAAATAGCGCACGGTTTCCTCAACGCCCACCTTGCCGCGCTTCAAGCCGCGATCCGCGAGTATTCCCGCGACCAAGGCAAACGGATTTTCGTGTTCGTGCCAGGTACGCACGTCGTCGCCGAAGGTCATGCTCTCGCGAACCGACGGCTCTTCAAAATAAGGGGTAATAAAGGCGATCTCGCCCTCCGCGGGAATAACCGCCCCGGTGAAGCGCTCCGACCGCCACCAGCGCACGCCGGTAAAATAGACTAGCGCCGAGCCAGCCTCCAGCAGTAGCGCATCGATGCCCGCCTTGCGCATCAGACTTTGCGCCTTCTCCACCCTTGCCAGCCGCTCATCGACGCTGATTGGCAGCGCATCCCCGGTGATTTCCGTGAGGTCGTCCAGTGAACCGCTGGCGGTCGCCGCTGCCGTCCCCGGTATCGTCGCCGCAATTCCGGCAGCACCGGACAGTTTCAGAAAATCTCTCTTGTTCATATTTTTCCTGTGACTGAGTCGAAAATTTCGATTGACGCCGAGTGCCCGGATGTTCGCTGATATCGACTCATTAGTCGACTCGCCCGCCGTTCAGGTCCGCACGGAAATAGCGTTCAGAATACGAACTGGGTCGGCCAGCACGGCCGGCCCGCCGCCGACATGAGCACGGTTCCGCGAACGTCAACCGCGTTCGTCGGCGGCCTCAGGCGAGGCGCCCGATATCCGTATCGCACAAGACACCAGCACAACACCCGGATTGACGCTGTTGTTACGATTAGTGACAGGGTCCGCCCGGCATTTTCAGCGATGCCGTGCATTTACACCATTTCTCGAGCGCGGCACCCGGCCTGCTACTGCGCCTTCTCCGCATCGCTGACAATTTCTTTCAACGCCGGAATGTCCTGCACTGCAGGCGGCTCATCCCTGAACGTACGGATGTAGCCATAAATATCCCTGGCATCAGCGTCCGAAAGACTCTCTGCCGCATAATTCGGCATGCTCTGCGTTGGAAACTGGGGATTCTGGTCAGCGCGTGCGCGCAAGAAAGTAATAAAAACCTGCTCGTTGACGAGTGTGCCGCTCGAGTTATTCGCAATATTGTGCCGGCCGATGCCGTTATAGCCATGACAGCTGTAACACCCATGATCGTAATAGAGCTTCTTGCCCCTCTCGAGGTCGCCCGAATCCTGGCCAACCGCCGTGGTCGCCAGAAGAGCAGTGAACACCAAAGCAGGCACAAAATGTCTGGATAAAGTTTTTTTCATTTTCATTACCGTGGCTGAGTGAGCACATCGATCAGATATGGCTCACCGTTGCTGACTGATTTCACGCCTCTTGCCAGTGCCGCAGAGAGTTCGTTTGGATCGCTTATCGGACCTTCACTTTTCACGCCATAACCTTCCGCCAGTTTGGCATAGTCGATGTAAGGCTCCCTGAAGGTCGTGCCGATATTTGCCCTGTCCGTGCCACGGCCCCGCACACCGGTCATGTACTGCAGGTACATGAGTTCCATATGGTACGCGCGATTGTTATGCATGATCGTCAGTATCGGCAGCTTGTGGTGCGCCGCGGTCCAGACAGAGCCCGGGGCGTAATTGAAATCGCCGTCACCCTGGATATTGATGACGATCCGATCGCGACCACGC
>Ga0316195_10000012_pt1 | contig 44535 bp, 39 predicted proteins | sample Phised1_MG_FD_204937 | JGI IMG/M metagenome (GOLD analysis project Ga0316195, IMG submission 204937) | Coastal sediment microbial communities from Maine, United States - Phippsburg sediment 1 | ecosystem: Environmental > Aquatic > Marine > Coastal > Sediment | place: USA: Maine | collected...
CGCGGCACCGGTGGTGACGGTGCCGTCTAGATGATGGCCTTTGATATCCATCAGCCAGGAACCTGCCCTTTCGCGCGCTTTGCGGCAATCCGATAGACGCGCGTGGCGCTCTCGGCAATGGTGCGCAAGGTTCCGTTCCCAAACAGGAGAACCACCCCATGACATCCCCATCCGGCAAGTCGCTGGCGGCGACACTGGCCCGCGCTTGCAGCATCGCTGCCGTGGCGGCGCTGGCACTGGCCGCGCAGGCCCAGCCCACCGGTATCGACCCCGAGGCGCAACGGCTGCTGAAGGCCTCGACCGACTTCCTCGCCAGCCAGCAGCGCTTCGGCGTCGACACGCGCAACACGCTGGAAGTGGTGCTCAAGTCCGGGCAGAAGATCGAGTTCAACCACACGGCCCGGACGTCGGTGCAACGGCCGAACGAGCTTCGCGCCGAACGCATCGGCGATCTGGTGCAGCAGCTGTTCGTCTACGACGGCAAGACGCTGACGCTGTACAACCCCAAGGACAAGGCCTTTGCGCAGGTGGCCGCCCCCGACACGCTGGAGGCCATGCTCGACTTCGCGCGCACCCAGCTCGACATCGTCGCGCCGGCCGGCGACCTGCTCGACAAGAACGCCTACCGCGTCCTGATGGACGGCGTCACCGACGGCTTCGTCGTCGGCAAGGCGGTGATCGAGGGCGTGCGCTGCGACCACCTGGCGTTCCGCGCGCCGCATGTCGATTGGCAGATCTGGGTGCAGGAAGGCGCGCAGCCGCTGCCGCGCCGGCTGGTCATTACCACGCGCGACCTGCCCAACGCACCGCAGTTCGCGGTGACGATGACGAAGTGGAACCTCAAGCCGAACTTCGACGCCCAGACCTTCAAGTTCACGCCGGCGGCCGGTGCGACGAAGGTCGACTTTCTGCCGCGTTGAGCACAGGGGCCTGCATGAGAACAACCCGAATCCTCAAGGCGCTAGCGGTCACTGCTGCGCTGCCGCTGCTGTACCTGGCGGACGGCTCGCCCGACGCATTGCCGGGCATAGGCCTGATCCGCGAAGCCCAAGCCCTCGTCGGCGCACCGGCCACGCCGGTGTCGGTGGCGGGCGTGGCCCGACGCACGACACGCCGCGTGGTGGTCGCGGGTTCGACGGCCGTCGCGGCCACTACGCAGCAACAGGCCGCCACCGCGCAACAGCAGCAGGCCACGGCCCAGCAGCAGGCGGCTACCGCGCAGCAGCAGGCGGCCACGGCGCAACAGCAGGCCGCCGCCGCGCGCCCCGCCGGCGCACCGGCGGTCGGCACCGTCGTCAATGCGCTGCCCGCCGGCTGCAAGCCGGAGGCGCGCAACGGCGTCGAGTACCAGAACTGCGGCGGCGATTACTACCGCGCGGCCTTCCAGGGCAACAACCTGGTCTACGTGGTGCAGTAGCCGTGATCGAGGCGACACATTCTCGAAGGGGAAGATCAATGAAAAACCAGTCTCGCAAGAGGGCCGCCGTGCTCGTGCTCGGCACCATGATCATGGGCCTGGCCGGCACGGCCGTGGCTGTCGACCCCGGCGTCGGTGTCGGCAAGCCGGGGCCGGGCGTCACGCGCGGCGTCGGCGCGCCAGGGGTCGGTGCGGTGGATCCTGGCATCAACCAACCCGGCCGCGTCGGCAATGTGGGCGTAGGCGCGCCCGGGGTGGGCGTGACCCCCGGCGTGGGCGTCGGCGCGCCCGGTGTCGGTGTCGTGGACCCGGGCCTAAACCAGCCCGGCGTGGCCGGCAACGTGGGCGGCGTTGCCCGGCGTTCCGTGCGCCGCTGACCTGGCCGCCCCCCGCAACCCACCGATCCGCAACGCAGGCTGAACATGAAGCGACTGACCCTGTTTTCGACCACGCTCGTCGCCGCCCTGGCCGCGATGGCGGCACCGTACCAGTATTCCACCCCGGTGCCTCCCGGCATCGCGGCAGCCGAAGGAGCTGCCGACCCGCTTCGGCACGCTGAAGCTCTTCGACGGCGTGCCCGATCCCGCTAGCACGCAGAAGATCTACGACAACCTGGACTTCCAGCGCGCCGTGCAGGGCTATCTGCTCGGCCTGCCGGCGGTGAACCAACTCGCGAACCGCAGCAACATCCTGAAGATGGGGCCGGCCAACACCACGGTGCCGATCTGGGTGGACCTGGTCGATTCGCGCACTATCGAGCTCGCCGCCAACAACAACACGCCCTACACCTGGTTCTGGCTTGACCTGCGCCAGGGCCCGCTGGTGCTCGAAGTGCCTCCCAAGGTGCTGGGCCTGATCGACGACATGTGGTATCGGTGGAACACGGACCTCGGCATCACCGGCCCCGACAAGGGGGCCGGCGGTAAGCACCTGCTGCTGCCGCCCGGCTACAAGGACCCGGTTCCGGACGGCTACCACGTCGTTCGCAGCCCCACGTTCCAGACCTGGGCCGGATGGCGCAGTTTCCTGGTCGATGGCGATCCCAAGCCGGGCGTGGCCGCGGTGAAGCAGCACACGAAGATCTATCCGCTGGCGCAGGCCGGCAGTACGCCGCCGGCGCTGAACTTCGCCAACATGTCCGGCAAGCCCTTCAACAGGGTGGCGCCAGCGGACGAGTCGTTCTGGCCGATGCTGCACCAGGTCGTGCAGGAGGAGCCGACCGACACGATCGACGCTACGACGCTGGGCATCTGGGCCTCTACCGGCATCGAGAAGGGCAAGCCCTTCGCGCCGGACGTGCGCATGAAGAAGATCCTGGCCGAAGCCGCCGCGGTGGGCGATGCCACGGGGCGTGCACTGGGTTATCGCACCCGTGACAAGGAGGCCTTCTTCTTAGAGGACCGACGGTGGGAGCGGCCCTTCATTGGCGGCTACAAGTTCGAGCGTCAGCCGGGCGTGCCCAACCTGGATGCCGCGGTGATGTTCTTCTTCCTCGCCACCGGCGTCACGCCGGCGATGGACACGCAGGTGGTCGGCCAGGGCTCCACCTATCCGTGGACCGCCGTCGACGCCGACCGGCAGCCGCTCGACGGCGGCAAGATCTACCGGCTGCGCCTGCCGCCGAACATCCCGGTGAAGGACTTCTGGTCGGTTATCGTCTACGACACGCAGACGCGCTCGATGCTGCAGACCGATCAGCGCTTCCCCAGCGTCAGCAGCCAGAACAAGGCGCTGCAGGTCAACGCAGACGGCTCGGTGGACGTGTTCTTCGGCCCGAAGGCGCCAACCGGCAAGGAGAACAACTGGGTGCAGACGATTCCGGGCAAAGCCTGGTTCACGATCCTGCGCCTGTACGGCCCGCTCGAGCCCTGGTTCAACAAGACCTGGCGGCCCGACGACATCCGGCAAGTCAAGTGACGTGCGCCGGCGACGCGCGACCTCGGCATCGAGATACGAACGGCGAACCGCCGTCTTTGCTGCGTGCACCCTCAGCACGGACTTAAGTGCCGACGAGGCCAACAAGAAGTGACCCAGCTCAATATTCTTCTGCCAGCGATGTTCGCCGCGCTGCTTCTCGGCGGCTGCGCCACGCGGCCGGTCAACCCGCCGATCACCCAGGTCGACCCGAGCACCGGTTGCCGTTTCGAGATGCGCCTGGCAGGAGGGGAGAAAAACCCAACCTGGTTGTGCTCGCCTTCTCGGGCAGCGGCACGCGCGCGGCCGCCTTTTCGTACGGCGTGCTCGAATTCCTGAGCCGTACCGAGATCGTCGGCCCACAGGGCCAGACCCTGCGTACGCTCGACGCCGTCGACGTCGTCACTTGCTTGTCGGGCGGCAGCTTCACCGCGCTTGCCTATGGCCTGTACGGCGACTAGCTGTTCACCGACTACGAGCAACGCCTCCTGAAGCGCAATGTGCAAGGCGAGATCATCTCGCGCGTCGTCAGCCCGGCCAACTAAGGCACGCTGGGAGGGACGGGCACGGGCCGTTCGTAAATCGCGGCGCAGCTGTACGACGAGATCCTGTTCAACGGCGCCACCTTCGGCGACCGTGCAGATCCAGTAAGTCCACGTCCACGATAGATGCAAAGCGAAGGCGGTGGTTGCACGATCGAGGGAAACTCCCGGGGTGCGGGGCAACTTCAGGACTTGCGTGCGGAAATGCTTGCCGAAAAGCTGCCTCCCATGAGCGACGCTTGATGGCCGGGAGGGTCAGTTCGCAGTCGCGCCAGGTAGCTGACGTTCAACGCGAGGGCCTAGCCGGCCAACGGCTGCTGTCGGCGTCCTCTACGAACGTTCCGTCCCGGCCATAAGGAGTCGGTCGCGGTCGGCGGCTTACCGGTGGGTCAACATGACCGCCTCGCCCGCGAAGACGCCAACCCTCGAGAGGGTCTGATGCCCCTGGGTCTGCAGGCCACGGCAGCGCCGTGGGCACCTCTTGTCCTTCGCGCCGAGAAGCAGCACACGCGCCTCTTTTGTGACGGGTCGCGCCGGCGCCTTCTTGCAAATTGGCACTCAACATGTCGCTGCTCGGCGCGTCCGACGCCGCGATCAGCGATCTCGGCACGCAGTCACCCGATCAATGGATTGCGGACTGCAAGTGCTGGAAACCGGGAGAAGTCGCGGTCGGCCGACCACAACTCGGCCACGCCGTGCGAAAGGCAGATCGCGGCGATGCGCGCGTCGTGAATCGCCCCCCCGTGCGCCTTGGCCGCCAGCGCCAGCGGCTCCAGATGCTGCAAGTAGTCGTCGGCCTCGGCGATGAACGCAAGGTTGGCCAGCGTCTGCAAAGCGCGCAGTTGAGCGAAAGCCGTGCTGGCGGGCGTGGCGGTCTTGTAGATGCGGGGATGTGTGACGACGGCGAAGAACTCGTGCGCACACGGCCAGGGAATGGCCCATGCCCGGGCCCCGACGGCGAGCGACTCCAGTGTCAGGCGTGCACGGTCGTGGAACGGCGAGTCCGCGCGGTGCGCATAGACCAGGATGTTGGTGTCAACTGCGATCACGGTAGATCTCGTCGCGTATCGTCTCCCAGCCGGCACCCGCGAACTCCGGCGACAAGCCGTCACCCGGGAAAGGCCGCAGGGCAAACGGCGCGGCAGGCTTGCGCCTGCGCGCCCGCAGCGCCAGGCGCAGGCCCTCTTCGATGAGCGCCTTGAGCGTGGAGTTTTCGCGCCGGGCAACAGCTTTGCTGCGCTCCAGAAGGTCGTCCGGCAGTTCGATGGTAGTCTTCATATGGGTTACCCATACTTTTGATACGGGTCGTATGGTAACTGGGTTGCGATGGCCGATCAAGCCGCTTCCAGGCCCGCCTGCGTGCGAGTCCGAGCGGTCGCTTTGGGGCGACGAGATCAGCGCAGCCTAAGTCACCCCAGGGTCGCGAAGAGGCGATCGCCTTGGCGGAGAAGAGTCATTCGGCCGCCGTCTGGCCGAGCGCAGTTGAGTGACCGCAGTTGAAGGTGCAGCGGTCGGCCAACTCGCAGGACCGCGAATGGCCGGTTACGGCGGCGGCTGTCATTGGTCCGGGAAGTCTGACCGGCTGCAGTCAGTCTCTTGCGGGCGTAGCGCCGGCCAAGAGCGTCGGCCATCGGGAGTGCTCTTGACCGCGGTCGCGGTTGCGATTGCGCCTTGTCGAACGATCGGGGAATCAGGTCGATCCGCGTCCTTCAGGCCAAGTCAGGCCGATTCTGCGGAACGGGCTGAGCGGTTTGCGCTGCACGCGTCGAGGTTCCTGCTGCGGTGCCGTCTATGGCACCGCTGGACGCCAGTTTGGGCGATGAGCGGTTTACCGGGCGCGCATCGAGTTCATCAACCCCACCGTCGCGCCATGCCTTGGGGTTGGCGAACACCACGCTGCAACCTGAGCACTGGTAAAGACCAGTCGGCTTCAGGTCACCGCGCTCATCGCGGGCGATCACGCGGCGGTAGTTGGTGGCGCCGCAGGTACGGCACGCGTTGAGTGGAAGGTTCGGATTCAATATATGGATGTTTATACAGTATTTCGGTCCTTGAGAGTTCCAGCCCTCGACTCCGCTCGTCTTGGTCTTGATCCCGGTCTGGCCCAGTTCGCTGCACAGCCAGCCCTGTTCGAACGGGCACGACGCGTACGAGGCTCAGGTCCGCTGCTATCGTCCCGGCTCAGCCGCTGCGGCGTTCAATGCGACGACGAATGTCCGACGACAACCAGACCGTCATTCCCCGCTCCTTCATCGATCTGTTCGTCCCGCCCGGCAGGATCAAACCCACCGAGCCGCGCGACGTGATCGCCGTACGCTATGAGTTGTGCGAGGACATGGCGCAGCTGCTCACCGAGCATGCCAAGGCGAAGCTCTGGGAACTGGGCGTGACCGAAGACGACGTGCTGGAGCGCATTCACCGCGGATTGCTCGGTGACGAAGCCTTGTTCTCCGACAACGAGGCCAGTTGGGTGATCTGCCGGCTGGCCGAGTTGCTCGACTGGCCGATTCCCAATATGACCCGGCTCAGCCAGCCGTCGGCCACCTGAGTTCGACAACTCACTGCCAAGCCCCGTCCGCCCGGAATGTGCAATCGCTACGCCCCGCCACGTCCTGATGACGTGGTGCAGCGTTGGCGGGCGCGCCAATGGACTGCGAACTACCCGCCGGGCCCGGTGTTTCCTCGTACGCCGGGGCCGTTCATCCGTGCAGTGCGAGACAGTCCTGAGCCCGAGCGCGAGCTCGTCGTCGGGCAGTGGGGCTTGGTGCCCTGGTTCGCCAAGTCCCGGACCTTGAGGTTTTCGACGAACAACGCCCGATTCGAGGGCATTGAGGGCAAGGCCTCGTTCAAGCAGCTCTGGGCTCGTGGCCAGCGCTGCATCATCCCGGCGCAATGGTTCGACGAACCCTGCTGGGAGACTGGAGGCAATGTCTGGTGGCGCTTCAGGCGCGCGGATGGCGATCCCTGGGGGCTGGCGGGGCTGTGGAACACCTGGGTCGACAAGGCCACGGGTGAACTCGTCGAGTCCTACACCATGCTTACCCTCAATGCCGACGACCACCCGCTGATGAGCCGCATGCACAAGCCCGACCCCAAACTTCCTGCGGATCAGCAGGACAAGCGCAGCGTCGTGCCCATCGAGCCGGCGGATGTCGACCCCTGGCTGTTCGGCACCGTGGAGCAGGCCACCGCGCTGGTCAAGCTGGCGCCGCAGGAAGACTTCGACGCGGCGCCGGCGTCCTGAGGGCGCCCGTCGGAGGGATCCGGTGCTCCCCCGAAGGAGTGGGAGCCCACATGCTGGGGGCGGCAGGTTGCGGTTCGCAGGAGGAGCATCCCGGTCCTTCCACACCGACCCAGAACGAGGAAGCCATGCAAGCCCAAACTGCCCAGATGCTCACCGTGAGAATGGACGCATTGATCATCGCGCTCACCGAAATCGCCCGCACGCTGTCGCCGCAACAATCGGCGCGAGCAGCGAATGCCATCGGCGAGCGCATCGAGCAGATCGTCGCGAACGGCGAGTTGTCGGATCGGGCAGACGCAGCGCTTGCGGCTGACCTCGCGCCACTGATGGGGGCATTGCGTCTGGGCCATCTGCATCCGCCTCAGCGATGATCGACTGCAACAACGAACGTGCCGGTTCGAGTGCAGTAGCGCATTCGATCGGTCTGCCAACGCTGGCCATGGTGTGGCGACTGCTGCTCGCACTGGCGATGGTCGGGCTGTTGATCCACCCCCGCGCCGCGCAGGCCTGGGGGGCGCAAGGGCATCAATTGGTCGCCGAGTACGCCGAGAGCCGGTTGTCCGCACAGGCCAGAGCCGAGATCGATCGGCTGCTCGCGCTTGAGCCCGGTGCGACCCTGGTGTCGATATCGACCTGGGCGGATGAGAAGCGCTCTGCGTCCACCGCAGCCTGGCACTACCTGAACTTCCCGCGCGGCGCCGATTGCAGCTACGACGCGGCCATCCACTGCGTGGACGGCAATTGCGTCGTCGGCAGCGTCGAGCGGCAGTCCGCGATCCTCGCCTCGAATGCTCCAGACGCGGAACGCCTGAAGGCAATGAAGTACCTGGTGCACATGGTGGCCGACGTCCATCAGCCCTTGCACGCGGGATTCGCAGATGACCGCGGCGGCAACAAGTTCCAGATCCAGGCCTACGGTCGAGGCACCAATCTGCATGCGCTGTGGGACAGCGCCCTCATCGACAACTGGCCGGGAGGGATGCCTGCCTTGAGGATGGCGATGGCGGCGGCTGACGCTGAACGGGACGGGGACGCAGTGGTCGCGGCGCAGGAGTCCTGCCGGATCGTTTCGTCGGTCGGGTTCTACCCGGGCGGGCGCAAGGTGGGCGCCGACTACGAGCAGCACTGGAGCGCGACGCTGGTGCAACGGTTGTCGACCGCCGGTGCTCGTCTCGCTGTCGTTCTCGAGAGCGCGGTCGCTGCCTGGCAAACGCCGGCACCGAAGAACTGAAGCCGGCGGAGAGCACTGGGTGCTGCCGCCGGCGCCAGCGCGGACTCGATGTCCGCGCTGGCCCTGGCGGATCAGAGTGCCGCGTCCTTCAGCTTCTTCAGCGCGCGGGTCTTGATCTTGACGCTCGCAGGCTTGGCCGCGAAGACGCGCTCCTGCTTGGTGAACGGATCGATGCCGGTGCGTTTCTTCTTCGCCGGCACGTTCACGACGTTGACCTTCAGCAGACCCGGCAGCGTGAACGTGCCCAGCCCCTTCTTGTGCACGGAGGCCATGAGGGTGGCTTCCAGCGCGGCCATGACGGCACGCACCGACTTGACGTCCACGCCAGCCGTCTCGGCCAGGTGCGTGTTCAAGCTGCTCTTGTTGAAGGCCGTGTTGATGGGCTTCACGGCAGCAGGCTTGGGCGGCGTTGCGGCCTTGGCCGCCTTCTTTGCGGGAGCGGCCTTCTTGGTCTGGGCCTTGGTCATCGATTTCTTTGCGGTTGCCATTGGGTCTGGGTATCGAGAGTTGAACAGTGTTGCCCGGATGGGGCGGCGCATTCTAGGCGCGAGAGTGCTCGCGCTCGAAGGCGTTGTGGCCGTGGGGAAGCGATAAGAAAGGTTGAGCGGGACGCTACCCATGACGATGCAAGGCGGCCAATCCGTCACACGACGAGCCCAGAGGCGGCACGAAACGCCGTCGGGCCTCACGGCACAATGTGAGCCATGGCAAACATCGCATCCATATTGAAGGCCGAGATCTCCCGCGTGGTGCGCAAGGAAGTGCGCGCTGAAACCTTGGGCCTGAAGAAGGCCGTCGGTGCGTATCGCGGCGAGATCGCCGCATTGAAGCGACGTGCGCAGGCACTGGAACTCGAGGTTCGACGTCTGCACAAAGGCCAAGCAAAAGCCGAACCCGTCGACGTGCCAGCCCAAGGTCAGAAACTTCGATTCACGGCCAAGGGACTGGCGTCGCAGCGGCAAAGGCTCGGTCTGTCGGCGATGGAATGCGGCTTGTTGGTGGGCGCGTCGGGGCAGTCCATCTACAACTGGGAAGACGGCAAGGCCCGCCCCCGGGCCAGACACCTCCCGGCTATCGCGGCACTGAGGACGTTGGGAAAGAAGGAGGCTGCGGCGCGCCTGGCGTCGTTGCGGTAGTCGCCTCGCGCGAACCGCTGCCTGACCTGCAGCTCGTCAGGCTTGCCAGACGCCGTAGCCGGCCTCGCGCAGGCCGATGGCCAGTTCCACTTCCATCTCGCGGGCGGCCTCGTAGGGCATCGGGTTGTACACCTCGTACAGCGCCGGCAGCAGCCGCACCCCGTACTTGAAGACAAAGCGATTGGCCTGGATGCCCGCCTTGTGCTTGTCGAAGCGCAGGTCGGGATCGAGCCCGGTCATGCCGACATAGACGAAGGGCTTGCCCAGTTGGTGGTCGGGGTTGGCCTTGCGGAAGCTGGCCTCGTTCCATACCGGGTCGGCCAACTCGACGACATAGACGTGGTGGTGATGGCGCCGGGTCCGCGGCTTGCGCTGGGTGGCATTCGGGCTGACTGCATGAGGCGGCTCGGCGAGAACAGGCTTTGTGTTTCGGGGCACGACGACATTTTCACTGGCGGGGCCGACGCACCCTTGCATTGCCAGGAGGATTCGAGCATGAACCTGTGCTTGCTTCCTCCATGTGCATACCGGCCCATTCGTCTGAAGGCTGGCAGTCATAGGCGAAATGGCCGACCGGTGATGCGTCAGGCAGCAGGCTACTGCGTGCGCTACGCTTGCCCACCAGCGCGGTTTCGAACACGGTCGATCAGGCCTTCGGCTGTGCCGCTCCCGCTGTTGTGGGCTATGTCGAGTGGCACGTTCCTGGGCAGGGACTAGGGCTTATCAGAAGCTCCGGGGAAGGCCCCCCGCTGCAGCGCATCCCACTGCGACGGGGTGACCTCCACGTCCAGGACTTCCGGTTTGCGCGGCTCAAGCGAGCGGCGCCGCTCCCAGTTGTTGGGCGGTAACTCGTCGCGATGTCGCCGGTCGTTTCCCGAGCGCCGCTCATCGAGAGGCAACAACTGTGGTTGGTCCTGGGTCGTAGCCATAGCCAAGAATTCTGCATCCGGCCTACGGTCATCGCAGCAAGCAAACTCGTCACTTGTCCACGCCCCTGCCGGTAGCGTGAACAACTTGCGCAAGGCTCGACCGTGAACACCTTGGTTGCCGCGCCTCGCATATTGCAAGCACGGGCCGCTCAGTGAGCACAGCCAACACTGACCGCGCCAGTGCAATCCCGACTGCCACGCTCTCCTGGGCATGCAGAAGCCCTGATCGCATTGCCGATGGCCAGGCGTATGCTGCCGCCATGATCGCGAAGAAGCCCTGGTTCGAAGGCTTTGTGCAGCGCCATTTCGAGTTCGCTGGCAGTGCCGTGCATGCACGGGTCGGTGGCCGCGAAGATGCGCCGCCGCTGATGCTCGTTCATGGTTTTCCGCAGACCCATGCGATGTGGCAGCGCGTGGCGCAGACGCTGGCTCCGCACTTCCGCCTCGTGCTGCCCGATTTGCGCGGTTATGGCGATAGCGCCCACCCGCGCGGTGATAGCGACCACGCCAACTACAGCAAGCGCGCGATGGCGCAGGACCTGGTTCGACTGATGCACGCTCTGGGGTATGAGCGCTTTGGCTTGTGCGGCCACGACCGAGGTGCGCGTGTATCGCACCGCCTGGCGCTGGACCATCCGCAAGCCGTGGAGAAGCTCGCGCTGATCGACATCGCTCCAACGCTGGACATGTACAACGCGACCGACATGCGTTTTGCGCGCGCCTACTACCACTGGTTCCACCTCATCCAGCCGCACCCGCTCCCCGAGATGATGATTGGCGGCTGCGCGCGCGACTATCTGTACGCGAAGTTGGGTGGCTGGGGATCGCAAGGTACCGCGCACATCGAGCCCGAAGCGCTGGCCGAGTACGAGCGCTGCTTTTGCCGTCCTGACGCCATCCACAGCGCCTGCGAGGACTACCGTGCCAGCGCCGGGATTGACCTCGAGCATGACCGCGCCTCACGTTCGGCCGGCGACCGTATCTCCTGCGACACCCTGGTGATGTGGGGCCAGCGCGGTGTGGTGCAGGCCTTGTTCGACCCGCTGGCCCTTTGGCAGGCGCAGTGCAAGACGAAGGTCCAAGGCTTGGCGTTGCCGGCGGGACACTTCATCCCAGAAGAACTGCCAGCCGAGACCGCGGCTGCATTGCACGGTTTCTTCGGTGCCGGCTGAGGTCTGTTCAACGCGGGCCCTCCGGCCCTGGGTTGAGGGCTTGGGCCTCGAGCCGGGACTGAGAGAGAAGGAGCGAGCGACGGCCCTATAGGTTGTACGCAGGGGTTGCCAGGGCAGCATGCACTATGGCAGCTTCCGTCGAGCAATGTCCGATCGCACGCGTTCGTTCCCATGCGCTGGACGGGCGCCCCGCTGCCGATCGAGTTATCGTCGTTCCCATGCCTGTACCCGCTATCACGCTGGAGGTTCTGCCGGCCGGTTTCGGCGACTGCCTGCTGATCTCCTGCCCCATAGGTCGTTCGACCTGGCGCATGCTGATCGATACCGGACCGGACGAGACCTACGAAGCACTGCGCACACGATTGCTGGGGATCCCGGTGGGCCCGGACGGCAAACGTCAGATCGATCTGTTCGTCGTCACCCACATCGACCACGACCACATTGGCGGCGCGGCGAAGCTGCTGAACGATCAATCACTGGGTCTGAGCTTCGGCGACATCTGGTTCAACGCACCACCCCGGCCACAAGTGCGTGGTGTTGCCGAAGGCGAGTCATTGGCGAAGATCCTGGGCGGCGTTGATCGACCGCTACCGTGGAATGTGGCCTGGTCGGGCAAAGCCATCTCCACACCGGCCGAGGCTGGTGGGGTCGAACTCAAGGGCACGGGGCTGCCACGCATCACGCTGCTGTCGCCCACGCCCGATCGGCTGCAGGACCTGTACAAGGTCTGGGCCAAGGAGCTTGAGCGCCTGCGCAGGAAAGAGCGTGAAGCCCCCGAGCCCGAGGCGGCCGTGCCGCGCGGCGCGGTTCCGGACCTTCAGACGCTGGCCGCGCGCATTACGTCGACCGACAAGGCGGTGGCGAACGGCTCCAGCATCGCCATGCTGCTTGAGCACCGCGGTGCGTCGATACTGCTCGGAGCCGACGCGTTTCCGACCGTGCTGGTGCCGGCGCTGGAAGCGATGGCCAAGCGCCGCGGCCTTTCCGGCCCGCTGCATGTCGACGCGGTCAAGCTCAACCATCACGGCAGCCGCGCCAATGTGACGCAGGACCTGATGCGTAGCATACGGGCCGAGCACTTCGTTTTCAGCACGAACGGTGCCTACTTCAAACACCCGAATGCCGAGGCGGTGGCCCGCGTCATCGTTGGCGGCAGGCAGCCCACGCTTTGGTTCAACTACGACACGGCGCACACGCGCCAATGGGCCGTAGACGCATTGACCGGGAAGTACGGCTATGCCGTGCGCTACCCGACCAGCCCCGACGCGGGTGTGGTCCTTGAGCTGCCGCGGCGGCGCTTAGCCCGCAAACCTTGAAAAGTATCAGGGCTCGCAGAGCCGCAGACTTCCTATGCACGACCTTCGTTCGATCAGGTGAGTGCCATGACAGCAATGCAGCGAGAGCCGCCGATCGCTGCCGCTGAGGCTACTCACGCTCACCGCCGTCAAGCAGTCGTTCACCGCAGCGATCAGCCCTGTCGCGAACGCCGGCTAGGGGAACATCCACATGTATGCCACCTCACCATGCGTGCGTCTCCTGCTCCTCAGTCTTCGGCAAGGCGAACCGCTTCCCCTGGCCAAGCTGGACCTGCTGGTCATCGACGACTTTGCCATCTCGCCGATGGGTGCTGCCGAGCGCAACGACCTGCTCGAGTTGCTCGACGACCGCGTCGGCACGCGCTCGACCTTGATCACAAGCCAGCTGCCGGTGAAGGCCTGGCACACCTACCTGGACGACCCCACGCTCGCCGACGCGATCCTCGACCGCATCGTGCACAGCAGCCATAAGATCGAGCTCAAGGGCAAATCGCTGCGCGACCACGAGCAAGTCAAATGAACGCCGAACATCGCCACTACCTCGGCGCCGAACACGACATACCCACCGCGTCGTGCGTTCGTCGCAAGCGACGCCCGCCGCCGTGGTTATGTCTGCGCCGAGCACATCCACCAACCGCTTCGCGACAGCACGCTTCAGGCTGATCGCGGACGACTAGCTGGTACCTCCAGGGGGGGCGATCGCATCTCATCCACGCTGGCGCCACTCGAGCACAAGGCCAATCCCGAGCGGAATCGCCGCGCCGACACAAGCGGCAGCAAGTACATCGGTCGGCCAGTGCGCCCCGAGCACCAGACGCGAGGCGGCCACGAGGGCGGTCCACGCGAGCGCCGCGGCCAGCGCCGCCGCGCGCGCAGCCGGCAGCAGGCGGCCTACGGTAAGCGCGGCGGCCATGGCGAAGGCGGCCACGACGAGAGTGTGGCCGCTGGGAAAACTCGAGCCCCAATACCATTGGCTTTCCCAAAGCGCAGGCCGTGCGCGGCCGATGAGCACCTTCAACGCATAGACGACTCCCGCTGCGCAGATCACGGAAAACGCGAGCAACTTGGCCTCCAAGCGCCTTCCTGCCACGGCCAGAACGAGCGTGCCGGCGAGCGTGAGCACGGTCAGCGCAATTGCCGACGCGGTGAGCGTGACCGCCTCGAAGAGGGCCGTCTGCCCAAGCGGCACGTGCTTGCGAAGAAACAGCAGGATGGCCTTGTCGATCGGGCCGGACTCGCCGCCTAACACGTCCTCAGTTACTTTGATTGCGGTAGCCACGAGCGCGAGCAGGCACATAACGACAACGCGACGCCGGTCCAGCGGCTCTGTCCAAGTTGGCTGCCGACGCTGGGCATACAACCGCGCCGCGAGATACAGCCCTGCGACGATGAACGCCAGCTTCGCAATATCCTCGACAGCTTCGAGCAGGATCATTGGCTCAACCATAACCAGACCATCACGCAAACGGCGGCCCAGACGTTTATGCAGCGGCCAGCTGTGGTGTTGACGTGAAATCCTGGGTTTGGGCTACTCGTTGGCCAGCCTGGGCGACCGACTGCTCTTGGTCAATCAAGTCGGGATGTTTAGCGTCCATAGAGGGTCGCGTGAAGGCCTTCCCGATGCCGACGAGTAAAGCGGAAACCCGACCGTGGCGACAGGGCGTTCCCCGTGCGGGCAACCGCGTTAAATTGACCTTGAAGAGCAGTTCAGAACTGCACCTTGGTGCCGCAGTGTCGATAGGTCTCGCTCGCCATGGTGAAGCGCGTCGGGTTGACGATCGTGACCACGTTCGGGCCACCGACAATCTCGCCGCCGCCGCGGATGTCGACACACTTGTCGTTGATCGTGTAAACACTGCCGCTGTGCGTCATCTTGGTGATCGTGCATGTGGCCTGCGAACTGCCGAAGGACGAGTTGCCGCCCCAGTAGTTGATGATCTCGGCGTTCGAGGCGCCCTTGCACGGTCGGTTCACTGGCACGTAAATGCCTTGCTTCAGCGGCAACATGTCGGCACCGAGTGCACCCGTGCTGGCTATCACGAAGACAAAGGTCGCGCTGTGGATCTTTCGCATCACACCCTCCGTTGGGATGACCTCAATACAAGTCTGTCAGCCCGGTGCGCACGGCCTCGGGTAGGTTAGGTTGCTCGGCAATCTGCGCCAGGAAGTTCGCATCGTCGACAACGGTCAGGGGATCCAGCTCGATCGGCTGCAGCAGCTTAGACAGCGGCACTGCCGCACGCGCTGAGAACAGGTCGGGCCCGGTGAAATCACGCGGCCCGTCGAACGGCAGCCGCGTGCGTTGTTCGACCCCGGTCGGATGAATCTCGTCCAGCGCCAACGACCAGACTACTGGCTGCGATGCGTCCAACGCCCGTATGGCTGCCCTCGCCCTTGGCTGCTCGAGTTCAAGGGCAAGCTTGGGCAGATCCTTGAACGCCGCCTTCAGCGTGTTGCGGGCCGCGCCGAGCGATATGGCCGCGACATCGGGGTCGCTGGTTTGTTGTTCCAGGAACAACTGGCGTGTCTTGCCCCCCACGCGCAAGGTCTCGCCTAGAGCCTTAAGCGCCTTCATCAGCGAAGGCATGCCGTAGCGCGCAATGCCGTTGATCATGACCAGGCGCAGATCGGTTTCCTTGGCCTTGATCAGCGACTCGTACGGATCGTCGGTCTTTCCGCCGATCACGATCAGGTCGGCGCGCTTGCCAGTTTCGAGTGTACCGAGCGCGTGCTGCCACTTCAGAATGGTCGCCGCATCGCGGGTGGCCATCGCCACCAGGTCGCGCGCGCTGAACAGGCCATTCAAGTGGTGTCTGGAGTACAGCCAGGCGACCTTCAACTCGCCCAGCAGGTTCTTGCTACCCGAAGGCGACCAGTCGCTGCCCAGCCCAATGCGCACGCCGGCACGCTTGGCTTCTTCCACCCGAGCCGTGGAGCCGTACAGCAGCAGGTTGCTCAGCGGCGACCAGACGATCGAGCCACCATGGCGGGCCAGCACGTCGAAGTCCTCGGCTAGCAGTCCGGCGGAATGGATGCCGGTGAACTTGTCGTTCAGTGCCCACTCGTCGGGCGCCACCTGAAGCGCCAGGAAGTGCCGCCTGGCAATCGAGTCGGTCTGGCCGGTTGGCGTGATTCCTTCGCTCAAGTGCAGCAAGAAGCAGCTGTCCTCCTTCTTCAGGCGGGCCAGGAACGAGCGCGCGTCCCTGGCGTCCATGTCGGCGATGCGACCCTGCGCCTCGAACAGCTGCGGATCGTCGGTCTGCTCGACGTTGCGCACCACGCCTCGATAGAAGCGTTGCACACCGGCATTGCTGCTAAGCATGATGCCCTGACTGGTGGTGACGCCACCTAGCAGGCACTTGCACTCGACGTAGCGCACCAGCGGCGCCAGCAGGGCGGCCTTGCCCTTCGCATCCCGGTACTGGCCCACTACGGTCATCGGACCGCTAATGAGCTTGCGATAGTCGGGATGGTCGGGCCACTGGCCTCGGTGGTCGAACCGCTTTGGAACCGGGCTCCACAGCGGCAGCGCGTTGTAGCTCAGGTGGTTGTGCAGCTCGATAAGGCCTGGGAAGATCGTTCCACCAATGTTGACCCGGGCAACAGCTTCGAAGCCTGCCGGGGTGGCCTGTGCGCGATCGAGCACGGCCACGATGGCGCCTTGGTCGATGTAGACGACCGCGTCGGTGCGAACGGTGAATGCATCGTCCATGGTGACCACGCGCCCGGCCAGGGCCAGCTTCGGCCCGGTCAGCGGGTCGATGGGTCCTCTGCTGTGGGCGGCCTTCGCCAAGAGAGCCGCCCGGCCGCGCGGTACCACTGGCCTACCGCCAAGCGGGTACCAGCGCCGTCGCGAGGCAGTCATGCGACAACTCCCTTCGTGACTGTGATGGTGATGTTGCGTCGCTTGGCCAGGGTATCGGCGCCCGCACGCTTGGCCCAGCCGTCGTTCTGATGCATCCAAGCCGGCAACCCGGCAGGGAAGTCGTCCTCCGGGATTGCCACCCGGTCGCCGTCGAGCCAGCCGTCGCCATAGAGCACGAGGGGTGGCGACTCGTCGGGATGCTGGACGGCTGGGGAAAGCGATCGCAGCGCGGTGTTCCAGTTCTGCAACAGTTTCTTTGTGGCCGCTGCAAGCTTGACCTTAACGCCCCCGGATGAACTCTCGGGCTGAGTGGGGTGAGTCACAGCGGCGTAGGTGACGTTCGCCCCTTGAGCAGCCGGCGTGGCGAGCCAGAACTTCCAGGCCTCGTCAGCTGCGGTGCCGAGGGCGACGACGGCTTCGATGCGACCGGTGCTCAGCAACGCTTCGATCCAGCGGTTGCGGTAGTCGATGAGCTGGGCGTTCTTGCGCGTCTTGGCCTTGACGCTGCCGTAGACGCTGTACAGGTAGGTGTTGATGAACGCGTAGCTGCGCGTGATGCCGAGCTTGGCCAGTAAGCCCTGCACACGGCGCCCGGCTTCACCGACCAGGATGCGGCGCACGACGGTTTCGTGCTGGGCGGGGTCCTGGCCGATGACTAGCACGCGGGCTGAGCCGTCGAGGCGGCCGCGATGGAAGATAGGTCCCCATTCGACACGGAATTGGTCGGGCGGGTAGACGTCGGCCTCGGGGTAGTCGGCGCATAGCGTCAGGTACGGCTCGGCCACGTAGCCTGGGTCGAACGGGTGAGACATACAAACTCCCCTGCGACCTATTTCGTGTGCCGCATGGTTGAGCCTTCTACAGCGTCCAGCCGATTAACTCCAGCCCTAGTTCGCGCCGCGCATCAGGGTCAGCCTTCTCCACAGGGATGGTCGGTCGCATGTTCGTTTCCCCTCAACTGGACCTGGAGTCCATCATGGAAACCAACGCATCTGCAGGTCATCGCGGCCCTTGGAACAAGGGGAAGATCGTTGGCCAGAACGCGCCGTTCAAGCTCAAGCACATCTGGGCACTTCGGATTCGCCTGCAGATAGCGAACCGGGTTCGGGAACTCGCGTTGTTCGATCTGGGCATCGACAGCAAGCTCAGAGGCCGTGACCTCGTCAAGCTGCGGGTTCGCGACATCTGCCATGGCGACCAAGTCGCCTCCCGAGCCATCGGCACGCAGTAGAAGACACTGTGGCCCGTGCAGTTCGAGATCACACGGCCGACGCTCGATGCAGTTCAGAAGTGGATCAAGCAGGCTGGTCTGCTATCCGGCGACTTGCTGTTCCCGAGCCTTATCCACGAATCTCCACATCTCGGCACGCGGCAGTACGCCAGGATCCTGGAAGGCTGGGTCTAGGAACTGGGACTGGATCCAACTGCCTACGGAACGCACTTGATCCGGCGAACCAAGGCGACGCTGATCTGCAGACAAACGAAGAACCTCAGGGCGGTGCAGTTATTGCTCGGGCACACCAAGCTTGAAATCACCGTGCCGCTATCTGGGCATCGAGGTCGATGACGCGCTCGAGATGGCAGAGCAAACTGAAGTCTGAACAGGGGGCGGGCTGAGGCCCGCCCAACACCAACGCAATAGCGCAGCAGCGCGATTCAAGCTCATCGGTTCCACGAGCGGCGGCTCTCGAAGCCAACGGCGACATCGCGCATGGCTCCTCCTCCGACGCGATCGGCCATGACCTGACGGTCACGAGCGGCCGCTATGGAAAAGGGGCTCCGCAAATCCGAAGGGCGCGATAAGTGGAAACTTGGGGCGCGAAGCTTGATCGAGAAGGATCTGGCGAGGAGGAGTTCTTGATCGTCAGCCTGAGCGCCGAGGCCAAGGTGCACTCTGGTTGGCACTCAACGCGATCGAAAACAATCATGGGAGCCGCAGCAAACGCGAGCCATGGACGCTACCACTCGGGTAGGCTTGCGCAGATGACGTCATCGACACCTTCCCCACCAACCTGGCTACAAGCAGCGCGAGAGCAGTGGAACTGGCGCGGTCAGGCGCGCCCGCGCTTCGCCGCCGAACTCAGACCCGGCCAGACCTCGGTCTGGGACTTCCCGCGCCCGCCGCGCTTGGCACCCGAGCCGCGCGAAGTACGCATCGTCTGGTGCGGCTTGCCGGTAGCGTGTAGCACTCGCGCGGTGCGCGTCCTGGAGACTGCGCATCCGCCGACGTACTACATCCCTTGGGAGGATGTCGCGCGAAACCTGCTCCGGCTGCAGCCTGGCGGCTCGTTTTGCGAATGGAAAGGCCCGGCGCGCTACTGGAGCTTGGTCGACGGTGACCGCTACCTGCAATCCCACGCCTGGAGCTATCCGCAGCCGTTGGCCGGCGCCGAAGCGCTAGCCAACTGTGTGGCCTTTTACGCTCGCGACCTGACATGCAGCGTTGGCGGTTTGCCAGCTACGCCGCAGCCCGGCGGCTTCTACGGTGGCTGGGTCACGCCTGACCTGGCAGGCCCTTTCAAGGGTGAGCCGGGTAGCGAAAACTGGTGAACGCGAGCGTACTACGACGTCACTTCTGTTGGCCGGCGATCCGCCTTGTATCTCCACGAGGTACAAGGACGTGAGGCCGGACGTTGGCGCGAGCGAAGCGAGGCTGTACTGGGTTGGGCATGTTGTAGCCATGACAGGCAGGAGGTGGTTCAGAGGGCAACTTTCGTGGCGGTGGGGCGGCGAGTTCATCGCACAAAGCGCCAAGTGGACACCCGGGCCTGCACAGTCATCGGCGAAAAATGACGCCGCACCTGCCCGCTCGGGGAGAGAATTTTTCCTCCGGATTCCGCCGCGCCGTCACGGCGCTGCTCGACGTGCGATTCGGGGAAAGGGCTCGCTTCCCCCAACCAAGCCGGTTTATGGTTGACGTCCGTCAGTCGGCGAGCCACATCAGAACTACCCTGGCGGCGTCAGTCACAGAAGAGGCACAAGAACGATGATTACCGATATCGAGATCGCACAATCCGCCACGCTGCGGCCTATCGTCCAACTCGCACACGATCGCCTTCAAATTCCCGAGGAGGCGATTGAGTCCTACGGGCGTTACAAGGCCAAAATCGGGCTCGACTACCTGACCTCGATCAACCACCGGCCCGATGGCAAGCTGATTCTCGTCACGGCAATGAGCCCTACGCCGCCCGGTGAGGGCAAGACCTGCACTACGGTCGGGCTCGGCGATGCGCTATGCCGCATCGGCAAGCGTGCGGTGATCGCGCTGCGCGAACCGTCTCTCGGCCCGGTGTTCGGCATGAAGGGCGGCGCGGCCGGCGGAGGCTACGCGCAGGTAGTGCCGATGGAAGACATCAACCTGCACTTCACCGGCGATTTCAGCGCCATCGGGCTGGCCAACAACCTGCTGGCAGCGCTGATCGACAACCACATCCATCACAACAACGAACTGCGTTTCGACTTCCGCCGCGTCGTCTGGCGTCGCGTGGTCGATATGAACGACCGCGCGCTGCGCGAGATCAACGTGGGCCTCGGCGGACCGGCCAACGGGTTTCCGCGCCAGGACGGCTTCGACATCGTGGTCGCCTCCGAGGTGATGGCGATCTTCTGCCTCGCCACCTCACTCGCGGACCTGAAGGACCGGCTCGGCCGCATCGTCGTCGGCTATCGGCGCGACCAGCACCCAATACACGCCCGCGACCTGAAGGCGCACGGCGCGATGGCGGCGCTGTTGAAGGATGCGCTCAAGCCCAACCTCGTGCAGACGCTGGAGAACAACCCGGCCATCATCCACGGCGGGCCCTTCGGCAACATCGCGCACGGGTGCAATTCGGTGATCGGGACCCGCGCGGCGCTCAAGCTCGGCGAATACGTGGTCACCGAGGCAGGCTTCGGCGCCGACCTGGGCGCGGAAAAATTCATCAACATCAAGTGCCGCAAGTCCGGGCTACGCCCGGACGCGGCGGTGATCGTCGCCACCATCCGAGCCTTGAAGTATCACGGCGGCGTGGACGTGAAGTCGCTCACCGGGGAGAACTTGCCGGCGCTGGAGCGTGGCATCACCAACCTCGAACGCCACCTGAACAACGTCCGCAACCACTTCGGCCTGCCGTGCGTGATTGCGCTGAATCACTTCACATCCGACACTGAAGCCGAAGTCAGGCTGCTGCAGCGCAAGATGGCGCATCAAGGCGCCCAGGTGATCGTTACCCGCCACTGGGCCGAGGGCGGCGCCGGCGCAGAAGATTTGGCGCGCGAAGTCGTGCGACTGGCCGAAAGCGGCGCAGCCAATTGCCGCTTCCTGTACGAAGACAGCGAACCGCTATGGCAAAAGATGAAGGCGGTCGCCACACGAATCTACGGTGCCTCTGACATTACGGCCGAAACCAAGGTGCGCGCCCAGATCCGCAAGCTCGAGGAAGAAGGCTATGGCAGGCTGCCAGTGTGCGTGGCCAAGACCCAGATGTCGTTCTCGACCGACCCACAGCTGCGGGGCGCACCGGAGAACCACTTTGTCAACATCCGCGAGGTCAGGCTGTCGGCCGGGGCCGAGTTCGTGGTGATGATCTGCGGCGACATCATGACCATGCCAGGCCTGCCTAGGGAACCCGCCGCCACGCGCATCGACATCGACGACAACGGGCGCATCGTCGGCCTGTTCTAGCGCGGGGCGCCCAGCAGTCTTGGACTTGTCGGGTGACGCCTCCGAACTCTGAACTGGATCGCCGCCCCCGGGTTTATCCGTGGGGGCGACAGTCATGCTGACGCGTGGGGACGATGTAAAACTGGTTTGCGCAAACCTGCTGCTCGCGCGGCGTTCATCGCATCTGGGCCAAATGCGCTCACCAACATCGTCGTGCGCCCTTGGCCCGCCGCTCTATGAACGCGGGCGGGGCCTTCACCAGTTGCGCGCTGCCATCACGCCAGGGTCTCGCAAGACGCCCTGGCTCCAACGGTCACACGCGCTTCGATCAACCGTCATATAGCCGACTCAATCGGGTGATTGAACGTCGGGTTCATCATGAGATCTCTGCTCGGTGGGTTGGTTGACAGTGAAGGGCTCGGCTGCTTCGCGGTCAATGCGCCTCCGCAGCCTTGGCGGCTTCGATGGCGCCTGCCGCATCACCCTTTGCACCGTTGAAGAACAGGTTCAGCAGCACCGCCGCCACTGCGGTGAGCAGGATGCCGCTTTCCAGCAGCGGGTGCAGGCTGTGCGCCATCTGCTGCGTCCAGCGCGGTGCGACCAGCGGGATCAGGCCGAAGCCGATGGCCAGCGCCACCACGTACAGGTTGTTGCGGTTGTTCTTGTAGTCCACGGTGGACAGGATGCGGATGCCGGTGGCCGCCACCATGCCGAACATCACCAGCCCGGCGCCGCCGAGCACGAACTGCGGGATCGCCTCGACGAAGGCCGCCATCTTCGGCAGCATGCCCAGGAAGATCATGATGATGCCCCCGGCAATCGTGACGTAGCGGCTGCGCACGCCGGTCACCCCGACCAGGCCGACGTTCTGGCTGAAGCTGGTGTAGGGGAAGGTGTTGAAGATGCCGCCGATCAGCGTGCCCAGGCCGTCGGTGCGCAAGCCGGCCGCCAGTTGCGGCTGGTCGATCTTCTTGCCGGTGATGTCCGACAGCGCCAAGAACATGCCGGTGGATTCGATCATCACCACGATCATCACCAGCGTCATGGTCAGGATCATCACGATGTCGAAGGTCGGCATTCCGAAGGCGAAGGGCGTGACCACGTCGAACCAGTGCGCCTTGCCGACCTTGTCGAAGTTCATCTTGCCCATCGCGATGGCCAGCGCGCAGCCAGCGACGATGCCCAGCAGCACCGAGATGTTGGCGATGAAGCCCTTGGTGTACTTCACCAGCAACAGCACGATCACCAGCACGAACCCGGCGATCGCCATGTTGTCCAGCGCGCCGTAGCCCGGGTTGTCGACCATCGGAATCGGCCCCAGTGTGATCGGCGCGGACGCGGCGGCCGCGCTGGCCTTGGCCTTGTCGACCATCTCCACCAGCTTTGGCACGTCGGTACGCTGCGCCAGGAAAGCCGGCCCGCCCATCGCCCAGCCCACGCCAACGCGCATCAGGCTGACGCCGATGATGGTGATGATGGTGCCGGTGACCACCGGCGGGAAGAAGCGCAGCATCTTGCTGACGGCCGGGGCGATGATCATCGAGATGATGCCCGCGCCGATGATCGCGCCGAAGATGGCGCGTGCGCCATCGACGCCCGGCTGCGCGTTGGCGAAGGCCACCATCGGCCCGACCGCGGCGAAGGTCACGCCCATCATCACCGGCAGCTTGATGCCGAACCAACGCGTCACGCCCATCGACTGGATCAGCGTGACGATGCCGCAGGCGAACAGGTCCGCGCTGATCAGCAGCGCCACCTGCTCGGGCGTGAGCTTGAGCGCGCGGCCGACGATCAACGGCACCGCGATCGCGCCGGCGTACATCACCAGCACGTGCTGCAGGCCCAGTGCGGCCAGGCGCGGGACGGGAAGTCTTTCATCCACAGGGTGGACGGTCGATGCATTCATGAACGTTTCCTCTTTATTCTTTCAAGTTAATTGCAGTGAAAAGTGAGGCCGCGCCGCGGCCCCGCGGGAACTCGGTTGACGGGTGCAGCTTGCCTAGGTAAGGCTCGTCGCTGGTGACCTTGGTGGCGATGTACAGCGACTCCAGCTCGATCCAGTTGTTCGGTCCCGTGTACCGCCAGCCACGCTGCCTGGACCACTTCGCGATCAGCGCCGGCAGCGTGAAGCAGGGGTGGTGAACGCTGCGCTGCCTGAGCTGTCTTCCCGGAACTTCCGATCGCGGTTGCGCAAGTCCGGCATGCCGCCCACGTAGGCCCAGCCCTGCGGAAATGGCAGCGCTGCAGCCGTTGCCGACAGTCTGCCGACTCATCTGGCGGCAAGTTCCAGCAAGGTGTGCAGCAGCACGTTGGCCCCGGCGGCGAGGTGTTCGGGCGCAGTGTGCTCGGCCGGGTTGTGGCTGATGCCATTGACCGACGGCACGAAGATCATCGCCGTAGGGCACAGGCGCGCCATCATCTGCGCGTCGTGGCCGGCGCCGGAGGTCATGGCGCGTGCGTCGTATCCAAGCCGCCGCGCCTGGCCGGCGATGCGCTCGGCCACGCCGGCGTCGAACTGCACCGGCGTAAAGCGCGCCAGCGGTCGCGAGCCGATGCGCACACCTTCCGCGGCCGCCAGTTCGGCTATGAAGGCGGCAAGTCGCTGCTCGGCCTGTTGCAGCAGGGCCTCGTCGGTATTGCGCAGGTCCACCGTGAGCTCGGCGCGCCGCGCGATGACGTTTATCAGGTTCGGGTGCAGCGTCAGCGTGCCCACGGTGGCAACCTGGCTGCCACCCATTTCGTCGGCCAGGCGGCGCACGAAGCACGCGATGGCGGCTGCGCAGTGGCCCGCATCGTGGCGCAGCCGCATAGGCGTGGTGCCGGCGTGGTTGGATTGCCCGGTGATGCTCAGCGCCTGCCACGAGATGCCCTGCAGGTCGTGCACGACACCAATGAGGCCGCCTTCGGCATCCAGCACCGGGCCTTGTTCGATGTGCAGCTCGACGAAGGCCTTCGGCCGCGCGAGCGGCAACGGTGCCGTGCCCAGGTAGCCGATGCGTTGCAGTTCGTCGGCCAGCACGGCGCCGTCGATGGCGCGCGTGGCGTGGGCCTCGGCCAGGCTCAGGCCCCCGACGTAGACCAGCGAGCCGAGCATGTCCGGCTGAAAGCGGACGCCTTCTTCGTTGGTGAACACTGCCACCACCAGTGGGTGGCGCGTGCTGATGCCGGCCTTGTTGAGCGCCTGCACCACCGTCAGGCCTGCGAGCACGCCGTAGTTGCCGTCATAGCGCCCGCCGGTGGCCACGGTGTCGATGTGCGAGCCGGTCATCACCGGTGGCAGGTCCTCGAGCCCATCACGCCAGCCGAAGATGTTGCCCACCGGATCGACCTGCACACGCAGGCCGAGCTCGCGCATCCAGCGGCACACGAGGTCGCGGCCCGTGCGGTCGGCGTCGGTGAGGGCCAGGCGGCAGCAGCCACCGTCGCCGGTGTCGCCGACGCGGCCCAGCACCTGCAGGCGCTGCAGCAGGTCGGCCGGGTCGATGCGCAGTTGCTCGGTGTGCATGCGCGCTGTTGCTCGGCTGCGGTGTCAGGCCCGGCCGGAGGCGCCACGCGAAAGGTATCGGCCCATGCCTTCGTGGCCCAGCCAATGCGTTCCGTCGACGATGCACTTCCCTCGCAGGAAGACCTTTTTCACACGGCCGGTGAGCGCTCGGCCTTCGAACAGCGAATAGTCGCTGAGGCTGTGGTGCGCGGCGGCGTGCACCGTCCAGCGTTCATTCGGGTCGAACAGCACCAGGTCGGCATCGCTGCCCACGGCCACGGTGCCTTTGCGCGGGAACAGGCCGAACAGGCGCGCCGGTGCCGTGGCCACCAGGTCGACGAAGCGGTGCAGCGACAGCCCGTGTTGCAGCACCGCAGCGTCGTGCATCAGTTCCAGCCGCGTTTCCAGGCCCGGTGCGCCGTTCGGGATGCGGTTGAAGGCAGCCAGACCCAGTCGCTTGGAGTGGTGCAGGCCGTGCGGCTGCTCGCCGTAAGTGAAGGCGCAGTGGTCGGTGGCCACGGTCTGGATGTCACCCGTATGCAGAGCGCGCCACAGTTGCGCTCCGTGGCTGGCCGGGCGAATCGGTGGCGACATCACGTACTTGGCGCCTTCGAAACCCTCGGACTCATACACCGAGTCATCGAGCAGCAGATACTGCGGGCAGGTTTCGGCAAACACCGGCAGGCCACGGCGGCGGGCCCGCTGCACCGCCTGCAGGGCCTGCGCGGTGGACAGGTGCACCACGTACAACGGCGAGCGGGCCAGTTCGGCCAGGTCGATGGCGCGCTGCGCGGCTTCGCCTTCCAGCAGCGCCGGGCGGGTCAACGCGTGGTGGCGTGGCGCCGTGTGGCCCTGGGCCAGTGCGGCCTGCACCAGGCTCTGGATGACCAGGCCGTTCTCGGCATGCACGCAGCTCAGCGCACCCAGCGCACCAGCGGTGCGCAGCGCGGTGAACAGGGCGTCGTCTTGGAGCATCAGCGCCCCGGGGTAGGCCATGAAGAACTTGAAGCTGCTGATGCCTTCGCGCTCGACCAGCGTCTTCATCTCGGCCAGCGTGGCAGGGCCGACATCGAGCACGATCATGTGTGCGCCGACATCGACGCAGGCGTTGGCACGGCGCCGGTGCCAGTCTTCGAGGCCGGCCATCAGGCTGGCATCGGGCGGCGGCGTGCAGTAGTCGACCACCGTGGTGGTGCCGCCGAAGGCGGCGGCGCGCGTGCCCGCGGCAAAGTCGTCCACGGTGCTGGCAGTGGGCGTGGCCGAGTCGAGATGCGTGTGCACGTCCACCGCGCCGGGCAGCACCAGCAGGCCAGCCGCATCGACCACCGTCATGTCGGGGCCGGTGGGCAAGTTCTTGCCGACGGCCTGGATGCGGCCGCCTTCGATCAGGATGTCGGCGACGACATCGTCTATGGCGGTGACGATGCGGCCGTTTCGGATCAGCGTGATCCCGGCCGCGCTCATGGGGCTGCTCCACCACGGTCCAGTTCGTCCATGCGCTGCCACAGCGCGACCGCTGCATTGCGCGCGGCGGCGTAGATCGGCGCCACGTCGAAGGGGAACTTGCGATGCTCGTAAACCAATGTGCCGTCGACCATGACGCTGTCGACGGCACTCGAACCCATGCCGAAGGCCAGATGCCCACCGATGTTCTGTGCGACGAGTGGCGTCGGGTAGTCGTAGTCGCAGAACGTTAGGTCGGCCTTGCAGCCGGCCTCCAGCCGACCGAAGCGCGCACCGAAGGTGCGCTCGAGAATACGGTTGCCGTTCCACAGGAAGCGCATGAAGCTGTCCGGCCACATCGGCCCGCCCGTGTCGCGGTGCTTGAAGAAGGCGAACTTCAGTTCCTCGAACATGTCGGCGCCAATGCCGTCGGTGCCCAACGCCAGATTGCGAAAAGCCCCCAATTTGCCGTTGTAGCCGACATGGTTGTTCATGTTGGACCTTGGGTTGTGCACCAGAAAGGCGTCCTTCGCGTTGAGGATGCCGATGTCGGCATCCGACAAGTACAGGCCGTGGGCGACCAGCGTCTTGGCGTTGATAAGCTGGTGCGAGGCCAGGCGTTCGATCAGGTCCTGGCCGAAGACATCGTGACCATGCGAAACGTCGTAGCTGTCCTCGGCCGCGTGGATGTGCAGGCCGCGGCCCGTGGACTGCACGGCTTCTTGCAGCAGCTCCATGCCCCTGCGCGAGATCGTGAACGGCGCGTGCGCGCCGATCATGGCCTCCACCAGACAGGGCTCGTCGCCCTTGGCTCTGGCCGCATCGATCTGCCTGGCGAAGGCTACGTTCTCGTCGACGCCGGCTTTCAGCTCTGCGTCTCCGCCATTGCGGTGCGTGGTCTCGTAGCAGGTGATGCCGCGCAGCCCGGCTTCGATGAAGCTCTTGCGCAGGGTGTCTAGTGACCCGGCGACGTAGTTGGGTGACGCATGGTGATCGATGACCGCCGTGCAGCCGCTCTTGATGGCTTCGAGCGAACAGACCAGGCCGCTGTAGTAAAGCGACTCCTCGTCCAATGCCCGGTCCAGCCGCCACCACAGGTTCTTCAGCGTCGAGATGAAGTCCGGGCACGGCTTGATGTTGGCCAGGATGCCGCGAGCCAGGCCTGAATAGAAATGGTTGTGCGCGCAGACGATGCCGGGCATGGCGAGCCGGCCTTGCATCTCCCGAACCTGGGCACGTGGGTAGGCGGCCGCCAGCCCGGTGCCGACTGCGCTGATCAACGAGCCTTCGACCGCGATGTCGACACCGCTTTGAACCTGCGCTGGCTCGAACTGCACGGCGGTGACGTTTTGCAGGATCAGCATGAGTTCACTCCGCCACCGGGCTCAGAAGATAGCCGTGCCGGGCATGCACCTGGGTGATGATGCGGCAAAGGTCCGACAACTCGGGCGATGCGTCTTTGATGCGGCCGGCGGCGTCGATGGACAGGTCATAAAGCTTGCCCGCATGGCGCACGCGCACGGCCGAGCCCTGCACCAGGAAACCGGCATTGGTGCTGTTCTCGAAGTCCTGCGGCAGGCTGAATATGGTGACCTTGTCCTTGTAGGGGCGGCCCTGCCAGGGGCAGAAGCTGGCGCAATTGCCGCATTCGTTGCAGAACGCATCGACGTGCAGCGTCTGGAAGCGGTCCTTGAAGCCCGGCACGGCGATCGAGATGTTGGCCCGGTTCGGGCACACATCGACGCACTTGCTGCACACGTAGTTGCACTGCAGGCAGCGCGCGCCTTCCTGCTTGACGAAGGAATGAAGTTCGTCCTTCTTGACGATGTTCACCACCACCGCGCCCTTGCGAGCGGTGATCTCGGCGGGGTTAGCGTTGATCCAGTACTTGTCGCCGTGGCGGCTCTTCAGGCTTTCGCGCTCGAGAATGGCATCAGTGGCGCGTCGGGCATCACCGATGGCGGCAACGATGGATGACGGACCCTTCTGCGCGTCACCGATCAGGAAGACGTTGCTGCGCGCGGTCTCGCCGGTATTTCCGTCGATGATCGGCCATCCCTTGTCGTCCAGAGGCACGCCCATGGCCTTGAGCACATCGGTGTCGGCCTGTTCGCCGATGGCCGTGATCAAGGCGTCCATCTGGAAGCTGACCGCCCTTTCGGTGGCCAGCGGGCGGCGACGCCCCCTTTCGTCGGGCGCGCCGAGTTCCATCACGCGGCAGGTCAGGCGGCCGTCCGCGTCGAAGCGTTCCGGGTTGGTCAGGAAGCAGAACTTCACACCGTCTTCCACGGCCTCTTCGTATTCCTCGCGGTGCGCCGGGAGCTCGTTGATGCTGCGCCGGTAGATCACAGTCACGTCTTTCACGCCGCCAACGCGCAGCGCCGCGCGTGCGCAGTCCATGGCCGTGTTGCCTGCGCCAACCACCGCTACGTGCTGGCCCAGGTCGAGACCCTCGCCACTGTTGTAGCGGCGCAGGAAGGACAGGGACTTGAAGACCTTCGGGTTGTCGCCCTCCAGCTTGACGCCGCTGTTCCTGTCCGCACCGATGCCGATCAGCACGTACTCGAAGCCCTGCGCCTTGAGTTGGTCGACGCTGAGGCTCGGGTCGCAACCGTATTCGAACTTCACGCCATGCTCGGCGACGAAGTCGATGTCGTGCCGAACCAGTTCCTCGGGCAGGCGAAAGCGCGGCACGATATGGCCGCACACGCCGCCCGCGGTGGCTTCACGCTCGAACAGTGTCACAGGGTGCCCGGCCCGCGCCAGGAAGTAGCCGGCCGACAGGCCCGCCGGTCCCATTCCGATCACTGCCACCGGATGCCGCGAGCCCGTGGCCGCGGGCTTGTGCCAGCGGCTGTGGTATTCGGCCCAGCCCTCTTCCAAGGCCACCTTCTTGAGATCGCGGATCTTCAGCGGGATGTCGTAGTCCAGCCGCGTGCAGTTGTTCTGGCACTGGTGGTCACAGATGTGCCCGGTGATCGCCGGCAAGGCATTGTTGCGGTAGATCACCTCGAGCGCATCGGCGTAGCGTTCGTTGGCCAACAGGTCGATGTATTCCGGGATGTCCTGGTGAATGGCGCAGGCCGACACGCAAGGCGCCACGTAGCAGTCGGTCAGCGGCAGGGGGCCTCCGGCGTTGATGACGTCCTTGGAACGCCAGGATTTCTGCGTGTAGTCCGCCGTCAGGGCCTTGGCCGCGAGCGCTTCGAGCTTGGTGACATCGATGCGCGTCATCTGCCAGGTGTCGGATCGGTCCAGTTCCTTGACGCACTTCAGCAGGCGCAGGTAGCCGCCGGGCTTGAGCAGGTCGGTGGCCATCGTGATCGGGCGAATGCCGGTCTCGAAGATGTCCTTGATATTGAACAGGCTCGCGCCGCCCGAATACGACACCGGCAACTCACCGTTGAATTCGCGCGACAGGATCGCCGCGACTTGGATCGACAAAGGAAACAGGGCGCGGCCCGACATGTAGAACTCTTCGCCGGGCAGGGCGCCCTTGGTATTGACGGCGCCAAGCGTGTTGGTCAGCTTGACGCCGAAGCTCAGCTTCTTCTGCTGGCTCAGCGTGAGCAGGCGGCGTAGCATCGCCTTTGCCTGATCGAGCGGCAGGTCGTGGGCGAAGGACTCTTGCTTGACCGTCAGGTAGTCGAAGCCGCGGCTGTCGAGGATCTCGCGTACCCGACTAAATCCGAGTAGCGTGGGGTTGAGCTTGACAAAGGTATTGAGCGACTTCTCTTCCAGCATGTACTGGCAGATCGCCTCGATCTCGTGCGGCGGGCAGCCGTGCATCGTCGACAGCGTCACACCGCGGGCGATCTTCGACGAGATGCGGCCGGGCAGGCTTTGCAACTGGGCCTTGCGGCTTTCGAGGCCGAGGTCCTTGATGAAGATCTCGTCGTTGACCCACTTCTCGAGCGTGCTGACGTACTCGACGAATCTGGGATGCTGTCGCGCATCGACCATGCTGTCGATGTATTCCTGCATCGGCGGTTGCTTGATGCCCTCGAGGTTGTAGCCCACGCTCATGTTGAAGCTGAAGGACTTTGCTTCGCCATCCTGCCGCGGGTCGAAGACCTCTTCCAGCAGGTGCAGCGCAAACCACGCTTTCACGTACTCATCGAAGGCCTTGGGCAGCGTGTACTCGGTCGACCATTCGGTGTTGTAGCACTCGTCCTCGGCGTCGATGCAGGGCTTGGCGATCTCCAGCCGGTCCATGATCTGCACCGTCTTCAGTTCGATGAAGCGGCCCCCTGTCAGCCACGAGGCGACGATGTTCTGCGCCAGCTGCGTGTGCGGGCCGGCCGCCGGCCCGACCGGGGTCTCGCAGGTTTCACCAAACACCTTGATCAGGCGGTCGTCGGCCTTGCGATAGAACTGGTTCTCGGAGATCTCGAAGATCGAACGGCTGGCCTTGTACTCACCGAAGATTCGCCTCAGCAGTCCTTCAAACGGAACGGGACGCATGATGTCGCTCATCGGGATTTCCTCTTAGCAAAATTTGGCGCTGGTGACGCGCTGCCTTGTTCTCGGGCACCGGCAGCGTACCCCGCCAATACCGGATGGGGCGCTGGCGGGGTGGCCGGCTTGACCGGCGTACCGTCGGCCATCAGCGTCGGCCCCTTACGGGCCACGTGTCGGCTGTAGGCCTCGGGCTGGCGGTGCAGGTCGAAATTGAAGGTGGTTTCCTTGAACGAGTTGCACAGGTCCAGGTCGCAACGGGCCAGCGCCAGCTCGTCGCCCTTGGTGGTGCACGACGCGACGATCTCGCCCGAGGGCGCCACGATGCAACTGCCGCCGATCTGGTCCACGCCTTCTTCGATGCCGGCCTTGGCCACGCCCACCACCCAGGTACCGTTCTGGTAGGCCCCGGCCTGCATGACGAGCTGGTTGTGGAACAGCGACAGGTCGTCGTGCTCGGGTGCCGGTGGGTTGTGCACGGGGGTGTTGTAGCCGATGAGGACCATCTCCACGCCCTGCATGCCCATCTCTCGGTAGGTCTCTGTCCAGCGCCGGTCGTTGCAGATGGCCATGCCGAACACGCCGCCGAAGACCTGGAACACCGGGAAGTCCTTGCCGGCTTCGAAGTAGCGTTTCTCGAGGTGCTGGAATTTGCGCCACGGTTCGTGATCTTGATGCCCCGGCAGGTGCACCTTGCGGTACTTGCCGACGATGAGCCCGCTCTTGTCGACGATGATCGACGTGTTGTAGCGGTGCGTGCACCCGTCCTCGACGGCCAACTCGCCGTAGCCGATGTAAAAGCCGATGCCCAGTCCGCGCGACAGGTCGAACAAGGCCTGCGTTTCGGGCCCAGGCATCTTGCGTTCGTAGTAGGAGTCGAGTTCGGCCGGGTCTTCGATGTACCAGCGCGGGAAGAAGGTGGTCAGCGCCAGTTCGGGGTACACGATCAGGTCGCAACCCATCTGGTGAGCCTGGATCATCAGCGTGCTCAGGCGCTGCACGACCTGTGAGCGCGTTTCATGCTTCGCAATGGGACCGAGCTGGCCGATCGCGACGTTTACGAATCTGGGCATGGGGCTCGCTTTCCGTGTGCTGTGCATCTGCGGCAGGGCCGACGCGGCGTTTGCCTGGTCGGTGCCGTGGCGCGTCTTTTCATCCTATTCGTGTGCCCGTGCGCCCTTCGATGCCGTCCTTGGCCTTGGACAGCAGCGTGATCAGCGTCGAGCGGCCGGGCTTGGATGCGGCAAAGTCCACTGCAGCCTGCATCTTGGGCAGCATGGAACCCGGGGCGAAGTGGCCCTCGCTCATGTAGCGGCGGGCCTCGTCCACGCTCAGGTGGTCCAGCCAGCGCTGGTTCGGCTTGCCGAAGTTCAGCGCCACGCGTTCCACCGCGGTGAGGATGATGAGCAGGTCGGCCTCGATCGTCTCCGCCAGCTTGCCGCTGGCCAGGTCCTTGTCGATCACGGCGCTGGCACCCTTGAGATGGTTGCCCTGCCGGTATACCGGGATGCCGCCGCCGCCCACCGCAATGGCCAACTGCCCGGCCTGCACCATGACACGCACGGTTTCCTTTTCCACCACGTCCAGTGGCCTGGGCGAGGCCACCACGCGACGCCAGCCGCGGCCGGCGTCTTCCTTCATGACGTAGCCGTTGCGCATCATGACTTCGGCCTCGGCCTGCGAGAAGTGTGAGCCGATGGGCTTGCTGGGGTCCTTGAAGGCCGGGTCGTGCTCGTCGACGATGACCTGCGTGATCAGCGACGCCACGGGCACCTGCATGCCGCGATCGAGCAGTTCCTCGCGCAGCGTGTTCTGCAGGTCGTAGCCGATGTAGCCCTGGCTCAGCGCCACGCACACCGACATCGGCAGATGCGGCGTGTGCGCCTCGGTCATCGCGGCGGCCTCGAAGGCCGTGTCGATCATGCCGACCTGCGGACCGTTGCCGTGCGTGACGACGACGCGGTGCCCCTGCGCGACCAGGTCGATGATGGAGCGCGCGGTGGATTGCACCGCGGCCATCTGCTCGGCCAGGCCCTCGCCCAGCGCGTTGCCCCCCAGGGCGATGACGATGGTCTTGCCCACGATCTGCTCAGGCTGGCTGAGCCAGCTGCTGCAGGTAGGTCACCGGCACCGCCGCATACATGGCGGCGCACTTGACGAGGTGCTCCTTCCAGGTCTTCTCGTTGGGTGCGTGCGCCTCGGGTTCCTTGCCGGGGCCGAAGCCGACCACTGGGATGCCGTGACGGCCCATGATGGACACGCCGTTGGTGGAGAAGGTCCATTTGTCGATCACCGGCTTGCTCTTGAACAGGCCTTCGTAGGCGTGCGCCAGCGTGCGCACGGTGACGTGATCCTCGGGCGTCTTCCAGGTCGGGAAGAAGCACTCGGTAGGGTAGACCAGGCCGGTGTACGACGGCCGCTCGTAGTGATACATCGAGACGATTGCGTTGGCGGCCATTACGGCCGGCAGGGCGCGAATCTCGTCGAGCGCACGTTCCCAGGTCTCGCCCCAGGTCAGCCGGCGGTCGATGGACACCGCGCAGCTATCGGCCACCGCGCAACGGCTGGGCGAGGTGAAGAAGATCTCCGACACGGTGAGCGTGCCTTTGCCCAGGAATTCGTCGTCACCCAGGTTCCTGGCCAGACCCTGCAGCTCGATGAGGATGGGCGCCATCTTGAAGATCGCGTTGTCGCCACGCTCGGGCGCCGAGCCGTGGCAGCTGCGGCCCTGTACGTCGATGCGGATCTCCATGCGGCCGCGGTGGCCGCGATAGATCTGGCAGTCGGTGGGCTCGGTGCTGACGACGAACTCGGGCCGTATGTTGCCCTGCTCGATCAGGTACTGCCAGCACAGGCCGTCGCAGTCTTCTTCCTGCACCGTGCCGGTGACGAGCAGCGTGTAGGCGTCTGTCAGGCCCAGATCCTTGATGATCTTGCCGGCGTAGACCATCGAGGCCATGCCGCCTTCCTGGTCCGACCCGCCGCGGCCGCCGATGATCTCGTCGTCTTCCATGCCCTGGTAGGGGTCGAACGTCCAGTTCTTCATGTTGCCCACGCCGACAGTGTCGATGTGCGCGTCCATCGCGATCAGGTGCGGCCCGTTGCCTATGGTGCCGATGATGTTGCCCATTGGGTCGATGTCGACCTTGTCGAAGCCGACCTTCTCCATCTCCTGCTTGATGCGCAGCACGACTTTCTCTTCGTCGGCGCTTTCGCTTGGGATGGCGATCATGTCGCGCAGGAATCGCGTCATGTCGGCCTTGTAGTGCTGGGCTCTCTGCAGAATCTTTTCGAAGGGGATCTGTTTGCTGCTCATGGCGCGCTCCAATCGATTTCGGTGGCGGGTGAGGAACTTGTGGTGGGCCTGCTCACCCGGGGGTTCTGTGGTGGGCTCTTGCCCTCGGCGTCGGTTGGCCTAGCGCAGGCGCGGGCGGCTGTCGGCCAGCACCTGCGCCAGCACCTGCGCCGGGTCGGCGAAGCGGCGCGCCATGATCATCGCGGCGATGATGTAGGGCTTCCAGCCGGCTTCCTTGTAGGTCTGGATGCGGTACTTGTCGAAGACCGCCGCGCTGACCTCGCCGCTGGCGCACGACACGCCGGTGATGTCGGCCGGCAGGCAGTGCATGTACAGCGCCTTGCCCTTGGCGGTGCGCTTCATCATGGCTTCGTTGCAGTGCCAGTGCTTGTGCTCGGCGTTCTGCGTCAGGCAGGTCTTCTCGAGCGCCTTCAGGCCGTCGTGGTCGCTGGCGCGCAGCAGCTTGGTGCGCTGCTGCATCACCTTGTAGGGCGCCCAGGACTTGGGGTAGACGATGTCGGCGCCCTTGAAGGCCTCTTCCATCGTGGCCACCTGTCTGAAACTGCCGCCGCTGGCCTTGGCGTTCTTGTGCGCCACCTTGACCACCGCCGGAATCAGGTCGTAGCCCTCGGGGTGGGCCAGTGTGACGTCCATGCCGAAGCGCGTCATCAGGCCGATGATGCCCTGCGGCACAGACAGCGGCTTGCCGTAGCTGGGCGAGTAGGCCCAGGTCATGGCGATCTTCTTGCCCTTGAGCTGGTCGAGGCTGCCGAAGTGCTCCTGCAGCCAGGCCAGGTCGGCCATGCTTTGTGTCGGGTGGTCGATGTCGCACTGCAGGTTGATGACCGCCGGGCGCTGCGGCAGCACACCCTGGGCAAAGCCGTCGTCGAGCGCGGCGCCGACTTCACGCATGTAGGCATTGCCCGCACCCAGGAACATGTCGTCGCGGATGCCCACCGCATCGGCGCAGAACGAAATCATGTTGGCGGTCTCGCGCACCGTCTCGCCGTGCGCAATCTGCGACTTGCCTTCGTCCAGATCCTGCTGCGTCAGGCCCAGCAGGTTCAGCGCCGACGCGTAGGAAAAGCGCGTGCGCGTCGAGTTGTCGCGGAACACCGAGACGCCGATACCGGTGCCAAACACGCGCGTGTCGATGTTCTCGCCGCGCATGCGCTTGATGGCGTTGGCCAGCATCAGCACCTGGCGCAACTCGGCCGGCGTCTGCTCCCACGTGAGGAGGAAGTCCTTCGCATGCAGCCCCGATTTGAGCTGGCCGATTTCAGCGAGCAGATCTTGGATCTTCTTCATTGCAGCGTCCTGGTTGTGCCCAACGCCGCAGCCCGTTTCGTGGGCTGCCGGCTGCGCGGGCGGTTGTGTCAAAGCTCATGTCTTCAGCGTTGCACGCCGGTGATCAGTACGCCCACCCGCACGCCGGGCGCTATCAGGCCCTGGCGCTGCAGTTGCAGCAGCCCGGCCAGGCCGGCCGAGCCGGTGTGGCTGGGTCGGATGGGGGTGGTTTCGCAGACCAGCCGGTTGGCTTCTTCGAGGGTGCCTTCGTCAACCACCACGGTGCTGCCGCCGCTGGCCGCTACGCCTCGCAGAACGGCCAGCCAGTCGTAGGTTTCGTCGTCGAGGATGCCGCTGGCCACGCTGTGCGGGGGCTCTTCCCAAGGCCACATGAACTGCGAGCGGTGGCGAGCGGCATAGGCCAGCGCGGCATCGGCGGATTCGCCCTGGTCGGCCATGCGCTGCTGCACGCGTGTCCACGCGCGGGCTAACGGCGCTGCGCCTTGGGTTTGCACCACATGCACGCGCGGCAACTGGTGTACCAGGCCACGTAGCTGCGCGTGGGCGTAGGCTTGCATACAGGCGCTGGCCAGGGCGCCACCGCCCACCTGCACCACCAGGTGGTCCAGCGGCGGGGCGCCGGCGGCCAGGATCTCGAACACCAGGGTCTGCCCGCCGTCGATGGCCAGACCGTTTTCATTGCCCTGGCAACAGAAGGGCAGCGCACCCTGCGTCAGCGCCTTGTGGAAGTGACGCATGCAGGGGTCGCCCAGCTCGCCGGCTTCGCGTGGGCAGGTCAGCACATTGGCGCCCAGTGCGGCCAGGCGGTCGAGCACGGCGCTTTCGGCATCCGGCGGCACATAGACCTGCAGGGCTCGTGAAGCGGCACGCGCCAGCACCGCCGCAGCCAGCGCAGCGTTGCCGCAGCTGGCAATCGCCAAGGGCGCCTGTGTTTCCGAAGCCGCCCGGCCCGGGCTGCCTTCGACCACTGCAAGGTACAGCAGCAGACCCATCAGGTGGCGCGCCTTGTGCGAGCCGGCCACGTTGTGCGTCTCGTCCTTGACCCAAAGCTTCAGGCCCAGTCGCTGGCCCAGGGACGGTGCGGTACCGAAGGGCGTGATGGCAAAGCCGTGGCCGTCGACCCGCGCGATGGATTCGTCCAGGCGCTGCACCAGGCTCACGAAGTCGGCGTCGCGCCAGCCCCGTGCGCGCGCCGCATGCCAGGCGTACAGCGCCTCGCGCCAGCGCACGAAGGGATTCACGCTGTCGTTACGGTCGAGCATGGCGTCGTCCGCCAGGCGATGCTCCAGCAGGTGTTCGCCATCGCCCTGGCCGCGCTGGGCGCAGGCAAAGGGGTAGAGCGCATCGGCCGCCGGTCGCCAGCCGCAGGCGGTGCAGACGAGGGCAGATGGGTTCGAGGGGGTGCTCACGGTTCGATTGCGGCGCAGGGCAGGCCGTATGTCCCGCCCGGGCAGTCCATCAGAGCATTCCAGTGGCCTTGTTGAAGGCCGTGATCTGTGCGTCCCAGGCCGGCAGCCAGGCATGCAGGCCGCGCCAGAAACTCTGGTCGCGCCGGACCTCGAAATCGGCCAGTTGTATGCCGCGTTGCTCGACCCAGGTGAAGTAGCCCAGGTTGAAAATGCGGCGGCGCTCGACTTCGGTCAGCGGCAGTACATCCTGTGTGTCCGCCTGTTGGATGTGCGTGGCGTAGGTCTGCGTGGCTTGCGCGGCGCCGAAGCCGGCGCCGAAGTACTTGGTCTTGGCCTTGGCGAGCTCCGAGGTGTAGAGATCGGCGCCGTCGGTGGCCACGGTGATCAGCGCCTGGCTGGCGCCCAGGCCTAGCGTCTTGGCGGTCTTGATGGCGGCCACGATGTTGCAGATGCTCGACAGGCCGAAGTGCGGCAGCGCGGCAAGCACCTCATCGCTGACGCCGCTGCTGCGCAGCAGCGCCAGGCCGGCGGGGTCATTGAAGAGCACGAAAAGCTGATCGGTGGCGTGGTCGGAAACGGCCACCGCGACGTCGGTGTTGGTGACGTTGTGGATCAGCGGGATGTGCTTGTCGCCGATGCCCTGGATGTTGTGCTCACCGAAGCCGTTGTAGAGCATGGTCGGGCATTCGAGTGCTTCGACCGCGACGATCTGCGTGCCGAGCTTTTCCTTGAGCCAGTCGCCTGCGGCCAAGGTGCCCGCCGAGCCGCTGGCCGAGACGAAGGCGGCCAGCTTCAGCCCGGGCTTGTTCGCCTGCACCGCGCCGAACACATGCTCGAAGGCCCTGCCGGTGACGCTGTAGTGCGCCAGGTAGTTGGCGAACTCGCTGAACTGGTTGAGCACCACGTTGGCCGGGTCCTGGGCCAGTCGCTCGCAGGCTTCATAGATCTCGCGCACATTGCTCTCGGTGCCGGGCGTGCGCACGATGTCATCGGGAGAGGCCACCCACTTCTCGAGCCAGTCGAAGCGCTCGTCGCTCATGCCTGCAGGCAGGATGGCCACGCCATGGCAGCCCACGGTGCGCGAAATGGCCACGCCGCCGCGGCAGTAGTTGCCGGTGGACGGCCACAGTGCGCGGTGGTGAGCAGGGTCGAAGCGGCCGGTGACCAGGCGCGACACCAGGCAGGCATAGGCCGGCAGCACCTTGTGCGCATGGATCATCGGGAAGCGGTCGCCCAGCACCACGATGATGGGCGAGGCCACGCCCGTGAGTGCCTCGGGTAGAACGACGTGGGCCGGCAGCTGCGCGACGCCACTGCGCGCGACGTCGTTGTACCAGTGCACGCGGAACAGGTTCAGGCCGTCTGCGGCGTCGGCATCGACAGCCCTCAGGTCTTCGATGCGCGCTGCGCCGATGCGCTGTGGCTCGGCGAGTTCGGCAAAGGTGGGCAGAGCGATCCGGCGCTGGCCGAAGTGTTGCACCGCGCGGTCGTAGGTGGCCTGGTCGGCCATGAGGGTTGCTTCGTTCATGCTTGCACCGTTGTTTCGGAGGACGTTGAGGCAGCTTTGCGGGCTCAGGTCTTCAGCAGCGTGAAACCCACGCTCATCGCGCGCGCCGCCGGTGAGTCCTTCATCGGCAGCGTGTAGCGCCGTATGCCGTCGAAGCGCTGCAGCGCACTGGCCACAGCGGCCGCAGTGGGCACGAGGCCGATCTCGCCGAGGCCCTTGGCTCCCATCGGGCCTTCGGGTTCGGGCTCTTCGACCAGGATCACCTCGACCCGCGGCATGTCGCGCGCGCGCAGCACGCCGATCTCCTTGAGCTTGAAGGTCACCGGCATGCCGTTTTCGCAGCGCAGTTCCTCGGTCAGTGCATAGCCCAGGCCCATGTGGACCGCGCCCTCGATCTGCCCCGACGCCAGCGCCGGGTTGATCACCCGGCCGGCATCGTGCGCGGCCACCACGCGATCGACGCGCCCCGCGGCGTCAAGGACGACCATCTGCGTGGCAAAGCCGAAGGTGGTGTGGGTCTTGATCTTGTCGACCTTGGCGCCCAGTGCCGTGGTGTCGCGAATCACGGTTTCGCCCACGTAGACCCGGCCCACGAGCTTGTCCAGCGTGAAGCCGGCGTCGAGGTCGGCTTTGAGCTTGGCTGCGGCATCGAGCACTGCGCGCCCGCCCAGCAGCGTGCCGCGCGAACCGGTGGTCTGTCCGCAGTCCAGGTCATGGGTGCTGTCAACCTTGGGCACGAAGAGGGCGGCCGGCAGGCCCGTGGTTTCAACCGCCAGCTGCACCAGCACCGTCATCAGGCCCTGGCCCATTTCTGTGAAGCCGTTGTACAGCGTGATGCGGCCGTCGCCCCCGACCACCAGGCGCGCCTTGCCGTACTCGACCACGCCATTGCCGATGCCGCTGTTCTTCACACCGCAGGCGATGCCGACCGCCCGGCCAGAGGCCACGGCGGCCTCCCAGTGCGGCTTGATGGCCTGCAGCGTCTTGCGGATGCCGACCGATTTCTCGATGATCTGGCCTGTAGTGAAGGTGTCGCCCGCGCTGAGTGCATTGCGCCAGCGGATCTCCCAGTGATCGAGGCCGAGCTTGTCGGCCAGCATGTCGATGCAGGCCTCCAATGCAAAGTGCACCTGGTTCACGCCGAAGCCGCGCATCGCGCCGCAGGGCGGGTTGTTGGTATAGGCGGCCCGTGCGTGCACGTCGACGTTGGGCACGCGGTACGCGCCGCATGAGTGGCCGGCGGCGCGCTCGAGCACCTTGGCGCCCACCGACGCATAGGCACCCGAGTCACCCACCATGCGCGCCTTGACTGCAGTGAAGATGCCGTTGGCATCGCAGCCCATGGTGTAGTCGATGGATATCGGATGGCGCTTGGGATGCAGGCGGATGGATTCTTCGCGGCTGAGCGTGAGCTTCACCGGGCGCTGCGCCAGGTGCGCCAGCAGCGCAGTCTGCGCTTGCACCGTCATGTCTTCCTTGCCGCCAAAGGCGCCGCCGTTGGGAAAGAGCTCGACGAAGATCTTCTCGGTGGGTAAGCCAAGGAAGCGCGCGACTTGCCGACGGTCGTCGAAGATGCCCTGACCCTGTGTGCGCAGGTGCAAGCAGCCATCTGGCAGGGGCTCGGCAAGCGCGCTCTCGGGCTCCAGGAACAGGTGCTCGATGCGTTGTGTCTGCCATTGGCCGCTGACCACATGCGCACTGGTGGCCAGCGCCGCGTCGGCATCACCGCGCTGCACCACCGAGTGGCCTAGCAGGTTGTCGTGCCGCGGGTTGATCTGGCGCGCGCCGGACTCCAGCGCCTGCAGCGGATCCAGCGTGGGAGACAGTACCTCATAGCTTACATCCACCAGCGCGGCGGCAGCACGCGCGGTGTGGCGGTCAACCGCGGCGATCGCGGCCACCACGTCGCCGACATAGCGTGTCTCTTCGCCCTCGGCGACGAAACCGGGCCAGTCGTTGTGAAGCATGCCGTACCAGCGCTCGCCCGGAACGTCCGCGGCGGTGGCGATGACTTCCACGCCCGGCAGCGCGCGGGCCCTTGCCGTGTCGATGCGCAGCACGCGCGCACGGGGATGTGGCGACAGCACCAGGGCGCCGTGGAGCATGCCCGCAAGTGTGAGGTCGCCGACGTAGGCCCGCTCACCGAGCACCGTCTGCTCGGCACCGATGCGCGCCAGCGGCTGGCCGACGCGGCCGTCGGTGCAGGCCGGCGGGATGGTCGCGCCACTGTGCTTGACGGCGGCCAGCAACTGGACCGCGTCGACGATCTTCACGTAGCCGGAGCAACGGCAAAGGTGAATGTCCATGGCACTGGCAATGGCCTCGCGTGTCGGTGCGGGGTCGCGGTCTGTGATGGCCTTGGCGCGCAGCGCAATGCCGGGGATGCAGAAACCGCACTGCAGGCCGGCGGTGGCGACGAAGCAGTCGGAGATCTGCTGGCGCTCGGCGCTCGGCAGGCCGTCGAGGGTGGCGATGTGCTTGCCATGGGCCGCGTGTGCGGGCATCGCGCAGGTCGTCTTCGGCTTGCCGTCCACCAGTGCCACGCAGCAACCGCACTGCCCTTGTGGGCTGCAACCGTCCTTCAGCGAAGTGATGCCGCAGCGCTCGCGCAACACCTCCATAAAGTTCTCGCCAGGCCGCGTTTCCAGACTGTGCCCGACACCATTCAGAACGAACTCAATCAACATGATGATCTGTCCCCATTTGAATACGCCATCCACGGCCGTCACAGGACACCTGAGGCCTCTTGCCTGGCATCTTGGCGTCTGGGGCAATGGCACTCTTGCGCCACAGCAAACTCGACGCAACCAGCCTCGAAACGACATTGGCGTGTCCGCCGCATCGAAAAGCGGTGCGCGTGCGGTCCGCATCGAGCGGGGCGATGCGCGGGGTGCGAAGGCTGGGCTTCATTTGATTGCGGCTGCGAAGCGGGGGGGGGGCGGACGGGTGTCCCTGCACAGCTCCTGACCTGGCGCGCCGGTTGATGCACAAGGTTAATACCATTGTTTCATTTCGTCAATATATGAAATACTAGTTTCAGATACTGTCTCAGTGTCGAAACAACAGCCGTCGCCGCTGCAGGGGCTCGCTGCCTGTGCTGCTGGCCTGGCCAACGGTCGAGATGAGTCCTGCTCCAACCCCACCACGCGTCCGCGCATCAAAGTCCGCCAAGGCGGCGAAGGCCCCGTCGGCGTCGCTGGAAAGTCGCATCCACACGTGTTACGAAGGCTTGCCGGGCAGCGAGGCGCGTGTAGCCGACGTGCTGCTCAACCACCCGGGCCGCCTGGCCACGCACTCGGCCACTGAACTGGCTGCCGACGCCGGGGTGTCCAAGGCGGCGGTGACGCGGTTCATCCAGCGTCTGGGCTACGACAGCCATGCCGCCGCGCGCAGCGAGGCGCGGCTGACCCAGCAATGGGGTGCACCGTTGTATCTGCAGACCGAAGCGCGCCCGAGCGTAGGCCGCAGGGCGGCTTACGCCGAACACATGACGGCCGATCAGCAGTCGCTGGCGCACACTTTGCATGGGCTTGACGAAGTCGCTCTGGAGGGCAGCGTGCTGGCCCTGGCAGACGCCCGCCGTGTGGTCGTGCTGGGGTTTCGCAACAGCGCCTGGCTGGCCCTTTACGCGCGCATCCAGCTCGGCTTGCTGCGCCCGGCAGTTGACTTGGCGCCGCTGCCGTCGCAGACCCTGTCGGAGAGTCTGGTTGGTCTGGGCCGGGGGGACGTGATCCTGGCCGTGGGCATGCGTCGGCGTGTGCCGAGCTTTGCCGCAGCCGTCCAGGCCGCGCGGGCAGACGGCGTGCGCATCGTGCTGCTGACCGACCCCACCGGTGCGGCCGATGTGCCAGGTGCTGACTGGACACTGAGCTGCCACTGCCGCGGAGCCGCAATGTTCGACACCTACGTGGCCGCAGTCAGCGTGATCAACTTCCTGGCTGCGCAAGTGGGCGCGCAGTTGGGCGCGGCGGCGCTGCAGCGACTCCAGGGCGTGGAACGGTGGCATGGCCGGCTGGGTGACATGGTGTAGACGACGCTGGCGACCCGCGCGGCCACCACTTGAGCCGCCGGGTGAGAGGCAGGGAAGCTGCCGGTGGCCAGCGCCGGCTCATGGCCCTCACCGTGAATTCGCGGCCGTACCAGGGAGCTGCATTTCGGTGTGATCTCCCGGCCCGGCAAAGTCATCTTTGTGGCGATCGTTTCATGCCCAGGTTCAACAATGGGTCGTCCCGCGCCAGACAGAGACCGGCGATCGTGGGCAACAGTCCGACACAGAGCAGACGACCAAGCCGGCGACGTCGGCTATGGATCGCATGACCGACGTTGATCGTCGACCGCCTAGCGATCAAGGCCGGCCAGAAGCGGGCGCCTGCGGCCGGCAGTTTGCGGGCGGTCTGAAGCTCTCGGCAGTCATCCTGGCTCACACGATCACCGGATGAGGCTCCTAGCCACCGCAGGCAGAAACGACCGGCGCACGGTACATTCCCCTCAGCCCGGGGCCCTACGCAACCACGCGCAGCGGGCCTACGACGCGCTGTCGGCCTGGATCGACGGCGGCCGCACGTTGCCCGAAGCGGCGCGCGCTGTCGCCGGGCTCGACGGCCAGTTGCGGACGCAGGACGAGGTCGCCCAGCGACTGCGCGCGCGCCGCCATGAGCAGGGCTCGCTCCAACTCGAGACCTTTCAGCCCCACGCAGTGTTCGATGGCGAACGCATGGTCGAGATCAGGCAGCAGGTCCAGAACCGTGCCCGGCAGCTGATCGAGGAGTTCATGATCGCGACCAACGAGTGCAGCGCGCACTTCCTCGCCGCCGCCGGTGGCGCCTCACTGCGCCCCGTGGTGCGCTCACCCGAGCGCTGGCTGCGCATCGTGGAGGTGGCCCGCAAGTATGGCGAGAGCCTGCCGAAGACACCCGATTCGGTCGCGCTCGCTGCCTTCTTAGCCAAACGTCACCGCGCTGACCCGCTGCGGTTTCCCGGTCTCTCGCTGGTGATCGTGAAGCTGATGGGCCGCGGCGAATATGTAGTGGAACGTGCGGGGGGGCCGCCGATCGGCCACTTTGGCCTGGCGCTGCGCGACTACACCCACTCCACCGCGCCGAACCGGCGCTTTCCCGACCTGATCACGTTGCGCATGGTCAAGGCCGTCCTCGCTGGGCGCCAGCCGCCCTACAGCGTGGCCGAGTTGGAGGCACTCGCCGAACACTGCACGGCGCAGGAAGATGCCGCGCAGAAGGTCGAGCGGCGGATGCGCAAGTCCGAAGCCGCGCTGCTGCTCGAATCCCATGTCGCTCAGCAATACGATGCCATCGTGACTGGCAGTTCGGAATCCGGGCTTTGGGTACCGTTACGGATAGCTATCCATAACGGCCAGCAGCTGCCATTCAAGGCCGTCAGCTAAAGAGCAACCTCCCGGCTCTGGCGGCGCTCGGTACGATCGGGCATGCACCGCAGAGCCAATCGGCCATGATCAAGAGAAGTGGCTCCGTTTGTCTGAACAGCTTTCCCCGATTTATAGGTGGACTGCGGGCGGTTGCTGAACGGTGCAGAGTTGTCCACGGCGGCGGTCGGCGCTTGCGACGAACCGACCGACGCGGTGGGCAACTCGGGGCGCACCTTGGAACTCATCTTATGCGGCCATCGCCGGTGCCGGCAGCTTGGCGAAGTAATGCTCGTTTGGCGTAGCCTCGTCGAGACTCGAGTGCGCTCGACCCGAGTTGTACCAGTCGAGGTAGTCGGCAACGTCGGCGCGCGCGGCGCTCACGCTGTCGTAGACCTTGAGGTACACGCGCTCGTACTTCACGCTGCGCCACAGCCGCTCGACGAAGACGTTGTCGCGCCAGGCGCCGCGTCCGTCCATGCTCAGCTGGCAGCCCTGCGCCAGCACCGCGTCGGTGAACTCGGTGGCCGTGAACTGGCTGCCCTGATCGACGTTGACGATCTCGGGTATGCCCCAGCGGGCGAAGGCCAGCTCGATGACTTCCCGCGCATGGCAGGCCTCCAGGGTGATGGCCACCTTGTGTGCCAGCACGCGGCGGCTGGCCACATCCACCACCGCGGTGAGGTAGACGAAGCCGCGCGCCATCGGAATGTAAGTCGTGTCCAGCGCCCAGACCTGGTTCGACCGTTCGATGGCCAGCTTGCGCAGCAGGTACGGGTAGATCTTGTGGCCCGGCGCACGCTTGCTGGTGCCGGGCTGCGGCGCCAGAGCCTCGACGCCCAT